>JAABUQ010007998.1_pt1 | contig 15009 bp, 14 predicted proteins | sample 5560001 | NCBI WGS metagenome assembly JAABUQ01 (sample SAMN10711888, study PRJNA513371) | rock metagenome | isolation source: Antarctica rocks | place: Antarctica: Victoria Land, Finger Mt nord | collected 2015-12-18 | reverse complement strand
AAGATCGTCCCAAGACCGACCATGATGTGATACGCATAATAGGTCAGCTCCACCGGCGGTCGGGCGTCCCGAGGATACTCCGACAGTCCTTTCACGTTGGCTCGAGCATTGCCATACGCGAGGTAACTCAGCAAGTCCGGAACGAAAATTGGATCGATCAACGTCTGGTTGTGCGTATCGGGCATGCCGATAATGGCGAGTGGCGCGCCTTCTTGCGTCTTGAACAGTCCTTCCATCGCCGCGAGTTTGGCGGGCTGGTAGCGCGTCACTTCAGCGCTATTGCGATCCCCGCTGGGAAAGACGGCCATTGCCGAAGCGACAAACGCGACGAGCACTCCGGCGCGAACGAATAGTCTTCCGTATACTTCTTTGCGCCGCGCCAAGAGATAATACGCTCCTACGCCGGCCACCAGGAAACCTCCGGCGACCACTGCACCCGTCATCACGTGCAAGTACTGCCACCATAAAAACGGGGAAAACAAAACCGCCGACAAGCTCTGCAGCTGCAGCCGCCCATCGCGGGCAAGTGTATAGCCAACCGGATGCTGCATCCACGCATTGGCCGCAGTGATGAAGAAACCCGAAAGCCACGCGCCAAGCCAAATGAGCACGGCCGAGAGCGCGTGCAACTGTGGCGAAACGTAACGGCGGCCGTATAAAAATATCCCAAGAAAGATCGACTCGAGGAAGAAGGCGTAGATGCCCTCCATCGCAAGCGGCGGCCCGACGAGTGCTCCCGCGCGCGCGGAAAACGGCGCCCAATTCGTGCCAAACTGAAACTCCATCGGAATTCCCGTAACAACGCCAACCACAAAACCGACGGTAAAAATCTTCGCCCAAAACCGCGCCGCCCGATCGTACCTCGGATCTTGCGTCCGAACCGCCTGGACCGTATACCACGCAATAAACGGCGCAATCCCCATAGTCCCAATCGGAAACAAGTAATGGAACATAATGGTGAACGAAAATTGAATCCGATCGACAATCAGCGCGCTACCCATCAAAAAGAAAGGTTAACGGCAGTGCTCACGATTCCCGCCGTGTGGGCCCCCCTCCGCACAAATCAGCTACAGCTAACCCTGCAACGGTTCGTACGTCAAGACGGTCACACAGTGCTGAACCTTCGCATATCGCTCAGCTTCAGCGGTGCCTTGTGGCCGGCATCTTGAAACAGGCGCTTCCGCTGCTCGATATTCGTCAATCAAATCGACCTGCGCCGCTCTTTGTTTTGCAACGACGATAGGAGTGCCTTCGGCGGCTGGTGGCCAGCTAACTGTTATGGAGGTGTCAGGCCGGTGAAATCTCCGACAACTTTCGCATCGTATGGTGCGTTGAGCTCATCGAACAACGTTCCAGCTACCGCGATTTTACCTTGCGTGAAGACGATGTGTTTCGAGAAATTTACTTGGATTACCTGATGGTTAAATTGATCGCTGATTAGGGTATCGCCGTTGCGCAGTCTAACGGCACGAGTAGGATTCGGCTGCGCGATGCTTCCCGGGCGCATGTTGGTGCGGTACATCCAAAAGACTTCTTTATCTTTGGTTATCTCCACGATGCGGTTATTCAACGAATCGGTGATCAGCGTGCATCCATTAGGTAGCCGGCTGGCAAAGGCCGCTCCGTTCAGAATCGCTGTGTTTGACGGACTGCCGTACTGCCAGAGGATGGTATGAAGCCGCGTCACTTCGATGACGCGATTATTATTCTCATCGGCAATTAGTATGTGTCCGTTAGGCAGCAACTCGGCGCTGTTTGGATTGTTTAATTCGTTATAGCCGGCTCCGCTGACTCCCGTCCGGCCGTATTGCCAAACAATCTGATGCGCTCTGTTGACTTCAATCACACGTTCGTTCACCTGATCTGTGATCAATATGTCCCCATTGTGCAAATACGCCGCCGCGACGGGGGTATTGAGTTCGTTATATCCTGATCCGCTGACGCCGGCCTTGCCGTACTGCCAAACGATTCGCTTGGGCTGGTCCACGATGAAGACACGGTTGTCGGCGCACCCTGTAGGGCACGCCGGTTCGCTATGGGGCGGCGCGCCGGTGCCTGCAATCAGGGTGAAGTTCCCGAATCGCTCGACATCATTGACGCCGACAACGCTGTGGGGTCCCGCCACGCTCGAACCGTTTCCAAATTGCCAAACAACCTGATGCAGCCGGTTAACTTCGACGACACGGTTGTTGAACTGATCGGCAATGACGATATTTCCCGGAGCATTGAACTGCGAGGCCGCTCCGAGCGTAATGCCGATAGATTGAGAAGAAGACTTGGAGTGCGTAGTTAGAACGATGGCGGTTGCCAACCCTAACGCCATTATTGAGAGGAAGCGTTTAAACATAGCGATACCCTTCTGAGTAGCAGCTTTACGGACCGTATCACGAAGTTCTGAAAAAAGCCTGAAGCCAGATTGAAGCCGGCATCCTTGGGATGGTTATTGGAAGCCTCCATAGCGTTGTGGCGGAACTGAATTCTACAAAGCGAAGCCTTTCTAAATGAACCCCGCTCTAGCGCGCCGCAAGATGATCGAAATCGCGCGCCGCCGCCGTTCGCGGGGGGCCGGCAGCGACCTTCAGCTTCTTATGTCTGCACCGAGGAGCCCACTTGCCGTGAACCTTACCCAGCTCTTCACTGGCATCTCCTACGTTGTCATAGGTGGAGTGGCAACGCGTCTGTACATGCCCGAGCGCTTCACCAAGGATATCGACGTCCTCGTGGGCGCGCAATCCTACGACGCCGCTAGGGAACGGCTACAGGAAGCTACGTGGCAGGCAGCGAGCGAGCTGCGTTTCCCGGATTCTTCCCTGGGTTTGCGCGGATATCTATGGACACTCAATGATGCGAGCCTTGATCTGCTAACGTCGGATAAGCAGTGGGCGGAAGAAGCTTGCTCTACACCGGCCGTCGACCAATCAGCAAATCGCATCATATCGTTGCCCTACCTCGTATTGATGAAGCTGGACTCGGGCCGGCCACAAGACACGGCTGACGTGAGTCGGATGGTCGCGCTCGCCGCTGTTGGGACCCTCGACATGGTGCGCGACGTCCTTCGCCGGTATGCGCGCGACAGCGAAACGCTTGAGGATTTCGACAGTCTCCTTGAAATCGGTCGCTGGGAACTTGGACGCCCGAATAACTCTTGACGTCCTACTATTTTTTCCGCATGACACTTGCTTTCGCAAGCGCACCTGGTAGAATCCTCGTGGCACCCTAACATCACCCAACGACCACGAAGGAGAGCACCGATGTCAAACGCGACGCAAATCCAACCGGAAACCAAACTCAGCCAATTGGCCCCATATATTTTTCTCTACGGACGCTGCGAAGAAGCGCTGGAATTTTATAAGTCCGTCTTCGGCGGCACGTACGAACTGATGCGCGTGTCGGATACACCGATGGCCGCTGAGATGCCTAAAGGTTCCGAAAACAAGGTGATGCACGCCTCCTTCAGCGCCCCCGGCATCACGTTCATGGCTTCCGACGGCATGGAAACGAAGAACGTCGATCCCGACGCCGGCAACATATCGCTGGGGCTCAGCGCTCCCAGTCGCTTCGAAGGCGAGCGGCTCTTCAAAGCGCTTGCTGAAGGCGGCAAAGTAGCGATGCCGCTCGACGATGCGTTTTGGGGCGGAAAATTTGGGATGGTCAACGATCGCTTCGGCAATCAGTGGATGATCACGGCGCCCTAACGATCACCGAATCCCGAGGCGGCAACCCGCTTTTACCAGTGGTGAAATACCCGGCGCGACGCCCGGGAAATATCTGCCAATCGTTGCACTGCATAACCCGATCCATTGGGATCGCAAAGGAACAACATCCTTGGCCCTGACGGCAGGCGCATCGTGATCTGCAACGGCGCAGGCCTGTAATCTGATTCATTTCAGAGTTTTTTCAGACCTTGCGTCTATCCTTGAAACGCCTCAAGGCTATAAGGACGGCGTGACATGATCGGTCTGTTTATTAAACCTATTGTAGTTTTAGCAGCAGCTCTAGCCGTAACAACGGTGCAATCGGCGCAAGCGCCCACTCCAAAAATATACGTTAGCACTCTGTACCCAGTCCAGGTTTTGGGATTCGCGCGATCGGCGAACGGCGCCGTCGTTCCACAAAACCGGATTGCCGGCCCCAATACACGGCTGACGGATCCTGTTGGAATAGCGGTCGGACTAACGGGAAATATCTATGCGGTCAATGCGGGCGGTTATCACGAACCTAAAGCGCCTTCAATCACTATTTTTTCGCCAGCAAACGGCGACGCCCGCCCCGTGAAAGTGATCAGGTGCGGTATGCGCGAGGCCTGGAGTGCGGCGGTAGACGGTCATGCGAACGTTCATGTCACCGATCCGATGAGTTCAGCGATTTGGACCTTCGCCAGCGGTGCGACTGGCTGTGCGGCGCCTGTTTCGTCCATTAAAGGATCACGCACGATGCTGTCATCACCAACAGGCATCGCTTATGACGGCCAGGGGCGCGCGATTGTTGCCGATTTGGAGGGCAGCATCAACATTTACGCTGCCGGCGCGAAAGGTAATGTAGCTCCCGTAGCGCGCATCACAGGACCGCACACACGGCTATTCAGCCCTGAAGGTCTCGCTCTCGACTCTAAAGGCAACGTCTTTGCGACCAATTATGTCGACAACTCCGTAACCGAATACGCGGCACAATCGAACGGTGATGCTACGCCGATTCGGGTGATTCGCGGAGATCGCACGCTAATGGATGCTCCGATTGGAATCGCGGTTAGTAAGACCACGGGACAGATTTTTGTGGCAAGTTTGGGCGGCCACGCCATCCTGGTTTTTGGCCGAAATGCAAACGGCAACACACCACCCGTTCGGGTCGTCAGAGATGCGCAAGGCCAACTTTTCCCCGCCGGTGTCGCTCTCTCCGAATCTGATTCAGGTCGATAAGAAAACCGCGGCATCGGCCGGCCTGATCAAGAAAAAGCTGGGTCCCCCCCCGAACGCTCGGGTCATGCAGCGGCGCAGAAGCACAACCTTCGATAGATTAGGCACCCCATAAAGGCTGGTCAGCATTTCGCGTTTCACCAACTAAACAATACCGCTAGCTGTTGAACTACGACAACGCGCAGTCATTTTTAGAAAGCGCTTTCCAACGTCCACCCGGCTCCGTCGTTGAGATCGCGCGGTTAGATTTGTGTGACCGGTTGAGACTTTACTGAACAAAATTATCAGTGCTTTGTCATTCCGGACTTGCCGCGATGAGCAGCGTTCTTCGCTGATTCCAAAAGCGCCGCCCGCACGAGCGCTCGCGCTGTCCAGCTAGATACGTCAACCGCGCTCTCCGGGTCCAGACCGCGAACATCGCGCAATACGATAAGCGCTTCTGCACCGACGCACAGCGAAACTGCAGAAACTAGGCGTCCAAATTCGCGCTGCGTCAGTTGGCCGCGCGCTGGCTGCAACGCACCTTCGATCCAATCGATGCGCCGCTTGCCTCTAACGGGTGCAATTCGCTTGTCGGAACGCTCGCCGCTGCGCTCGATCGTGAGGCGAATCATCGTGCGTAATAGATCTTCGTTTGCAATGGCTTCGTATTGCATGGTGCGTACGACAGCGCTGATTCGTGCTTCTGGATCTTTCCCGATGCTTTCATAAGCCAATTCTACTGACGGCCGTAACAGCTCAAGAGCCGCTTCGGTCAGCAACCGTTCTTGACTGGGGAAGTAGCGGTACGCGGTTCGCCGGGAGATAGCCGCCGCATCCCCGACCTCCGCTATCGTCGGACGCCCACCCGCGCGCATTAGCCGAACGGCCGCGTGAAGCAAGTCGGCGCGGGTCCGCTGCTGCCGGTTGGAGCCTTTGACCCCTTGACGCGCGTTGTCCATCGCGATAGTATACGGCTATGCCGTTATGGCACTCCTGTGCCATTATGGCACTGTCGAGACAATTTATCGGCCTCAGTGCTGAAAGGCGAATTCAATGCTTAACCGGCGGCTCATACCATCTCTCGCGGCAGCAATTCTGATCTCCGGGTGCGGGGGTGCAGGGAGCAATAATGCAGCGCCTGCGCCTTTGGGCCCGCAAATGTGGCAGCTTGTCGCTGGAGCCTCGGATCAACAAGAAGCGCTCCAATCCCTAAAATTCTATCAAAACTCGTTGACCATCGACGCCGGCGACACGGTGAGGTGGGCCTTTCCGACAGGGGAGCCGCACACCGTAACATTTTTAGGACCGCGTCCGGCACCGCCCCCTCCCACCGATCCTAGCGTCCGACAACCCGCAGGCGGCTCGACCTACGACGGAACCACGTACACCAGTTCCGGCTTCGTGTTGCTTGGAAATACCTATTCGTTGAAATTTCCCACTCCCGGAACCTACAAATATTATTGCCTTTTGCATGGCCCCAGCGGCATGACGGGCACCATAGTCGTGCAAAATGCAGGAGCGCCTTATCCTACTGCGCAGAGCGCCCTGGCCAATGCTGTTCTAACTCAGACGCAATCCGATCTCACCCAGGCGCTCGGCGCTGTCGCGCAATTTCCTTACGCCTCCGACGGACCACACGTTGCGGCCGGCTTGGCTCCCGGTTTGAACGTAGGAATGCCAAGCCCGCTGACAATCTTGCGTTTCCTAAACGGCGGCGATCTCAGCAAGACGACCGTAACCGTCGCCGCGGGCTCTACGGTACAATGGACAAATCTGTCAAACAACGCACCCCATACCGTAACATTTGCGCCCGTCGGGCAGCCCTTCCCAACACTGAACCCGTTTTCGCCTCCGTCGGGCGGCAACACCTACGACGGGACCACGCTGGTAAACTCGGGTGTTTTGTTTCCCGGAAAGAGTTTTTCGCTGACTTTTACAAAAGCTGGAACGTTTACCTACCATTGCATCTTCCACGATGACACTGAGCATATGATCGGCACGGTCGTCGTGCAATAGGAGACTCACTATGCGTCACTCCGCGTTGTTCTGCGTTGCCACCGTCGCCCTGATTGCGAACTCTGCTAGTGTACACGCAGCGGCAACCCGGAGTGCCGTAACCGGCCGTGCAGACGCGAACTCCCGAATCTTGTTGCATCAACGAGTCACAAATTTTCCAAAGACCGGGGACGTGCAAATCGACGTGATTCGCGGTACCGTGCCGCCCGGCGGCTCCACGGGATGGCACGTGCATCTCTATCCGCAAACTTCCTACGTGCTTTCCGGGTCGCTCATACTGCAACATCGCGACGGTTCCCGAATTGCGAATATGCAAGCCGGTCAGGCAAACGTCGAACCCGCTGGCGTCGTCATGCGCGCGATTAACAGCAGCAAGTCCATTCCGGCAGTGATCGTCTTGATTCAAGTCTCTGCGCCCGGAACGCCGACCGTCAAATCCGGGAGCTGACCGCCTCCCTGGAAGACCGTTCGGGCCTAGTGTAATGTCTCCATGATGACTTTACAGTAGGAAATCGTGGTGGTATGCTTTGGGCATGTGGAGCCCAGCAGAGCCAATTGCGATTTCAGCGGTCGATCGAGCGAAGCTGGAAGGCTGGGTTCGCGCGAAGACAACACTGCAAAGTATCGCCGAGCGCGTTGAGCGACAAACAGATTCGGCGCGGCGACTTCGGCAGCGTTGCAGAACTCACTCGAGCCATTCGTCAATTCATCACCGCCTATAACAGCGATCCCAAACCATTTGTTTGGACCGCAACGGCCCAGTCGATCGTCGACAAGGTTAGCCGTTGTAAAGCGACGATGGAGAAACTACACTAGCATCACCGAATTCGGTAATCGTATGGCCATCATGGAGACACTAAACTAGCGATCGGAGTACATGCCCCGTGGACGAACTGTTCAACAAAGGCCTCGAAGTGCGGCGCGAGGTGCTCGGCAACGAGTATGTCGACGCCAATTTGGCGGCCGCCGACGACTTCCTGATGGGTTTTCAACGGCTTCTGACCGAGTGGGCCTGGGGATACGCCTGGAGCAGGCCCGGCCTCGATCGTAAGATCCGTAGCATGCTCAACCTCGCGATCCTCACCGCGCTCGGGCGGCCGCAAGAACTCGGGATTTACGTCAAGGGTGCGCTATCGAGCGGAGTCTCGGTCGACGAGATTCGAGAAGTCTTGATTCACGCGACGGTGTATTGCGGCACACCGGCTGGACGCCAAGCATTCTTGGCCGCCCACGCCGCCCTCAAAGCCGAAGGCGCTCTGGCCTAACACTTGCTCAAAACATAGGCATCCACTGTAAAGCTACGATGGAGACACTACACTAGTTACCCGATGCATCGGCAGCCTGCCGGGCGAGCGGGCTTGACAAGAATGGGCGATGTTCGGTAACTTTATTCAAAATCGCTTCGCCTATCTGAAAGGAGGAATTGCCGTATGTCTGTCTATGACGCCGTCCATTTCGGACGCTGCGATTGCGGTTGCCTTCTTTCCGTGTTTCACGACTGACCGACTTCCCTAACCGGTAAGATATTCGGCCCCCGCCTTCCGGGCGTCTGCACCTTTACTTAGCTTTGCAGATCCGAAAGGTATCATCTTGTCGCATCTCACAGGACGCATCAGCGCGCAGCACCGCGATGCTTATACGGTCCAAACCCAATACGGCGAATTGACGGGCGCCATTGATGGTAAATTCCGTTTTAGCGCTCAAACGCGCCGCGACTTTCCCGCGGTCGGCGATTGGGTAACCTACACGCGCGCGTCATCCGCTGAGGCAATCATTCACGCGGTTCTAACTCGCACGTCGTGCATCGTGCGTAAATCGGCGGGAACGACATCGCAAGAGCAAGTGATCGCGGCTAACGTTGACACTGTTTTTATCGTTGCAGGTTTCGATTACGACTTCAACCTGCGGCGTATCGAGCGCTATGTGACACTTGTCCTCGGCAGCGCCTCGAGGCCGGTCATTCTCCTCAATAAAGCCGACCGCTGCGACCATGTCGACGCTAGGGTTGCGAACGTCGGGAGTGTTGCGCCGGGCGTTGACGTGCACGCCATTTCAGCACTTAGCGGCCGCGGTATCGAGCAACTTGATGCCTACCTCATGCAAGGTCAGACGGTGGCGCTCCTCGGATCCTCGGGCGCGGGCAAATCCACGCTCGTGAATTTGCTTCTCGGCTCGCAACGTCAAGAAACGCGAGCGATTCGGGAGGACGGACGCGGCACACATACCACTACCACGCGCGAGTTGCTGGTTTTGCCATCGGGCGCGGCACTCATCGATACGCCCGGCATGCGCGAATTGCATCTCTATGATGATGCCGGCGCGCTTGGAGAAGTGTTCGGCGATATTGAGTCGGCAGCAGCGCACTGCCGCTTCTCGAACTGCAAGCACAAGGAGGAACCGGGTTGCGGGGTGATGGCCGCCGGCATTGATGCAGCGCGTTTAGAAGGTTATCGAAAACTGCAACGGGAGCAATTGTACATGGAAAGCAAGACCGACGCCCGCATCCGAGCCGCCGAGAAAGCGCGGTGGAAAAAGATTCATCGCGAGGCGAAGGCGCACATGCAGACAAAATACAAGCGCCGTTAAAGCCGCTTCCCAACGCCGAAATCGCTCGTCTGCATTAGGACCGTTGAGTTCAGCTAGCGAGAGACGTTGTGACCTTGCGCATGCTGTCTTTGCGAAGCGGGCCAATTGCGTTGTTAAACGATTGTGAACATTTGCTGCATCCGACCTCGTTGTGTAGTGATCACCGCTTCAACCGGAAGCGCAGAAGCGAGGGAACGATGTTCAAATTATCGAGGGCCCGAGTGGTACGGACCGTTGCAACGGCGATCTCCGTACTTTTATTTGCAAGAATTATGGAGACACCAACGGCCCTCCGGTGGCAGGCCGCTGGAAAACGGCCTACGGCTATTTCAGCCAATGACAAGTTCGTAGCAACCACGCTGACATAAACCCGCGCGGAATTTCCCCTAAAAAATGGCCGCGGCACGCAAAAGCCTCGCGCTTCCGCCGCGCCACAGCGCGTAATCCAACGGAAACTTGGCGTTCATGGAAGCGGCGCCGACCTCACCATTGCTGCTCAGAGCGATGACGCAGTACTCACCCCCATGGATATCCGGTGCAGTACGCGCCATCCATCGCAAGCAATCCTCCGCCGCTTGCTGCGGATGTAACCCTTCGCGCATCTTTTGCACGATATAGAAACTCGTGCAGTAATTGGTCATAACGTCGCCGTTGCCCGTTGCCGAAGCGGCACCCGCGAGATCATCGGCGTAGCACCCGCAGCCGACGATCGGCGAGTCGGCGACGCGCCCGGGAATTTTCCACGCAAGACCACTGGTGGAGCAGCCTGCAGCGACCCGCCCGTTGTTTGCGGCACACAGACCGATGGTGTCGTGATGCTCGCTATCGATCCAGAACGTCTTGTGGTGCGGGTCGCTTTTCCATTTGAGCCACTGCGCCAATGCGTTCTCCGTCAGCAGTTGCATCGGTTTAAACCCCATCTCGATCGCAAAGCGCAGCGCGCCTTCGCCTGCAAGCTGGGTATGATGCGTTTTTTCCATCACCAGTCGGGCGACGGAAATCGGATTCTTGATTTTGTGCAGATTGAACACCGCACCGGCACGGTGCGTGGTCCCATCCATGATGCCGGCGTCGAGTTCCACCTCGCCTTCCGCGTTGGGAAGCCCACCGTAGCCGACCGAGTCGACCGCGGGATCGTCCTCAATCCGGTTGATGCCTTTTTCGATTGCATCGAGCAGCGAACCGCCGTCACTAAGCGTTTGCGCCGCCCGTTCCGTAGCCGGTTTTCCCCACTCCCACGTAGAGATGAATACGCTCTTGCTTGCTGTTGCAGCCGCTAAGGGGTAGGCGTTTCCGATGGCTGCGGTAGCGGCGCCCGCAGTAAGGAAAGTCCACCGATCGATGGTTGTCATGCGCAAACATACCGCAAAATCTCGACCTAGTCCTTACGGCAACAGAACTTAACTGCCGGATGATCCCTGATGCCTTTTCGAGTTCCGGCCCCGTGGATCGGCACAAAGTGCTCACCTATTTATAGAATGCGCAGACACGCTCAGATAAGCGCAACGCCGATCAGCGCGTCACGTGAAATGAGCGTAGCTAGTTTCGTTTCATCGAAAAGCTCTGTCTCCGCGGGACGCTGCGGAAGTACCATATAGCGTAATTCAGCCGTACTGTCCCAAACCGAGATATTCACTGCATCGCTCAGCTCGACCCCAAAACCGCGGAGCACCGCACGCGGCTCCCGTATTACACGTGAACGGTACGCCTCGCTCTAGTACCACGACGGCGACGGACCGAGTAGGGCGAGCGGATAACACGAACAGAGCGTGCACACGATGACGTTGTGAACGGTCGGCGTATTTTCGACAACGCGCAGCCGCACCGGCGCCCAGTGTGAAAGGTCCATATGTAGTTCGCCGATCGCGGTGTTCGCGTCTTCAAGGAGGCGCGCTCGAAAAGAGTAGTCCATCCACGCTCGAGCCACGATGCGCGCGCCGTTGGCAGGGCCTGCTCGTGCTAAGAACTGTTCGATGACGTCAGTGATTTCCGCGTCGCTGGTGATGCCGCGCTCTTCCAGCGTTGCGATCAACCCATTCACGCGCTTTGTCGCGCCGGCGGACGCCGATCCGTAATCGTGTTCGTGGTCATGGTCGTTCAAGGTATGATTCTTTTTCCCCGGGTCCGCCAAGACACTCGCAAGATATTTCGCCAGTCCGCGCGTTAGAGTCGCGTCCACTGGGAAGCCGGCATTGCGCGCAGCAGCTAGACTTTGCGCGGCATAGGCGCTTAACAAGGGGTCGGATTTTGCGCCCGGCCACGAACGCAAGCCGTCGTCGTCACCGCGCAGTTTGCGCAGGGCGGCAATTCGGCCGCGGCTTCACTCTCGAAGTCCCTCGTGCTGCGCTGCCCGCTGAGAGCAGGGATTCGTTTGAGCGTTGCGGCGACAATGAGTCGCGATGCCGAATTCTCGGCGAAGTCAAGCGCGTCGCGTGAGAGCAGCCGTTCGCCGGGCGTCACGATCTCCGGAACTATGCTGCCGGCGAGCCAGATATCGACCGTTCCGCCCATTCTCGCGTTCACCGGAATACTTGCCGGTTTGCCGTCGACGATCGCACCACTTTGTGCGACCGTTTCATTGATCGCCTGATTGCGAATCTCAAACGGTAAGCGAAACGCATCGCCAGCGGATCCCAAGCGCGAGGTGAACTGCACCGCTGCTTGCGAGCCTTGCCCCACGGTCATCGGGAAGCGGAAAGCCTGCAATCCTACATTCATCTCCTGCTCTTGGTGCCGCTTTTGACCGTTGTGCGGAGCAAAGAACAGCGCGCCGCTCAACACTGCATCCAGCGAAAGCGCGCCCGTCGCACCCGCAGTATTTGTGATTGCGATGCCGCCGTTGACTGTATCGCCCGTTCGTCCGAATTGCGGAAGTAGTGGATTCGAAATGAGGGGTTTGGTTGAAAGGAAGGTTGCATCGTTGACGGCAAAGCGAAAGTCATCTGCAGTGCCGCCGCTTGCGATGGCAAGAACCCGCCAAGTCGTCAGATCGTCGGGCATTGTAAACCAGACGGTGGCATTCCCGCGACTATCTGTTCTGAGTGCGCCGTTGTCATACGCAAGCTGCTGGAAATTGCGGCGGACGCGCGTGCTTCCCGAACCTTCCATAAAACCGCCGCCGTATCCGAACCCCTTGCCCGCCGGCGAAGTCAAGGGCGAGAGCACAACGCTCGGGCGATTATCACTGACGCGCGTCGAGATGGGTTGCTCGCTGTAGACGGTCTTCACCAAATCGGGTAAACGATATCCGGTCAGTTGCAAGATCGCATCGTTGACAACCATCACGGCGAGTTCGCCCGCCGCAGGCTTCCCGTCAGCGCTCTTTAGCGTGAACCTCACCGTCTGGGAACCGCCGGGCACAACCTTACCGGAAGCCGGCGCGATTCCAAGTTTGAGATATTTTGCGTCGATGTTTGCGCTGAAACTGGCGAAGCCGATGCGCACCAAACTGTCGAGCGTTCCCATACGAACCGCTTGCAAGGGTTTCCCCCGGCGAACCAGCAGTGCTTGCGCGGCCGCATTGGGAAGCATGCCCTGCGTGACTCGGAATGTTACTCGCGGCGCACCCCCACGCACTTTGACGAATGTTTTGTATAGTGTCTTGTCCCTGATAACGGAAAAGTAAAGATCGGCTTGTGGGTACGGCGATTGAATGAGCGCCGTCGCCATGTCACCGGGTTTGTATGATGGCTTATCGAGCGTAACTTTGAGCTGGCTCTTATTCTCTGTGTTCCACCGTACTTGGTCTGAACCGGAGACCCAAATCTGGGTATCGGTTGCAGTCGCATCCGAGCGCGCATCCGCAAAATTCGCACGAATGCGGTACGCCCCGGCCTTATTCGCGTTAAGCGCGATCGACTGCGGGCTTGCCCGAGACGTGATGTCGCTTTCTGCGACAGTCGTGAACTTGACCGAATCCAGCGCCGCCTGACCGCCTTCAATGGCTTGAGTTGCGGCGCTGTAGTCCATTAGCTGCAGTTCGAGGTGCACCCGCCTCCCCTCGGCCGGTTTACCACTCGGGTCCGTTACGACCACTTTAACCGGAAACGCCTTGCCCTCATCGGCAACGAAATCGTTTTGCAATCCAATGATCTGGTTGCTTGGCAGTGCGGTGAAAGTTTGCGAGTCCGAAACCGACAGATTCGAAACATCGGTGACGGCCATGTCGACGCGGTAATCCATGGCGAACGGTAAATCCGCAGCAACTCGCACGTTTTGACCGCCGCGACCCTCGGCGTTGAGCGTGACTTCTTGCTGCAAGACGTCGGAATCGACGGTTGGCGCCTGTTGCGGCCAGAACCACTGGCGCCCGAATTGATACGCATCCAAACCCTTGGGGGCTAGATTCGCCAGCGAACGCGTGACATAAAAGTGTGCGCGTCCATTTTGCAGCGGGGCGCCAAACAAATAGCTACTTTTTCCCGACGCCGCAACGGTATCACCGGCGGCTGCGAATTTTTTGTCCAAAGAAAGCGCAACGTTGAAATTCGGAGGCTTGAATTCCGCGACGCGCAGATTGCCGTACAGTTCATTGCCGTTTGCGCCGACGGTTTTGATCGTATAATACCCGAGGGGCTGATCGGATTTCACGTTCCACAATACGGTGAAAACGCCGTACCGGTCCGTTCGTTCGGAACCCAGCGAGGCGACGTGGCCGTTTGCATCCTCGATGCTTACGGCGTACGACGCGTTTGCATCCCGTTTGAGCGCCCCGTTTTGCAAGTAGTACGCCATGCCGGTCAGCGCGCCATGTTCGCCGGGCTGATACATCTTGCGGTCCGAGAAGATCGCGCCGCGCGAAATCGGTCGTCCGTTCGACCACTCCAAGTACAGGCCGTATGCGGATCCGCTTCCATCGTTCAGGCGCGTGTAGCTCCAGTCGCTGCCTTTACGTGCAACCACGATCAGCGATGGTGCGCCTTGCGAACTGTTACCGGCCGAGCAGCGCTCGATATCGATGCCGCTCAATTGCAGCGATCCATCAGCGGCGGTTTGCCCCGTTGCGCACGGTGCAGCCGTCTTTGAGCGATAAACCGCGACGTTTGCTCGTGCGGCCGGCGAACCGTCAGCGAGGTGTTGCACTGCAATCCATGCGCTTTGGGGGAACCACTGCGCGAAGATCCCGATGTTGGTTATTCCGACAATCCCATAAAAGGTTGCATTGTCATTCACTGACGCTCCCGCCCCATAAACCAAAAAGCCTGTCGTCGCTCCGAGCTTCTGAGAGACCGGGACCGCAATGGTTGAAGTCCTATTTTTAACGCCGGGCACCGCAAACCGCGCCCAGGCCGCGCTAGCGGGAAGCGGCGCATTGGTCCTGTCGATGGCATCGTCGTCGAGCCGCGCAATATCGGCGGGCGACAAAGGTTTGTAAGCCGCGCGATAATGATTTCCCGGAAGGTTCACGGCAGAGAAATTCAAACGCAAATTCGTCGTGCGAGCAAACGTAGCCAGACCGGTGGGCGACCAAAAATCGGCGGCGAGATCGGAAGTGCGAAATTTTGCCGTCTGC
>JAABUQ010007997.1_pt1 | contig 15012 bp, 17 predicted proteins | sample 5560001 | NCBI WGS metagenome assembly JAABUQ01 (sample SAMN10711888, study PRJNA513371) | rock metagenome | isolation source: Antarctica rocks | place: Antarctica: Victoria Land, Finger Mt nord | collected 2015-12-18 | reverse complement strand
TGGGCCCTGTTTGTTCCCCTATTTGGGCCCTATTTGCTCCCCCATTTGGGGCTTATATGCATACGTATTTGGGCCCCGCATGCTCTCCCGTTTGGGGCTATATGCTCCCCCCATTTGGACCTATATGTATATGCATTTGGGCCCTATATGCTCCCCCTATTTGGGGCCATATACATGCGTATTTGGGCCCTATATGCTCCCCCGTTTGGGCCTGTATATACGTACATTTGGGCCCTGTATGCTCCCCCGTTTGGGGCCTGTATACTCCCCCCGTTTGGGCTTGTATATACATACATTTAGGCCCTGTATACTCCCCTTATTTGGGGCCTATATATATACGCATTTGGGCCCCGTATACTCTCCCGTTTGGGGCTATATACTCCCCCTATTTGGGCCTATATACATATACATTTGGGCCCTGTATACTCCCCTATTTGGGGCCTGTATACTCCCCCCGTTTGGGCTTGTATATATATATATTTGGGCCTATATATATACGTATTTGGGCCCTATATACTCCCCCTATTTGGGCCTGTATATACGTATATATTGGCCCTATATACTCTACCTATTTGGGCCTCTATATACGTGTATATTGGCCCTATATGCTCTACTTATTTGGACTTGTATATTCTACCTATTTGGGCCTGTATACTCCCCTATACAGGGCCTATATACTCCCTATTTGGGCCTGTATACTCCCTTATACAGGGTCTGTATACTCCCCTATATAGGGCCTGTATACTCCCCTTATATACGTATACTCCCTCCGTATATATATACTCCCCCTGTATACGTATGCTCCCCCGTACGTCCCCTTAAGCCTAAATGCTTCCCCTATATACCTATGGACCCCCTATACGCTCCCCTAGGCCTAAATACTCCCCTATTTACTATGTTTTCAAATTTTTCAAATTTTCTATGCTAAGCCCAATCGGGTAATCAGCTTTTTCGTGGTATTGGTGGTGGGGGAAATCCAAATTGCGGAACCGCCAACCGTAATGCAATCAGCTGTAACCCCACGAAATCGTTTTCTCAAGTTCCATCCGAGGATCCAATCTTTTTGCGAATTCATTAGGTGCCTGGTTCGCCTTGAGAGTTATTGCACAATAGTCGCTCCTTGATTTAGGAATGTATGCTGCAGTGACTCGACTTGCTCATTCAAAAGATCTCCTCAATTCTCGCCGATGACAAGGCATCCATTCCCCAAGAGCCATTTCCAGTTGATGTAGTGGCTCGGCTCCCCAATCCCAGAACATCATGTTGTGAGTCGTCGATTGTGTTTTCGCTACTTGATACCATTAGCTAACAGAGGCCATATAAAGTATTCTTCCTCCACCGCCGCGCTATCCTGTCGCTTCCACCTCCATAAGCCCTAGTGGTCCCACCACTACCACTCCTATCCTAGAGATGAGCAACGTCCTCTCTCATCCAACAGGCAATGAGTTCCAACTGTCCGTAGGTGAAGGAACCTACGTCCTACAAGACAGCCTGCATCTCGCAACACCGCCTCCCCACCCCCAAGATGCTCCCATTGTCAGCTCAAACCCCCTCTCAACCACTCCCCATCCGCCAAAAGCAGGTGTCAAGGTCTCGATTTGTGTAATCAGCCCGCGAAAGACACCGCCGCCATTGTATAGAACGAGTACATCCGCAAGCACAAGATCCAATCTCGGTACCTACAGTATCAAAGAGCATGAAAGGGAATCGAGAAGCTCTCATTCTACTAGCAGCGAAGGCATCAGTCCTCAATTCCCCACAAGCGCCACCTCCGGCAGAACCCCAGTGTTTGGTGAAGACAACATAATGCTCACCCCGGCAACGGGCAAGGAAGGGTTGAAAAGAAAGAAGCCGAAGACCAATCTCGTGAAGAGTAATTCACAGTTCATATCGCGGGTCATACAACACGATCAATTAAGTAGAAGATTACAGGAGCACCCTCCGGAGGGTTTATTTGCATTTGCAAATATTGATAGAGCTTACCAATGGCTCGATTTTTCCTCATCTCCACCTGCTAGAGTATGTGGGAAAATCTCTCTTGGACTAACTTTGCTGACCATGATTGCGCAGGCTCAGCCTTTGATGAAAATTCTATTTGCTAGAGCCCACATGTTATGCCATGATATCAATTCATTTACAAAAGGCCCAAATCATATAGACGTGATAATGGGTGCCTCCAGCGGAGATGTCGTGTGGTTCGAAGCTTACTCGCAAAAATACGTCAGGATCAACAAAGGCGTCCGCCAATTCCATTGATATTACCGCAAACGAAGCTGACATATCGCAGAACATAATAAGTAGCTCCCCCGTATCGGAGATACGCTGGCTTCCCGGATCAGAAAACCTCTTCCTGGCTTCACACAAGGATGGGACCCTAATCGTGTACGACAAAGAACGCGAGGATGCAACATTTATCCCAGAAGTCCACGGAGTTTCTGCGTCAGACAAAGACGCAACTGCAACAGAACACACGCCACTCCACATCAACAAGTCCGTCAACAGCAAAAACCAAAAGTCGAACCCCGTCGCCTCATGGAAGATCTCAAATCATTGCATCACCGCATTTGCATTCTCACCAGACAGTCGTCACCTTGCCGTAGTATCCGAAGACGGCTCTCTACGCATCATCAACTACCTCAAAGAACAACTCACCGACCTCTACCCCTCATACTACGGCGCCTTCACCTGCGTCTGCTGGTCACCCGACGGCAAATACGTCCTCACAGGCAGCCAAGACGACCTCGTGTCGATATGGTCACTCCTCGAGCGCCGAATTGTCGCACGGTGCCCCGGCCACCACTCCTGGGTCACGGCCGTTGCTTTCGACCCTTGGCGCTGCGACGGCCGGAACAACTACCGCTTCGGCAGCGTGGGCGAAGATCGGAGGTTGTTGCTATGGGATTTTAGCGTTGGCATGCTACGACGGCCCAAGGCAGCTTCCATAAGGGCTAGAGCGAGCATCTCCTCGCATGCACCGATTACTCGAAACCGTACGGAGAGCCAACCGGTGACTCGGCTGCGCTCGACCTCGAGTCTGACTACTGATGGTATAGATGCGGATGAATTGATTGAGCATGAGGTTGTCTCGAGGACGGTGACTGCGGAGTTGCCGCCTGTGATGGTAAGCGACTTGTTCTCTTTTGTGGATTGCTGGATCGGTGCTAATGCGCGCGCACAGTCGAAAGTGGTCGATGACCATCCGATGAGTTGGCTGGGGTTTGAGGAGTATTGTATCATGACTGCCTGCACCGAAGGGCATATGAGGACCTGGACGCGGCCGCAGGATGGACTCAGTGGTAGTCAGGGAGGGTTGATGTGAGCTTGAAAGGTGTCGAGGAAGGATCTTGTATATATTGTAAGGTTTATTGATAACATGAGGCTGGGATTACAGTATGTGGAGTAGACTTCTGATGTGGGTGACGACATTTCTTTGGAAGAAGCTAAGACTTATGAATCAGAGGTTGTGATGGGCTTAATTTCCTCTGGTCTGCACAGTGCTAGGTGAGATTGGGGGACCTCACTACCCGTCTACTTGTTTAAAGCTCTTCGTCCTTCCGTCGACCTTCGTCTTTCTTTCTCTTCGCATGCGCCCGTAAGTGATATTGGTCCGACAGTCCAAAATGTTTTTTTGAAGGCACACGCATTGATTTTGTGCCAGTCAAAAGGCAATCGATTTGGGTTACGAGTTTATCAAAGTCCGCAGATCGAGGTACCCGAACGAACACTACATCAAAGCTATTAACGCCTACCAAATCCCCAATACGACGACCACCCTCCCATAACATAACAGCTCACAGCGTCACAACCACCTTCTTCGCAGAAACCCCCTTCTTATACAAATCAAAAGCCTCCTGCACACGCTCAAGCCCCTTCCCCACAACCTGCGGCTCCGGCGCAACGATATACTTCCCCTCCGCCAGCGCCGCTGGCAGAAAGTCCTTGTAAATCAGATCGCCGACCTCATTCGCCATATCGTCGCTTCCGAAAATAAACTTCATGCCCACGCGCTTCAGCTTCGACTTGACCATCATGGCCCCCATGCCCGCCCCCATCGAAAGCCCATTCGCCACCCACCCCAGCGCGCTCGTGGGCATCTCGTCCGGCATATCTATCGAAGCCTGCGCAATGAACTTGGTGCCCTTGCACGCGGCCAGGATCTCCATGCAGGCTTTTGTGGAGCCAGTGCCAATAGCGATGGCGCCGGCGAATTGGCGGTTCTGGGATGCGTGGATGATGTCTTTGACGGCTGTTGCGCTGCGATAGTCGAAGACTTCTTTGGCGCCAAGGTTTTTCACGTAGTCAAAATTCTTGGGTGAGGATGTGGTGATGACTTCGTGCCCTGATGCGACGGCGAGCTGGATGGCGTTGCTGCCGACGCTGGTGGAGCCACCCCAGACGAGGAGGGTTTTACCGTTGGGTTTTGGTGAGAGGCTTGGGTAGGGCAGCGCGAGGTAGTCCTTCATGAAAAGGCCGCAGGCGGCGCTGGATAGGGTGAGAGGGAGGACACATGCTTGCTCGTAGGATAGGGAGCTGGGGATTGGCGACGCCATGTTGGTCCTGAGGACGGTGTATTCCTGGAACGCGCCTTCGGAGGCCTTGTTGCTTCTCTTGTCCATGGAAACTGCGTGGCCGAGGACTCGGTCGCCGACCTTGAAGCGGGTGACTCCTTTGCCGATTTCGACTACCTCACCGGCGGTGTCGCTGCCCATGATGAAGGGGTATTTGATCCAGCCGAACATAATGTTGCCCATGTCCTGTTTCAGGTAGTCGAGAGGGTTGATAGCGATGGCGCCGTTCTTGACGACGATCTCAATCTCGCAAGGTTGGGTGTAGGGAGCAGACTTGACTTCGAGGCGTGCCGATCTGGCGGGGATATATGCTGCTGTGTTGGAAGGCATGCCTGGTTCGATGAAGAGAGTGGAGAACGGAGGAGTACAAGATTTCAAAGGAGAAGGGAGTCTCTGTGGGAATAAAGAATAGTTGATGGCTGATGTATGGAACCTGTTTGCTCAATTCGATTGTGGTCGGGAAGAGTATGAAATCAGGAGGATCGAGGGGACGATTGTTGCAATATGATGGAGAGGAAAGAGACATTTTGACGGACTTATATATTCTTTGGTAAGGAAAAGACCTGTCACTACTGGCAAACAACACTGCTTCTACTGCTTCGTACTCGTCTCAATTGGCGTGATCTGTATAGAGAAACACGACGGACGGAGTATTCATTTGACCGACACGAACAGGGTCGACGCTAAATACCTCCCACGGCTAACAATCGAAACATTTCAATTGGCAGGACTGTATTTGCGCTAACCTCGATTCGTATTCGAGAATGCTTTCCAGGGTTTAGAGTTTTGGATCTGTCTAGTACGCGACTGACAGCCATAGAGTCATTGAAAAGGCTCGCGATCACAGAGAAGGACCAACAATCATGATCATCTGCTCGACGAATGCCATGAGTCGGGCTGTATAACCGATCGGCCTCGGAGGAACCAGAATGCTTGTCACTACGACAATGATGCCGTTCAATATAGAGTTGAAGAAAGCTCCGGGTTGGGCGCATATAAGACGAGGCACCATTGTCTTGCTAAAGACTTGTGAAGACATCCCGGTATAACATTTCGAAGCTTACAATACCAACCAATTACTCCTAAGGACCCTTTGCATATGACACAATGGTCGCCCTCTCAGACATTCAGTATTCGAATTCCTGCATCGCCTCCACCCTTCCTCCCGGCCTCGTCGCCGTCTTCGTCGGGGCCACCAGTGGCATCGGCGAGACGACGTTAAAGCAATTCGCCAAAAGCAATTCGCCAAGCATACCTGCCAACCCCGTGTCTATTTCGTCGGCCGCTCGCAGGAAGCTGGCGATCGTATCGCAGCTGAATGCAAGGCGCTGAACGCTGAGGGGCATTACAATCTTATCACAGCAGATGTCAGCCTAATACGGACCGTGGATGATGTCTGCCGGGGCATCATGAACGAAGAGAAAGCGATCAATCTCTTGGTCCTTTGCCAAGGAACGTTGATACCGGGTCAGGGTAAGCCCACGAATCCTTCAGACGAACCCAATGCACGCAAAGATACCGTCATCTGATTATGGTGCGGCCGCAGCAACAGCAGAAGGCCTCCACTACGCCGCGGCCCTTGTAGTCCATTCTCGCACCCGCTTCATCGTGAATCTCCTACCGCTCCTCTAAAACGCCCCAGCTCTTCGCAGTGTCGTCAGTGTATTTACAGCGACGAAAGAGGGTCCAATCAACGCGAACGACTTCCAAGGCTGGACGGTCCCCCTAATGGCTCAGCGCGGGCACGCCGCCTCGATAGCTATCTTGTCTCTCGAAAGCCTTGCCAAGAAAGCGCCGGATGTATCTTTTATTCACGACTTTCCAGGGCCCCTGAAATCGGGTATAGCTCGAGGTACCTACGGAGCGCTGTTTTTTGTTAAGGCTGTTTCCGCGATCATGGGGCCGTTCTTCCGTACCCCACTTGTGGATTGTGGCGACTTTCACGTCTTCCTCGCAACCAGCGCGAGGTATCCAGCAAGCATGAGTGAGGATGCAGCCTCTGTGGTGCCGTTGGCGGGTGGTGTTACGATTGCGAGAGGAACTGATGGGAAGAGCGGGAGTGGGATCTACTCAATTAATCAGTATAGAAAGAGTGCGGAGCCTAAAGTGGAGGAGCTTCTAGCTCAATTCAGGAGAGAAAAAATGGCGGAGAAGGTATGGGGACATATTGAGGACGAATTTGATCGGATTACTGGACTGCAACATGGGTAAGTAGTACGAGACACTTATAGATTGACTTGAACAAGAATGGAGATCTGTCCAGTCTTATCCACCGTATCAGATCTTTATCTGTGTCCTGATTTTCGAGATTGTATCTTTCGGAGTCGAAACACAAATATAGAGAAAAGCTCGTCTGCTAGAATTGGGTTTTCATTTTTTACACTCTTACGTAATTTCCGTGGGAAAATCTTTGCGTAATTTACACTAGTCCCTCTAGACTCCTACCAATGCATTTGAGCTCCGATCATCATTCAAAACACCAGTTTGGGTTTTCAGAAGCTCAATTCCAGCATCTGTTCCACAGTGTTTGCCTACCTCGAGTCTCTATCATAAGGAAGCGCACCATGTCGAGAAGAGCGCCGGCCAACCCAGCTGCAGAGCGTGCCGCACAGAATCAGCAAACTATTACGACTCTTCTGAAGCTCGAGGGCAACAAGAGCTGTGCGGATTGCAAGAGAAACAAACGTGAGAGATAACCCATGGACGCATGCTGTGTTACCAGCATTGTCTGACGCTCAAGCTTTGTTCAGATCCAAGATGGGCAAGCTGGAACCTCGGCGTTTTCGTCTGCATTCGGTACGTTAAGCCACAGTGTGAACCAAGAGCAAGCATTGATTATTGCAAAAGATGTTCTGGGATCCACCGAGGCATGGGTACTCATATAAGTCGGGTGAAATCGGTCGAACTCGATGCTTGGACAGACGAGCAATTACAGAGCGTTTTGAAATGGGGAAATTCAAGGGCCAACAAGTCCGTCTGGGAGTGTGGAATCAGCGTTATGCAGATCTGATTGTCTCTAGATATTGGGAAGCAAAGCTCGCACCAGGCCATGTTCCTTCGGACTCGTATGTCTACTGCGGAGGCCATGCATTCCGAACATAGGCTGAAATTCGACAGGAAGATTGAGAACTTCATCAGGACCAAATACGAATCCAAGCGATGGGTGATGGACGGCCCAATGCCCGATCCGGCTACGCTCGACGCAGAGGGCGATGATGATATGGTAAGTGAAAAGGACCTGCCACGATGAAACCATGGCTCACTGTCAGATACTAGCCTCTGAACATTGTGCAGCAGAAAGCCAAGTTAGAGCACAGCACTTCGCAACGAGCCTCCTCAACTTCAAGCCAACGGGTTCCACCACCCCCAAAGGCAACTCCCCAAGTCGATCTTTTTGGCGATGTACCAGAGCCTCCGGTCAGACCGAATACAACCGACACAACAGGCGCTAGACCTCCCCCTCTTAAAGCTTCGGCTCCTCCTAAGCCGACCAAAGCATCAGACTCATTGCTTGGTCTTGACTTCTTCGGCGGACCCCCATCGGGCTCGTCTGCAAGACCTTCAAGCTCATCTTCGAGCCCCGCCAATCCAGCCGTCCCTTCAAGACCGGACTTGAAGCAGTCCATCCTCTCATTGTACGCTTCTGCCCCGAAACCTCCACCACCCGCATCACATGGTCGACAGCCATCCTTTGGAGGCTTGCAGTCGCCGCCAAGCCAACAGCAGTCCTCGCTTGGAGGATTAGACGATACATTCGGTACCTTGAATTTCAATCCACCACCGACATCGCCTCCAGCCTCTAAACCTTCACCCCAACCAAAGAACGATCTATTTGCAAGCTTCAGCAACCCCACAAATCAGCGGTCTTCGGTCGCCGCACCTCAGGTGACTTCTCCGCCGCTCAGTGGAGGAGGGTTCTTTGACGCTGGTCCGAAGCTGGCTTCAAAGCCTCCCATAGCTTCCACACCCTCCCAACTACCCCAAGCAAACTTATCTCCCGCAGCATCAAATGACTTCGGTGACTTCAATTTTGCCTCCAGTGCGCCGCCAGCGCCATCCAGGCCCGCAACGACTGGTGCCTCGCAAGACCTTTTCGACTTCTCTTCCGAACCACTACCTCTCCCCGCCCCAGTTCAGAAACCGACAGCACCTGCTCCCACACCAGCACCTCTATCAAACATACAGTCAGCATTCAACCTCTCTGCATCTGCACCACAAGCACCTAAGCCGACACCGACAGCACAAACCACCGGCACAAACGCCTTGCCGAAGTTCTCCAATGCTGATGCTTGGGGATCAAACGACGCGTGGGGCGATGCAGAGCCTACCCCTAAAGCAGCTCAAAAACCGACGCCCATCCCCACAGTGAAAGCGCCAGCTATCCCTATTTCATCAGATTTCTCCGCTTGGGGCGGAGCACCACCTTCAAACCAGTCGTCATCATTCGGCAATAACCTCGGCTTTTCGCAGGCAGCGCCCAAGGTTGCTCAAGACGAGGACTTTGGAGGTTGGAGCAGCGCCGCGCCTGCTACTCTCTCGTCATCAGGCTCAAAGCCAACACAGTCGAAATCTGCTGGTGGAGGGTTTGGGGGCGGAAGTGAAGATCTGTTCTCTAATGTCTGGGAGTGAAAGAGAATTGGTCGATAATGTGGAAGGGTAGAATGAGCAAGCCCGTCATCAGCTCGCATACATTAGATTGATATCAGATGCCAGACTATTAGTCAGACATTTGAGAACGACATGCTCGCGTAGCTTCTTAGTAATAATGATTACTTGTACTCCCTATCAATCATCCTTCCATGATGCATATAATACACAGATATTTGTACACACGGATCAAATGGCAGTATTGCTTTTGCTCTTCGCTCACTGCCACAGCACTGGCGGAAGTCAGTATACATGCAATAAACCCAACCAGGCTAGAGTTGACAACTCACGAGTTTCATCACTATACAAGGGAACACCACAGACCCCTCCCCAAACCCTGCCTTCTTGTCTCCCCTACCCAAGCCCGTCACAATCACCCATCTCCACCCACACCCACCATCCTCCCCCCCCCCACATCCCATACACAAACACCCAAACCCATTCCAATCCCCCTAGCCCTTAACCAACACAAATCACAACCTCCTCCAAACCCAACTCCCCACCCACCAAAGCAGCACCACAACCCCAATAATCATGCCCGCCAGCTTGAATATCGCCACTTTGTTCCCGCTCTGCGCCATCCGGCCCAGCCGCTGCGCGGACCCTTTTATGTTCGTTGTCATCGAGGAGAAGACTTCGCTCTGTTGGGGATTTGTGGGTTAGCGACTGCGAAGGCGTTCTGGGAGTTGGGGGGAAGGGGGGTGAGTGGGGGGGGGGGAAGGGGGCGGGCGGCGAAGGGGACAGGGGGGAAAATAAGGAAGGGGAAGGGGAAGGGAGAAAGGAGAAAGGAGAAAGGGGAACGTACAGAGTTGTCGATGACATCCTGACTGCGGGCATTGTCATATATGTTTACGGTGACGCCGCGGAGGGCGGAGACTTTGGAGGAGAGCTCGGAGAGGCGGTCGTTGTTTTGGGATTCGCGTTCGTAGGCGTCTGACATTTTGGGAATGGGGATGGCTGGGAGGAGGATGTGAAGAGGTTACAAGAGGGCGAATGGGGTGTGGTGGACAATGGGGAGGTGAAGGTATTGATGGAGGGCGCTAGGGACTAGTGGAGGATATATTACGATGTTTGAAAACTCGCGAGAAGTTGTACATTTCAATGCTGTTCGCTAGCCGTCACGACATACGTTTGGTTGCGCCATACGTTTGATTTTTCCCCCGTCACGTGTTGCTGGAATATACCACCTCTTGTTGGGATTTTCCAAGCTCTTATCCAAACATACTTCACCGGAATGTTGCGAATGTACAGAGACGTGTTCGATTTTCCAAGCACTCTGCATTGTCCCATCTCTCTGCCACCAAGGTTATATGGCTTCCTCCTTCACAAGGCCATCGCAGGTCTCGACTGCGATGTTTGAACCTCTTTCAGTTCGTGCTTGAGAGTTGACTCAGCTTTCCTGTCTACTTCGATGTCATTCAGATTCAAGGGAAGGCCAAACCGAGAGAGATCCGATGTTTGTTCTCGATTCTCTCCAGTCTTCCGATTCTTTCCCACACTTCGAGCGCACCTTCACTCGATCCTCTTACTCCAGAGCTCATCATCAGCGACTCCCAATTGCTTCGCATAGCTAGACACAGATTATGTGCCAAGTTACTCATTCGCTCCGCGGGGTATACCAATATTTCCCCGATCCTGCATAGCCTGTTTGATGCAGTGTAACCTTGATCTTCCCCTCCTGCCCCGTGACAGCCCAACCCCCATGGCCCCGTTGCCCAACGCAATCCAACACTACTTTTTCGGCTGTTTCCCTGATACTGGGCCACGAACCCATTTCCGACCTCTGCTTCGGCGACAAAGCCACTTCAACAACACAATCCCCTGACTCTCCATACGCTGGGAGTCTATAACGTGGGTCTGCACTCGTTCGACTAAACAGCGAGTCTCCAATCTCCATGGGTAGCTTAGTGATGGCTGCTCGGCATAGGACCAAGGTCAGTTGGCCGTATATCACATCGCAGGAGGCTGACGTGGATTGATTGAATTGAGGTTGGCATGGCCTGGAGAATTGGATCGAGGAGCAGGCATAGCGTGTAAGTGTGAGTATCAGACCCAGCGCTAGGAGCAGCATCGAATGCGAAAGCAGAGACCGAGAAAACCAGGAACATGAAGTGCAGTAGTGGAAAAACTACCTTATCTACGTATGCTTTGAGTTCTTTTTTGAGCGATCAGAACCCGGAGAAAATCATTAAGCCGCGCCAGAGCGGATAGATATGAAACCTTGAAGCCATTGACGCACAGACGCAAATGAACCTCTTCTGCCTGCCTTTTTACTTGGAGATTGAAGCCCAAGCCGCATGGCGTGGCAACTTTGGAAGTATTGTCTACAGGATGAGTCAAAGCTGAGGGGATTCTGAGTGAGTGTATGTCAAACCTCATGAATAGGGAAATGACTGCAGTGCCAGTTTTCAAGCAGCCTAGCAATTTGAGGCCCACAATGTTGAGGAGCCTCACATTGTCAGGACTACCCAGTCGTTTGCAGATTAATGAACAGGTACCCTTGTTTCCATCTTTCTTCGATACATCAAGAAGATCATTTCGCCAGCCGTACCTTTACAGGCACCCTCTCAGTCCGCACTGCGCCGGAATTTGTCCATTCACTAGTACGCCATTCCCCCAACTTTCTGATGTCTAAAGGGCAAACTGCGAGAATATACAAGGTGACGATAGTGCAAGCAAGCCTCACATTTGCCCGTTTCAGGAATACCTTCAGAGGCCAAAGGAGGCTGGCTGCATGCGAGGCGCTAATCAAATTTCCTATTCCGTCTGTAACGCAGTGCCCTTCATTTGACGCTTTGCGCTAGATTTTCGACCTTCAGAGAGGTCTTCTGGCCTCGATGCAAAGAGATGAGGTTATATCCTGACCCCGCAGCAACGACAGAAGTACGGCCGTATTCCATCATGCATATGAAACCCGAAGACCGCCGAGAGAATTCGCATGACTTTACGGACTTGGTCCGCATTTCAGGCTCGATATACGGCATCCTTGTCGCTGCCTCCTTCGTTCTCTCTCTAACATACTATTTAATGACACTGTTCGACCATTCGCTTTCCCGCCGGTAGAGAGGGAAAAGCCTTTGCAGTCAAGCCGTACTGCTAGTACACACGTTGATTAGTTGGTCCTCCAGGTTGTCGCACACGAAGGCTGACTTCAAAATAGACGCAAAGGCTTAGACACGATGGCGTCTACTAGCCCAGAACCTCAGGCTTCCATCCAATCTTTGGAGGAGCTAAGCTCTGGAGCCTCTAGCATTCTGTCGTTGATGTTCTTCTTCGACCCCAAATGTATCCAAGAAGAAGTGTTCAAGTTCGAGTCTCCGGCGCCCAAGCTTCGTGACTTTCCCCAATCGAAATTAGCATATGAGCGTGACTTGACCGAATTGCAACAATCATCGCTGATTCTTCGCAACGAAGACCACACCGAGTTTGCAGTCTGTCTGGGAGTCCGAGATCTTATCAGATCGACCCTCCTGAAGCTTCCATCTAGATTCACTGAAGTCTTCTACGTGGTTGTCGAACTTCTTTCAGCATCGTGGCCTTTTGTGACAAAATCCGAAGGCCTTTCGCAGGATTACGAGGTGGTCAAGCGCTTTCCTCAGTGTGAGAAGATACTACCGCACATCAAGCGAATGAAGCGAATTTTCGAATCAGTGAGCTCGAATCAGAAGCAGAAATGTGCTACATCCGAGTTTGCTCGCTTAATGGTCGACGTAGCTTGGTAAGTTTGCGAACACAACGGATGACTTTACCTCTGACAATCTTTACGCAGCATCCATAAAGACTGCGTAAACGCCAAAGAATGTCTCCAATTTCTACGTGCGGCTCACACCGTCCTCGACTTTTCTCACGAAAACATTCGAACAATCATGGCCGAGCTCCGTGACATCAGTGGCTCTATCAACCTGGAGATCAACGAATTTCAGACTGCATTGGCCCATCAGAAAGAGCATGTCAGACTCCGAGAGTCAGAGTTTGCCCGAACACAGATTCCCACCAAGAAGCTTGCTATAGCGTACGACTCGCTTGGATGTGCTCTGATGGCGAATGGCCTCTTCGACCAGGCAGCTGAAGCGTACAAGAAGTCTGTTGAGATTCGTACGGAGCTACCTGATTTCAAAAAGGTGGATCTGTTCAATGCTCTTACTGGTCACGGTCTCATATCATGGCGCAGGGGTCACGACTGCACAAAGGCGGTGGAGTATTTTCAAGAGGTCTTGCACGACAGAGAAGAAGAGTACGGGAAGAATGACACACTATGTCCAAGGTATGATGATATGTTGAATTCACTGTATGAATTGCTATGTTACAAATCGCTAATGCCGAATTCAAGGACTGGATTAGTGCTCTACTATATTGGTACTGTTCGACAAAGCGAGAACAAATGGTTTGAGGCTCTCACCTACCAGCAGCGCGCATTGCCACGGTTTCTAGCTACTGTAGGACCCGACCACACCTTGACTGCCCGGACATACTACAAACTGTCACAAAATTGGCTCCATCTGGGCGCATACGCGGACGCACTGTAAGCGCAATCACACCTCATGCTGGTCCACCAATACTTCTAAAGCACAGCATGGAGACTAACACTTCCTTCAGCGAGTACCTCAGCAACGCAGAAAGAGTCTTCAGCAAATCCCACTACTACAAGCGCGACCTCGCCAGATGCAAGTACCGGACCGGCCAGGTTCTCCAATTGGCAGGCAGAGACGAAGATGCCTTCGAGGAAGACGCTCGCGCTTACGAGCTGCGTAAAGCGTTGGTGCCTGGAGACGCCCGAGGCATTGGTGAAATGGTCGAGGCGGACTATGACGAATTGGTCGCTTTCTGGACCGTTTGAGCGCTCGCCTCTCACCCTTGTCCCCTCCCCCCTCCCGGATTAGCCCATCTTTCCCCAACAGCCCAGCCGGTCCCCCTGCAATACCGACGTCCCTCGCCTCACATCCATGCCCCCTTCCTCCCCCGGACCAGCCCATCTTTCCCCAATAGCCCAGTCACACCCCCTACGATACCGACGTCCCACGCCGTACTCCAGAAATCCTGCCTCGTTTGCCACGACGTATAACCGCATTAAGAGACTGCACCTCGAGCAGTGGTAGCACTACTTCCATCGCCATCACACTCGCAACGAAAAAATCGAAAGAACCCCATCAGATCTAAACACGAGCCTGGCAATGGTTGACTCACCACTAGAGGGTTCGCGGGCCGAGCTCTCCAGTCCAAGCGTAGCTTGGGCGTCATCGTAGCAAACATCTCCCCATCTACAAAACCACTATCCGTTCTCTTCGTCGTTGTTAAAGTGTGGAGGTATCCGGAGGCACTGCTGTTGGGAGTACAGCAGTAGGTGCTCGTACTACCATTACCCCTACCCGAGCAAACGCCCCTCTCTCGTCACGAATATCTCAAAACATGAATTCCATCCCATCCCACCCCATCCCATCTCATCCTCCTATCCTCCCATCCTCCCTTCCTCCCATCCCTTCATACTCCCATCCTCCCACCTCCCTTCCTCCCCCCTCCATTCCTCCCATCCTCCCATCCAATCCCACCCCATCCCATCTCATCCCACCCCATTCCATCCTCCCATCCTCCTATCTCACCCCAATCCAACCCATCCCATCCTCCCAACCACCCACTGACTCCGTCGGGGCGGTGGAGATTATATCCCCCTTTTTTGAAAACAACGCGCGATGCACGAGATTTTTCCGTTTGTAATCGGGTTGTGGATGCATGTTCATATGATGAATCCTTGCTTTTGAATCCGTCGTTTTCATTTGCGGCTATGGATAGATGGGTAGGT
>JAABUQ010007996.1_pt1 | contig 15013 bp, 16 predicted proteins | sample 5560001 | NCBI WGS metagenome assembly JAABUQ01 (sample SAMN10711888, study PRJNA513371) | rock metagenome | isolation source: Antarctica rocks | place: Antarctica: Victoria Land, Finger Mt nord | collected 2015-12-18 | reverse complement strand
CCCGCGCGATAGGGTGCTACTGAGCACCTTGCCGGCGGCTATGCGTTACGCGGGACCGCGCGAAGCAATCTTCCATGCCATCCTGAGAAAGAACTACGGATGCACCCATTTCATTGTCGGACGCGATCATGCCGGCGTTGGGAAATACTATGGGACGTACGATGCTCAAAGAGCCTTCGACGATTTCAGTCTTGACGAACTCGGCATCGTCCCGTTGAAGTTCGACAACACCTTCTATTGTAATAAATGCGAAACCATGGCTTCACGTAAGACTTGTCCCCACGATGAAGTTCATCATCTGTCGCTTAGCGGTACCGCGGTGCGCGAAATGCTTACGCTTGGTAAGTTGCCGCCGCCACAGTTTTCCCGCCGCGAAGTTGCGGAAATCTTACTCAACGCTTCGGCATGATGTCCCACGCTGGGCGTATTGCGCAAAATCCACGTCGTTGACAAGCGCTTCACTCGCTCGAATTGGCATAAATTCCGATCCGCGCACAACAAGTACTCTAGACATCGCGCTGACGAGGGAACCCAATGTTTACAATGGCTCCCTTGGGCGCCACCCGCGAGCCGCCGAAAACCTTTATATGGCCGAAATATTTAATTTCTCCTTACCAGCTCTTTTGGTCTTTCGAATAAACGCCGTTGCAGAGAAAGCCGACGTAGACGTTCACGGAATCGTGGAGCAAGCTTTAGACCGTTACTTTTCCACCAATCGCGAACCGGATCAGACGCTGCCTGCCCTACCTCAAGGTCTTGAAGATGATGCAGTGCTGCGCAGACTGGACTACAGTTAGCGGCGACACGCGATACCTGATCGCTCACTTGAGCGTTAAAGCAGCGATGCACTGCCTGGACTACCGCCGGGTCCTACGCGATTGGCGCGCCGCCTCTCCGTAGCACAACCAAGAGGCCAAAGTCCTATGATGAGGCTGCAGCGTTAAGAGCAACTCAAGCGAACTCACCAGCCCATGCATAATAACCTATACCAGGCCGCAGTCATCCTGGCCGCTGTTCTCATGCTCGGCTCGACGCCGCACCGTACCCTGCAGAATGATCACCGCATGAGCAGCCACGGGCGGTATACCGGCGCCCCCGATCTGGCGCTCACTTCGGCAATGCTCGCCGCAGGCGGAGGTGCGGCAACATTCCATGCGACCACCCTGCTCGGAGTCTTAGCAGGCCCTCATGCCTCCGCAGAGGTCGCAAGTCTCACCCGACGTTTCGGTAAAGCGCGGGTTGCACAATTCGCTTCTACGTTCGATACATTCGTGAGCCGTGCCGTGACCATCGTGCAAGCCCAAAAAATCGACGTCCCGGCGCCCTCGCCGGCCCTGACCCATAACGGCGTGATGCTTTCCGCTTCACTGCGGCAAGCCGGAGTGATGCCCGACGGCCGCTTTGACGTCGGCTACATGCTCGAGCATCTACTTTCCCGCCCCATGCACAAAGCTTTGATGAACCAAGTCAACGCCGATCCTAAATTTGGGCCGAAAGTTAATGCCGATTTCCACGTCGTGCTTACGGCGGTCATGGACGATCTCAAGAGGCTTTACCGGCTGCGGTCATAGTGTCAGCGCTTCGCTGGTACATGGCGTCGGCAGTTTTATTAAGCCTAAGCGCCTGCAAGCACTCGGTGCCAACAACCCCCACCCCCGCACCCGCCGTTTTGGCGGTTGCAGCCCCTGGGCGCGACCGAACATTCGACGAGAATTTCAGCGGACGGTGGGAGATCGTGCGGGGACGGCACGACGGACGGTTTCGCGGCACGAGTGCGCGGAGTTTTCACACCGGCGATAGCCTCAGCTTCATCTTTGCGGGTAATCGTTTTCGCCTGTATGGAGTAACGGGGCCGAAGGGCGGTGACGGAGTCCTCTCAATCGTCGGGGCTCCGACCACGCTTATCAGTTTCTACTCGCCGAAAAAACGTACGCATGTGCTCCTGTACACCAGTCCCTCGCTCTCGGATGGGGCCCACGCTGCGGCGATCGTAGTCTCAGGCTCGCACGAAGCGCGTTCCCACGGCAACTATGTCAACATCGACGGGCTTGAAATCGAGAATCCGAGGAAGGTGCGCATGCCGGCGCGCTAGTTGCGCACTTCCGCCTCAGCTGCGGCAGCCTCCAGCGCCGGCTGCGCCTCGGCGACGCTCGCTTTGCGGTCCAACAAATTGACGACCAAGACTCGAATGATGCCCGCGACGGGAACGGCAATGAGCATTCCGGGAATTCCCAAGAGTTCTGCGCCGGTCAGCAGCGCCAACAACACGACAAAAGGTGAAAGTCCGACGGTTCCACTGACGATGTTCGGCGCAATAACGTGACCTTCCAATTGATTAATAACGACAAATCCTAGAACGACGAATAACGTATTCTGCCAGCCGTTGGTGAACAACGCAATGAGGATCGCGGGAATCGCTCCGGCGAAAGCTCCGATGTACGGAATGATCTCCAGGATGCCCGCAATTACGCCGATGAGAATTGCATACTTAACGTGCAAGAGCAGGAGCATCACGGTGATGAGTGCACCAACAATCGCCGCAACTATTAACTGGCCGCGAATGAAGCCTCCGATGACCTTGTCGAGATCCGCAATGATGGTCAGCGTTTTGGGCCGAGCGCGCTCGGGCAGATTGCCGAGCAACAGACGTTTTAAATTCTCCGCGTCGATCAGCAGATACGCCGCAAAAACCGGGATGATAATAAACAACGCCAATATCGTGATTGTGGAGACTACGATTTTCAGAAAACCCTCGGCGGTTCGTGCCCCGTACTCCTGCAGTAGCGCACCCAGTTGCCCGGGCAGGTTATACAGATTGCTCCGAGTCTTTCTGGGTAGCCGCCCGACAATGGGGTTAGTGGGATTAGCGAGTTCGGTTCGAGCAATCCGCACCAGGGCGGGCGTGTCGCTGACGAGTTGTTTAGTGTTCTCCGTAAGGGCTGGAATAACAAAAGCTATGGCGCTGCCCAAAAGCAGCGCTATGAACAAATATGTAACTAAGAGAGCTGCCCACAACGGTAAGCGTTCGTTCAGCCTCTTCACCAACGGATAGACGATGTATGCAAAGAAGATTGCGCCGATAAAAATGACCGCAACGGTGCGAACGTGCCCGACGAACTCCAGTATTTTCAGGAATACAAGCGATAGGAGCACGATCAACCCGACGACTTTAAGGGCGTACGTAATCCGCCATTCAGTTGGCGACATGCCCTGGGGCCTGTTCAACATAACACCTCGATATCAGTGCTCCGCACCGCGATTCCTGGTCTCTTACTGAAAAGCACAACCTCGGACAAACCCGAGGCTGTGCTGTCTGCGCAGATCCAAATCTTGGGAAAAACTCGACGTTGAAGGGGCTCGAACCCTCGACCTCCGCCGTGACAGGGCGGCGCTCTGACCAACTGAGCTACAACGCCATCTCCATGGGCACGGTTGGGATTGAACCAACGACCCCCCGCGTGTGAAGCGGATGCTCTCCCACTGAGCTACGCGCCCGGGGGCCTCCCTCTTAGACGAACGCACATAGAATACCTCACGCGGTCAAGCGCTGCAATCTCTAGGGCACGGTGAGTGGGTATGATGCCACTGTGAAGTCGCCCAACATCCAAATCATCAGCAATCCGGTTGACTCTGCAAAGGCCGCGGGCTTGCGGTACGTGACCGATGAAGGCCGCGGCATCCGGCGCAAGTTGCAAGGCAAGCACTTTTCTTTTATAGGAGTGGACGGGAAACTGATCAAGGATGAAGCAGCACTCAGGCGCATCCGGGCGCTGGCCGTGCCCCCTGCTTACACGGACGTCTGGATCTGCCCGGATCCCAATGGACACTTACAGGCAACTGGCCGCGATGCGCGCGGACGTAAGCAATACCGCTATCACAAGCGCTGGCGCGAAGTTCGGGACGAAACGAAGTACGGTCGCATGATCGCATTTGCAGAGTCACTCACGAGAATTCGCAAACAGGTCAACAAAGATTTGGCTCGACTAGGCCTGCCTCGTGAAAAGGTGTTGGCGGCGGTGGTACGTCTGCTTGAAACGACGCTGATTCGAGTTGGCAACGAAGAATACGCTAAAGAAAACGATTCCTATGGATTGACTACGTTAAAAGACCAACACATAAACATCAAAGGTTCAAGTGTACGCTTCGCCTTCAAAGGAAAAAGCGGGGTGCGACATGCCATCGATCTGCGCGATCGCAGGCTCAGCCGGATTGTCCGAGCCTGCCGCGATATTCCGGGACAGCAACTGTTTCAATACATCGATGATCGAGGCGGCCATCAAAGCATCGACTCAGCCGATGTAAACGAGTATATCCGCGACGTGTCCGGCGACGACTTTTCAGCTAAAGACTTCCGGACCTGGGTGGGGACGGTTACTTGCGCTCTCATGCTGGCGGAAGAGCATCCGACGCAGTCAGCATCTGCCGCCAAGAAGAACGTCAACGAAGTAGTCAAGAACGTCGCGCAGCTTCTTGGGAATACGCCCACCGTGTGCCGAAAGTGTTATATCCATCCGACGGTCATCGAAAACTATATGGAAGGTGGCGGCTTGGCCCAACTGCCCCGGGCGGTCGTGGAAGACCTCAAGACGCCGTCGACCGTTTTGCGTGCCGAAGAAAAAGCAGTGCTAGCGTTACTCAAGAAACGTTTGCCACAAAGTGATACCGACCACGCGACGAAGTTATTAAGAAGTCACTTCGTCGCGGAAAAGTAAGCGCCCACTAACTTTGTTTCAGCTCATTCGCATCCTCGCGTTCCTAGCAACGCTTCCCCTCTTGGCGGGTGCGGCCCGGCCCTACGCAATGGTTCATCATCCGCTCTCAACGCAGAACGAGCTGGCGCAGCGGTACTTCGATGATGCACTGACGCTGTATTACGCTTACAACGGCGCCCAGGCGATCTCAACGTTCGAGCGGGCCGCCACTCTGGATCCCCACCTCGCGATTGCCTACTATGGAATCGCCCTTGCGGCTGGGCCCGACTTGAATTCACCGCTGACGCAAGATGGGTTCAAGACGGCAGGAGGAGCCCTCAAAACAGCGCGATCCCTCGAGAGTTATGCCAACCAGTCGGAGCGCGCGTATATCGACGCGCTCTCCCAGCGCTACGCACACGAATTCAAAAACCGTGAAGCGGATGACGCGCGATACCGGACCAGCATGGCAGAGCTGGCGGCGCACTATCCAGACGATGACGATGCACTGACCCTCTATACCGAGGCGATGTTGGAGCAAAGCGGCAGGGGGGATTTGTGGAAGGGCGACGGCGCACCGCGAACGGCCGACGTCGCGACCATGCGCGACAACTTGAACAAGGTCCTGCAACGAAATCCCGCCCACATCGGCGCCAATCATCTATTCATCCATTTGTTTGATTCCGCACCAAGTGCCGAGCCTGCATTGCCCAGCGCGCGCCGGCTAGCGCATATGAACTTCGTTCCGGCGGCGGAACACCTCGCGCACATGCCGGCGCATGCCTTCATCGAAACGGGAGATTACACAGCAGGCGCCGCTGCTAGCCGCGAAGCGCTAAGACTATTCGACGCGTACCTTGCATCGGACCATAATACCGCACACGATAATTATTGGAGTCACGATGCCGGTGTTGGAGTCACTGCCTTGCGCATGCTGGGGAACTTCGGCGACGCCCTGAAACTAAGCCGGCGTCTCGACGAGCATTTCCATTACTCCGACGCATCGGCGCTCACGATGATTCGCTTTTATCGTTGGAATGAAGCGCTCCGGTTACAGCCAAGAGAAGTCAGCGACGTGGTCCGCTTTGCACGCGGAATGAGTCTGGCGGCTACCGGCCATGTCGGCGAAGCCGAAAAAGAACTCGAAGAGCTCAATAAAGTGAAAAGCGACGCCCTCTCGCGGGATCTCCTGGGCGCAAAAATAGCCATTGCGCGCAAAGATATTTCGCGTGCCGAGACGTTTTTGCTGCGCGCCCGGCGCGAAGACGAACCTGTAAACACTGGCGAAGATCCGTACTTTTACCCGCCGGATGAAGCCTTAGGTGCTTTGTATCTCCGAACGAACCGGTTGGACGAGGCCGAAGCGACGTTCCGCAGGGACTTGCACGCTCATCCCGGCGGCGGGCGTGCCTTGTTCGGTTTGTGGAAGACACTAGCCGCCGAAAACAAGCATGAAGCTGGGGCTGTTGCGCGCCAATTCGAGGAAGCATGGAAAAACAGTGACACCAACTTGAACATCGACGACTTGTAAATACACTTGAATCGACGGCGACCGTACCGTCACATTTGGCGGTTGAAACGGCACGATCGCCGCGCAATGTGCGCAAGAAGGTTACGCCTTCTCGCGTACAGCTTGCGAAAAATTCGCGAGCAGGACGCTCATAATGAGCGCGCCGTCAGCTATGCGGCCGCGAATGGTTTCCGGCTCACCGCGCGATAGACGGTGCAGCCGGGCTTTTGAAACAACCAAAAACATTTCATCGCGGCGCTGATGGACTTCTGATCGAATCCAGTTTTCCATAAACGCCTCCTTGACAACCATGTGCAATAAAAAAGCCTCCGTTTTTCGTGCGGAGGCCTTTGGTAGGGTTTCTTCGTAACGCCGGCTACGTCGAACCACTTTCCCAAAGAACTTCCCCGCCTGCATTGCCCCCAGGCATCGTGCAGCCTGCGCCGAAGAACGCGCCATGGCACGGCACAAGAGTAACAATGGTGGTGCGCGCTTGCAGTGAAATCGTCTGAATCATGTTACTCCTTTCTTCATTGTTTTTGGTGGCGACAACGCGATGCCTCGACCCGTCGAAGCTTATCATGCGTTCGTGACTTTTGTCAAACGTGCGTACTGATAATTAGACCAGTCCGGTTTTGATTGCGTGCACTGCGGCTTGAGTACGGGCACAAATGTTCAGTTTAGAGAAAATGCGGCTGATGTGATTTTTTACCGTCTTCTCGGAAAGCGTGAGACGGTCACTGATCTCTTTGTTTGATAGTCCTTCGGCGATAAGCCGGATGACGTCGATCTCCCGAACGGACAATTCATTGAGGTCGGCACGGCCGTTTGACATACTGCGGCGACGCAAAAGCCCGCCGGCGACGCGGGGATCAACGTAGGTGTGACCGGCGGCGACCATTTTTACCGCACTGATCAATTCCGACGGCGTAATATCTTTGATGATATACCCTTGTGCGCCGGCAGCGAGGCAGCGCTGCATGACTTCCGGCTGCGATTTCATCGAGAGAATAAAGACTTGCGCTTGCGGAGCGGCTTCCCGGCAGCACGCCATGGCTTGCTCGAGCTCCAGCGAATGGCCGTCGAGGTCCAAAACAATTACGTCCGGGCGAACCTTGCTGATTGCCGCGACCGTTGCCGTTTCGGAATCACCCACGACGCGCAGAGCCGGATCCAGAGCAAACAGTTGGCAGAGTGCTTTGCCGAAGAGCGCTTGACCCTCGACGAGGTAGATTTTAACGGAGTCGGTGGCGATCATGATGTTCCATCTTTCTGAAAAGTGATGCTTAATAATGAGAGAACGTGGGTGACTCTGTAGAAACCCGATGCCTGTTTATAACAGATAAAAGGGCCACCCGGCACTCCCCAGCCGGGGAGTCTTGGGACTAAGCTCCCCACCGTGCCATCCTGAGGGGCTAGTCTGCGAAAAAGCGGAAAGACCCCGCTCGACGAAGGGTGGAATCGGCTCGAGGGCGCGTAGCTCAGGGGGAGAGCACTACATTGACACTGTAGGGGTCAGAGGTTCGAAACCTCTCGTGCCCACCATTGACCGAAAAGCTCGCTTAGGCGAGCTTTTCAAGTTCTGCCGGGTTCAACCTGATGCGGCCTGCCGCAACGTTCTCTTCTAAGTGTCCCAAGGACGACGTACCGGGTATGGGCAGCATCACCGGCGAGCGTTGCAACAACCATGCCAGGGCGACTTGCCACGGGCTTGCATCTTTGGCAAGCGCGATTTCCGTCAACGCCGGCGTCTTGGCGATGTCGCCTGCGTCCAGCGGAAAATAGGGAATGAAGGCGATGCCATCACGCTCGCAGAGCGCAAGCACCGGTTCCGATGCGCGGTCACCAACATTGTAACAGTTTTGAACCGACGCAATGTCCACCATCGAACGGGCAGCCGCGAGCTGATCCGCACTCACATTGGAAAGTCCGATGTGCCGAACTTTTCCCTCTTCCTGCAGTTCGCTCAACGCGCCGATCTGTTCGTCGAACGGAACCGCAGGGTCAACGGCGTGCAACTGGTACAGATCGATCGCCTCTAGTTGGAGCCTGCGCAAGCTTTCCTCGCACATCTGCTTGAGCCGTCCTGGGCGGCAGTCCCTTCTCCATTCGCCGGGGCCGCCGCGCGTGGAACCGCCTTTGGTTGCGATCACCAGCCCGGGCGGGTAGGGACACAGCGCCTGAGCGATCTGCTCTTCGTTAACGTGGGGGCCGTATGCGTCGGCGGTGTCGATAAAGTTCACGCCCAGGTCCACGGCGCGCCGCAAGACTTGCAGGGCATTCTGCCTGTCGTCCGGCCAACCCCAAACGCCCCGCCCACAGAGCCGCATGGCGCCAAAGCCCATCCTAGCGACGGTGATGGCGCCGATTCTCACCGTTCCTGCGTCACTTGCCCTCGTGCCGGTATTCATAAGGGGCTTGTTCCCACGAATGCGACTGGCATGACAAGCGTCTGCTGCCGATAAACTGAACATATTATGATCTCCCCGGCGGAAACCAAACAACAGAGGCCCTCACTCGTGGATCTGCGGCATACGGCGGCTCACGTACTCGCTTATGCGGTGCAGGATCTTTTTCCTGAGGCGAAACCCACGATTGGGCCGGCGATCGAAAACGGATTCTACTACGACTTCGATCGCGAACAACCGTTCACGCTGGACGACTTGGAACGACTCGAAGCGCGCATGAAGGAGATCATTGCCGCTAACTATGCGATGCGTGGCGAAGAGGTCACACTGCAAACGGCAATTGAACGCTTTAAAAGTAACCGGTACAAACTGGAGATTGCGCGCGAAATCCCCGCGGACCAGAAAATAACGTTGTACACGATCGGCGAGTTCACCGACTTGTGCCGAGGCGGTCACGCCGATCGCACGGGTGATATCGGAGTTGTAAAGTTGTTGAGCGTCGCCGGCGCGTACTGGCGCGGCGATGAAAAAAATCCCATGCTGCAACGCATTTACGGCACAGCGTTTCCAACCCAAGAACAGCTGCAAGATTACTTGCACTTCCTCGAGGAAGCGGCCAAACGCGATCATCGCAAGCTCGGCACGGAACTCGAACTGTACAGTGTTGAGGAAGATGCCGGCGGCGGATTAGTGTTTTGGCACCCCAAAGGGGCGATCGTACGCGGCATTATAGAGGAATTTATTCGCGACGGCTTGCGCGAGCGCGGATATCAACCGGTAGTTACTCCACACATTGTAAGTGAAAAGCTGTTCGTTACCTCAGGACATCTAGAGAACTTTGGCCAAGACATGTACGGCTCGCTCGACGTGGAGGGCCAGCGCTTTCGACTCAAGCCCATGAATTGTCCGGGACACATTCTGATTTACAAGAGTCGCCAACATTCGTACCGTGAGTTGCCGGTGCGTTTTTCCGAGTTTGGAACCGTATATCGGTTCGAGCGCAGCGGAGTCTTGCACGGTCTGACTCGAGTGCGCGGCTTCACCCAAGACGATGCCCACATCTTCTGTACGGCAGAACAACTTCACGCTGAATTCGAACAGACGCTGGATGAAGCGCTGCGCTTGATGCGCGCGTTCCAGTTCAGCGCCTTTGAGTACTTTCTCTCAACCCGAGCGAAGCGAGCACCCAGCGACGAAATGGCCGAAGCCGCCATAAGGCGAGCGTTGGAATCACACAATTTGCCATACGATATCGACGAGGGTGGCGGCGCGTTCTATGGGCCGAAGTTGGACATCAACCTCTCGGATGCTATCGGGCGCAAATGGCAGTTGGGCACGGTTCAGATCGATTTCATGCTGCCCGAGCGGTTCGACCTGAGATATCGTTCCAGTGATGGGTCCGACCACCGCCCGGTAATGATTCATCGGGCACTGGCCGGTTCTCTTGAGCGATTTTTTGGCGTCTTGATCGAACATTTTGCGGGAAACTTTCCCGCGTGGTTGGCGCCGGTACAAGCGGTCCTTACTCCAGTTTCGGAACATCAACGGGAGTACGCGCATGCGGTTAAGGATCGTTTGAAGCACGATGGTTTTCGAATCGCTGTGGACGACTCAGACGAGCGTCTGAGCTACAAAATTCGGCACTGGAAGACCCAAAAGGTTCCTTACATTCTGGTGGTTGGCAACACGGAAATGGCTGGGGGGACCGTCAACGTCAACGAGCGAGGCGTGGACGAAAGACGTGCTGCTCAAAGCGTCGAGCAATTCACAAACGAACTCCGCACGAAAGTCGTAGAAAAAACATGATTGATAAACGCATTCTGGTGATTTTTGCGGCGCTGAGCGTGGCCGCGTGTCAAGGGGGCTTTGGAAGCGGGACGTCTTTGCCGGGAACGGGAACGGCCAACGGTCCGGTCAGCCTGCCGGAAAACGGTTCCGCGGCCCCGAGCGCACCGGGATCCCCTCTGGTCAGCGGAATGCCTTCAGCTGCCCCGGACACGGTCACGGTGGCCCTGGCCGATGCGCCGGCCGGACTCAGATGTCCCGATGTAGAGGATTTCGGTTGCGTCCTGAGTTTCAATGTGCCGGCGACGGCGAGTGCAGCGCCGACGGTTGCTGCAAGCTCTCCACCGCCTGCGAGCGCAAGCCCGGAGATCGCCGGAAGTCCGGCAGTAAGTCCAACGCCCATAAACGGGCCCTCAATGGTTCTCACGTTGACCGCGCAGCCCAAAGACGCGCCGCCCATGGTCAATCACAATCCCAAAGCCGTTGCCACCACCGCGCTGGCGCGCGTTACACTCAAGCCCTCCGCCGATTTTCCAGTGAGCGGGCTCGCAATTGCAGTCTTCACATTGCCGGCAGCACAAATTCCCGACCGGGGTTTCGCGCTTCAACTCTTCGAGCAAAAGAAAAAGAAAAAAATACCCCTGTATTCGCTGCCACAATCGCAACTGAACAAAGACAAGAACGCGTTGACTTTTAAGTTCAAGTTCCCAACAATCACGTTGCCGAAGGGCCATACCTACTTACTGGTGCTCTACGGCGACGAGCTTCCGGTAGCAACAGGGAGCCCACTTCCGGCTCCCAGCTCGGCTCGCAGCCCGTAAACTCCGTGGTTTCGCTGACCCTGATTCGGTCTCTCACCAGAGACCAACGAAATACGTTCCTGGCCAGCTTCTTGGGATGGACGTTGGACGCTTTCGACTTCTTCCTGGTTACCTTCGTTATCGTCCGGCTCTCTACCGACTTTGGCAAGACCGTGCCGCAGATGCTCTCTGCAATAACGATCACGCTCTTACTGCGTCCCGTTGGCGCGCTACTGTTCGGCTTATTGGCGGATAAATACGGGCGCCGCATGCCCCTTATGATCGACATAGCCTTCTATTCACTCGTGGAACTCTTGACGGCGTTCTCTCCGAATTTTTACGTATTCTATTTACTGCGAGCGCTTTACGGCATCGGCATGGGTGGCGAATGGGGAGTAGGAGCGGCGCTTGCGATGGAAACGTTGCCCCCCAGATCGCGCGGTTTATTTTCGGGGATCCTGCAAGAGGGCTACGCCTTCGGCTTTTTGCTTGCAGGCGCGGTATTTGTGCTGGTTTATCCCGCCTTTGGGTGGCGGGGCATGTTCATGGTGGGCGTCCTCCCGGCACTGCTGATTCTCTTCATCCGCTCGAAAGTTCCGGAATCCGCGGTGTGGCAGGCCCGCGCAGCGCGGGGCCTTACTACTAACCGGCATTTCTTTGCGGCGCTGATCGAGCACTGGCCACTGTTTATGTATGCGATCGGATTGATGGCAGCGTTCAACTTCATGTCTCATGGAACGCAAGACCTTTATCCCACCTTTCTGCAGAAGCAGCACCGCTTTAGCACCAATTATGTTTTCATCACCAACAGTATTGCAAGCATCGGTGCAATCTGCGGCGGTATACTGTTCGGAAGTCTGTCCCAACGCTTTGGGCGGCGCCGCTGCATCGTTGTTGCAGCACTCTTCGGAATAGCCGTCATTCCGCTCTGGATTTTTTCTTCAACGATCGCGACGCTCGCGCTGGGCGGCTACCTGATGCAATTCATGGTTCAGGGGGCGTGGGGAATCATTCCGGCTCATTTGAACGAAATCTCACCCGATGGGATTCGTGGGATGTTCCCCGGCGTGGTGTATCAATGCGGCAACGTGCTTGCCGCAGGCGCCGCACAACTCGAGGCGAGCCTGGCTGCATCGCATTTCCGACTGCCTGGCGGAGGGGCCGATTACGCCCATGCGATGGCGCTCGTCGTCGGCATCGTCTTCCTTGCGGTTATCGTGCTAACCGTAGCCGGGCATGAAGCCCGCGATCTGGATTTCGCACATGTTGCTGCTGGGGATTGAGACATCGTGCGACGACACAGCGACTGCGGTCGTCCGGGACGCACGCACCGTTATTTCGAGTGTTTGCACCAATCAAGACCGTTTTCACCAAAAGTATGGAGGAATCGTCCCCGAAATCGCCAGCCGTCAGCATGTTGCGCTACTGTCGGCGGCGGTTGAAGACGCCGTACAGCGTGCCGGGATCGACCTAGCGGCCGTAGAGGGCATCGCCGTAACGCGTGGGCCGGGACTAATCGGAAGTCTCGTGGTCGGCGTCGCCGCAGCCAAAGCCCTCGCTTTTGCCCTGCAGCGACCGTTATACGCGGTGAATCATCTGCACGGGCACCTTTTCGCGCCCTTCCTGGATCGCGATGAGGAGCCGGCATATCCGTTTCTCGCGCTGCTGGTTTCGGGCGGACATTCCCAACTGGTGGAGGTGGAAAGCCCGCTTGCGGTGCGCATTATTGGTCGAACCCGAGACGACGCGGCCGGAGAAGCATACGACAAGACAGCTCGATTGCTGGGTCTTTCCTTTCCAGGTGGGCCACAACTTGACGCGTTAGCTCAAGAGGGAGACCCCACGGCCATTCGGTTTCCGCGCCATCAGGCCGGTCAAGGTTCCCTCGACATGTCGTTTTCCGGATTGAAAACATCGGTTCGATACTTCTTAGAATCAGCCAACGGCGCCGGCGTGAAAAAGGCGGATGTTGCGGCATCCTTTCAATCGGCGGTAATTGACGTGCTCATGGAGCGCGTGACGCGGGCGGCCACAATGCGCGAATATAAGATGGTCGTTCTTTCCGGTGGGGTCGCGGCGAATTCCGCACTACAAGCATCCATGAGTGAATGGGGACGCACGAACGGGATCGCTACCCTTATTCCGCCGCCGAAGTACTGCACCGACAACGCGGCAATGATCGCTGCCGTCGCCGACCGCCAAGCAGAAGCGGTGCATGCCGACCCGTTGACTCTCTCGGCGGATCCTAACCTTGTTTTCGAGGCTGTGAGAATCGGCGCATAGACAGCGCGAGTGCAACTCCGGTAATAATCAGGATGGCGATTTCACGGACCTGAAAATTGTGTTGCGATTCGTCCCCTTGCGCAGGAGTGACTGCCGCTCCCACAACGGAACCAAGCACCGAATGGGGCCCCGCATATGGATTGCTGAGCGAACGGTCATGTTCGCCACGCGTGTAGAGCGCGTTGAACAACGTCAACGCCAGCAGAAAAATAAGGGCGAGCAGCGTGTAACGAACCGACGGCATGAGTAGCAGCTTCTTCAAAGTTTCGCTAATACCGTTGTCTCCCAATTTTTTTTCAAACAGGCGACAAGGTGTTTGGTTGCTCGAAAACCCATCGCCTGATTCCTGCCAGCAGCACGCGGTGTTCGATGGGCCGCAAGATGTTTTGAACGGCCTGTTCGCCGCGGTCGTCTTGGATGGCGAGCGGCTTGCGCACGAGCACGGGACCGCGATCTGCTTGCGGCGTCACCCTGTGGCTGGTGGCGCCGACCCATGGCGAGCGATCCTTAAGCGCGTCGCGAAGAGCGTGGGCACCCCGGTATGCCCAAATCACACGACCGTCCGGCATGCTTACGGCATCCGCGTTCTGATCGTGCGGCAAAAACGCCGGATGAATGTTGATGATATGTTTAAAGCGCTCGGTAAACGATGCCGGCAAGAGATGCATCCAACCCAGCAATAAGACCAGTTCCGGGTTGGTTTCTTCAACCACATCAATGAGACGCAGGTTGTAGGCGGCGCGCGTCTCGAGAGCCTTGTTCCAGAGTAGGCGCACCTGCTTCACGCCCACGCTTTGCGCACGCTGCAGCGCAAATGCCCGCTCATTGTTGGCCACCAGCGCCACAATCTCCAAGGGTAAGCTGTCCCTTACGACGGCATCCAGCACCGCTTGAAAATTTGTTCCATTTCCGGAAGCCAGAACCGTCGTTTTGAAGCGGCGCGATATGCACCGGGCAGGCGCAAAGCGTTCGACGATCCTGGCACCGCTATGTCTGATGTAGTATTGCACGAGCGCCTCTCCAGAGACAGCCGGAATCAACGCGAAGTCATATCCGTGCTCGCGCAGTTTCCCCAGCGCTGCGCGCAACAAATTGGGTCCGATGGCAGAACCACGGAAGGCACCGCTCACGCCAAACGGCCCAAATATGCCTGTGTCACTGCGCGAACGCCACTGCTCGAGCCAACTGAATTGCAGTCCCTGGGGATCGTAAGTAACGAAGCCGGCGTACTTGCCCGCACCCTTGACGATGATGTTGCGGCCGGCGTATGCCTCGGACGACCAGGTACCGCCGAACTCATCGTCGAGCCATGCCAACATAACGGGAGGGGCCTGCATCGGCTGCTCAAGTGAGTATCCTGCTCTGTCTATGGCCTCCAGCGAGTCTCGCGTGAGCTCTGCGCAGAACGATTCATCGCGCAAATCGGCCAACAGGTTTACCATCGGACAGCGTGTCGACTCATGAGCACACTAGCGCGCCGGATGAATGACGACCGCTCCTTCGCCTTGGTGGCGCGTTTCGATCCATCCGATGGGG
>JAABUQ010007994.1_pt1 | contig 15018 bp, 25 predicted proteins | sample 5560001 | NCBI WGS metagenome assembly JAABUQ01 (sample SAMN10711888, study PRJNA513371) | rock metagenome | isolation source: Antarctica rocks | place: Antarctica: Victoria Land, Finger Mt nord | collected 2015-12-18 | reverse complement strand
TACGACCGACAGCACCAGGTGCTAGCAGCCCGTCTCTGGCGTAGCCTTCACCGATGAGTTGGGATGAGGGATTCGCGGAATACTACGACGAATGGTCGGCGCACATGACGGCCGACGTGGGCTTCTACGTCGAGCTCGCACGTGCCGCGGATGGGCCGCTGGTGGAGCTAGCCATCGGCAACGGGCGGGTGGCGATCCCGGTCGCTCAGGCGACTGGCCGGCGCGTCATCGGCATTGATACATCGCCGGCCATGCTGGCGCTGGCTCGTACGCGCGCGGCCGAGGCGGGTGTCCAGCTCGACTTACACGAGGGCGACATGCGCGACCTCGCCCTCGGCGAGCCGGCAGCGCTCATCTACTGCCCCTTCCGCGCGCTCCTGCACCTGCCAACCTGGGCCGACCGCCGCCGTACTTTCGAGCACGTCGCCGCCGCACTACGTCCGCAGGGGCGGTTCGCCTGGAATGCCTTTGCCTTCGATCCCCACATCGCCGCGAAACTCGATGGGCAGGTCCAGGACAAGCCGGTACCGCACAGCACCCACTATGCCGTGGGCGATAACCGCATCGACATCGTCCGCGACGACGGCGGGACAAGCTCCCTCTGGTGGGCCACCAGGAACGAATGGCTCGGCCTCCTCGACGTCGCCGGTCTCCAACTAGAGGCCCTCTACGGCGGCTTCGCCCGCGAACCGTTCACCGAAAACAGCCGCGAATACGTCTTCGTCGCTCGCCGGTGAGGCCGGCGCCCGGCCCTGATCCCTTGCTTCCTCGGCCTGTTTTTGCCAGCCGGCAAGAATACTCGCGGAACTTCAACAACCTTGCTTTTGGGGAACCCTGTGTGGACGACGTGTTGGGGCGCCATGGACTGGTTCGCGGCGGGCTTGGCGCTGGTGCTGGGGACACGTTTCCGACGGTTCTCGCCGGGTCGTTTGTGGTGAAGTTCTTCCCCAGGCGGTTCGACGGCGGGGCGTGTTTTTTTAATCGAGCATTCGCTGCACGCTGGCGCACTCGACCACCCCGAGATTCCGGTCCCGCGCTACGTCGCCCACGGCCGTCTGTTCAGACGGGGTGGCGGTAGCCGTACCTGGTAACTACGCGGCTGACTGGGGTGCCCTGGCGTGAGGCTGGCCTTCACCAGCGTCGCAGCAGGCCGTGGCCTCCCAACTCGGCGCGACCGTGCGCCGCGTCCACGACCTTGCCTGCCCGGACGAGCCTGTCTGGCAGCGCGACGTGGTAGGGGAGCTGCGTGCCACCTGCGCCGAGCGGCATCGCCGCCGAGGGATGCTGCCGGCATATCTGGTGGATCAGATCGACGACTATCTCGCTGCCCCATCATCCGCGCAGCGGCTCGTCCATGGCGACCTGCACGCCGACACATCTTTGTGGACGAGGCGCGCCTAGTGGGAGTTATCGAGGGGGGCGACGCACTGTGGGGCGATCCTTACTACGAGCTACCCGCGCTCTTCTTCGGCACCTTCGGGGAGAGCAAACCGCTCCTGCGCGCCTTCAACAGAGCGGCTCGGGCCTGGACCGGCGTACGTCACAGGCCAGCTGCTGTCCGCGCTGGCCGGGCTTTTCCTGGCGGCAGCAAACGGGCCCGTACCCATCGTGGCGATGTTCGTGGTGCTGGGACAGGTGCTGGCTGGCATCGGCCTGCCAGTGTTCAGCGTTCCTCAAACGACCCTTTCGCCAGACTCTCGTTCCCGACCCTCTCCTGGGCCGGGTGAACGCAACTTGGCGGTTCCTGGTCTTCGGCGTCCAGCCATTGGGCGGGCTGTTGGGAGGCGGCATGGGAGCCGCAATCGGGCTGCGCGCCACCCTGATCGTGAGCAGCATCGACATGCTGGTGGGCTTCCGGTGGGCCTTCCGGTCACCCTTGCGTTCGCTCCGGCAGACCCCAGTCTCGAACTTCTGAGTCCTAGACCAGATTTGGGAGATCGGTGGCAGGTCAACGATGATCGAACCGCGTTAATCCCAGGCCAGTTATCTCGGATGGTTGCCGATTGGTACTGATCCAGTTAGCAAGGACCTGGCCCGTCACTGGAGCCATGAGGATTCCAGTGCGGTAGTGCCCAGAGGTCACCCAAGCATTGGCCAGCCCTGGGACGCGGTCGATGACCGGTAGGCCGTCGGGGTGCATCGGGCGGAAACAACACCATCGATGCGAGATGCGAAGCTCGCGGGCGGTGGGCAACGAATCGCACAGATCGGTCCAAACGGACGAGATCACTTCAGACCGCACGCCTGGGGAATCGTCCCATGTGTCGAGGGTCCCGCCAACTAACAGGCGGCCGTCCTCCAGTTGGGTTGCTAGGGGCGCTACGATGCCCGGCCAGCGTAGTAATGACGGCTCGGTAGCGAGAAGGTGGCCCTTCACATGCTTACAAGGGAGCTCGAACTCAAGCCCTTGGATGCCGGGCCTGCCCCCAGTGGCGAAGATGACCGCCCCGGCGCTCACTTCACCAACGGACGTGACCAGAGATAGGACTCGGTCACCGCGGATGGTAGCCGCCAAAACGTTCACTCCAGTCATCACGCAAGGGAGCCTGGCGGCGAGACGGGCCACCGCCCGTAGCGGATTCACACGTGCCTGGCGACGGATGAGCACGCCGGCCGCGGGTCGGGCAAGACCGGGGGCGAGCCGATCGACCTCGTGCGCGTTGAGTCGCTCCGCGCCCAGCGCTCGATCGCCCGCGAACCCTGGCGGGTGAGGCTCGAGTCCGAGCCAGTCGAGTTCCACGAGGCCCACTCCCCCTGGCCAGGCCGCCTCCAGCTCGTGCCAGAGGCTCAAGCTCATCCGCCCCAGGTCCACAAACGAGGCTGGGTCTGTTTCCTCGTGCACTTCGGGGGTAAGGAGCCCTGCTGCTCCGCCGGTCGCGCCTTCGCCAAGTCGGTTGCGGTCCAGGAGCATGATCGACCCCAGCCCGGCGCGTAAGCACGCCAGAGCAGTGGCTACTCCGACAACCCCACCTCCGACGACAAGTACGTCTGGGTGTGTCGCAGCGACTCGTGGCTGTACACCCCGCTGGAGGACGGTGATCTCACCGTTGGTCAACTGGTCCGGCCACAGAGCTCCCACGTTCACAGCTCGATTGCATTATGACTCGTCTTCGCAGGTCCCTTCACTCGGCCGCTCCTTTTGCGGCTCGTGACACCCGCCCGTACATGACTCCAGTTCGAGGACGGACGTCCTTGACGGGGTGTCCCTGTTGGTCCGTCCAGGTAAAATCACAAAAAAAGGTGCGCTTCCAACGAGCATGTAAGGAATCTGCTGGCTGGGCGTACTCGCGACGCGGTAGTCGCCTGTTCGGGGCACCATGTTCGCGGCGGCCAAAGCTTACTGGCTCAGGTGCCAATCGAGAACCACCTATGCTTCCCAAGGACGAGGGGATTAGTGCAGAGAAGCGAGCTGTACCCGTAGGTGGAGGCGCCCGAACCATTATCGACCCAAGAGGAAGTGACGTCTGGCACCGAGGGAGGCTGAGGTTCTTCAAGCCATTGAGAAAACGGGCTTCCTGCTTGAGCGGCTATAACGACTGCAGCCGACCGCATCGCTCTGCTCGCGCCTCGTAACTTTTCGGTCGGGCCGTGCATTCTCTCTCTGGTAAGGAAGTAGTGGTGCTCGCGCGAGTCGGCCAGGTGGTGGCCACAATGCCGTTGGAACATCGAGCGGATCGACCCACGCTTGCGGCGTTCGAGGAGGTCGTCGAACGTTATCAGGTCCCGCTACGGCGGTTTCTGTATGGCGTGGTCCAGGACTACGAGCTTGCAGCCGACCTCTGCCAGGAAACGTTTCTGTCTGCTTACCGCGCGCTCCCGCGCATCGAAGGTGAACTCAACGTGGATGCCTGGCTGTACACGATCGCGCTGAACCACGCGCGGGGAGCCTTGCGGCGTCGTCGTATCTTGCGCTGGGTGCCATTTGTGAGCGCGTCGCACGATCGCGCCGTGGCGGGTCCGGACCTCGCCAGCAGCGTGGCGATGCGCGACGAACTGCAGCACGTTCTCGAGCGGCTGCCGTTGGAGCAGCGCGCGTGCTTGCTGCTGCATGCCGATGGCTTTCGGTATGCCGAGATCGGCCACATTCTGGGTTGCAGCCTTGGGGCGGTGAAACTTCGCATCTTTCGCGGTCGACAACGCTGCCTGGAGCTGTACCGGAGAGGGGAAGGGGAGGACGCATGAGTATCAAGACGCGCTGCCGCGATCTCGACGTGGTGCTGTCCGCGTACGTCGACCACGAGGCGACCGCGGATGAGATGGCGCACGTCGAAGCCCACACACGGATGTGCCCTGCCTGCGCTGCTCGACTCGGGCGCTATCAGGCCCTGACGCCACGTCTGGAGGCCGACATGCAGGCGCTCCTGTTCAAGTCGGAATCCGCAGCTCCGCTCACGACGCGCGCTCGTTTCCGGCCTCCGCGGGAGCGCATGACCCCGGAAACTCCGCCTCTCTTCGGCCGTCTCTCAACGGTTGCGCTCGCCCTGGCCGTGGCGGTGCTCGTGGGGGTGGTGCTGGTGCGATCCGCCCCGGCCGGCCGCACGCCCGGTCTGGACACCGGCGGCCAGCCAGCCGCGCCCACAGGCGCATCGCCGCTGGACCCCGTGCAGGTAACACGCGCGCCGCTGCTGGTTGCCTCGATCGACGGGCTGATGGATCCGGCCGTCGCGGCATACGTGCACCGCACCGTAGCCATCGCGGAAGATGCGCACGCAGGTGCGCTGGTGCTCGTTCTCAACGCGTCCGGCGAGTTAGACGGCGCGAAGCAACAGGTTGCCCAGGATCTCGCCACGAGTTCAGTCCCGGTCTTGATCTTCACGCCGCAAGCGTCGGCTCCGAACCTCGACACATTTCTGCGCGCCGTGGACGGTACCGAAGCTCGAACGCCGGCGGGATCGGTAATGCTGGCAACCACAGGCGCGCGGATCGACACTGTTGAGATGGAACCATTGGAGGCCATCGCCCACCGCCTGATGGATCCGACGACCGCGTACCTGCTGTTCGTGCTCGGGTTGTACGCCGTGTTCGTAGAGCTGGCTCACCCCGGGTCTATGCTGCCCGGTATGACAGGCGCCATCTGCCTGGCGCTGGCGTCGATCGCGTTCGCCATGCTGCCGACGAATTGGCTCGGCGTGTTGGTGCTCATTGCCGCCGTCGGGCTCATGGCGCTCGAGCTCAAAGCCGCGACGCATGGCGCGCTGGTGCTGGCCGGAGTGGTGTGCCTGATGGTTGGCTCCGTCCTGCTGTATGCGGCGCCCGGTTCGCTTGTGCCAATGCAAGCCGACGTCACCGTCGCGCCGGCCGTGCTGGTTGGGGCAGCCGTCACCGGACTGATTGTGGGCTTACTGCTGGCGCGCATCGGCCGACGGATACACAACTTGCCACCCCTGCTGAACCTGGAGCAGTTGATTGGTGCACGCGGCGTGACTCGCGGCGGTCTCGATCCAGACGGCGTCGTGCATGTCGGAGGTCAGCTCTGGTCGGCTCGTGTGCGCGGCGGCCGCCTCGAGCCGGGCCAGCCAGTGCGAGTTGTTGCTCGAGACGGACTCGTGCTGGAAGTGGAATCGGCGGCGCTCGGTGCCGCGACACGGAAAGGAACGGTGTCATGATCCCGTTTATCGTCAATCTTGTTGGACTGCTCGTTGTCCTCGCGATCCTGGGTGGCGTGTTGAGCCAGTCGATTCGGATCGTGCGTGAGTACCAGCGGATCGTCGTGTTTCGATTGGGCAAATGCATCGGCGGCAAGGGCCCCGGACCGATCTGGCTCATTCCATTCGTCGATCGACCTGTGTTCGTCGACCTGCGCGAGCTGTTCGTCGAGATCCCCCACCAGAGCTGCATCACCAAGGACAACGTGCCCATCCAGATCGACTTCCTGGTCTACCGCCAGGTCATCGATGCGGTCAGCAGCGTCGTTGCCGTCACCAATTTCGCCAGCGCGGCCCAGGGCATCGCCGCCACCACGCTGCGATCGGTCATCGGCGACATCGTCCTGGACGACGTGCTCGCCAAACGTGAGCAGATCAATCAGGATCTGCGCATCAAGCTAGATGAGGTCACCGAACGCTGGGGCGTCAAGGTGACGGCCGTCGAAATCCGCGAAGTGGTGCCGGCCAAGGACGTCCAGGACGCCATGAATCGCCAGATGTCGGCCGAGCGCACGCGGCGCGCGGCAGTGACGGAGGCTGAGGGCAAGCGGCAGGCGACGATCACTGTTGCTGAAGGCGATAAGCAGTCCCAGATCCTGCGCGCCGAGGGTGAGCGACAGAGCCAGATCCTCAAGGCCGAAGGGTACGGGCAAGCGTTGCAGACCGTGTTCGCCTCCGCTCAGCTGATCGACTCCAAGACGATGACGCTCCAGGTCATCGACGGTCTCAAGGCGCTGGGAGCCAGTCCGTCGAGCAAATTCGTCATACCGATGGAGTTCACGCGCCTCCTCGCCCAGGTCGGTGACTACCTCGATCAAAGCCTGCAGAGCAGCAACGATCCGCCAGCGCCACCTAGCGTCAACGGTGAGGTGCAGGGTGCGCTCGAGCCCGGCGGGCGGTCCTGAACGCCGCCGACCGAGCAGCGCCGGGCTGAGTTCGTGACCGCTGACGAAGCCAAGCGACCGCTGCCGAACTGAGAGAACGTGGCGGTACGTGTTGCACACCTCCGAGAACTCGGCCTTCTCGGACCCATTCGCAATCTTTCGCCAGGTCAGTACGGTAGGGCTTGGCCACCTAACCCTGTAGCTACGCTGCGGCCGTGGTCGGTGCCACCTCACTGGCGTGGCGTCGGGCGTACAACCCGCACGTGTTGCAGCGGCGTGCGTCAGTGACCCACTCGGTGAACACGTGGTCAGTTATGCTGCCATCCGGCACCTGCCTTCGCATGCCGGGCGTGGCCCCCACGCAAGTGCCCACTGCAACAGAATCTGCTGTAGCCCACGCACGGCGCCGCGGTGGGCGGCAGGGCTGCTGTAGCCGTTTGCATTCTTGTAGAACATCGCTTCCAGGCCCGCCTTGAACCACGGGTTCTCGGCTGGCAACGGTGTGGACATCTGTGGCGCGAGCTGCGCATACCAAGCCAGCAGCCATGTGGGGTCCCAATCGTGGTTGGTACGTAGCTCGTACCAAACGCCGGCAAGTGCGCGCAGCATAGTCGCACTGCTGCGCAGGCTTTGCTCGCGCAGTTCGCGCGGCAAAGGCTGCCAACCACAATTGCGCCCAGCGGCGGGAACGCGTGGCTAATGGCGTCGAGGTACGGCAGCGTAGCCTCCACTAACAACTCGTCAGCCATAGCACGGAACAGCGGGTGATACTGATGCACCCTTGCGAGCACCTGCCTCCGGCTTAGCGGACGGAAGACGACACGGCGGCAAATCCGCGAGCGGAGCATCGGCTCACGCGACAGCACTTCCCAGCACCCATCACCGCCGACGAGCAACAACGCGAAGGTTGTCAGGGGGTGGTCATGCAGGTGGCGCAGGAGTTCGATGCACTCTCGATTCAGACGCTGGGCTTCATCCACGACGATCAGCCGACGGCCATGGGAGAGGGCGTCGATCAGCAGTGCGGTGGCCTCGAATCGATTGCAGGCAGGTGAGGCCGAACGCGTGAGTGCCGACAGCAATGTGGTGGCCACCAGACGCATCGTGGGCTGGCTCGGGAAAGACAGCGAGCAGGCTTCGATCGTCGGTGATGTGGCCAGCGCCTCTTCGACCGGGAACGTCTTGCCGGTGCCCGCCTCGCCGTGCACGGCGCCCATCGCGGCGGCGTCATGCAGGTCGGTGACCGTGCGGCGAGTGAGTAGGTACGCCTCAGTTGGGACCGTAGCGGCATCTGCCAGTTCGAGGAAGTGGCAGGCTATCAACTGCTCGGCACCTGCAGCTCGAGTAAGTCGGTGCGGGCCAGGCGCCACAACTGCTCATCCCCGCGGTGGCGGCCGACTTCGTTGGCGTGGTCGTGTGTCACCACAGTTACCTCGTCCACTGGACCTGGCCCTGTAATCGGCGCCAGTCGGGCACGAGCCTGCCGGCTCACTCGTCGCGATGGCGAGCCAGCTCCGCGGCATCCTGTCGACGGCGTTCGAGGACCTGGTCGCGCTCCTCCGCTGTGAGTTGTCCTTGCGGGCGAGCCGTGCAGAGCCATTGGCCGGCATAGAACACCTCGATCGTGCGCAGGTCGTGAGGCATCCATCGCACGTCGACAACCTGACCGACGGGGCCGTTCAACTCGGCTGCGATGAAGTGCAGACCGCCAAAGCGGACGCCGTGCTTGGTGATCCGACGCTCAGCCCCCGCGAGCAGAAGGAAGCGGAAGTCGGCGGCCGGAACTTCGCGCACGGGTGTTGCGTCGGCAAGCCAACGGGCTAGCGGGGTTTGGTCAGCCAGACCCGCATGGGGACGAGCGATGTTGTAGTGGCTGACCCACGTGTGGAATTCGGCGGCGAATCGCTCGAAGGTGAGCGGTGGGGCGCCCAGCTCATACAGCCGGCCAGCCGCGTCGCGGGGTCCATCCGTGTAGAACGGCAGGGTGCACAGGAAGTCCTGGGCGACGGTGCGATTCAGGCGCTCGATCTTTCCCTTCAAATGCGGCGTGTGGTGCGGCGCCGGCACGATCCGGATACCCAGCGTCGCGGCTACAGCGGCGAGACCCTCCGCCGCGAACTCCAGTCCATTGGTCCGGGCGCAACATGCGCGGGATCCCACCAAACGGTCCGCGGTCCGGCTGAACGACCAGTCCCATCCGTAGGGCCGCCAGCACCGTCGCGGTGCTCGGCACCAGCGCTAGCGTCCAGCCCATCAGCAACCGCGAATGCGCGTCGATGAAGAGCGTCGCCCAAGGCGGCAGGGGTGCGAGAGGCGGGGTGGCAGAACGAGTATGGGTAGCTCGACATGGTCGGCCTCCCAGCATTGGTTACGGTAATCGGCCTCCCAGCGAAGATAGACCGTATGGCGGCGCTGGCCAGCTATGCCCTCGGCCGCCGTGGCGCGCTCGATGGGCAGCATTTCTCGTGCAACCGCCGCTTGGAAGGTGCGCAGAGGTGGCAGGGCGTCACCCGTGGTACGGCGTAGAGGCCACGCGCCAGCCACGTTGCCGCGCGCCGCAGCATACGCATCGCGGTCGGCATCGGTGAGCCGGTACGGCGGGCGGCCCCGGCCGCCGGGCAGGCCGGCAACTAACCACCGCCACACCGTTCGTTCGCCGACACCGAGGGGCACGAGCAGAGTCGCGGACCTCCTGCACCGACAGCTTACCGGCAGTACGCTGCGTGAGCAGATGTGCAATCAGAAGCCCCCGGGCTTCAAATTGCAGGCTGGAACGACGGGTCGAGGCCGCCAACGACCGGGCGCGTGTCTGGTCCGGCGGGCTGTACTGCACGTTGCCTCCAGCGTAAGGATCAGCGCCGCGTGTCCGCTGCGGAGGAGCGTCACGAATCAGACAAAAACAGCCTTGTGTACGATAAGCACTGGTGCCGCGCTCTGAGCCAAACGTGACCACGCGTTCGCTGGCCGTGCGAAGCTCGCGCGAACTGTCCGATTCAAGTCCACAGTCGTTCTGTCCGATCCGCAAGCAAACGCTGGCAGCCACCCGAGGGCCTCTCACCTGAGGAGGTGCGCGCCGTCATCGACGCGGCTAGCTGCGAGCGCGATCGCTTACTGCTGCGCGTGCTGTGGGCGACCGGCGCCCGCATCTCGGAGGTGCTTGCGCTTCGACCGATGGACGTCCAGCGCGACAGTCTTGTGCTGCCCAACCGCAAGAACCCGAACCTGCCGATCAAACGGGTCTTTCTGCCAGGAGCGGAACTGGGACTCACCGGCGAGCTGCTGCTATGGGCGAAAGAGCAGGGAATCGCCGATCACGAGCCGCTGTTCTTCTCGCGCAAGCGGGACGCCAACAGTGACCGCCGCGCGGTACGGCGCGGCCAGGCCTGGCTGATTGTCAAAGAGGTCTCCGAGCGCGCAAACGTTCGCGTCCTGGCGCTGCGTGCCTCAAAACATGGTCCAGCCGGCGAGGCTGCGCCGGTCCACCCGCACCTGTTCCGCCATGCGCGCGTGCGCCAGATCGTCCGCAGCACGCGCAACTTGCCGCTTGCCCAGCGCCAAGCCGGCTGGAGCCGTCTTCAGATGGCGTACCTCACCGTCGGCGATGAAGAGGCGCGTCAGCTCATGCGCGAGCTGACGGAGTAATTGCAATGACGAGTCTCCGCATCGTCCTTACGGCTGTCGCGGATTCGCTCGGTGACGCGTGGGAGCGTTTCTGCGGAGATCTGCCATTTGTGACCGTCCACCGCGGGTCAATCCCCGACGTCGAGGCCGATGCGGTGGTCAGCCCAGCCAACAGCTTCGGATTCATGGATGGCGGCATCGACGCCCTCTACATGGACCAGTTCGGACCCGACATTCAGCTCAGAGTCCGGCGTCAGATCTATGACCAACACGCCGGAGAGATCGTTACAGGTGCCGCCGATATCGTTAAAACCGCCCACGAGAGGATTCAGTTTCTCATTGCAGCGCCGACGATGCGAGTACCGATGGTTCTGCGCGACTCACCCAACGCCTACCTGGCGGCACGAGCGGTTTTTCTCCTCGTTCAACGGGGGCCCTTCAGCACCGGTCGTCACGCGGGTCAGCGCATCGCAGATCACATCCGCACAGTTGCGATGCCGGGCCTGGGAACAGGTGTGGGTTGCATCGGTTTCAACACGTCTGCTCGCCAGGTTCGAGCCGCGATCGATGACGTCCTGTTAGCCAAGTAATCAAATGCCACAGTCTTGGGCCGAGGCCACTGAGCGTCACCAGTTGTTGTACACCGACCGGCCTACTCGACTTCAGTATTGACTCCTGTGCCACCGGGACAACGAGCTCGAGCGGGGAGATAGTCGTCCCATGCGCGTCCACCCTCACGCCGGTGCTCGGCAGTTCTTGACCGCCGCCGAGCCACTGCTGCTATCGGATCCGTTCAGCACAAACGTTATGGCCGTTGTCGCCGGACGAATCGCCGCTGGTCAGGAGCCCGACAGCGAGCGCCACCTCTGGGCCACTGTCGAAGACAGCGACGGGTGCATCGTCGGCGCGGCGATGCACACGCCGCCGCACCATTTGTTCGATCACGGATGCCAGCCGCGGCCGCCGCGTCGCTGGCCGACGTTGTCGCCGATACAGGTCGTGATTTGCCCGGCGTCAACGGTGCCCTCATAGCAACTGGACCGTTCGCTGCGACTTGGGCTGCCCGAACTGGGCGGAAGTCGACCCTGATCACCGCTATGCGCCTGTACCGGCTTGGGCAATTGGCTTGGCCACAGGGTGTCGCTGGCAATGCAATTGCCGCTGTAACTCCGCGTGACATCGAGTTGGTAGCCGGCTGGTTGGCGGCCTTCCACGAGGAAGCGCAACCTCACGCGCCGGTCTGGGATTGGCGCGCTTTGGCAGAGCGGCGCGTCGGTGCTGGGCAGGTTCTCCTGTGGCGGGACGAAGACGCCGTTGTATCCCTCGCTGCAGTGAGCGCCCCTGCCGCCGGGGTGGCAAGAGTAGGTCCGGTCTACACCCCGCCCGAACACCGTCGGCAGGGCTACGGTGCTGCCGTGACCGCGAAGGCAACTGCAGTCGCGTTAAGCGCCGGGGCCGACCACGTCATCCTCTACACGGACTTAGAGAATCCCACTTCAAACTCCATCTATCAGAGCATCGGCTACAAGCCCGACCATGATGCTGAGGAGCGCTCCTTCAGATGACGCAGAGTGCTTCCATGGGATCGAGTGAGAGCGCAGCGCGTGCCTGGATGTCGCGTGACCGGTGGGACGCACTGGTGCGCGGTGAAGATTGCCCTGCTTGTGCAGAGGTTACGGGTATCGGACGTGACAATAGCGAGGGCTTTTTCGTGACAGACCTGGGCGTCAGCCGTTTGCGACTGCAACGCGAGCAGCACGTACCGGGCTGGTGCGTCCTACTGCTACGCCGCCACGTACGGGAGCCGCACGAACTTCCTGAAGCAGAGCGGGTCGCATTTTTTGAGGACATGGTGAACGTTGGCCGCGCACTCGAGCGGGTGTACGCGGCGCAGAAGATCAATTACTCGATCCTCGGCAACATCGTGCCGCATCTGCACGCCCATATTCAGCCGCGTTACTACGGCGACCCGTACCCAGGTAGACCGGTTAGCCCAGCGCCCGGTCAAGCGGTTGCGCTTTCAGTTGACGAGGCCCGCGAACGGATCCTGCAGATCCGTGCCGCCTTGGCATCATGACGGGGATCGTGCTCCGAGCGCCTAGCGGACGCCCGTATGCCGTTGGGCATCGGGGCGCCATGGGTCACGCGCCCGAGAACACACTAGCGAGCTTTCGTAAAGGGTTCGAACTCGGAGCGCCGTTGCTCGAGTTAGACATTCATCTGAGCGCCGATGGGCAGATCGTGGTCATTCACGATGAGACGGTTGATCGGACAACCAACGGATCCGGGCGCGTATGCGACCTATCTGCCGCCGACATTCGGCGTTTGGATGCCGGTTCCTGGTTCAGTGCTGAGTTCGCGGGTGAACCCCTCCCACTACTCGACGAGGTCCTCGAATGGGCGCACGGTCGCGTGGGTCTAGTTATCGAGTTGAAGCTTGGCCCGGTCTGGTACCCAGGCATTGAGGAAGCGCTCGTCACGTTACTTCGGCAGCACGGCGCCGAAGCCGAGGTCTTGGCCATTTCGTTCGATCACATCGCGGTCCGACGGGTCAAGCAAGTCGCGCCGGCCGTCAAGACAGCGGTGATGTACGGAGGTCGACTCATCGACCCGGTCGCCGTTGCCCGATCGGCGGCTCCCGACGCCCTGCCGCGAAGGCTGCACCGAACTTGGCGCACCACTGGCGGATCGATTCGTGGCTGACGATGATGCCGCGCTCGGCGAGGAGACCCTGCACGTCGCCAAAACTGAGATGGAAACGAAAGTACAGCCAGACGGCGTGAGCGATGATCTCATGCCGAAAGCGGTAGCCGCGATACGGCGATCGGTCGGCAGTTGGGGTGACGGCGACGGACATCAGGTGAGGCTTATCCCCGATGCTCGCTCAAGTTGACAACCCCTCTACAACACCGCACTCGAGGTGGCAGTGGCCAACGACAAGATTGCGCGGCGCTACAGCGGGCTCGCTGAACGGCTGGCTGCCGATCGCTTCACCCACGCAGGCGACACCCACATTCACGTCGAGAGGTCAGGCGCTTGAGTCCCATCGATGCGCCTTGCGCAATGCACAAACCCATACCTCAATATCGCGGCTTTGATTCCCACTGTGGCGGGAAATTGTGTTCTACCTCTCGAACAGCAACCTGGCCGGGCTGTGGCCGCAACGATCTCAACGATGTCGAGGGCCCAGTACAGGCACGGACAGCACGCGCGCGAGTAAACTGGGTCGCTAACCGTTGACCGCTATCCTCGCACAACTGGCCGGAGTGGGGCACCTTTGTTTCAAGTTTCGCGGCCAGGCGGGCGCTGGGCGCGCGCTGCGCGACATCTCGCTCCTGCTGGGCGACAACGAATGCCTGTGGATCGTGGGTGAATCGGGCTCCGGCAAGTCGACCCTGACGCCGATCATCGTCGGTCTGGGGTCGCCTACCGCGGGCCACGTACGTCACCAAGATCACATCGTCTCACGTGCAGCCCAGCTTGCTCTATCAGATCCTGAAGCTCGTGAGCCTGTCCCGCCGCATCGCCACGGCGTACCCGCGTGAGCTTTCTGGAGGCGAACACCAGAGGGGCCAACATCGGCCGTGCGTTGGCGTCCGATCCACAAGGGCTGGTAGATTACGAGCCGATTTCTTCGCTCGACAAATCGCGTAGTGTACGTGCGAGTCAGCCGCTGCGCTCCTGGCGGGCCTGAGCGAGGGACGCGACCTCTCGTCCGACTCGGTCGAGCTGCTACTGCATCAACTCGCGAGCGGCCTTGCCGTCGCGGCGCTCGATCGCCTCGACAATCGCGCGATGTTCCTCTAGCGACGCCTTTCGATAACTACCGCTGGCGCTGTGCTCCGGATCGAGCAAGCGCGAACGGTGGAACTGGACCGAGTCGATGTGCGCGCTCAGGAACTCCAGCGGACTTCGCCGTCGGATAAATTCGTGCAACCCGAGGTACGAGCCGAACATCTCCGAGTAGTCGCCATCCTGCACCGGCTCAGTTGGCAACGCCGCGGCACGCAGCTCGCGCAGGTCATCGTCGTAGAGGCGGGCCGCGCTGACCGCAACCGCAAGACTCTCGAGAGCGCCGCGCGCGGCGTGCACCTACCAGACCTAGGTTGCGTCGAGCGGGCTACGCGAAAAGTGCCATTTTCCTCCTGGACGACGACCCCGAGCTATAGCAAGGCCGGCAGCGCTTCGCGAATGGGTGTGCGACTCACGCCGAGCGTGGCTGCGAGCTGCTCGATATTTGTCGGCGAATGCGGAGCCAGCTCGTTATTGACGATCGCGTCACGGAGCTCGCGAAACACGCGCTCAGTCAGACTGGGCTGACGCTCGAGGCGCACCAGCGCGCGCGCCTGAGTAATCGATGCGCCGTCCACGCTGGCCATGTGGCCCCCGCTAGACCGTGGCTTCAACCTGGTTAGGCTGCCCAGCGCGGGCGGCCCAACAATTGGTAGGTCCGTAGTCCGGCAGCATTTAGCTCAGCGACCGGTTCCCGATTGGTGAGCGCCAAATCACGTTGAACGATGAGGTTGACGGCCTTGCGCGTCCTCGGACTCCGCGCCGAGGGCCTCGGTACCACCCTTACCGCAGGGCTCACTCCCGTGGAAACCGAGGCCAGGGAACTGCTGCGCATTCCGAGCAGGTACGCGATCGCGGCCCATCTTGGCGTCGGATGGCCCGCCAGGCGCCTGTGATTGTACCTGCCCGCTGCCATCAAGCCGGCGGAGTCGCTCAAGTGGCGGTACGTACATGATGTCATCCACTCGCAAGCTCCTCGAGTGCACGGAGGTCGAGGATTCGAATGGAGCGACGGCCCAGGCTGACCACTCCGCGCGCTTGAAATCCGTCGAGAGCCAGGGTGATGGTTTCGCGGT
>JAABUQ010007993.1_pt1 | contig 15018 bp, 14 predicted proteins | sample 5560001 | NCBI WGS metagenome assembly JAABUQ01 (sample SAMN10711888, study PRJNA513371) | rock metagenome | isolation source: Antarctica rocks | place: Antarctica: Victoria Land, Finger Mt nord | collected 2015-12-18 | reverse complement strand
CGGCGGTTCGGGTTCATCACCAGCAAGAGCATCAACCAAGTGTTCTGCCGCCGGGTGATCGAAGAGGCGATGGAGGGGAAAAAGCCGCTGCGGCTGGTGTTTGCCATCCCGAACCATCCATGGGCGCTAAGGGGCCGGGACGGCGGCGGTGCGGATTGCCATGACGGTGGCCGAAAGCGGCACCGGGCCAGGCCGGCTATTGGAGGTGGAGCGGGAAACAGCGGCAGCGGTGCCGGAGGTAGTGCTGACCACGCGAGAGGGCGTGGTGAACGCAGACCTGACGGTGGGGGCCAGTCCCGCTGCGGCGCTGGCGTTACGGGCCAATGAGCGGATTTGCAGCCCCGGTGTGAAGCTGCACGGTGCGGGGTTCATCGTGTCGCCCGCAACTGCGGCGGCGCTGGGGTTAGGCAAGGTGCCGGGTTTGGAGGCGCATATCCGGCCCTACCTAAACGGCCGCGACATGACTGGGCGCAGCCGGGGCATGATGGTCATAGACCTAGATGGACTGGCGGAAGCGGAGGTGCGGCAGCGGTTTCCAGCCGTATTCCAGCATGTGTTGCTGCATGTGAAGCCGGAGCGGGACCAGAATAACGAGGCGTATCGGCGGCTAAATTGGTGGTTGTTCGGCCGCAACAACGCGGTTCTGCGGACAGCCCTGGCTGGCTTGCCCCGCTACATCGCAACCGTGGAAACCGCCAAGCATCGGCTGTTCGTGTTTCAGCCGGCGGCGGTGCTGCCCGACAACATGCTGGTGTGCATCGCCAGCGCCGAAGCTTTCCATCTGGGCGTGCTGTCATCACGCATCCACACGACATGGGCGCCAGCCGCGGGCGGTTGGCTGGGGTTCGGCAACGACCCCCGATACAACAAGACCCGCTGCTTTGACCCGTTCCCCTTCCCCGCCGCTACCCCGGCGCAAGCCGCCGAGATAGCCACCCTGGCCGACGAGCTGGACGCACTCCGCAAGGATCGCCTGGCCGCGCACCCGCACCTGACGCTGACGATCCTGTACAACGTCCTGGCGGCGCTCCGCACCAGCCAGCCCTTGTCGGATGCAGACAGGGACGTGCTGGACGCCGGGCATGTCGAGGTGTTGCGCCACCTGCATGACCGCTTGGATGCCGCCGTTGCTGCTGCCTATGGTTGGCCCGCCGACCTGCCCACCGCCGCCATCGTGGAACGTGTGGTGGCCCTGAACCGGGAGCGTGCAGCGGAGGAAGCCGCAGGTCAGGTACGCTGGCTACGCCCTGCTTACCAAGCCCCGGCAGAAGTGGCGTTGGCGGCCCGCACGGAACAGCTTGCCATGGCGGTGGACGCTGCCGACGCTGCCTTGCCGGAGTGGCCCAAGGCGGTGCCGGCGCAGTTCGTTGCCTTGCGTGCCGCCCTGGCCCGCAGCGGCCGGGCCGGTCCCGCCGACCTGGCCCGGCAGTTCCGCGGTGCCCGACCGGCCAAACTGGCGCCTATCTTGGCAACGCTGGCGGCGCTGGGCCAGGTGCGGGAGGCCGGGCCAGGGCGTTACGTGGCGTAGGCTGGCGCGGCCCTTGCGCCGCCTGGCGAAGAAATCGACGCTGGCCGGATGGCGTCCAACACCTCCCAACGCAAGCTGCATTCCATCGTCATGGAATCCCGGGTGGACGCCTTCGCTTCATGGGACCTGATTGTGCGATGCGGGAGCGGCTGTGTGCGCTCGGTTCCCATGTCCGGACTGCCGGAGGGGATCACGGTTGCGCGGCTGCTGATCCGGATGCGCTGCCAAACGTGCGGCAGCCCGGTGGAGCGGGCCATCCTGGATAACTGCGTGTCGGGGTGGCAGCGACGGATATTGCGGGTTCGGGGGCCGGGGTCTTACGGGTGAAAGCCCCCACTTGCCGGCCGATACGACACTAAGCGCCATCCCAGCGGGTCCGCTAGGGGTCCGCTAGAATTTTAGGACCGTTACAACGCCGGTCTAGAACTCCAGCTAACCCATTGAGACGGCGTGGTGGAGCTGAGGGGAATCGAACCCCTGACCTCCTCATTGCGAACGAGGCGCTCTCCCAACTGAGCTACAGCCCCGCCGTCCGGCGCGCAGCCTATGCCCAGGCCAGCCCTGCAAGTCAAGCCGCCCGGTTGCGCCGCGCCGGGTGCGCCGGTAGGGTCCGGCCGCATCCGAACCCGCCGCATTGATCCCAGGGGCTGACCGACGTGATTTCCGCGCTGTTCCAGTTGTGCTTCTACGTCATCAAGCTCTACATTTGGGCGTTCATCCTCAGCGCCGTGTTCAGCACGCTGGCGTCGTTCAACATCATCGACACCCGCAACCGCCTGGTCTGGAGCATCGGCGACTTCCTGTACCGCGTGACGGAGCCGGCATTGCGCCCGATCCGACGCGTGCTGCCCAGCTTCGGCAACATCGACCTCAGCCCGCTGGTGGCGATCCTGCTGCTGCAATACGTCGCCACCCCGGCACTGGCCACGCTGTACAGTGGCATCGTCTATGGCAGTTGGACGTTGATCTAGGCAGGTTCGCCATGACCGCCCGCGTCATCGACGGCAAGGCCGCGGCCGCCGCGCTGCGGGCCGAAGTCGCGGCGCGCACCGCCCGCCTGCCCTATCAGCCCGGCCTCGCCGTCGTGCTGGTGGGGGAAAACCCGGCCAGCGCCGTCTATGTCCGCAACAAGGACCGCGCCGCCCAGGGCGCCGGCCTGGCCGTGCAGACCATCCGCCTGCCCGCCGACGTGCCGGCGGAGGAGCTGATGGCCGTCATCGAACGGCTGAACCGGGACGATGCGGTGGACGGCATCCTGGTGCAGCTCCCCCTACCCGCCTCCATCCCGCCCCGCCCGGTGCTGGAGGCCATCGACCCCGCCAAAGACGTGGACGGCTTCCACCCCCTCAACGTCGGCCGCCTGCAGGACGGGCTGCCGGTGCTGGCCCCCTGCACGCCATCGGGCGTCATGCGTCTGCTGCGGGCCTGCGACATCCCGCTGCAAGGCGCCCGCGCGGTGGTGCTGGGCCGCAGCAGCATCGTGGGCAAGCCGATGGCGCTGCTGCTGCTGGCCGCCGACGCCACCGTCACCATCGCCCACTCCCGCACCCGGGACCTGCCCGGCGAGTGCCGCCGCGCCGACGTGCTGGTCGCCGCCGTGGGCCGGGCGGAGCTGGTGCGCGGGGACTGGATCAAGCCCGGCGCCACCCTCATCGATGTCGGCATCAACCGCCTGCCGGATGGCCGCCTGGTAGGGGACGCCGCCTATGCCGAGTGCGCCGCCGTGGCCGGCGCCATCACCCCCGTGCCCGGCGGCGTCGGCCCCATGACCATCGCCTGCCTGCTGGACAACACCGTCACCGCGGCGGAGCGCCGGAGGGTGCAGCAGCCCGCGCGACGCGGCACCATCAGCCTTGTCAAGCCCTGACGCACAAAGCCGGTTGCCTTCGCCGGGCTGCAAGCGCAAGTCTGCCGGATGGGCCTGCGGTGCGCCCGTGCTGGGAGGCGGACGGGGCGATGATGGCGGGGTCGCATGTGGCGCTCGGGGCGGCGGCGTGGCTGGTGGCCGCGCCTCGCCTGGGGTTGCCCGCCTTGTCGCCGGCGTGCCTGGGCTTGGCGCTGGCCGGGTCGCTGCTGCCGGACATCGACCATCCCGCGTCCTGGCTGGGCCAGCGGCTGCGTCCCTTGTCGCGGATGGTGAGCGCCGTATTCGGGCATCGCGGGATCACACACTCGGCGTTTGCGGTGTCGATGTGCGTGTGGGGGCTGCTGCAGGGCGGGGCGCCGCGCTGGGCGGTGGCGCCGCTGGCGGTGGGCGTGCTGTCGCACCTGGCGGCGGACCTGCTGACGCCGGCCGGGCTGCGGCTGGCGTGGCCGCTGCGGCGCACCTGGGCGCTGCCGGTCTGCGCGGCGGGGTCGGCGATGGAGCCGCTGGTGGTGGCGCTGCTGCTGACCTGGGCGGGGTGGGGTGGCCAAGTGCCGCCGGTGCTGCGGCAGGCATGGGACGGGTCCGGCCTGGCGCGGCCGGCGCCGCTGGGGTGCGCGGGGCATGGCGTTCCTTGCAGCAGGGTGTCCTGTGCACGGCATTGCGGCCCAGGCCGGCCGGGATGACTGAGCCCGCACCTGCGGTTGGCGAGTTTGACGGGCATCTCGGCTTCAACTTCGGCGGCGGCTTCGCCCGGTCCCACCTTGACGGCCTGCGGCTGGAGTAGGCCCACGGACAGGCACGCTGGGCATGGCCCCCCGCCGGGCCTATGACGGACCCGTGCCCAACCCTCTGCGCCTCCGGCCGGTGCTGGCCGTCTTGGCCCTCGCCGCCCTGTACCTCGCCGCCATCGCCGCAGCCGGCCTGCTCGCCCACCCCGCTCCGGCCGACCTGATCGTCGTGTTCGGCAATGAGGTCCTGGCAGATGGCCGTCCCTCCCCCCGGCTGCAGGCGCGGCTGGAAGCGGCGCGGCTGGCCTACCAAGCCGGGCTGGCGCCGCGCGTGCTGGTCAGCGGCGGGATCGAGCCAGGTGGGCAGGACGAGGCCGCGGTGATGGCGGCCGACCTGGCCGCGCACGGCGTGCCGATGTCTGTCATTTTGCAGGACCCGCAGGGAGTGGACACCTTCGCCACAGCGCGCAACGTGGCGGCCCTGCTGCACGGCCCCGGGTTCGGGCAGGGACGGGTGCTAGTGGTAACGCAGTGGTTCCACGTCCCGCGCACGCTGCTGGCGCTATGGCGTTTCGGGGTGCGTGACGCCTCGGCGGCATGGCCGCGCTTCACGGAGCCGCGGGACGTCATGGCGCTGCTGCGGGAGGCGGTGGCGCTGCCGTATTACGCGCTCCGAAGCGTTCTGGGGCGGTGACGGCTCGTTTCTGCCCGGCCTGCGTCGCGGACCGTTTGAGAACCCCGGCGCCAGCCAGCGCACCGATCGTTCCTGACATAAAGCTGCTGTCGGGACGGCCCTGCCCTGGATATCATAGGCTTGCCAGGCGTGGTGTTCGGGGGAGCAGGATGTTGCAGCGGTAGGATCTGGCGGGGATGACCGCGCTGACAGCCTGAAATCGTCGGCCGAGCAGCCGCCTCTGCCCGTCCCCGGTGATACTCCACCAGGCCGGTCAGCAGCACTGTCCGCAAGCGAAACCTGGACCGCCGGCCCAGGCTAGACCGTGCGGCGCTCCTCGACGACGGTTGTCTCGTCGATGGAGGACTCGGCAAACAGCACCTTGGCCACGACGCCGGCGATCATGGCGCCGGCGACCGGCGCCACCCAGAACAGCCAGAGCTGCCCGATGGCCTCGCCGCCGGCGAACAGCGCCGGCGCGGTGCTGCGGGCCGGGTTGACCGAGGTGTTGGTCACCGGGATCGAGATCAGGTGGATGAGGGTCAGCGCCAGGCCGATCGGGATGCCGGCAAACCCACTGGCAGCGCCCTTGGAGGTGGTGCCGACGATGATGATCAAGAAGAAGAACGTCAGCACCAGCTCAATCAGGAAACAGGCCCCCAGGCCGTAGTGCCCCGGGCTGAGCGCGCCGTAGCCGTTGGTGGCGAAGCCGCCCATCACCCAGTCCGGCTTGCCCGAGGCAATCACATACAGCACCGCCGACGCCAGGATGCCACCGAGCACCTGGACGATGATGTAGGGCAGCACGTGCTTGTTGGCGCAGCGACCGGCCGACCACAGGCCGAGGGTGACGGCCGGGTTGAAGTGCCCGCCGCTGATGTGGCCCACTGCATAGGCCATGGTCAGCACCGTGAGCCCGAAGGCGAACGCCACGCCGAGGAAGCCGATGCCCAGGGCCGGGAACGCCGCCGCCAGCACCGCGCTGCCGCAGCCGCCGAACACCAGCCAGAACGTGCCGAAGAACTCGGCCACCAGACGCCGCTGCAGGTCGTCGCGCATGATGATCACCCCTCAGCCTTGGGTTGCGTGGTAAATCAACCCCGACGTTTCGGAAAGATGTAAGTTTATGTTAACCGCCCGTGCTTAGTGCGGCCTGCTTGGTGCAGCTCGCCTGATGCAGGAAGCGGGCTGAAAGAAGCTGCCGCCTACAGTGACGGCGCTGACGTGAACCTGGCCGACACGCCGTCCTGGCTGATGCCGGCTGGAGCATCGACCGCCCTTTCGGCCTACCGTGTGTGGCAGCGCACCAGGGGGTTGGGAAAATCGGCGCAGCCGGGGAAGGCGATCTCGTTCTCGCCCCGGCGCTGCACATGAAGCACGTTCGGGTCCTCGCAGCCGAACCCTACCTGCGGGCTGGCGTCACCGCCCAACAGGCCGCCACCCCCGCCGGCCGTGACGGCGAAGCGGAACTCGACGCCCTGCGAGTTGGCCCGCGCCGTCTCGATCTCGCGCTCGGCCAGCATCTGGTCGGTCAGGGTGGCGCGCAGCACCAGGTCCCGAGTGAAGATCACGACCGGCTGGGACAGGCAGGCCTGGGGCGTCAGGTTGGACGGGGCGGGAAAGATGCCGCCGGTCCAGGTGCCGAACAGGTAGGCGTGCGGCGGCTGGGCCGCGCCCTGGGCCTGGACTGCCGTGCTGGCCGGGGGCAGGACCGCGCCGGACAGCACGGCAAGGGTGGCGAGGAGCTTCGAGGTGCGGCGCATCGGCAGGTTCCAGTGCAGGCGGGGTGGGAGGCAGCGTCCAGGGTAACAGCCGCGCCCCGAACATAGAACCCAGGCCCGGCCCTGAACCCGCCCCAAACCTTGCAGCCAACCCAAACTTTGCAAGCAACGTTGAACCCGGGCACGGCGCATGTCATGGGACGGCACTTCATCGCAAGGAACGCCCGCCATGCTTCGCCGCCTGTACGACCGTGTGCTGCTGCTGGCGGCCAGTCCGCGGGCGCCGCTGTGGCTGGCGCTGGTCAGCTTCGCCGAAAGCAGCTTCTTCCCCGTCCCGCCCGACGCGCTGCTGGTGCCGATGGCGCTGGCCCGGCCGGACCGGGCCTGGCGCCTGGCCGCGATCTGCACCGCATCGAGCGTGGTGGGCGGGATGCTGGGCTACCTGATCGGCTACGCGCTCTACGCCGAGGTGGCGCTGCCGCTGGTTCAGTTCTACCACATGCAGGAGCGGATGGACGCCTTCGTGCAGGGGTTCAACCGGTGGGGAGTGCTGATCATCCTGGTGAAGGGGTTGACGCCGATCCCCTACAAGATCGTCACCATCACCTCTGGCCTGGCCGGGTTCAGCTTTCCCTTGTTCGTGGCGGCCAGCGTGGTGACGCGCGGCGCCCGGTTCTTCTTGTTGGCGGCGCTGCTGCGGCGGTTCGGGGCGCCGGTGCGGGCGTTCATCGAGCAGAGGCTGATGCTGGTGACCTCGCTGACCGCGGCGGGGATCGTGGGCGGGGTGCTGCTGCTGCGGCTGGTGTAGCGGCTTATACCGAGGGTTAGCGGGGCCGCGCCGCGCAGCAGGATACTGGCGCCGTAGGCAGAAGGCAGCCAGCCCGACCCAAGGGGGAGCAACGTCGTGCGCCCCATGCAGCAAGAACTCTGCCGGATTGCTTAAGGAGAGAGTTGGGGCGAGGGGGTAGGCTGGCACGGACCTATCCCCAAGAAAGCCAGTCAACTAAGGGCTGAGGTCCGCAGCAACACCCCCTCACCCCGGCCTTGGTCCGCATTGCGGTCCAAGCCCGGAGGAGGAGGGAGCAGCAACGCAGCCTAAGCGGCGCGGGCCATCTCACGCAGGACGTAATGCAGGATGCCACCGTTGCGGTAGTATTCCACCTCATCCGCCGTATCGACCCGGCAGAACACCGGCACCTCGTCCACCTGCCCACCGTCACGGTGGATCAGCATGCGCAGGTCCATCCCGGCCCGCAGCTCCTCCAGCCCCAGGATGTCGATGGTCTCGCTGCCCGTCAGCCCCAGCGAATGCCGGGTTGCGCCGTCCTTGAACTGCAGCGGCAGCACGCCCATGCCGACTAGGTTGCTGCGGTGGATGCGCTCGAAGCTCTCGACCACCACCGCCTTGATGCCCAGCAACGCCGTGCCCTTGGCCGCCCAGTCGCGCGACGACCCCATGCCGTACTCCTTGCCGCCGAACACCACCAGCGGCACCCCGGCCTTCTTGTAGCGCTCGGCCGCGTCGTAGATCGGCATCTGCTCGCCGCCGGGCTGGTAGCGGGTCCAGCCGCCCTCGACGCCAGCGACCATCTCGTTCTTGATGCGGATGTTGGCGAAGGTGCCGCGCATCATGATCTCGTGGTTGCCGCGTCGGGAGCCGTAGGAGTTGAAGTCCCGCTGCATCACCTGACGCTCTCCCAGGAACTCGCCCGCGGGGGACGCCTTCTTGATGTTGCCGGCCGGGCTGATGTGGTCGGTGGTGATGTTGTCCCCGAACAGCGCCAGGATGCGGGCGCCGACGATGTCCGTCACGGCACCAGGCGTCATGGTCATGCCGTCGAAGTACGGCGGGTTCTGCACGTAGGTGCTGGCGTCGTTCCAGCGATACGTTTGGCTGCTGGCGTCCACCTCGATGGCCTGCCACTCCTTGGTGCCCTGGAAGATCTCGCCATAGCGCTTGATGTATTGCTCACGGCCCAGGCTGGCGCGCACGACGGTCCGGATCTCCGCGTTGCTGGGCCACACGTCGCGCAAATAGACCGGCTGGCCGTCGCTGCCGATGCCGAGCGGCGCCGTTGTGATGTCCTCGTTCATCGTGCCCAGGATCGCATAGGCCACCACCAGCGGCGGGCTGGCCAAGTAGTTGGCCCGCACGTTCGGATGCACCCGCCCCTCGAAGTTGCGGTTGCCCGAAAGCACGGAAGCCGCGACCAGCTTGTTGGCCTCGATGGCCTCCGCCACCGCATCGTCCAGCGGGCCGGAGTTGCCGATGCAGGTCGTGCAGCCATAGCCGACGAGTTGAAAACCCATCGCATCCAGGTCCTCGGTCAGCCCGGCCTTGTCCAAGTACTCCGTCACCACCTGGCTGCCCGGCGCCAGCGAGGTCTTCACCCAGGGCTTCGGGTGCAGGCCCTTCGCCAGGGCGTTGCGCGCCAGCAGCCCGGCGGCCACCATGACGTAGGGGTTGCTGGTGTTGGTGCAGCTCGTGATGGCCGCGATCACGATGTCGCCGTGGGTGATCTCGTAGCCCTTGCCGGCCACCTTGACGCGCTTGTCCGCGTCGATGGCCGGGACGCCCAGGCCCGTCGTCAGGTCGGAGCGGAACGACGCCGAGGCGTCCTTCAGCAGCACCCGGTCCTGCGGGCGCTTCGGACCCGCGATGCTCGGCAGCACCGTGGACAGGTCCAGCTCGACGATGTCGGTGTACACCGCATCCGGCGTGCCGGCCTCGACCCAGAGGCCCTGCGCCTTGGCGTAGGCCTCAACGAGCGCGATGCGGCTCTCGTCGCGGCCGGTCAAGCGCAGGTAGCGCAACGTGACCGCATCGATCGGGAAGATGCCGCAGGTGGCGCCGTACTCGGGCGCCATGTTGGCGATGGTCAGCCGCGTGCTGACCGACAGGTCCGCGAGGCCCGGCCCGAAGAACTCCACGAACTTGCCGACCACGCCCTTCTTGCGCAGCATCTGCGTAACCTGCAGCGCGAGGTCCGTGGCGGTGCTGCCCTCCGGCAGCGCGCCCGTCAGGCGGAAGCCGATCACGTCGGGGATCAGCATGGCGATGGGCTGGCCGAGCAGCGCCGCCTCCGCCTCGATCCCGCCGACACCCCAGCCGAGCACGCCGATACCGTTCGCCATGGTGGTATGGCTGTCGGTGCCGAACAGCGTGTCGGGGTAGGCGACGGTCTTGCCGTCGATCTCGGCGGTCCAGATGGTCTGCGCCAGGAACTCGCAGTTGACCTGGTGGCAGATGCCGGCGCCGGGCGGCACGACGCGGAAGTTCTGGAACGCCGTCTGGCCCCAGCGCAGGAAGCTGTAGCGCTCGCCGTTGCGGCTGAACTCGGCGTCCATGTTCTTGTGCAGGCTGTCGGTGGTGCCGCTGTAATCGACCATGACGGAGTGGTCGATCACCAAGTCCACCTGGATCAGCGGGTTCACCTGGCCGGGCTGGCCGCCGAGCTTGATGATGCCGTCACGCATGGCGGCGAGGTCCACAACGCCAGGGACCCCAGTGAAGTCCTGCATGAGGATGCGGGCGGGGCGGAACGGCACCTCGCGGGCGCTGTGGCCCTCGCGGGCCCACTCGGCGATGGCGCGGGCGTCGTCGGTGGTGTAGCTGGCACCGTTCTCAAAACGGAGAACGTTCTCGAGCAGGATTTTCAGGCTGACGGGCAGGCGGTCGGTCGGCTCGCCGAGGGCCTTGGCGGCCTCGGGGATGGAGAAGTAGTCGTAGCTGTGGCCCGCGGCCTCCAGCGTACGGCGGGTGTTGAGGGTGTCCTGCCCGATCATCTTCATGGCGTTCGCCTTTGCTGGTGGGCCGCGCCCATCATCAGCGGCGGCGGCCTCGGTCATGTGTCGTGATTACGGCGGCGTTAAACCATGCCGGGGCGACTGCCGTCCACAGGCGGGACGGCGTCGGGACGGTGGTATGCAAGGATTCTACCACATGAACGGCTGGAGGCAGCCGCTCGCCTCCGTCCGGCGCCGGACACGCGCTCCAAGGTTTGATGTGGCTGATGCCCGATCGGACCGTCATGCCCGATCGGACCGTCATGAATGTCGGGCCACCACGTCATAACGCCGGTCCCGGTGACGACGCTGGCAGCGCGCGAGGTTGGGGACCCTGCGAGAGGTCGGGCAAGATGACGGTTCCTGTGCCATGATCGTGCCATAACTTGACGAGAGATGCAGCACTTGGGGCGCGGCCGGCGTAGGGTCCGCGAACGAACAAGGAACTCAGACGATGGCCTCCTTCTCCACGATCTATGCATTCGGCGACAGCTTGTCGGATGCGGGCAACGACTCGCTCGCGACCTCGCTGACCGGGACGACCCCGGCCAGCCCGCCCTACTACTCGCAGTCGTATGGCCTCGTGTCGGCCAACACGTTCAGCAACGGGCCGACCTGGACGATGGACCTTTCGCTCGCGCTGGGGCTCGGCACGCTGTCGCCAAGCCTCACCGGCGGCAACGACTTCGCCTATGGCGGGGCGGAGACCGGCTCGACGCCGCAGAGTCCGGGGGGCATCGTGTTGGCGGCGACCTCCCTGCCGTCGCAGATCGTGCAGTTCGAGGCCGGGGTGTCGCGGTCGCAGGCTTCAGGGGCATTGTTCACGCTGTCGATCGGCGCCAACGACCTCCTCGACATCCTGAGCCAGCCAGCCTTGACGGCGGCGCAGCAGGCCGCGGACGTCGCGGCCGCCGTCGCCAACGAGATCGGCTTCATCGGGCGCCTGGCCAGCGATGGCGCGAAGACCCTGCTGGTGCTCGACGTGCCCGACCTCGGCAAGACGCCGACCGTGCTGCGGGGGACCGCGAACGGGAGCAACACGCCGTCGGCGGCGCTCGATGCGCTCGCGTCCAACCTGTCCGCGCAGTACAACGCGGCGCTCGAGAGCAAACTGCCCGGGGTTGCCGGCATCAGCATGACGGTGGTGGACGCCTACCGGCTCATTGACAGCGCCGTCGCCAACTCGGCGGCGTATGGGGTCAGCAACGTCACCACGCCGGTGTGGAGCGGAACCTACAGCGACGCCCGCAGCGGGACGCTATCGAGCACGAACATCCTCACGCAGGACCAGTCTTTGTTCTGGGACAGCCTGCACCCGACCGAGACCGGGCACCAGGGCATCACGGCGTTGGCGGAGCAGGCGCTCGCGGGCGGCAGCAATCCGACGGCCGAGGTCTCGCAGGCTTACCTGGCGGTGCTGGCGCGGGTGCCGGACGCGCCAGGGCTGGCTCTTTGGACAGGCGCGCTCAGCAGCGGCGCCCTGGCGCCGACCGGGTTCAACGACGACGTCGCCAACTCGCCGGAGGCGCAGGGCAACGTGGTGCCCATCGTCGATCTCTACACCATCCTCGGCCGCGCGCCGGACCAGGCGGGGCTGCAGTTCTGGGTGCAGCAGCATGAGGCCGGGGCGCCGTTGAGTGGGATCGCCGCTGGTTTCCTGGCGTCGTCCGAGGGGCAGCGGATCTACGGCACGCCCGTCGTCGCGAGCGCGTCGTCGGATGCGGCATTCGTCAACAAGGCGTATCAGGAGGTGCTCGGCCGTTCGGCAGATGCGGGCGGGTTCGCGGTGTGGACGGGCGCGCTGCGGGCGAACGCGATCACGCCCGGGGCGGTGCTGGCGGACTTCGTGCTGTCGTCCGAGGCGCAGGCGCGCGACGCACCTGCGGCGACGAACTTCCTGGTCGCGGCTGCGAACGGGACGGCGAACTATGGGGGCTCGTTGTTCCCGGCGGGTTGACGGGGGTCCTGGTCGGCACAGGGTTGGGCGGGGTTGCCGTGCCCCTCTGCTGCCCCAGGGCGATCTGGCTGGACCGAACTGGTCGCCTGATGCCCATGAGCGGGCTGGCGCCCGGCGGAAAGATCGGCCTCGCCACGACATCAAGCCAGCTCTGAGGCGGATTGTGCAGGAGCCGGACGACGCCGTCCATGGCGGCACGACAGCGCCTCGGTTGTGTGATCCCAAGGCCGACGATGATATGTACCGGCCCATCATGGATGATCATTGGACTCCCGTGCCTCTCATGAGCTGGCCCTGGCCAAGCTGTTCCGCAGACGGCGCTTGAGGGTCGTGCCATCCGCCCGCCCGGACCTGCCCGGCCTGCATCGGAGCGCGGGGCTGCAGGCCCAGGACATCAGCGCGTTCCGTGGCGAGCGCCTGGTCCTGCGTGGCGTATCGTTCACGGTGCCGCCCGGCGGGGCGCTGCTGCTGCTGGGCGCGAACGGCTCGGGCAAGAGCACCCTGTTGCGCGTGCTGGCCGGATTGAGGCGGCCGGACGCCGGACGGGTGCTATGGCAGGATGAGGACTCTGACCCGCTGCCGGTCGCCTACCTCGGCCACCAGGACGCCGTGAAGCCCGGCCTGACCGCGCTGGAGAACTTGGCCTTCGCCGCCGGGACCGGCCACGGCAACCCCAGGGATGCCCTGGCGGCGCTGGACTTGGCGGCGCTGGCCGACCTGCCGGCACGGCTGCTGTCGGCCGGGCAGAAGCGGCGGCTGGCGCTGGCTCGGCTGGTGCTGTCCCCCGCCGCCATCTGGCTGCTGGACGAGCCGACCCTGGGCCTGGACGCCGCCGCGGTGGACCGGCTGGGTGGGCTGCTAGCGGCGCACCGGGCCGGGGGCGGCGTGGTCGTCACCGCCACGCACCTGCCGTTGCCATTGCCGGATGCGGCGGAGTTGCGGCTCTGACGGCGGGGTGGGCGCTGCTGCGGCGGGAGATGCGGCTGTCGCTGCGGCATGGGGCGGACACCTTGGCGGCGGTGCTGTTCTTCGTGTTGGCCGGCGCCCTGTTCCCCCTCGCGATCGGCCCGGCGCCGGAGACCCTGGGGCGGATCGCACCGGGCATCGTCTGGGTGTGTGCGCTGCTGGCGGCGCTGCTGCCGCTGGACCGGCTGTTCGGCGCGGACTTCGAGGACGGGTCGTTGGACCAACTGCTGCTGGGCGGGCTGTCCGCGTGCGCGGTGGCTGCGGTGAAGGCGTTGGCGCACTGGCTGGGCACCGGTCTGCCGCTGCTGCTGGCGGCGGGACCGCTGGCGGTGATGCTGCAACTGGACCCGGGTGCGGTGCCGGTGCTGCTGGCCGGGCTGCTGCCGGGCACCTTGGCGCTGTCGCTGCTGGGGACGCTGGGCGCGGCGGTGGTGCTGGGCGCGCGGCGGGGCGGGGTGCTGCTGCCGCTGCTGGTGCTGCCGCTGGCGATGCCGGTGCTGATCTTTGGCGCGGCGGCGGTGGAGGCGGTAGGCTCCGGCCTAACGCCGCGGCCGCACCTGCTGCTGCTGGCGGCTGTGCTGGCCGGGGCGCTGCCGCTGTGCCCGCTGGCGGCCGGAGCGGCGTTGCGGGGGGCGGTGGAGTGAGGAGTCTAGGACATGGCTGAAGGACAGCCCGGCGGCATGGAAACCCTTCCTGCTTCCCCTCCACCCTCGGAAGAGGGCTGGGGCACTGTGACGGCGTCCTACCCGCCCACCGGCCCAGTCTGGGCGCCCCCCATGGCCTCCGCCGTCCCGCGCGGCCTGTGCACCGACTGCGGCCTGTCCCGCACCGCGCAGCCCGGCCAGTGCGGCACCGCCTGCCAGTTCATCGCCCCCGACTACCCCGGCCTGGAAGCCCGCGTCCACGGCCGCCCGCGCGACCCGGCCCGCCCGGACGAACTGCACTTCGGCCCGTTCCGCCGGATGCTCCGCGCCTCCCTGCGCACGTCGAGGGACGGCGCGCAGTGGACCGGCATCACCACCCGCATCGCCGAGCGCCTGCTGGAGACCGGCGCCATCGACGCCGTGCTGACCATGGCCCCCGATCCCGCCGACCGCTGGCGCCCCATCCCGGTGCTGGTGACAGAGGCTTCCGGCATGGCCGAGTGCCGCGGCATGCGGATGGGCTACGCCCCGCTGCTGGCCCTGCTGGAGCCGGCCCGCGCCCGCGGCTACCGTCGTGTCGCCGTCATCGGCATTCCCTGCCAGGTCCACGCCCTGCGCGCCATCGAGCACACGCTGGGCTTCGACCGGCTGTTCGTCATCGGCACGCCGTGCTCGGACAACACCACCACCGAGCGGTTCCACGAGTTCCTGGCCCTGCTGGCGGAGGACCCGGGCACGATCACCTACCTGGAGTTCCGGGCGGACTACCGCGTCGAGCTGCGGTTCACCGATGGCCGGGTGCGCCTGGTCCCGTTCCTGCAACTGCCGATCAGCAAGCTGGCGCCGGACTTCTTCCCGCTGACCTGCCGCACCTGCGTCGATTACACCAACGTGCTGGCCGACCTGACGGTGGGCTACATGGGCGGCCAGGGCGAGCAGTGGCTGCTGGTCCGCAACGAACGCGGCGAGGAGCTGCTGGCCGCCCTGGGCGACGAGGTCCGCACCTCGGCCCCCGGCAGCGCCGGCAAGCGGGCCGGGGCGGTGCGCGGCTTCATCGCCAACGTGGCGCGGGCGGCGGGCGGGCTGCCGCTGCGCTCGATGCCGGATTGGCTGCGGCCGGTCGTCGGCTGGCTGATGCCCCGGGTCGG
>JAABUQ010007992.1_pt1 | contig 15019 bp, 19 predicted proteins | sample 5560001 | NCBI WGS metagenome assembly JAABUQ01 (sample SAMN10711888, study PRJNA513371) | rock metagenome | isolation source: Antarctica rocks | place: Antarctica: Victoria Land, Finger Mt nord | collected 2015-12-18 | reverse complement strand
GGAAGTACGCGCGCAGCGCCTCGTAGCGGCGCTGCGCCGGCTCGGCCGGCGTCAGGAAGTACTCGGCCCCAGCCCGCATAGCTCAGGCGATCTTTCTGAACTTCACACCAGAAGCGTAGAGGCGTTACCGGACGGACCCATCCGGCCAAGGACAGATGATGACCGCGCGTGCCCGGTAGCGCCTGGAGATCACGCCACCCAGACCGGCCCTCACTCGTAAGCCTGTCGAAGAACTACCCTGTCAGAAGCGCGACATAGTTCCAATAGTTCGCCTAAGGTCAGGCCAACAGCACTCCCCGGACGCCCACGAATCGGGCACCCCAGCCCGACAAGACAATCCCCGACGCTCCGACTCACGCGTCCCGTGAATCGAGGCTAATGGAACCCCTTGCAGTGGACCACTTGAGGATGGGACATCGAGGCCTCCGATCAGGTTGTGAGCCCCGGGGGGTGTTGGGTGTTCGTTGCCAAGCCTTCCCCCGGGAAATCAGCGCGAGTAGGTGCGACGCGCGCAGCGGGTCAAGGGCAGCCCGTCAGGGCCGAGCGTCAGCGAGCGCGCTAGCGGTGTCCCTTGACCCGGCGAGCACGTCGCATACCGTTCAGCGCCACCCCGGGGAGGTCGTTCGTGACCTATATGTCAGCGGTTCTTGCCAAAGCCGCCGAGGTGGGTGCCGTCGCTGCCTTCGGCCTCGCAAGTATTTGGGCTAGGCCGAAAAGAGCCGCCGGTGGGCGCGCTGGTAGACGCTCGGCAGGTATCCGGAGGGGTCTGGATGGCGCAGACCGAAGGCGAGAAACCTTAGGAACAGCCCATCCCTATCACTGTGGATGAGAACGAGCACAGCGCCCCAGGGGCTGGTAGTCAAATCGTTTGTGTGCGCGTTCGGGATGCGTGTCTTCACACACCCGGGGAGATCGATTCCACGCTGGTCGTCGGCGCGGGTGGGCAGAAGCTCGGTGGCCGAGATGCCCTCCCCGACGCAGCCGCCATCGTAGGGCGTGGCCGCGTGCCCTGGGGCTGGCGGCGCGGAGATCAGCGTCCCACGCAGGCAGCGGGAACTGAACCCGCCAGAGCGGGCGGCTGGGGGTGCTCATGGCGGCGGGCTAGTCGCTGCCTGTGGGCAGATCGCCGAAGGCGGCCTTGAACTCCTTGCTGCTTGCCAGCCGCTCACCCGGTCCCAGGGTGGCCTTGAGGCTGGTGTCGGGCCCTAGGAGGACCGAGCCGTCCTCGTAGCGCTCTTGCAGCTCGTAGCGTCCGGCGAGCGCGCCGGTGACCTCGACGATCGATGGGCGGGTCTCATCCACGCTGAAGATTGTAGATCGGCTCGCAGCGGTTAGAAAGCTGTCGCTCATGATCGCAGCGTCGAGGTCAGTGGGCAGCGGAGCATCGGCACCTGGTGGTGCCGATGGGCCTGGGTGATGTACTACGCCGACGCTCTGGCTATGCCGATGACGGCCGAATCTGGCCGTAAATAGCCGGGTTCCGGGTCCAGGTATCGGCATATTCCGCTCTCAGTGATGCAGGCTCTCCGGTTCGTGTAGTCGAACAGGAGGTCTGTGATGCTGGATCTGTCGCGGGTCCGACAGAGCGGTGTGCTTGCGCCGTTCGCTGATGGGTTTGCTGGGGCGCTGGTCGCGGATGGGTATACGCCGCACGGGGCTGTCAAGCAGCTGCACCTGTTTGCGCACCTGAGCCGCTGGCTGGACGTTCACGGGCTGGGACTGGCCGATCTCGACGATGAGGTGATCGAGCGTTTCTTCGCAGCGCGGCGCGCAGATGGCCATGTCAAACTGCTGAGCGCGCGGGCAGCGGAGCCGTTGTTGGCGTATCTGCGTGGCGCTGGGGTATTGGCGGCGGCTGACCCGCGGGGGTGGGTGTGAGGGGCCGGTGGAGGATCTGCTTGCCGGTTACCAGCGGTTCCTGGTTCTCGAGCACGGGAATCTTGGCTGAGTCCGCACGGGGCTATGCGGTCAACGTGAGGCCGTTCTTGGAAGGGTTGGCTTGTCGGGATGGCGTGGAGCTCACGCGGTTGGATGGCGCAGCCGTCGTGGCGTTCGTGGTCGCGACATGCCCGTCGCAGTCGCGCAGCTCGGCGAAGCGCACCACCAAGGCGCTGCGGTCGCTGCTCCGGTTCCTGCATGCCGAGGGTCACATCGAGCGATCGCTGACGCACACGGTCCCGGCGGCGAGCGGCTGGCGGCTAGCGTCGCTACCGAAGCGCTTGGAGCCCGGGCAAGTCCATCGGCTGATCGCTGCCTGCGATCGCTCAACAGCAGTCGGCCGACGTGATTTCGCGGTGCTGGTCACGCTCGCCCGGCTTGGGCTGCGTGCGGGCGAGGTCGCGAGGCTGTCCCTTGATGACATCGACTGGCGAGCCGGGGAGATCGTCGTGCGCGGCAAGCACTCACGGGCTGATCGGTTGCCGTTGCCGGTCGACGTCGGCGAGGCGATCGTCGCCTATCTGCAAGCGGATCGCCCGGCGAGCGCGCTGGACCGCGGCGTGTTCGTGCGGATCCGAGCGCCGCGTCGCTCGGTCAGCGGCGTGGGGGTGAGCAAGATCGTGAGCGACGCGGGGTCGCGCGCCGGCCTGGGTCGCGTTGGCGCGCATCAGCTGCGGCACACCCTCGCGAGCGAGATGCTGCGGGCCGGCGGATCGTTGCCCGAGATCGGGCAGGTGCTGCGGCACCAGCATCCCGAGACCACGGCGATCTATGCCAAGGTCGACCGTGACGCGCTCCGGCGGATCGCGCGGCCGTGGCCGGGAGCGATCGCATGAGCGCGCTGCACGATCATCTCCGGGACTACCTCGCTGTCCGCAGAGCGCTCGGCTACAAGCTCGAGCGCCACGGACAGCTGCTGCGACAGTTCCTCGACGAGCTCGACGCCCGCGGGATCGAGACGATCACCGTCGATGTGGCTGCTGGCGTGGGCGACCAAATCGCCGCGAGCGCAGCGCTCGCACGCGAAGCGGCTGCGGCCGATCCGCGCGTTCGCGCGATATCTGGAATCGATCGATGTGCCTGTTGAGGTTCCGCCGAGTGATCTGTTGCCCGAGCCGCGCCGCCGCGCCGTTCCGTACCTCTACAGCGATGCGGACGTCGCGGCGCTGCTCGACTCGGCCGGAACGCTTCCGACGCCACATCGCGTCGCGACGTTCCGCACGTTGATCGGCCTGCTCGCCGCGACCGGGATGCGCCGCGGCGAGGCGATCGCGCTTGGCCGCGAGGACTTCGACCCGGCCACGGGCGTGATCGTCATCCGCGCTGCCAAGTTCGACACGTCGCGCGAGTTGCCGTTACACCCGACCACCGTCAACGGGGTGAGCGACTATCTGCGCCGGCCGGATCGACCACGCGCCGCGATCCCCGACGAGGCGACGCTGCTGGTCGGCGACGACGGTCAGAGGCTTTCGCCGAACGTCGTCAATCACACATTCCGTGCGCTCGTCAGGTCGGCCGGTCTTCGGCCGCGATCGGCGGAGTGCAGGCCACGCGCGCATGATCTGCGCCATACGTTCGCGGTCCGGACGTTGCTTGACGCGTACCGCTCCGGCGAGCCGATCGGGCCCAGGTTGGTGGCCCTGTCTACGTATCTGGGGCATTCCGAGACGAGCCACACATACTGGTATCTCCAGGCGGCGCCGGAGCTGCTGGCGCTCGCGACTGACCGGCTCGAACGGCACATTGGGGGCGGACGATGAGCCGGCTCGCCCCGACGCGGGAGGCGTTCTTCACTGATCGGTTGATCCGCGAGCGGAACGCCAGCCCCAACACGATCGCTGCCTACCGCGACACGATGCGCCTGTTGCTCGCGTTCGCCAGCGAGCGGCTCGTGACCGAACCGTCGAGGATCGATCTCGGCGATCTCGACGCGCCGCTGATCGGCTCGTTTCTCGAGCATCTGGAGCGTGACCGCGGCTGTGGGCCCAAGACACGCAACAGCCGCCTCACGGCGATCCGTTCGCTCTACCGCTACGCCGCAAGACGCCATCCCGAGCATGCCGCCGTGATCGAGCGTGTCCTCGCGATCCCACCGAAGCGACACGGCAAGCCGCTGATCACGTTCCTCACCGAACCCGAGACCGATGCGCTGATCGCCGCCGCCGACACCTCAACCTGGACCGGTCGCCGCGACCAGGCGATGCTGATGCTCGCCGCGCAGACCGGGCTCCGAGCCTCCGAGCTGGTGGGCCTCGCGGTCGGCGATGTTCACCTCGGCACCGGGGCGCAAGTGAGCTGCACCGGGAAGGGTCGGAAGCAGCGGATCACTCCACTCACGAAGACAACCACAACGATGGTGCGAGCCTGGCTCGATGAGCGCGGCGGCGCGCACAGCGACCCGCTGTTCCCCACCAGCCGTGGGCGACAGCTCAGCCGCGACGCGCTCGAGCAGCGGCTCGCTAAACACGCCGACGCGGCCGCCCAGTGTTGCCCGTCAATCGCGACGAAGCGCGTTACCCCGCACGTGCTGCGGCACACTGCCGCGATGCGGCTCTTGCACGCCGGGATCGACACGACTGTGATCGCCCTGTGGTTGGGGCATGAGCAGGTCGAGACCACCCAGATCTACCTCCACGCCGACCTCAAGATCAAGGAGCAAGCGCTCGCGAGAACTACACCCCCTAACGGCAAACCTGGCCGTTACCGGCCACCAGACCCGCTGCTGGCGTTCCTTGAAGGACTGTGACGGGGCGAGCCCTGATCCCAGGAGCCCTTCAGGTTCGACTCGCTCGCGAACGCGGTCGCGCGTGGCCGTGTCGGCAAGATCCGACCGATCAGGTTCAGGAGCCGCGCTGGTGGTGGCGAGGTGATTTGGATGTCGGCGCGATAGCGCAATGCCAATCGCGCCACCGCCAGCGCGGCGGCGGGCGAGGACGGGATTCCGCGCTGGTTGAACGCGCCGGCAGTCGCAAGGCGTGCCGCTTCGACGAGGAACGCTTCAAGATCCCCAGCCGGCGAGACGCGAACTTTGAGCAGGGCGACAGTGCTGCCGTCGTTGACGAACGCGTGCCGGACGCCCGCCTGCGCGCATATCTGGTCTCCTGCGCTCGCCCGACGGGGATGACCGCCGATGATGAACGTCACGTCGCCCTCGACGACCTCCCACCACTCGGTCTGAGCGGGATGGACGTGCTCGGGAACGTCGCCGCCGGGATCCGTTTCGACCTCGGCGAGCAGATCATCGCCATCACGCGAGAAGCGATAGCGCTGGTGGCGCACTGGATCAACCACTATGTCACTTATGAGTAACATGATGGCATGTCGAGCAAGGGAACGCAACGTCTTCCGGCCGCCGAACGGCGCGAGCTCCTGCTCGCGGCGGCGACCGAGCGGTTCGCGACCCACGGCTATCACGCCACCGACGTCGCCTCGATCGCCGCGGCCGCCGGCGTCACGAAGGTGATCGCGTACCGCGCGTTCGGCTCCAAGCAGGCGCTCTACCGAACCCTGCTGAACCGCCACCGCGACGAGCTGCTCGCCACGCTCATCGCCTCCCAGCAGCGCGAGCACGCCGACACGGCCCAACGCATCCGCACCGGACTCACTGCGTGGTTCGCCTACGTGGAGAGCCACCCCTTCGCCTGGCGGCTGCTGTTCCGAGACACCACCGGGCTCGCCGAGCTCGAGGCACACCACCACGAGATGCGCTCCCAAGCCCGAACGGTGATCGCCCACCTGCTCATCGAGCACCTTTCGGTCGCCGCCGCCGACGCCGCGCCGACCGCCGAATTCCTTCGTGCAGCGATCGTTGGCCTCGCGCTCTGGTGGCTCGAGAACCCAGACATCGAAAGCACGGAGATCATCGCCACCGCCGAACGCCTCGTCCGCGGTGCCCTCGAAAACGTCCGCACGCCAACCGGAAGCCGTCGGTGAACTCAAGCCGCCGCAACGACCGTCACGTCGAGCGCCTCGCCGACCTGGCCGGTGCCGCGAGCCTCGTCATCGGGCTCGCGCTTGTGATCGCCCCCAACACGGCGGCCGCGCTGCTCGTCCTGCCCGCTGGACGCCGTCGCGCACAGCTCATCGGATGCCTCGACCTCAGCCTGGCAGCCGGCCTGCTCCTCGCCCATCAGCGACGATCGTGGATGCTCGCGCGCGCCGCACTGAACGCCGCACTCGCGATCCACTACCGGCGCCCCACCACCGGACGCTCCCAAGCCACGCGACACAGAGCCAGCCAGGCACTCACCATGCTGACCGCCATCGACGCGTCCGTCGCTCTCCTCCTCCGCCAGCCACCCTCAAGGAGCTGAACCAGCCACAAGCAGGGCGACCGGGAACTGCGGCGCCGACTTCGCCCGCGCCGAAACCCCGGTGAAGGTGACACCGCCCAGCGCCGAGTCTCAGCAAGGATATGCCGACAACCAGCGCTGGAAACCCGCCAGCCCCGGGCCGGTGTCAGCCGAACTCGGCATAGCCAGAGCGTCGGCATAGTACCTGCTATGCGGATATCCGCATAGCAGATAGTCGCGACCAGCGCCTTCAGAGCCTGGTAGCCGTCTTGCTCGAGCTCGCGCTCGACGAGGTAGGCGCGGCCGTGCCCTCTGGCGGGTACGTCGGTGACGCGGACGTGACCGTCGATCCGTTGGCCGTAGAGGATCCTTTGGCCGGCGTCGGGGATGGTGTAGCGTTCGAGCTCTCGTCGCTGACCGACGATCGGGAGCGGGTTGCGGGGGTTGGTGGTGGTTGTGGTGCTCATGACCGCTGGCTCCAGGTTGCGCTGGCGCCGTAGCCTGAGACTTCGAACGGGTGGACTGCGACGTCGTCGTTGGCCTGGCGGGGTGCTTGCTCGCCTTCAAGCTCGGCGAACGTGAAGCCGGTGGTCTGGATCGTCTTTAGCCGGCGGATCTCCCGGCTGGCCTGGCGGCGGGTGCGCGGGGGTGTGAAGGTTTGCCCGGCGCGGGTTGCGAGGGCTCTTAGGTAGGTGAGCTGCTTGGCGGTGGGGCGATCGCCGTCGTTGTGGGTGGGGTTCATGGGGTGCCTCCTGGGGTTGGGTGCGGGCATGCCCCAGCCAGGCCACGCCGACGGCGGCGCTGTCAATCTGATGAACTGGACTCTCGCTTTACCGCCGGCCGCCAGGCCGGTGGGGCTCTCATCGGCTTCTATGCGAAGTCGGGCGTTATCTGAACTCGGTGGTTGACGGTCAAGGCCCTCAGGGATGAGGTGGCCGTTCCGGTTCGGATAACTGGGCCTTCTCGGGTGGGGTGCGGGCATGCCCCAGCCCAACAACGCCGCCGACGGCTGTCAGGGGAGCCCCGTCAGGGGCGCGCCGTAAGGCGCGGGCCGACAGGCCCGATATTGACGGCCGGCAGCGCGGCGTTGTAGGCGTGTCGGGGCTGCCCGCACCCGCCGCGAGAGGCCTTCAGCCGTCTGGTAGCTGCGAACGGACTGAGCGACGAGCTGCAGGGGCGGCCTGGCTCGGATGGCTATAAGCGTTCGAGGAACGCGAGGAGTTGATCGGGTGGTTGGTAGCGGCCGAGTGGGGTGCCGGTCGGGGCGGTGCGGTCGATCGCTTGCTGTTTGAGCTTGTTGTCGGCGTGGAGGTAAATCTCGGTCGACTTGGTGCTCTCGTGCCCGAGCCACAACGCGATCGTGTAAATATCGACGTTCTCGGCTCTGAGCAGCATCGCGTTGGTATGCCGCAGGGTGTGCGGGGTGACACGCTTGGCTTGCAGCGACGGGCACTCGCGCGCGGCACGGGCGGTGAGCTTGTCGAGCAGCACCGCGAACGCCCGGGGGGTCAGCGACCCGCCGCGGCTGGTCGGGAACAACGGCTCGTGCGGCTCGCCTTTGCGTTCGCGCAGCCACGGGTCGAGGATCGTGACGGTTTCGCGGGTGAGCACCACGCTGCGCTCCTTGCGGCCCTTCCCCAATACCCGTAAGTGCGCTCCGGTGCCGAGCGTCAGGCTTGCGATCGTGAGGTTCACGAGTTCTGAGACGCGCACGCCGGTCTGAATCGCGGTGAGGAGCATCGCGTGGTCGCGCCGTCCGAGCCAGGTGGCCCGGTCGGGCGCTGCGAGCAACGCATCGATCTCAGGCCGGTCGAGGTAGGAGATCATGGTGCGCTGGTGGCGTTTGGTCGGGATCTCGATCACGCGGGCGATCGTGGCGGCGTGCTCGGGATGGCGCAGCGCGGCGTAGCGGTAGAGCGAGTGGATCGCGGCGAGCCTCGCGTTGCGGGTCTTGGGACTGTTGCCGCGGTCAAGCTCGAGGTGGGTAAGGAACGCTCCGATCAGCGGCGCGTCGAGATCGCCGAAGTCCAGCTGACACGGCTCCTTTCCGGTCTGCCGTTGAGCGAAGCCCAGCAACAGCCGCAGCGTGTCGCGGTAAGCCGCGATCGTGCAGGGGCTGGCGTTCTTCTGGGTCATCAGCCGGTCGGTGAACCAGGCTTGGAGCGTCGGCGCGAGCAGCGTCATGACCGTCCTCCGAGCGCATCGTCGAGCCGACGGGCGACGAGCCCCATCAGCTCCGGCGACGCTTGGAGATACCAGTAGCTCGAGCTCGGGTTCACATGGCCGAGATAGGTTGAGAGCAGCGGCATCGCCCGGTCGATGTCGACACCGGCGTGATGCCAGCCAACAAGCGTCCGGACAGCGAACGTATGGCGCAGATCATGTGGGCGCCGGTGCGCGTGCTCATGTCCGGGCGGTGGGTCGACGTGCGCGATCAGGTTGCAAAACGTCTTGTGGAACCTGCGGCCGGAAGTCGGGCGTAACCGCGCAGCACCTGGGTGGTGCTCGGGTGCACGCGCACGTCGCGGTGGCGTCGCCCTTTGCCGTCACGGATGTGCAGCACGCCCTGCTCGAGGTCGACGTCGTCGCGGTCGAGCGCGAGCGTCTCCCCGATCCGCGTGCCGCTGGTGGCCATCATCCCGATCACGGTGCGAAAGGTCGCGCCGCGCAGCGCGGGCGTCAGCGCGGCGGCGGCCGCGACCAACTCGCTGATCTCCCGCTCGCAATAGATGTAGGGCGCGCTGCGAGTCTGGCGGGCATGCAGCAGATCGACCGGCGGGATCTCAGTGGCAGGGTCGATCGTCGCGAGATAGCGCGCGAACCCGCGGACCATCGAGAGCCGTGCCATCTGCCATCGCCCGCTCACGCCCGGCCGCCGCGCCCACCAGACCGACAGATCGATCGTGACCCGCTCCGCGCCCGCCGTCTGCAAGCACGCGACGAAATCCGCAAGCAGGTCCCCGTCCTGCTCGAGCTTGAACCCGAGCTGCCGCCGGACATGGAGATACTCAGCCAGCCGATCTTCCAGGACGGTCATGCCGCACCGCCTTCGGGCCACGGCAGCGCCAGCGGCCGTAGAGCCGCGTAGTCGACCTTGGCGTAGATCGCGGTGGTGCGCAGCTGCACGTGGCGTAGCACCTGGCCGACTTCCGCCAGGGAGCAGCCCGCCCGGAGCATCCGCGTCGCGGCGGTATGACGCAGCCGATGCGCTCCCGCCTGAGGGATCCCCGCCCGCGAGCAGGCCGCGCTCACGACGGTGCCGACTGCCTGCCGGGTCAGCGGCGCGCCCGGTGCGAGCATCCCCACGAACACGGCGCGCGACTCGCCCGGCGGACGGCGCTGCAGGTAACCGGCGAGCGCCTCGCCGACATCGGCCGGGAGCGGCAGCCGATCAAGCCGACCACCCTTGCCGCGCACCAGGAACTCGCCGGCGCGCCAATCGATGTCGTCGAGCTGCATTGCCGCAACCTCGCCGCTGCGCAACCCCAACCGCACCAGCAGCAACACGATCGCGTAATCGCGACAGCCGACCGCCCGCCGACGATCACAGCTGGCCAGCAGCTTGACGACCGCTTCGGGCTCAACCGCGCGCGGCATCGCGCGCCCGCGCATGTCAGCGACCTTCGGGACCGCCCACCGAAGCGGCCTGCCGATCCGCCCCGTCCCGTGCAGATACACCAGAAACGGCCGCAGCTTCGCGACCTGGGCCCGCGCTGCCCCGTCGGTCAGCCGCCGGCACTCGAACGCGACGAACTCACTCACATCAGCCGCCGAGAGTCGCTCGAGCTCAAGCCCCCCGCAGCGACCAACACGATGTTCGAGAAAGACGCGTGCCACGCGCTCATAGCCAGCGATCGTCGTCCCTGCGAGGAGCCGCTCGAGCGACAGATAGCGGAGGTACTCCTCGAGCAGACGATCAACCGGCGACGGCGCCGTCGATGCGTCCAGCAACGGCACTACGCCGATCCCCATCAGGTAGTCCAGCGGCAGCCGCACGCTCGACGACGCCACGTAGGACCGGTAGCCGGCCGCACGGCGGGCGTCTAAGAACTCCTCCACCCGCTCCGGACCCAGGTCGGCGACCGGCAGCCGCCGAGCGCCCAGCCAGCGGCTCAGACCTCGGAACTGCCCGAGCCGATCGGCCACTGCCCCCGGCCGAAACCCACGCTCCACCAACCACCGCACATACCCCGCCTCAAACGCTGACAACGGCCCTGACGACACCAGCCCGCCCATGAACAGCCTCCTCGCGATCGATCAACTGAGAGTCGACGAGCTCATATCCACAGACCGGCACGGCTGCCGCGGGAGAGACAGTCGGCCGGGGCGGTGAGAGCGCGCGGGCGGTGACGCACTCGCCCCAAGCCGCAGTTAGATCCGACCGGATCGCGGACTTGACAAGCGGCGGGCCTCAAATCAGACGCGACAGGCAAGCCGCCCGCAACGACCATGAGACGCAGCTCGCCCCTGGTGCGCGGTTTCCGCGCGGAGCGGGTGTGGGCAGGTTCGTCGAGCAGATGCGTGGCGAAACGCGAGAGCAGGTGTCGGTCGCTGCCGCTGCACCCGAGGGCGTGCCGCAAGGGGACCCGTACCCGGGAACGCTGGCCGGCGGAAGGGACCGCCCGCTCCGGCGTCATTGTTCCTGCCGAAGGGAGGGCTACCGAGGCCCTGAGGTCTCGCTCTGCTTCGAGGATTGCCGGTCGAGGAATTGCACCTCGACGATTGGGCTGGTGTCGATCCAGTCTTCGAAGGTGTCGTCTCGTCCAATGCCGGCTAGCAGATCGCGCAGGACACGTTCGCGTTCCGCGGGAGCGGTGACTGGTCTGGCTCGCGCGGGGAGGTCGGCGTTCGCGCTTTCCTTGAGGTGAAACAGGAACTCGGGTTGGTGGAGCAGGTTTGCGTACCAGTCGCGTCGGCCGGGGAGTCCGCTGATGTAGGTGCGGCCGCCGATCTGGTGAAACCAGATCTCGATGCGTCGTGGCTGTCCTGATCGCCGGCCGGTGGTGGGATGTCGATTGTGCGGTCGTGCTCGAGCGCCGCCTTAATCTGAAGGTCGTCAGGTGAGTGCATGGACCGTCTTTCGGTGATCCTCGATGCGGTCCAGAGTGCTGCCGTAGGCGAGCGCGGCGCCGCCGAAGTCTGCGGGGAAGCCCAGGGGGACGCGGCTGGCCTCGTCGAGCTGGTCGAGCTCTGAGGGTTCCAGGTCGATGTCGAGAGCGCCGAGGTTGTCGCCGAGCTGGGCGTCGGTTCGCGTGCCAACGATCGGGATGATCACCGCGCGATGCTGTTGGGCGCGTACCCAGGCGATCGCGACCTGGCTGGCGCTGGCGCCGCGCGCCTCGGCGATCTGGTTGACCGTGTCGGCGATCGCTACTAGGTTTCGCTCGGAGAGTGTGCGTTGCTCGTAGGCGCCGCCGATACCGGCCACACGGTTGTCGGTCGGGCGCTCCCGGCCGGTGCCGTAGCGGCCGGTGAGCAGTCCACCGCCAAGGGGCGCCCATCCGGTGATGGCAAGGTCCAGGCCGCGGGCGGCCGGGAGGAGCTCGCGCTCAACGGTGCGCTCCACCAGGCTGTAGGGGATTTGCAGCGCGGTAAATGGGGTCAGGCCACTTTGCTCGGCGAGGGTGACGGCCTGCGAGACGACCCATGCTGGGGTGTCGGAGATCCCGAGGTACAGCACCTTGCCCGCGTGTACCAGGTCATCCAGCGCGCTGATGACCTCCTGCACGGGGGTGAAGGCGTCCCAGATGTGCAGCCAGTACAGGTCGATGTAGTCAGTCCCGAGGCGCGTGAGACTGGCGTCGATCGCGCGGCGTAGGCTCTTGCGATGCGAGCCGCCGGCATTCGGGTCGGCAGGGTCGGCGCTGAGCGCGTACTTGCTGGCCAGCACCCAGCGATCGCGGTCAGAACGGATGAGCTCACCGACGATCCGCTCGCTCTCCCCGCCCGCGTAGTGGTTAGCGGTGTCGATGAAGTTCCCGCCCGCCTGCGCAAACCGCTTGACGATCGCGGCGGCCTGCTCGGGTGAGGCGCCCCAGCTGCCGCGCTGGTCACCGAACACCATCGCCCCGAGACACAGCTCAGAAACCCGCAGCCCACTGCGGCCCAGCAGCCGGAAGCGCATCTCACCCATCAGGCAAACGCCTGCGCAGCTGCGGCCACGATCTCGTCGTGAGGCACATCGCGCAGGTGCTGGCCGACGTTCCAGCGGTGCCCGAAAGGATCGTCGAGCTGACCGTGGCGATCGCCCCAGAACATGTCCTGCAGCGGCTGGCGGACCTCCGCGCCGGCGCTCACCGCCTGCGCGAACACCGCCTCGGCGTCAGCGACATCTAACGCCAGCACGACCGCCGTTCCGCCGATCGACGGAGGCGCCAGCACCCCCATCTCCGGGAACTCATCGGCGAGATGCAACAGGCCGTCGCCGATCCGCAGCTGCACCGACATCAGCCGCCCGTCCGGGGTGGGGATCCGGCTGAGCTCCTCGGCGCCGAACGCATCGCGATAGAAGGCGGTAGCGCGCTCGGCGCCTTGGACGACGATATGAGGAGTGATTGGCATGGGCTGAACCTACGGGCCGCTTTACGGTGTCGTCTTGAACGTTCTTGCCGCTCTAGCATTCCTGGCCATGGAGTCAGAGTCGGTTCGGATGTGGCGTCCCGCCGACGAAGATCGGGTGTTGCTGATGGCGGGCCAGACGACCCGCTACGCGATCGAGCCGCGCGGCGAGTACGTGTTCGGAATCATCTCCGGTCAGCCGATGCGCTCGCGCCGCGGCCGCGAACGCCGTCTCGTGCTGCCGGGCCAGATCGTGGCCTGGGACCCATCAGACACGCACGCCGGCGCTGCCGTCGACGCCAAGCCCTGGTCGGCGCGTTTGATGGTCGTCGAGGTCGCCGACCTGGCCGCCCTGGCGCGAGATCCAGAGATCGATCCATTATCCGACGTCGCCTTTCCCGAGCCGGTCCTCTCAGACTCGCGCCTCGCAGCCGCATTCTCGCGACTGCACATCGCGCTCGAGGCGCCCGGCACACGACTGGAGCGCGACGAGCAGCTCGCCGGCTGGCTGAACCTAGTGATCGAGCGCTCCCCCGCAGTCCGCGCTCAGCGACCCCTGCTGACCCCGCGCGATGACCGAGCGCTGCGCCTGGCGTATGACTATCTCGCCGACCGTCCCGAACGAAACATCGGCCTCGACGAGCTCGCCACCGCCGCCGAGATCGGCAAGTTTCGCCTCATCCGTCTGTTTCGCGACCGGACCGGCCTGCCGCCGCACGCGCTGCAGATCGCCCACCGCGTCCGCCGGGCCCGGCGGCTGCTCGAAGCCGGCGAAACGATCGCCGCGACCGCCGCCGCGACCGGCTTCGCTGACCAAAGTCACCTGCACCGCCACTTCGAACGCAGCCTCGGGCTCACGCCCGGCGAGTACCAGCGACGCCTCAAGACGTGACGGCTGGCTCGCCACCAGTTGCGTGAGGGTCGGTCCAAGGTAGCTTGCGGCGGTGATCCCGCAACCGCACGAGCCTGCTTGCCAACGTCTCGATCCCCAGCCGCTTGGCGAGCATCGCGACCAGCATCACCCCCGCGTCCGAGACAGCCCGCTCGTCATCGAATTCGACCTTCAGACCGTCCAGTCCGACCGGCTCGTCATCATGCACCACGAAGGTGACCTCCTATCCGCAGGCCCCGGCTGCTGCGATCAGCCGTTAAAGCCCTGCGCAGGAGGTCATTCTTCTTTCACGCCCGGACGGAACCGACCTACCGACCCGGTGGATCCAGGTTTAGTCGGCAAGCAGTGCGTATGCGAGCATTCGCGCGAGCCAGCGAGCGCCCAGATCCCTGTCAGCGGGCTCGGAGACCACGTCGTTGCAATGCGCCGCCGCGAACAACGCCGCTGACCCCGCCGGCAGACCGCGCCTGGTCGGCGACCGCGTCCTGGTCTCTGAGCGTCCGAGATCCCGCGATCGCGGAGATCGCATTTACCCGCATCGTCAACAAGCTGCGCTGCCACCGCGCCAAAGAACGCGTCAGGGGGGCCGGCCCGTTGGGTCATCATCCGCCGCCGACACCACCGCGTCCGGGTTCATCGGCGAGCGCACACGGAGATCGTTCACGTCACTCGATGCCACCTCCGCACCAAGCGCGAACGCATCAAGGTCTGGAAGACAATCCACCGGCACGGCAAGAAGGTCCGTGTCCGACGCACGAAGGTCGTTCGCGTTGTCCTGCTCCCGCGCGCGGTCAACCACATCACCCGTCGCATTCGCCACGGTCACACCACGACCGTAAACCGCTGGCTGGGGACTTCGGCCGGCACGGCGCTCGCCGGCCAGCAAGTGATCGTCCTGAGCGCCCCTGAAACGGCCTCGGCAGATTTCGCACCGCCGGCGTTGCCGTCGGCATACCCAACGTCAACAAGAAGGGCCGCTTCCACACGACCTGGACCTTCGCGCAAGGCACCGGACGCGTCAGGTACTAGTTCTCCGTCTCAACCCTCCCAGAAGCGGACTACCCGTACACGCCTGCAAGCTCCCCCAGGCAACCGTGAGCGTAGGTCTGTAGCGCAGCGGTTGTTGTTGAAGCTCTACACGCTGGACCCTTGAGGCCTCACGGCGCTCGTTGCTCACGTGGTCGGCTCGTCAAGAAGGCGTAACGTGAATTGGAACCTCCTGACGCATCCGTGGGTGGTGTCACCGGCCTGGTAGGGGTGGGCACAGCCCGCCGAGGGTGAGCATCGCGAGGGCGATCACGGCGTCGGGTGAGTGGTAGCCGAACCCTCGGCGGGTGAT
>JAABUQ010007991.1_pt1 | contig 15020 bp, 12 predicted proteins | sample 5560001 | NCBI WGS metagenome assembly JAABUQ01 (sample SAMN10711888, study PRJNA513371) | rock metagenome | isolation source: Antarctica rocks | place: Antarctica: Victoria Land, Finger Mt nord | collected 2015-12-18 | reverse complement strand
ATTCGCGGCAGTCTGGGTTGGACTGAATGAACTCACTAAGGTCTTCTAGCATCTAGGGCTGTTCTGAAAATCATTCTACTTGTTTCTATATTCTCACAACTAACTTAGGATTTCTATAGTTCGTCATACATCTACAACTCAAGAAAATATTTACAGTATTATTTGTGTAGATGATAATCCAATAATTCTTGAAAGATTTAGCTCTTATTTAGAAGGGGAAAGCTTATCAATTGTTTCTGTTAATAATTCTAACGAAGCTCTCATGCAAATAATCACTCTTAATCCTGATTTGATTTTTCTTGATGCGATCATGCCAGTTATTAGCGGTTACGAGCTGTGTCGTCTCTTAAGACATCACCCGTTTTTCAGAACCAAACCTATTGTTGTAATCAAGGAAAATTTAGGGATCGTAGACCGGATAAAAGCTAGATTTATAGGAGCATCCGGCTGTTTACGAAAACCTTTCACTCAAACAGAATTACTAGAAATAGTATCTAAATATTTGCCTTAGTCCAGCCACAACGCGATCGCTAGCTGCCAGATAGAGATATTTGCTCTAGTCGGGTAACTCTTACTTTTCTCGTTCCGTCTGCTAACAAACTGGGTTCTACATCTTTTAATTGTATGGACTTATTTAATGCTTGCGTTGGAGTAATTGGAATTTGATTAAGAACATGCTTCGGCACTGTGACTAAGTAAACCCGACCTTTAATTGCTACTTTAAACTGAATATTACCTTTAGTTACCGCTTTGTATTTCCGAATTTCACCTTCCATAACGTTGTTCCGCTTCCGATCGCTACAGAATAAATCGACCACTTCTTTTAAGTTAAATGAATTAGTTTTGCGATCGAGGCAATTGAGAATTCCTTCTGTCTTAAAGATAATTTTTTTAAGTTCGTCGTAATGCGGAATTTGACCGTTACCATAGTTAGCTTGGGCTTGAATTTCCGGAGGTGCGTTTAGAAGTGCTTCCTTAATCTGCTGCTGTTCTGGAATTGAAAGCAATGGTGACAAATAAACGCCTGCACCAGGAATATCCCTACTAATGTAAATTGTTCTCAGGCTAGAATCGCCTTTAACTGTTGTATATCTCCCAGCACCAATATCGACTTTTCCTGCCTTGACCATTTTTACAGCGTCAATTGGTCGATATCTAGCGCCCACTCGTAGAGACTTCCCATATAAAGCATAAATAGGTAAATAGAAGGTAGGGGCTGATTCGGGATTTCCTAAAGCGATAGTATTTCTTGGTTTGATGTCGGCAAGGGAGCGAATCCGGCTATCAGAACGAACATATAAAGCTGCTTGATAGTAAGCAGGTTCGTTAGGAAACATTCTAGCGACTCCAATATAGTGATTGGATTCTGCTTCGATCGAAAATATCGGCGAACGGGTAAAGGCAATATCCCAAGTTTTACGGGCAAGGCGATCTGAAATCTGTTCAAAAGGAGTATCTCGCTCAATTTTTACCAAGCGGTTTAGTTTAGAGCCAAGATAAGTGGCAAGAGCTGTATAGTCCTCATTTGCCGAAGGACTTACTATACCAATAGTGATTGGATTCGTCGAAGTCGGCGGTTTCACGGGTGTTGTGCTGTAACAACTATCGCCAACTCTATTTTTAATGTTGTTACAAGGGTTATTCCATTCCCAAACCGTCACAGTAGCACCACCGATAGCAGTAGCGATCGCTAAGCCGATTAATGACCAAGATGGTATTTTGACTGGGCTTGATAACGAGACTTCCACCACTTCCGCCATCCCGTACAAGTTATCATCTAAGTAGCTGTAAGCTTGTTGATAACTTTCCCAAGTCCGCGCGGCTCTGGGGTTGGAGGTAAACTTGATTTGGGCATGTAGCTCTCGTTGCGCCACATACATTCCCGCTACCAATGGTGGAGGGTAAGTTCCGGGCTTGAGCCTGAGTGCGTACTGCCTCATCAATCTATTGTTGTTCCATCCAATCAATACACTGGTTTATTTGGTGGCTCATGCCTGCTAAGTCAGTATGATAGCGTCGTCCATGACCTGGTAGTACCCACTCAAAGGAGTAATGAGCTAGTTGACGCATTGATTCAGTCTGCTTTGACCAAGAGTACCAGCAGACATCACGAAAGGCAACTAGCTGGTTTAGCTGAGTGGACCAAGCCACATGGTCGCCAGTGAAAAGGAACTTATTTTTGTAGAGTAGAACAGTATGACCTTTGGTATGACCGGGAACAGGGATAATTAACAACTCAGGTTCTAAGGCAAATGGTCGATCGCCAGTCAATTTAATTTCAACATTCCGAGTCCCTGTCGAGATTTCGTCAATGTGGAGGATGCGATCGCACCCAAAATGATCGTGAAACTTTTGGTGATCGGCAACATCATCCTTGTGAGTTAAATATAAATAACGAATTCCGCCCATTTCCTCTAGGCGCTTCACCAAAGGCGGTGCCCAGCGAGGAGAATCAATCAATACATTGCCCTGAAGGCGCTGAATTAAGTAACTAGCAGCACCATAAGAATCTTCTGAATGGTAGCCGCAGTGGTAAACATTTTCAGCAATGGGAATCGGAAAACTATTTTGAGCCACTTTAATATCTTGTGGCTTTTCCACAGTGCCAATCGAAGCAGTAGGGCAAGCTAACAATGCTTGGAGCGAGTGCAATCTTTGAATCTCATCAATTGGCTGGTGATGAACTGCTGACTTACCGCGATCGCGCAAGAATATTTCTGGAGCCATCCAGCGGCAAGTGTCACAGTCAATACAACTACTATCAACATAGAAATCGCCGTTAACATTTTCAGAGCGGCGCTGACTGAGATGAGCCATTTTTTCACCATACTATCTCCATGCTAGACCTAGCGTTATCATTTGTGGGCGATTAACTGTTCCTGTAACTGACTGGGTACAAATACACCATGCTCGGTAATGATGCCTGCGATCAACTCGGCTGGGGTAACATCAAACGCTGGGTTGTAGAACTCTACTCCTTCTGGAGTCAAAATTGTCTGGTCTATTTGATAGATCTCAATCGGATCGCGCTCTTCTATGGGGATTTGACTGCCACTAGACAGCTCAAAATCAATTGTGGACAAGGGAGCGGCGACAAAGAAGGGAATATTATGAGCCTTGGCGATTAATGCCAGACTGTATGTGCCAATTTTATTTGCCGTGTCACCATTGGCAGCAATGCGATCTGCACCCACAACTACGACATCAATTAAACCCTGTTGCATACAATGAGCTGCCATGCTGTCGGTAATCAATGTTACAGGAATACCTTCTTGAACGCATTCCCAGGCGGTTAGTTTTGCCCCTTGTAAACGGGGACGGGTTTCATCGGCATAAACTCTTGCCAATCGATCTTCACGCCAAGCCGATCGCACAACTCCCAAAGCAGTACCGTAACCAGCAGTTGCCAAAGCTCCGGCATTGCAATGAGTTAGAATTCTCAATCGTTCTGGGGTAGTTGGTAAAACTTCCAAACCGCGATCGCCGATTTCTTGACAAGTTTGCAAATCTTCCAAATTAATCTGCTGGGCAGTTTTCAACAGCACATGTTTAACCTTGTCTACTGTCTCAATTGACTCGTAGGCTGTTTTCAGCATCCGTCCAATCGCCCAGAACAGATTTACTGCCGTTGGACGAGTTAACCGTAACTGTTGGGCAACTTCCTCCAACTGCATCAAAAACTCATCTCTTTCCGTTGTTTGAATCTCCCGCGCTCCCAGATACATCCCATATGCTGCTGCAACACCAATTGCTGGCGCGCCTCGCACAATCATAGTTTTAATGGCGCGGATCATATCTTGAAAGCAGCTAATTTCAACGAATGCGTACTCAGCAGGTAATCGAGTTTGATCGATTAGTAAAACTGAGTCTTCGTTCCAAATAACGGGATATACCTGGTTGATGGGATTCATAGAGTGTAGGGTGTGGGGTGTAGGGGGTAGGGTGTGGGGTGTAGGGTGTGGGGAAGAGAAAAAGGTCGATCTGCAAGACATCCAATTTTCAAGAAGAGTGGATTCATTCCTGGGTTTCCATGTGCATCCTTCTTCTCCCCCACACCCTACACCCTACCCCCTACACCCAGCGCGAAGCGCTTTGACTAGCTAACAGTTGACAGTTGATTGCTAAAGAAAGCTTTCAACACCTGCTCGGCAATTTGTGGAGTAGTTAGCCCCAATGTTGCCTTTGATTGATCTGGCTTAGCATGTTCGACTAATACATCAGGCACACCAATTCGCTTGACTGGTACCACAACATCAGCATCAAGCAGTGCTTCTACAACGGCTGAACCAAAGCCGCCCATCAAACAACCTTCTTCTAAAGTTACAACCCGACCAATTTGCTTTGCTAAAGGTAAAATCAACTCGGTATCAAGTGGTTTGGCGAATCGAGCATTCACGATAGTCGCTTTCACACCATGTTCGCTTAAAATCTCAGCTACCTGCATCGCTGGATAAACCATTGAGCCAAAGCCCAATATCAGAACGTCATCGCCGAGCCTGAGAATTTCGCCCTTACCAATCGGCAAAGGCTCCCAGCCTTCTTCCATTAGTGGGACACCGTAGCCATCGCCGCGCGGATACCGCATTGCGATCGGACCATCTGTATAGTTAACGCCAGTCACAACCATTCGCTGTAGTTCGGCTTCATCTTTAGGAGCCATCAGTACCATGTTCGGGAGGCAACGCAGGTAAGCGATATCGTACATTCCCTGATGAGTCGGACCATCTTGACCGACAATTCCCGCTCTGTCTAGGCAGAAAAATACAGGCAGGTTTTGGAAACAGACATCATGAGCGATTTGGTCGTATCCTCTTTGCAGGAAGGTGGAGTAAATCGTAGCAACTGGTCGCATTCCTTCACAAGCTAAACCAGCGGCTAGGGTAACGGCATGTTGCTCGGCAATTCCGACATCAATGTACTGCTGGGGCAGCTTAGCCTGAAGTTTGTCTAAACCAGTACCAGTTGCCATAGCAGCAGTGATGCCGACAATTTTGGGATTATTTTCTGCCAATTTAACCAAAGTATGAGCAAAGACTTTGGAATATCCAGGGGGCTTGGGTTTGTTAGAAGGAATAGCCTTGCCAGTAGTGAGATTAAAAGGATTTTGGGCGTGGTAGCCTACCTTGTCGTTCTCAGCGATCTCATACCCTTTGCCTTTGAGTGTTGCTACATGTACCAGTACTGGACCAGTATACTTATGTGCCTGCGTGAAAGTAGCAATCAGTTCTTCTAGGTTGTGACCATCTACTGGTCCCATATAAGTAAAGCCTAGTTCCTCAAACACTGCCCCGACTTTGGGTACTGCCAGACGCTTCATCCCTTCCTTGATCCGTCCTAACTCTGGAGAAAGAGAATCACCGACAAAGGGTAGTTGCTTGACTTGTTCCTCTAGGTTCTCAGACAAAAACTGCACTGGCGGACTGAGGCGCATTTTGTTGAGATGGCGAGAAATAGCGCCAACGTTGGGCGAGATTGACATTTCGTTGTCGTTAAGTACTACCAGCAGATTAGTCTTAGGCAGGTGACCAGCATGGTTAATTGCTTCTAGCGCCATCCCTCCCGTGAGGGCGCCATCACCAATCACTGCTACGACTTTGAACTTTTCGCCTTTAAGATCTCGTGCCATTGCCATACCTAACGCAGCCGAGATGCTGGTTGAAGCGTGACCGGCACCGAAATGGTCAAATTTGCTTTCACCGCGTTTGAGATAGCCAGCAATGCCATCTTTTTGCCGCAGGGTGTGGAAGCGACTGTAGCGACCAGTAATTAGCTTGTGTGGGTAGGCTTGGTGTCCCACGTCCCAAATCACTTTATCGTAGTCCAAGTCTAGAGTCTGGTATAGCGCTAGCGTCAGTTCCACCACACCTAACCCTGGACCTAAATGCCCGCCGCTTTCCGCCACAGTTTGTAGATGCTTTTCCCTTATTTGATGGGCAATTTGCTGTAGTTGGCGGATTGACAAACCGTGCAACTGGTTGGGATGGGTGATTTCACTCAGGTGCATATATTGGGTACTCTCTAGGTTTAGTCGGTTGATTGTCCACTAAGCACACTATCCAAACATTGGATGAAGCTGTTGTGGCAATTTGTCTACTTTTCTCACTGTAAATTATTCTATGCATCCTGTACTTACACAAGACAGGTTCTTTAATTATTCAGCTTTTAACAGGTTGCTAGCTGAGCGCTGTGGCAGTCCCCACCAAGGAACGTGAGGATATTCGTGATGTTCTTCGTGGTAACCAAAGTGATAACAGGTGATAAACGACCAGAAAATTGGGCGTGAGTAGCTTTGGGCGCGATGAGGATTGCTGTATCCTTCTTTCGGTTCTTGATGGGGTAGAAAGGTACCGAAATAGAATAATTGCACTGAACTTAAAAGTGAGGGGATAACCCAGAATAAAGTCAAGTTATTAGAGGGCAGATGGATTAGATAAGCCAAGCCATCGAATGTAATCATTAGGCTAATGATTTGCTTCCAGTTCCAATAACCCTTCATAAAGTGAAAATACCAAGCCAATAATTTTTTATGTTTACCATCATGAAAATCAGGATCTAGCTCACTTGCGGGGTGATGGTGATGTAACCAATGTTTCTTAAGTAGTTTGTTGTACGGCAAAAGTCCGTAGAGTAGTAATGCTAGTGTGCCTACTAAGTTATTTATTTTGTGGTTTTGAGGCAATACTGACCCGTGCATTGCATCATGAGCAGTGATAAATAATCCAGTATAGAGAAAGGTTTGCCAAGTAATGATCGGTAACAAGGCTAGGACAGGTAGATGAGATACATCAAGAAATATTAAGAAGAGTGTGCTACATGCCCAAGTTGCAATAATAATAGAGGCAGATAAAATTCCCCCGATTAGAGCTTGATTTTTCACTCCCACCTGGGGCAATTGCTCTGATTGAATCATACGTTTCTTCCCTGTATTTTTACCCGAAAAGATGGGCGGCTTTCACACGTAGTGAGAAAAAGGCTTCTCCGCACTATGCACACAGCCAGGACGATTCGCCGATAGCTACTCGCGGCAGAATACTTTGGCTATGCTTCAGATTGGTTTAGGCTAGCAGCACTATCATCATATCAGGCAACCGCCTCTACAGCAAGGTTAGTTGATACGATTTTTACCATTGTAGGTCTTGGCAATTAGCAACAGAATTAGTAAAATGGTTTGACATTCTTTACATTTCTATATAATTGTTTATATTTTTTATCATATCACTTACCTGGTTACTGCTGTCTACCTTTAGTCTTAAACCTTGGGTGGGTTTAGAATCACCCAAGTCACCTCACAAGCCGATTTAGCTATTATCTCCGATCCCTCATCTATTTAAGGGATGGATTAATTGAGGAGCGCTCAAACCATTCTTGATACATTTTTTGCCGTTCGACATTCTCAACCAAGATTTCAACTCGTATCTTCTTACACCCATGAGTACGCTCAAGCGCGATCGCATTTAAAACTAAACTGGCGATCTTGGGTGAGTTAAAGTCGCCTGCTACAGTAAAACCCTCACCTAGACTGGTGCCAGTTAGCTCAACCCCCTCTATTTCCCGTTGCCCTAATTCAATTTCTGCTAGTTGTTTATGTTCTGGACTGACTTGTTCAACGATCAATTTTTCATATTTAACCGGAACTTGTACCATCCGAGTTTCTATTTCTTTACGAATAATGACCTCACCCACTTTGCGCTTACTACGGCTGACAATTAATCGTTCTGCCAACAAGCGAATATTTTCTTCTTCCAATACACCTGAATCTAAAGTAGAGGCATTCAGTATGTCCTGTATTGGTTGCGTGGTATCGATCTGGGCTGGCTCTGAAATTTGTGTCCCTATCTCTGGAGTTTCCATGATTTTTTATACTTCTACTAATTTTGAAACAAAGTATTTGCTATTTAAAAGCACAGGTAGAGCTAAATACATGCTCCACCTGTACGATAATCATTGCCTTGCTCAGTTAATCAACTGGCTCAGATGTTGCAATGTATCTGTACCAGCTTAAATCCGATCCTTTGGTAAGCGATCGCTGTCTCCCACAACTGTAGTACCTGTTGTATCAACATCTAACTCTTCTCGACGGAGAGTTTCTTGGGCAGTGACTGTATCTCGATCTACTACCTTTTTGACGTTAACTTCTTCGCGAAGAACGGCTTCTTTGCGGATATCAGCAGTCTCTTCGTAGATTTCCACATGTGCCACTTCTCCTTCGCGGAAGTCTACACTGCCTGGAGCAACAGCTTTTCCTGCATCGACTGGAGTGGTTCGCTCAATAACAACTCGCTCTTTTTCAATCGGTACTGCAACTGTTGCTGTTTCGGTTTCAACTCGCTTGCCAATTGCTACTTCTCCAGTCTTGACACGTTTCTTGTTTGCCAACAAGCGCTCTTCGTACAGCTTGAGGGTTTGATGATTTTGGTCATTCAATCCATATAAAGATGGTTCTTGTTGGTAGTTGTATGAGTCGCGATTAGAAGTCGTGTTGGTTGGCGTGACTCCCGTAGGTACTGGTGCTTGGTTGACTCCATGCCCAGAAGATTGATTTATTGTGGTGTCTATTCTAGAAGTCGCGGCAGCATCAAGTGGCGCTGGTGTTCCTATTGGTGTTGTATCTACTGGAGGAATAGGTGCTACTGCGTCCATTACTGGTGTACTAGCAGTTCCTGCAGACTGAATGCCAGTATTGGGAGTGCGATACACCCCTCTAACTCGCTCTTCGTAGTCGTAGTCAATTGCTGTGTTCTCGTTAAACTCTGGCAAGTTCTCTGCTTGCTCTCTATCCATTCCGACTACATAAATACGATCTGCGCTGTTGTCTACCCGAGAACGACCAACAGGTAATAATACTTTCTTACCAAAGATCCAGAAACCTAAGTCAATGAGGAAGTAACGAAAGTGACCCTCTTCGTCTACTAGGACATCGTTTACTGTACCAACTTTTTGGTCTCCTTCTGTGTAAACGCCACGTCCTTTCAGGTCTTCCCCATTAAAGCTTTCATGATAGTGTGGATCGAAATCCGACAGTTTCAGAAGTGCCATGTTTTCTCCAATATTTTTTATTCCATTTTCTATAAATTAATTGATTATTATTTATGACTCATCTCCCTATCGACAGAATTCTTTTTTAAGAGCTATAAATTGAATAGTATTTACCTTGATTGTAGTTGTATTAAGTAGAATTATTCTTAAATTTTTACGCTGACTGAGGTCTCTTTTCACTAAGAAACCGATACTTGCTAAATTATCTGTAGAATTTAGAAGGTAGCCATTAATTCTTAGGTTGCAGGCTAGGCGTTAAATCTCAGTTGAAATATACTTTAATTAAATTCTTCGCGAACCTGAATTGTTTGCACCCATTCAAATCGGTGTATAAGCGAATGAATGGGTGCGATCGCGTCAACAACTAATGCATCTACCGCTCTACTATTCGTTGTCCTTGAGCATCGACATCTAATTCCTCGCGACGGAGCGTTTCTTGGGCCTCAACTACATTTTGCTCTACTTCTTTGCTAATCCTTACTTCTTCGCGTAGAAATGCACCTTTATGAATATCAGCCTTCTCTTCATATATCTTCATTCTGGTGACTTCTCCTTCTAAGAAGTCAGTGGAGCGAGGAGAGACTGTTGTTGTATCTACAGGGGTAATACGTTCAATCACAACTCGTTCTTTTTTCAGTGGCAAAGAAACTCGCGCTGTTTCTGTTTCAACATGCTTACTAACTACTACTTCTCCCGTCTGAAAACGCTTCTTATTAGCAACTAACTTTTCTTCGTATAGTTTCAGTGTTTGATGATCGCGAGAATTTAAATCGTAGACAGAAGGTTCGCCCTGGTAATTGTAGCTGTCATCTGGGTTTGGATGTCGCTCTTGTGAAACTACTTTAGAACGAACATTAAGATCGTCCATATCTAAAGGTGCCGATGTTTCTAGAGGTGCCATGTATGTAGTTCGAGCAATCTCTTGATTCGCCGTTGGATTAAGATAACCCTCTCTCACTTTCTCTTCATATCTACGGTCTATTCTTGTATTGTCGTGATACTCAGGTAACTCTTCCACTTGTTTCCTGTTCAGAATGCCTGTAGCGTAAATGCGTTTGGCGCGATCGTCAATTTGGCAATAACCAACTGGAAGTAATACTTTTTTACCAAATATCCAAAAGCCAGTCTCAATTACAAAATATCTTATCCGACCTGAATCATCTACTAGTGCATTATCAATAGTGCCGATTTTTTCTCCAGTTTTTCCTGCATGAACATCTAGCCCTTTGATGTCATCTCCATCAAAGATTTCTTCCTTATAATTCGGATAGAACTCTTGAATTTTGTGAAGTGGCATGATTTTAGTCCTTTGATGATATGTGTTACTTTTGAAAGACTGATTAAGCGGTGTTATAACAATCCTTACCTATAAGCAACCATTATACAGGGCGATTAACTAACCGCCTCTGTATTTGATTAGTTGATTGAAAATGGTCGAAATAACTATTTAGACTGGACGGTTGGGGTTTTTGGGATCGTTGATAACTGGAGTACCCTTAGTGTCAATGTCTAACTCTTCTCTACGAATTGTTTCTTTTGCTTGAACTGTTTCTTGTTCGACAACTTTTGTGACCTTAATTTCTTCACGTACAAACGCTTCTTTGCGAATATCTGGCGTTTCTTCGTATACTTCTATACGTGCTACTTCTCCTGCTTGAAAATCAACTTCGCCAGGAGCAACAACAGTACCTGCGTTACTTGGGGTGACTCGCTCAATCACAACTCGTTCTTTCTCAATTGGCACTGAAACTTGTGTTGTCTCAGTTTCTACGTGTTTACCAATTGCTACTTCTCCCGTTTTAATCCGAGTTTTACTAGCGATCAAGCGTTCTTCGTACAGTTTGAACGTTTGGTGCTTTTGCTCGTTCAAGTCGTACAGAGGTGCATCTTGTTGATAATCGTAAGTATCGCGGTTGTAGTTGGCGTTACTTTGAGCCGAGGTAGAAGCTAGCGGGCGGTATACTCCCCGTACTTGCTCTTCGTAATCGTAATCAACTACCATGCTATCTTTATATTCTGGTAGACTCTCTGTTTGGGTTTTACTCAAACCATCAACGTATACGCGATGAGCGTTATAATCAATACGGGATAATCCAATGGGTAGCAGGATCTTCTTACCCAAAGGTCCAAAGCCTGTATCAATAACTAAGTAACGAAAACGACCTTGAGGATCTACTAAGGCATCATCAACTTTACCAACTTTTTCTCCACCTTCGGTGTAAAGGTCTAATACTCTGATGTCTTCGCCACCAAATGTTTCTTTGTAGTTTGGATCGAAACTTTCTAGTTTGTAAAGAGGCATAATGCTACTCGTTTGGTTGTTTGCATCGTCATAGTTATGTACATGTTAAAAATATATCTGTCTAGCTTCATCTCCCTGGCGACGGAATTAATTTACTCTGAAAGCTGAAAGTTACTGCAAAATAGTATTCTATTGAGGGAAGCTAGGTCGATGTCTAATTCCTGGCTAACGCTATTGCGGCGACAACGAGCGATCGCTGTCATCCGTTCCTCCCAAAAAGCACAAGCCTACCAAATGGCAAAAGCGGTGGCAGATGGAGGAATGCAATTAATTGAAATTACTTGGGATACTGATGCTAGCACCCATTTAATCGGTCAACTACGCTCTGAGCTGCCTACTTGTACTATTGGCACAGGCACATTGTTGAATATAAATGACTTAGAACAAGCGATCGCGGCTGGGGCGCAATTCCTCTTCACTCCCCATGTTGACCCAGTAATGATTCAAGCAGCAGTCCGGAAAAACGTGCCAATCATTCCAGGAGCGCTCTCACCCACTGAAATTGTCACAGCTTGGAATACAGGCGCTAGTTGTGTCAAAGTGTTTCCAGTGCAAGCAATGGGGGGAGCTAGCTATATCAAAAGCCTACAAGGACCACTAGGTCATATTCCCCTCATCCCCACTGGAGGCGTGACATTAGAGAATGCTAAAGATTTTTTGTTGTCAGGAGCGATCGCGGTGGGAATGTCTAGTCAATTATTTGCCTCAGAATTGGTAGCAACGGAAAATTGGAGTGCGATCGCGGCTTTGGCAAGCAGTCTGATGAAGATTAGCGGTTAGCTCTTAGCTACGTTTACTGGCAGGGCTGTACCAGATCGTACTACTGCCTTAATATCTAATTTGGTGCTGTTGGCAAGATTCGGTCCTACTCGCCCTTTTAGCCGTACGCTGCTATGAACTCCCCGCTCTAGTCGTCCAATAGTTAATACAATATTTTGATTGTGCTGGGTAATTAAATCGGTGGGCTTGTCTACTGAAGAAACTCCATCTGGTAGTGTCATTACTACCTGAGTACCATTCAAGGCATAGGGCGAGTTGTTGGTGATATTTACTGTATAAGTTATTAGGTCATTGGCTACAACTGGTGAGGTGTACTGTACTACCAGTTGCTTAGTGATGTCTGGTTTAGTAATCGTAAATTTGTCTAACAGCGCGGGTGTGCCAACGGCAGGCTGAGTTACAACCTTACCTGTCTTCGGATCGAGTAGTGTCACGGGAATAGGATCTTTAAGTTGGTGACCGTCTATATCAGTACCATAGGGATAGTGGTTGCCTGGTTTAGCTGAGGAAACACCCTGTAATGGTTCGGATATTTGGTAGTGGGTGAGGCTGTTTTTGTCTACAACTACATCGCCGAATGAAAAGACTTTTGATTTAAATTTGGCAGTAATTTTGGGACCAGCTCCAGCATCAGGAAAGAAGGGCAACATCTGAATATTGGTGAGATTGGTGTCCAGCCAAGAATTTGAGCCTTTGGGGAAAACTAACCCTTCTCTATAGCTAAATGAACCAGATGCCGAATCATCTTGATCGACTGTAGCGCCTCGACCACGCGGTTCAGGTAAGTTGTTGTCAAAGTCGCGATCGCCGCCTGCTCCCTCCACGACATAAATCACTCCATCAGGAACTGTTTGTTTTTTACCATCAAATATTGTGTCAATCGCTACAGCAGGCTCAGCTTGAGTCGTTGGTGTCTCGGCAACGCGGGGTAGGGCACGGAGCGGCAATGTGCGCTGATAGTTGTGTTCGTGACCGTTATAAACTAGGTTCACACCGCGATCTTCAAGTAATTTGGCAATCCGGCGCATCTGATTGTCGCGCAAGGTAGAGTTACCAGAAGAGAAGGGAGGTTGATGGAACACCACAATTTTCCAAGTTTGGTTACTAGCATCTAGATCGTTTATCAGCCAGTCTCGCAGAATAGTGGGATAGTCGGGGAAGTTTGACGGTGAAGCTTGATAGATCGGAGTGTTGCTGACGATCGCGTTGAATAAATGGGGATTGGCATCAAGCGAGTAATTACTCATGCGATCGATTTGGCGCTTCAGTCCTTGCCCTGTGTTTACAGTAGTGCTGGCACGGAAAGCTTCAGTCGCGGCGGGTGAGTTATAGTTCTTACCTTGATAACTGAAATAGAAGCCATTAGCAACTAAGCGATCGCCGTTAAGTAGAAATTGTGGGTCAACTCCTAAAGGACCATTTAACGGGAAGTAATAATTGTTAAAGTACTGCAAAGCATCGCCGCCATCTGTCTTCCCACTATATTGACCTGCCAACTCATCGCCTAGAAGATTGACGCGATCGCCAGCACCACCTAAATCGTGGTTGCCTACAACAATATAATATGGAATACTACGAACAAAAGGCGCTCCTGCTTCATTCGAGTCGATGTCGCTGTTCCAAACAGGCATCCAGTAGTCGCGATAGTTACCTTCAGAGCCTTTGTTATAAACGTTATCTCCAGTATTTAGAGCTAAATCAGGTTTTGGTAGTTTTGTTTGATTAGGTAACGCCAGATTTTCGATGTTATACATTTCATGGACAATCCGAGCCACAAAGTTTGCTAGATAAGGCTTATTTGATGGATCGGGTGGAAAGAAGCCTTCATCACCCATAACCTCAAAGGAAAAAGGTACTCGGCGCTTGCGAGTATGGAACGTTGCTTGGAATCCATCAGCAGGTAATCCTAGTCCAGTGACACGATAGGAATACGTAGTGTTATAGTCCAAATTATTGAGCAAAGCGTAGTAATTGACTTGACTCCTGGGAGCGGTGAGAGGAATTGGTAGGGTACGATCTGCCGACAGGTAGTTATCTACAACACGACCTGTAGGGATAACTTTTTGCAGGTGCTTGTCATCTTTGCCAAACTCCACACTATAAGCTTTGGGATTGGGCAACTCCTCAGCACTTTGCCAAGCGATCGCCATCTGGTCTTTTAAACCAAACTCACTAGCATCCCCAGGTTGAATATAGGGCTTGTAAAGAATTTCTGCCGTTGGCTGCGACCTAACGAAACCTCCGCTCAAAAGCGCTGGCATAAATAAGGCGATCGCAAATGAAACAATGGCGACAAGTAGCGTGGCGACTTTCTTTTTATTCATCTCTAGCGTTTACTTAACAGGGCAGTGGTAACTAATTAGTTTTAGGCTCCCTGAAGACAGCTTAATCTTCCCATCTGCATGTTATTTTGAAGCAGGTACTCGCTACCTACTGAGTTTTGGGAATACTATAATTAGCTCTTGTTCACTCAAGAACACATTTGTCTGTAATCAGGTAATATGATACACAATTTGTATTAGCTCTCTAGAATCATAATTGGCTTGCAGGTCAAGATTCAATTGAAGTCTTTAATTTTGGGTATCAAGCCACAATGAACTATCACAGTATTGCAGATATCTTACACAACAACCACGTATGGGCAGCCCAACAGCACCAAGCTGACCCAAACTACTTTGAGAGTTTATCAAGAGGACAAACTCCTCCCTATCTCTACATTGGGTGTTCTGATAGCCGCTTGCCTTTAACAAGGTTTACGCAAACCGAACCAGGTGAGATTTTCGTCCACCGCAATATTGCCAATCAGGTTAGCTTAACGGATATCAACTTTCTGTCAGTGCTGGACTACGCGATCGCTCACTTGCATGTTCAGTGCATTATTGTCTGCGGTCATTACTCTTGC
>JAABUQ010007990.1_pt1 | contig 15021 bp, 15 predicted proteins | sample 5560001 | NCBI WGS metagenome assembly JAABUQ01 (sample SAMN10711888, study PRJNA513371) | rock metagenome | isolation source: Antarctica rocks | place: Antarctica: Victoria Land, Finger Mt nord | collected 2015-12-18 | reverse complement strand
CCCCGCAACAACTCCTCCGACAGCTGATCCTCGATCCGGCTCGTGATCACCCGGCGCAGCGGCCGCGCACCGTACACCTTGTCGAAGCCCTCACTTGCCAGCTTGTCCTTCGCACCCTCCGTCACCGAGATGTGCACCTCCTGCTCGGTCAGGTGCTTCGACAGCTTCCGGATCAGGATGTCCACGATCTGACGCACCTCTTCCGGTCAACGGCGTGGGCCACTTTTCGTCACTACCTGGACTGGCAGCCCAACCGGTTCGCGTTCCACTTCCTGACGCGTAGCCAGTTCCGCTACGACACGCTGAAGGCTCGGGACCCGGCTTTCCTGGGCGCCGTCGAGAGCGAGGCGGGCACAGCCTGGCTGGCGGACCGTACCGTGGCGGCCAGCGAGCGGGGGCCGGCCGCGCTGCAGCTCCTCGGCTGCGCCGCCGTCTCCGCCCAGGGCCGCCGGACGCTGGGTGATCGCCTCGTGCTCGATTGGAAGGGGGACCTGGAGCAAGCCCGGCGCCGCTGGCCCGGCCGCCGGATCGGTTTGCAGCTGCTGCATGCCGGTCCCCGCGGCGCCTGTCACCCGCGGGCCCGCGGCCTTGATGACCCACTCCCTCCAGAGTCCTCCTGGCCCCTGGTCGCCGCCTCGCCGCTCGCCCATGGGCCGGGCTGCCAGGTGCCCGCCGAGCTGGAGGCGGCCGGCCTGGAAGAGGTCGTGGCCGACTTCAGCACCGCGGCCGCGGAGGCCGCCGGGCTGGGTTTCGACTGGCTGGAGCTGCAATTCGGCCACGGCTACCTTCCTTTCGCCATTGACCAACCACCGCCAGGACGGGTTCGGCGGCACAGCCTCCGCTCGCCTAGCCTTTCCGGTCCGCGTGCTGGAGGCGGTCCGCCAGGTCTGGCCGCGGGACCGGATCCTGGCGGTCGCCCTCAACGCCTCGGATGCGATGCCGGGCGGCACGACAATCGATGAGGCCACGCTGGCCGGTACGGCCCTGCGGGAGGCCGGCGCGGACGTGATCACAGTCCTTTCCGGCCAGGCCTTGTGGCGGTTGGCACCGGTCTTCGGCCGGGTCTTGAACATGCTGCCTGCCGGCCGGCTGCGCAACGAGTGCTCCATTCCCACGATGTGCGCCGGAGGGATCCTCGACACCGACGACGTCCGCTCGGTGCTTCTGTCGGGGCGGGCCGACTACGTCCGGCTCGACGCCCTGGGCCGGGAGGAGGCATCTTGAATCTGGGTCTGGGACTGCCGAACACGGTGGCGGGTGCCCCGGCCCGGCTCATCCCGGAGTGGGCTGCGGCGGCCGACGCGGGGCCGTTCGCCTCGGTCGGCGTTCACGACCGCCTGCTCTACGACAGCGTCGAGCCGCTGACGGCGCTGGCGGCAGCCGCCGCCGTGACCCGGCGGGTCGAGCTGCCTGCCTTGTGGCCATCGCGCCGCTGCGTCCGGCCGCCCTGCTGGCCAAGCAGGCGCGGAGCGTCGATGCGCTCTCCGGAGATCGCCTGGTGCTGGGCCTGGGGGTCGGGCCCCGCGAGGATGACTATCAGCTGGCGGGGATTCCGTTCGCGCGCCGGGGAAGCATACTGGAGCAGCAGCTGGCCGACCTGCGAACGCTCTGGCGAAGACCGGGCGTCGGTCCCCGGACCGGGCGTGAGCGGCCGAAGATCCTTCTCGGCGGCGCCTCCGATGCGGCCCTGGTCCGGCTGGCTCGGTACGCCGACGGGTACGTTCACAACGGTGGTCCGGCCCGGGCCTTCCGAACGGCTGTCGATCGCGTCCTCAGTGCCTGGAGCGACCTGGAGCGGCCAGGACGGCCGGAGCTGTGGGGGCTTGGCTACTTCGCCCTTGGCCCAGATGCCGCCGAGCCCGGCCGGCGCGATCTGCTCCATTACTACGGGTTCGCCGGGGGCTTCGCGAAACGGATCGCCGCGGGGCTGCTGACCTCGCCTGAGGCGGTGCGCGACTTCGTCCGGGACTACGCCGCCGCCGGCTGTGACCACCTCGTGCTCTTTCCGACGGTGGCGCGCCAAGACCAGGTGGAGCGGCTCGCCGAAGCGGTGGAGGGCCTCTGAGCAGGGCACATGCTGGACGGGTTCGTAGCGTATCCGCAGGAGTTCATCGATCGCTACCGCGCCGCCGGGCTGTGGCTGGACCGGTCGCTGTGGGAGCTATTCGCCGAGAAGTTCGCGACCTTCGCCGATCGGCCGGCGCTGGTCCACGCCGGCGGCAGCCTCAGCTACCGGGAGCTGGAGCAAGGCTCGGTCGAGCTGGCCCAGGTGCTGGCCGCGCGTGGGTTGGAGCCGCTCGACCGCGTCGTCCTCCAGCTGCCCAACGTGCCGGAGTTCGTCATCGCTCACCTGGCGCTGCAGCGACTGGGCGCGATCCCGATCATGGCGCTTCCCGCTCATCGCGAGCGGGAGATCGGCCACTTCGTCGAGCTGGCCGGGGCTCGCGCCTACCTCGGCGGCAACGCCGAGCTCGCGCCCACCCTTCAGCGCGGGCACCCTAGTCTGCAGATCCTCACCCTCGACGAGCTGGGGCGGCCGCCCACGCCGGCGGAGCTTCCCGACCCGACAGCCTTCGATCCCCTCGACCCCGCCGTTCTCCTGCTCTCGGGTGGCACCACCGGCCTGCCCAAGCTGATCCCCCGGACCCACAACGACTACTGGTACAACTCGCTCGCCGCCGCGGCCATCAACGACATCCGGCTCGACGATGCGCTTCTCGAGGTCCTCCCACTCGGCCACAACTTCCCGCTCGCCTGCCCCGGTCTCCACGGCTTTCTTCAGCACGGGGCGAGGGTGGTCTTGAGCGCCACCACACAGCCCGAAGCCAACTTCGCCCTGATCCAGCAGGAGAGGGTGACGCACCTGGAGCTGGTTCCGGCGCTCCTCATCCGCTGGCTCAGCGACCCGTCCCTTCGGTTCCATGACCTCTCCTCGGTGCGAGTTGTCAACACGGGCGGTCACCGCCTGCAGCCGGAGGTGAAGCGCCGGTGCGAGCAGGCGCTGCCCAACTGCACTGTCCAGGAGGTGCTGGGGATGGCCGAGGGCCTCCTCTGCTACGTGCGCCTGGACGACCCGCTCGAAGTCCGCTACGAGACGGCCGGCCGGCCGATCAGCGAGCACGATGAGATCCGGGTCGTCGACGACGCCGGCCGGGAGGTTGGCGCGGGCGAGGTGGGCGAGCTCCTGGCCCGCGGGCCCTACACCATCCGCGGCTATTACCGGGCGCCGGATCACAACGCCAGCGCATTCAGCCCTGACGGCTTCTACCGAACCGGAGACCTGGTCCGCCTCCATGGCTCCGGCAGCGTCGTGGTCGAAGGCCGCAAGAAGGACCTGATCAACCGTGGTGGTGAGAAGATCTCGGCCGAGGAGGTCGAGAACCTGATCCTGGCGCACCCGGCGGTGCTCGACGCCGCCTGCGTCCCGGTGCCTGACCCTGTCCTTGGCGAGCGCATGTGCGCTTGCGTCGTGCTCAAGCCCGGCGCTGTGCTGGTCCTCGACGAGCTGACCGAGTTCCTGCTCGCCAAGGGCATAGCGAAATTCAAGCTTCCGGAGCGGCTGGAGGTGATGGAACGAGTTCCCGACGACGCGCGTCGGGAAGGTTTCCAAGCGGGCCCTAGCCGAGGCCATGGCAGCTCAAGAGCCTTCGACGCTGGGAGCCGTCGGTGAGAACACCTCCCCTCCAGCGCAGAACGACTATGGAGGCAAACGTCCCTGAGCTGCGGAATTGCTCGCCGTCGATGCGGGCTCGGATGCGGACCTGGTGAGTGACAGCTTCGGAGTGGCTGAGGCGAGGGGAATCGCCGAGGCAGCCCATGCGGGCCAGTTGGATAAGGCCGGATTGCCCGTACATGGAACACGTTTCACGGGTCGCGAGCGCTGTGGCTCATTGCGGTGAAGATTGCGAGGTGGTTGCTCTGCTGCATGATGTCGTCGAGGACACGAGTCGAGCAGGTCCGAAGGCCGGCAATCCAGCCAGGATGGCGAAGTCCCGACCCATAATTATGCGGTCGCATTTGGGCTCTCCACTTGGCCATCGGTCTTGCGGTCCGAACCGGTTGCTCGACCGCCGCTCGCTGCCGGGAAGCACCGAGCCTTACCCGATTCACCGCCGGTTCGGGCAGAACTGCTGTCCGTCTGGGATGAGTTCCAATCGTCGGTTCTGTCGCGTCCGCCGTCAACGGGCATGGCCAGCACTTCGCCTCACCTGCTCCTGGACGTATGGAGACCAATCGGGCCTCAACTCTAGCCCGACCAGGGTAGGAGTGAACCGCTTCTGCCAGTCCCCGCTGTTTGGACTCGGCCCGCCGCCGCCCTGGCACCCTTGAATGCTTTGGCGGCCACTCAAACTCGAAACTCTCGCCTTCCCACTCGAGGGACGCTGCGATCCGGCTCAGGATCTCGTCGCGCTTCTTGTCCGTTATGAATTCAAGGTCATGGGGTGGATCCCAGGAGGTGAGCGTCCTCCGATAGATGTGCGTGGTCGCCATACCGAACTCGACCTCCACCCCGGGGTTGGATGCTGGGGACGGAGGAGGACATGGTGGTGGTGCTGGGCGTGCCTCGGGTGGGCAAGACGGCCAGGCGCTCGTCCCCCAGACCCTCTGCTCTGGCGCGAGCCGGCGGTGAAACGCCTGCAGCAAGTGGGACCTGCTTGGGACGACCGGGGATCCCCGGTCTCCCTGCGGCCAGTAGATGCTGGCCTTCAGCATCTGCTTGGTCCACGAGGCCGGGTTCGACAGGCCGTTGCTCGGCGCCACCTGCTCTAGCTTCTGGCTCATGGCCTCATCCGCTCTGGCCCACCACGCTGGCCAGATCCGAGCCCTCGTAGACCGCGGCCATGGTCTCCAGGCCACCGCCGATCGCCATCAGGCCTTCCACCATCTTCAGCAGCCCAGCCTCCATCTGCTGCACGGCCCGGTCGTACTGAGACTTGAACTTATGACCGGCATCGTCGTCGCCGCACATGCTGCCGGAGTCGGGCAGGTTGGCCTGTAGCCTGCTCAAAGCGTGATTCAGCTGGCTCGACTGCTGCCGGAACTCACTTGCCGTTACGCCGGGCCATTGCGCGCCTGACCTAGCTCAAGCATTTCAGTACGCCTCTTGACCCTCTGGCCGTTCGGGCGCGTTTTCCTTATACGCACTCTCGACACGCCGGTGAAAAGGGATGCTCGGGGGCAACCTATGGGATCCTTTGCGTGGATCTTGCGTTCTGCGACCGGCGTGCAGCTCCTCAACATCGAGGGTGACTCACTGGTCTCGGGTAAGACCGGTCTTTCGAGCCCGCCACTGTTCGCGCAACCAGGCTTCCTGCTCAGCCTGAAGTCGCCGCGCCCTTTCCTCTTGCTCGGGCGTCAGCGGCGGCCCCTTTGGCCTCGGAGGCTTCGTCATTTCGCCGAAGAGGTAGTCACAGGCCTCCTCCTCCGTGTCGAAGTACCTGCGGTCCACTTCGTCTCCCCTGTCATATCCATATGTCATCCATCGCGTCCCGTCGTGATCGAGTACCAGCTCCCCATTTCCTGACAACGAGCGGCGCGTAACCCCGACGATGTAGTACCTGTGCGGCTTAACCCCACGCTCCTCAAGAGCCTCCTCCAGTTCTAGACAGTTCATTTTCAAGGTGCTCCTACGATATGCCCGAACTACGTGATCTCCCGAATGTACCCATTATCCAGTAACCAGCTCACAGACTGGTCCGTCTTGAACTGGATCCCACCGCCTGGTTGGTCATAGTAGGGAGCCGTCTCCCCGCCCGTGGCAGAGAAGGAGTCGAGGACTTCATAGCGATGATGGTTGCTCTCACCGTCTGGTTGTGCGATACTGTCCGGTGGTAGAGAACGATTCGCATACGGCGTGCCATCAGGCGAAATGAAATGCCCATATGGCTCACCAAACCGATCGAGAACTTGGCCTGATTGGAGAACCGTTGGTGTTTCTGTGCCGACCACAAAACCATCGTGGGATGGATGGCTCCAGCTACCTTGGCCGTCCCTGGCGGTGGGATCCCAGTATTTTTCAGTTAACTGATCAGCGGTTCCGAGGGGATAGGGATTGTAGCCTTCAAGTAGCTTGCCCTCTTTGGGATCCGCACGTCTCGCCTGCAGTTTGTCCCAGGTTGTAAGGCCTTCGGAAGGCTCCTGCGCTTCGGCACTGGGAGCGTCTCGGGCCACAGTTGATACGTCACCTGCTTCTTTTTGCGATGCATCGGCACTCAACAACCTCGCGTCATCACGAGCGTTCTCGGCAATTGCGGCTACTTCGCCAGACGTCTGAGCCCCCGAAGTCTGCGGAGTGTCGGCGATCTGCTGGGCCGTGCTCGCGAGGTCAGTCTCTCCGGAGTTGACCGGTGCGTATTGATTGGCTTCGAGCCTCGTCCCGCCGTCGCTAGCTAGAGCGCTCTCTCCTGGATTGACAGCCGCATAGTTGGGGGTTGGGACTTCGCCACCCTGGCTTGGCGGCCGGGAATGAGTGCTCTCTAAAGCTTGGCCGCCTTCGGGCCGGTCGGCGTCGTTGGCACGCGGGCTATCCATTTGGCTATCAGCGGTTTGCCCAGCCCCGGTCGCTAAGTCTGTCTCGCTGGAGTTGGCCGACGCGTACGCATGGGCTTCGAGCCTCGTCCCGCTATTGCCCGCTGGCGCCGTCTCGCCGGGATTGACAGCCGCATAGTCATGGGTCGGGACGTCGCCATCCTGGCTTGGCGACCGAGACCGGTTGCTCTCCGAGGATTTGCCGCCTTCATAGGTGCTGGCGTCGGTAGCACCCGGGCTATCTACTTGGCGACCACTGGAACTGTCGCCCGAACCGGTCACTCGACCGCTGGCGTCTACCGAGGAGCCACCACCCCTTCGGGATTCACCACCAGGTGCGGCATGAGTGCCATCAGCCTCTGATGAGCTCGAATCGTCCTTCCTGTCGCGGCTCCCATCAATCGGCATGGCCAGAACCACCCCTCACCTGCTCCTGCACGTATGGAGACCAATCTGGCCTCAATTCGAGCCCGACTATAGCAGCACTGAGCCTTTTCTGCCAGTCATCGCTGCCGAGGCTGGCCCCCACCGCTCGCTCGATGGGGGTCGGGGAGCCCACGCCGAGAAAGATTGCTCGGCACACGCCCGGTTCCCTCCTGACCAACCGCTCACGCTCTTCAACGCAGGCTCGCTGCTCAAATGCGGTGGAGCCGGGAATGTCCTCGCCGAGAGTTGCCTCCCAGCCGGCGCTCTCCGGATGCCGCTCGACTCTCCGCCCAAGCTGCACCCAGTCGTTGAGCGCCCGCCACAGCGGCGGCCACCGGTACTCGCGGGCAACCCACTCCAGTTCCAGCCGGACAGGCTCGACGCCTCTCGCGACCTGTTCTCGAAGCTCCGCGGTGACATGGCTGGCCAGGGAAGCCGGAGTCATGCTGTAGAGAATGGCGGCTGCTCGGCCATTCACTGCCGAGCGCACCCCCTGCCCAATGGCACAGTTGCGACGATGGTCATCAAGCGCACGGAGCCTCCTCAGCATTCGAGCACCCAGATGGGGCACCGTCCAACCGGTCAGATGGGCGATCACCGCCAGCTCGGTCCAGAGGACGAGGCAGGGCTCTTCGGCCACGACCCGCTCCGCTTCCCTCATGTGGTCGAGCGTGCACGCTTGGTCGCAACCAGCCTGGTCACAAGCGAATCGGCCCACAAGCTGGAGCGCAGACTTGGGTCGGCTTCGACTGACAGGGCCTCGCTCATTGTCTGGGACCCGGACCAGGATCGGGTTGTCCATCCCATCCCGGGCCACGGCCGCCTCTCCGGGACTCAAGGACACAACGAACTCCGACTGTGCCGTACTCAGATTCACTGTGGCGCCAACCAGGTCGCGGTCATCCCTCGCCGGCAGGCGGTGGATGACCTTCAACGCCGAGTTCTTGATGACGTCGGGCACGATCTTGTTCGGTATCTGCTCTGCGACGACGATCCCCTCGCGGTAGGCTCGTACTTCGGCGAGCAGGCTCGCGAAAATCTCCACCGCCATCGCGGCGGGCCCCCGCTGCTCATGTTTTCGGAGCAGGCGGTGGGCTTCCTCGATCACTGTCACATGCTGCAGACGACGAGATGGCTGGTTCATGTCCAACGACCGTTCCCGTCGATCGCGAACGCGCAGGTGCTCGGCCAACCGGATCAGGAAGGTGCCGATCAGGAAGGCCTTGTCCTGATCGTCACCCACGTCCTCTATCTCGACGACGCAGTTCTGCTTCAGCAGTGAGCCGATGTCGAGGGCATGTCCTCCCTCGAAGAAGCGGCCGGTGGTGCCGAGGCGCAGGCTGGACAGCCGGACCTCCATGAATCCCGTCACGTTCTGCCGGACCTCCGGTCCGTAGCCGATCTCCTCGACCACTCGCCTGGCCATCGCCTGCAGGTTGGCCAGATATGGATAACTCGGGCTGGCCTGGGTCGGCCGCTGCCGGCCTTGCACCAGGTCCCAACCCAGCTCCTCATAGCACCGCGTGAGCGATGCGGCCAGCACTTGAGGGAATGGCTCGTCGGCCTCGAAGGCGGCTAGGAAGAGTGCCCGCACCAGGTCGAGATGGGTCTGGAGAGGGAAGCCAGGCTCTGGCTCGAGGGGGTTGATCCCAACCGGTATAGCGTCGAGATCGCCAGGCCGGATCACAACCACTGGCAGCCGTTCCGTCAGGCGCCGATACTCAGCCTTGGCCGGCTCGATCACCAGCCACGGAATCCGTACCTCGGCGAGCTGGGCGAGCAGGTGGCGCGTGGTCTGAGACTTGCCTGAGCCGGTCGCGCCGCAGATGAACGAGTGCCGGTTCAACGTGGACAACGGCACCCGGAAATCGCCCGCGGCGCGACCCTCGGCGTCGAGGATCTGCCCGAGCGCAACGGTGGCAGGCGCGACCCCGTCCGGGGCCTCGGCCTCCCGACCCTCGGGAATCCGCTCCGGCGTCACGTCGAATGTCGAGCGCTGAACGAGCCGCACCCCCGGCACCTCCGCGACCGGCAGCGCACAGAGGCGCGCCAACATCTCGGCGCTGACCGCGCCGACCCACCGCTCAGCGCCCTCGGACACAGTCATGGCCGTGGCGGGCATCGCCTCGATCACGTAGGGCAGGTCCGCCCGATCGATCGACGACGCCAGGAGGGCGGCCACCTGCGCCGCCGCCTCGACACTCTCGGCACCCGCATGCAATTCGATCTCCCACAGACCCGAAGGGATCGACTGCCGAAGGTACTTGGCCAGGCTCTCCAAGCGCTCCTTTCCCAACCGGGCACTGAGGAACCGCTCAGTGCCCTGGTCGCGCGCCTTCTCCCAGGTTCGCTGGATCTCCTTATCGATGAAGTCGCTGACCCGCCCCTCGGCCATTGGTCTGGCCACCAGAACCCAGGCCAGGGGGCCTTCCCAGGCGCTCAGCAATCCATCGTTGAGGGTCGGAAAGGACAGTCGAGCCGGATCCGGATCGGATTGGGAAGCGACATCATGGAGGCGTACGTCCAGCCGGCACCAGGCCTTGAAGGCGAGTAGGCTCTCCCGAAGCTTGACCGCATCGACAACGCCGGCCTGGCTTCCAGCGTGCATCGTCACCCAAGCGGAACCTGATGGTCCTGGCAGGACGGCGCCAACTCCTCCGACGATCAGCTCCAGCGGGTGCCTGGACGACTCTCTCAGCCCACCGTGAACAAGGAACCGCCGGTCAGATTCCACAAGCAATAGGCGATGGTGTATCGAGGCAATGGCTGATTGCCGGCGCAGCTGATCTGCGTCCTGGGGCGGGGCGCCATCCGACCGCGTTGAAGGCTTGGGAATCGACTGCAGGACCGCCAGTGGAACCTGAACCGGCCACTGGGAGAAGCCGAGCCAAGGAAGGGGCTCGATCACCGGTGAGCTCCCGCGATAACGATAGAGACGAACAACGCCCCGATCGTCTCCAGGACGCCAAGCACAACACCGGCAACCGCAAGCCCGGTTCCCCGCCTGACTCCTCCGCTTTCACCTATCCGTTTCAGGCTGACAAAGCCGAAGACCGCGGCGAAAGGCCCGGTCAACCCGCAGCAGAGACCAATCAGGCCCAGGAACAGGGACAGGCGGGCCAGTCCGTCCACGACGCTGATAGGTGGGATCAGTCCGCTCGGACCGTATTGAGGCATCTGCTGGGGAGGCGGCTGGAAGTTCACGGTCCCCCGCGTTCTAACGTGGCCTCTGGCGGAGTGCCCGCTTCACATCGGCGCCGTTGCAAAAAGAGGCCTAGCCACCCGCACGCCGCTCTGATGGTAACGCCATGATCACAGGCGAATTCTTGGTGCGCCGGTGCCAGGATAGCCGCCACGACCACCACCACGCATTGCTGGGATTGATCGGCTCATCGTTCGGATTGACCTCGCTCTGCCACTCGTTGCCGGGCAGGAAGATCGAGTTGCAGCGATGGCAGAACTCGAGCTGGTCCCAGATCTGTAGAGCTTCGCCATATTCCACCTGGGCCTGCTGATGATTCTCAACCTTGAACTGGTACTTGAGACGACGTCGATGGGTACCCCCGAAGCGGTAGACGCAGTATGCGGTGGGAACGCCGAGCGCAACGAGCCAGCCAAACAACGGCGTGCTTCCGGAGCGGTCCCCCCGGCCCCCGATCGCGACGATGATCAGTGCCACGCAGAACCAGCAGAAGGCCCAGAACAGCCAGGGGTTGATCCCCGGCCGCGCCGGAGGGGGCGGCGGTTGCGGAGCCCTCATCTGGTCGGCCGCCGGGTCATTACGGCTCGACACGAGGCCTCGCACCCGTTGGACGCTGTCCAGCTGATGGCACCGAGGGCAGACGGGAGGGAGTCCATGGCGCATCATCCCGATCCCACGCCTCGGTCACCCAGAAGCTGCTTCAGCCCACCCGACCTGTCTGCAGAATTGAGCGTCAGGGGGCTCATGCTCACCCGAGGCAGGGTCAGGATGTCCGGACTGCACTCTACGGCCAGCAGCCTGGGGCCACCCACCTGGTGCTTAACCAGCAGCATTGCGTACTCGGGCAGGCTCTGGAGCTCAGAGGGATCGACGCGATGCTCGTAGACGCGCTGCCTAGCCTGATCGCTGTGCCAGTTGGTTGACTCCGCGAAGGACTGGTTCGATCCCCAGTTGGTGCTGAAGGTGTCCGCCCGCGAGGTGGGGATGTCGAAGAAAAGGCCGAGGATGTTGTGGCGGCTCTGGGACTCGCTAGCTCCGCTCTGCGTCCCAGCGGTCTCGTTGGAGCTTCCGCCGAAGCCCTCCGTCAGCTGACTGAGTTCGAACTTGTATTCGCGGCCGATGAAGTTGGCCGCGGTCTCGGCTTCGGACTGGTTCCCCAACCGCATGAAGGCCACCGTCCGGCCGCCCCCGATAAAGCGAGCGGGCTCGTCACGGAGATGATGAAACATGGCGATGAGCTGGATACGGCGCTGCTCGCAGGCCTTCCAAAGCCACTCGAGCAGATCCTCGGGCACCTTGTCGGCGCCAGCGATCACGATCACCCGCGGAACCTCAGCCGATGCACCGCCCCGAGCGGCCGTGATCAGGCAATGCACTGCAGCCCGGGTGGCCAGATCGGAGACCGCCATTCGAGCTCCCTGGGCAAGCATCAGGCAATCGAGGTCCGCATGCCCCATCTCGGTTGCCTCGGACTGATCGGCCCCTGAACCGATCAGCTGGTCGAGGTACGCCTCAAGCACCCGAATCCGTTCGTGAGCCCGCTCGATGTAGGTCTCGGGAAAGACGTCACCCGCGATCCGAGTCCGTTCGTCATCGCTCAGGCTCGACCGCGAACTGGCGGTGCGCAGCAATACGCGCAGACCATCACGAAGGCGCCGGACTGTTACGAGCGGCTTCAACTCCTCGGAGACTGCGGTCAAAACCCTCAGGTCGCCAATCCGATCGTCCTGACGGCCGCCCCTATCGGCCCCATGGATCGCCTGGACGACGAGGTCGACCAGGTCGGTGGCCGACATCATGCTGCTGAGGGCATCCGGCAGGAGGACTCGGTTGACGGCCAGCCCTCCCTTCTCGCATAGCAGACAGCTTTCCTCGGCGATCTCACTGCCGGTCAGATCAAGCGTGATCACGCGCCGGCTCGGACGAGCCACGGACGTGACGTAGGTGGTGAGCAAGCCACACCAGGAGCGAAGGCTCCCCCCGAACACGTCTACCCGCAGCTGATCGGTCACTTGAACCGGACCCCATTCAGGGATCTGATCAATCCGCTCCCTTTCGGTCAAATGATGGTGATCACGGGCCTGGCTCCACTGGCCTCGGGTGTTGGACGCTATCTCAGCAACCCGCTGGCTGGCGTGCCGGTACCGCTCTCGCGCCTGGTGGCGCCAGACCAATGAGGCGACGACCCAGATGGCCGCACCAGCCGCGAACGCTACTAACCAGCGGACAAAGGTTCCCCGTTCATCCGCTGCTCCGCCGTTGCCGCTTCCAGGTGCAAGTGCCGCACCCACACTCCCGCCTACGAGAACCCATGCCACCACAGTTGCCGCAAGGTCCTGGAAGCGAGCCTCGGACATCCTCGCGTTTCGCGCCAACCTAGGCTCGACCATTCCCCCGGGCGGTTCTGGGTGAGTCCACCGCTGGAAAAATTGGTTTCGGTCTCGGAACACCCAACCCAGGCGGAACTCGGACCCGAACAGGCGCCCGAGCACCGCCTCCGGTGTCAGCGCCGGAAGGGCCAAATTCTGGACGGCGGTCTCGGTGACTCTCTCACTCATTGGACATCCACGCCTCGTCCTGGCGATCGCAAAGGCTGGTGGGCTGATGCCATGAACTCCTACGTTGAGCTGGTAGGTCCCCCAGCCGTAGACACAAGGATCCGCAGACTTGCCTGACCAAAGAAGGAGTCCGTGCCCCATCCATTCAAGCACATTCAGAAGAGAAGTCAGGTGAGCAGTCGACCGGTCAGCTACGAACAGGCACATCGTCGACGACGCCGGGCCAGACGGTCAGGGTGATACGCCCGCAGAGCTTCCGAGCGTACCGGTCCGCCGACGAGCAGGCAGCGCTGGCTCTGATCAACGCGGACCGGATCACGGGGCAACCCACGTGCACAGCCGCCATGCTCGCCGAAGCGCTGGCCGGCCGATCAGCGATCGACTCCGGCTGGTGGGCAGAGTTGGAGTCTCTGACCACCGAGGTCTTGATTACTGAGACCAACGAGGTTGCCGGTGTCGTCTCGTATGCTCGGCGCTCGCGTGACGGGACTGGATTGGTTCTGTGGCTGCACGGCCGGGAAATCGCCGAGGTTGTGGACGCCTTGGTGTTGCGAGCACTGAATGCGTTTCACGAGCGGCCCGTCCACGCGTTTGATTTCGCCACCCCGCTGGGCCTGGGCCTGGAAACGTTGCCGGTTCGCCATCGCCCGGTTACGCATGCGGCTCTGCTCGGAGCCGGCTTTACTCCTCGTCCGCTGTGGCGCTACATGTGGCGGCCACCTGCCGGCTGAAGAGCCGGCGGGAGCCCTGTCCGTCCAAGAGGAGGAGCGCCGTCACGCTGTTCGCCTGATCGTCAGGGGTGCTGGCGGAGAGATCATTGCCGAGGCCGAGATTGGTCTGCCAGATCGCGGGGTGGGAGTGCTGTGGTGGATAGAGGTCCGCCCGAGCCACCGCAGCGGCGGCCTCGGCCAGAGCCTGCTGGGCGAAGCCCTCCACCGCTTGACAGTCAGAGGTGCCACTGAGGTCATTCTGTACGTCGACGACGAGCCTGGGGGAGAAGACCGGAGCGCTGCCAATCGTCTCTACGACCGGACCGGCTTCCAGGAAGTCGACCGGCTTTGCTCGTACAGTCGGTGACTCAGCCAGCTCTGCTACGGGACGACGCTGCGCGCCCGACCACCACACCTCCGGTCTACTACTTCGTTGGGCCGGGGAGCCCTCACTCTTCGACGGTCACGAGGTCCGCGAACGAGCGCGGGCGGCGGCGCTTGAAGGGTTCTTGGTCGATCCGCTTGTAGTGCCATCTGGCACCGGTCAACTTGGCGACTTGCTTGCACCAGTGATGCATCGCGGCGTCCTTTGAAGCGGTACTTTCCCACACTCGACCCTTTGTCTCCACTACCCAGTTGTCCTCGGCGGGGCCGATCCTCTGGACCACTACCCAGTCCGGGTAGTAGTAGCCGATGGCGCCGCTGGGCTTGACGTAGTTGACTCGGAACTGCGATCCGCTGTCCTGCTCGGTGGGAGGAGCAGTTGGCAGCCGATTGAAGAGCACCCGGACGCCGAGATTTTTCTCAGTCTGCCAGGACTCGGTGTCGTCCTCGGCGCCCGGGTCTTGGGGGAGTCGGGCGACGACCCGACTCGCTACCTCAATGCTAAAGCGCGCAAGAACTACAGCGGCAACTCTCCCGTGACCAAACGCTCGGGCAAATATGTGCTGGTAAGTCGGCGGGTGGCGCGCAACCGGCTCCTGGCCGATGCCACCTTCCTGTGGGCCAATTCGGCGTTGACTGCTTCCCCGGGCGCTCGGCGCTACTACGACAGTCTCAAAACGCGCGGCAAGACTCACAACCAGGCCCTGCGTGCCCTCGCCAACCGGCTCGTCGGCATCCTTCATGGCTGCCTCCGCCGACGCTGCCGCTACCATGAGTCGCTCGCCTGGCCGCAACCTTTGCGTGATGCAGCTTGACTCTTAGACCCCTGGGATGTACTCCCCCCCACGACGGCGCGGGGGAGGACGATTCAGTCCCGCGTCTTGGCGACTCGGAGATCAGGACAAGTTACGCTGGCGGGGCCGACGGCTCTGGAACCGGCCCGACCGGCTCCCGCTTGCCGGGCGTCACGTTGAAGGTGAAGCCGCCCTCCGGGTCCACATCCACCTCGACTGAGTCGCCGCGCTGGAAGCGGCCCCGCAGCAGCTCCTCGGAGAGCTGGTCTTCGATCCGAGTCGTGATCACACGCCGCAGCGGCCGCGCACCGTACACCTTGTCGAAGCCCTCACTTGCCAGCTTGTCCTTCGCACCCTCCGTCACCGTGATGTGCACCTCCTGCTCGGTCAGGTGCTTCGACAGCTTCCGGATCAGGATG
>JAABUQ010007989.1_pt1 | contig 15023 bp, 15 predicted proteins | sample 5560001 | NCBI WGS metagenome assembly JAABUQ01 (sample SAMN10711888, study PRJNA513371) | rock metagenome | isolation source: Antarctica rocks | place: Antarctica: Victoria Land, Finger Mt nord | collected 2015-12-18 | reverse complement strand
CGATGGCCCCGTTGTTGCGGTCGTGGGACAGGGCGAGAGCGACGCCGAAGGCACCGAAGACGATGGTCTGGGCGAAGATGCCGCCCATCAGGAACTCCTTGTAGCTGCCGCGCCCAGGGACGCTGATCGCGCCGCCGAAGACGAAGGCGAAGAGCAGCACGAACATGATCGGCTGGATGGTGGCGTCCGAGAGCGCCTCGGGCTGGCGGCGCATGTGGTGCAGGCCACGCCGGGCGATAACCCACGTGTCGGCGGCGAAGGCGCTCCGCGCCGAGGTGGTGTCCCGCGTGCTCACACCAGCTCCTGCGCGCCGGGGACGCCGAGGCGCTCGCCGTCCTGCGCGTCGGACTGCGCGAGGCCGCCCGTCAGCGCGAGGAAGGCGTCGTCGAGGGTGGGCTGACGCATGCCCAGATCCTCGAGCCGGATGTCGGTCTGCTCAAGCGTCGCGGCGAGCGCGGCGATCGTTGCCACCCCGCCCTCCGCGGGAGCGGTCAGGGTGCGTCCGGCCCGGTCGAGCGTCGGCGGGGCCCCGGTGACGCGCTCCAAGATCCGCGCCACCGCGTCCAGGTCCTTCAGATCGGCGCACACGACGTGCAGCTGGTCGCCGCCGACGCGGCGCTTGAGGCTGCGCGCGTCGCCCCGGGCGATCACCCGGCCGTGGTCGACCACGACGATGTCGTCGGCCAGGCGGTCGGCCTCCTCGAGGTACTGGGTGGTGAGCAGGATGGTGACGCCCTCGCCGACCAAGCCGTCCAGGACCTCCCACAGGTCGTTGCGTGCGCGCGGGTCAAGGCCCGTGGTTGGCTCGTCGAGGAACAGCACCTCGGGTTGGGCCACCAGGGTTGCCGCGAGGTCGAGCCGGCGACGCATGCCCCCGGAGTACTCGCGGGCCAGGCGGTCGCTCGCGTCGGTCAGGGAGAACTGCTCGAGCAGCGCGGTCGCTCGCGCGCGAGCGGCACGGCGTCCCAGATGGTGCAGCTCGCCGATCATCACCAGGTTCTCCTGGCCGGTGAGCAGGCCATCCACGGTGGCGTCCTGGGAGGCGAGGCCGATGCGGCGACGCACGTCCACGGGGTGCTTGGTTATGTCGGCGCCGGCTACCGTCGCGGTGCCCGCGTCGGGGGCGCTCAGCGTGGTCAGCACCCTCACCGCCGTCGTCTTGCCGGCCCCGTTGGGGCCGAGCAGCGCGCACACCGCGCCGCGGGCGACGTCCAGGTCGACACCGTCCAGGGCCACCTCGTCGCCGTAGCGCTTGACCAGGCCACGGGCGATGATCGCGTTCGCCGTCATCGGGGCATCCTTGCATATCGCGCGACGAATCATCAAGTGAGTGTAAAGTTAGTGCGATGGCACAAATAGCGCCGGAGGACGGCGCCGCGGTGACCGGGCTGCGGGCTCGCAAGAAGGCCCGTACGCGTCGGGCGATCTCCGACATCGCGACCGGCCTGTTCGTCGCCCAGGGCTTCGACGAGGTCACCGTCGCCCAGATCGCCGCCGCCGCGGACGTGTCGGTGAAGACCGTGTTCAACTACTTCTCCAGCAAGGAGGAGCTGTTCTTCGACCGCGCCGACGATGTCTTCGACGCGCTGGTGGCGGCGGTGACCGAGCGACCGCCCCAGAGCACCGTGGTGGGCGCGCTGCACGCGGTGCTGGCCGACCGCCGCGTGCCCTTTGACCCCGCCGGCTGGCGAGGCCTGGCCGATCCCCGCGGCTACGAGGGATTTCGCGACTTCATGGCCGCCGAGCATGCCGCTCCGGCGCTGCGCGCGCGCCGCCTGCTGGTCAGCGAGGCCTGGGCCGAGCGCCTTGCGCCCTTCCTCGCCGGCCAATTCGGTCTGCCCCCCGCGGACCCCCGAGCCCAGACGCTCGCAGCCATGGTTCTCGCCGCCATGGGGCTGCGCGATCGCACGCTCTCCCGCGCGATGCTGGAACGGGCGGGCGCCCGTGAGGTCGAGCGGCGCGTGCGGGCCGTAATGGACGAGGCCTTCGACCGGCTGGCGCGCGCGTTCGCCGACCTGGATCGCGGTGGAGGGTCGGCTACGCCTCCGCCGGTAGGGGCCTGCGCCCTCCGAGGCCCCGACGGGTGAGGGCAGCGCCCGCGGTTAGAGCCCCGGCCAGGGCGAACGCGCCCCCAACCAGAAAGGCGACGTGAAACCCCGCGGTCAGGGCCCCGGCGGTGACCTGTCCACCGTGGGCGACGCTCGCGGTGCGCTGGCTGGCCACGGTGGCCAGGATGGCCAGACCGAGGGATCCCCCGAACTGGCGCGAGGTGTTCACCAGCCCGGAGGCGAGACCCGCGTCAGAGCGCTCCACGCCGGTGGTCGCGGCAATGGTCACCGGCACGAAGGACAGGCCGATGCCCAGCGCGGTGAGGACCGAGGGCAACAGGACGTCTCCTACGTAGGAGCCGTGGGTGCGCAGCGGTGAGAACAGCAGCATCCCGACCCCGATGAGCGTCATCCCCACGCTGAGCACGGCGCCGGCCCCGAAGCGTGCGACGAGGCGTCCGGCCAGCGTGGAGGCCCCGATTATGGCCAGGGTCATGGGCAGGAAGGCGACCCCGGCCTGGATGGCCGAGAACCCCAGTACCTGCTGGAGGTACAGGGAGACGAAGTACCACATTGCGAACACCGCGGAGCCCAGGAAGAAGACCACCACGTTGGCGGCACTCAGCGTGCGCGAGGCGAAGATCTTCAGTGGCACCAGCGGTCGCCGGGCCAGGCGGCCCTCGATGACCAAGAAGCCCCCGAGCACGACGATTCCGCCGGCCATGACCGCGAGCGTCGCGGCCGAGCCCCATCCGTTGACGTTCGTCCTGACGATGGCAAAGGTCACGAGCACGAGGCCGACAGTGACGCTGAGCGCGCCGGCCAGGTCATAGTGGCGTCCCTGCGCGGCGCTCGGCTTCCCGGCGAGAATGAACCGGCGAGCGCCGAGCACGATGGCCAGGGCGATGGGCACGTTGATGAACAGGATCGACTGCCACCCGAGCACTTCGGTGAGCACCCCACCCAGCAGCCCCCCGGCGGCTCCGCCGGCGCCTCCCATCGCTCCCCACAGGCCCAGGGCGCGATTGCGCTCGCGTCCCTCGGCAAAGCTCGTGGTCAGGATCGACAGCGTCACCGGCGCGACCACGGCACCTCCGATGCCCTGCACGGCGCGCGCGATGATCAGCGCGAGCTGGCTGTGGGACAGGCCGCCGGCCAGCGAGGCGAGCGCGAACAGCAGCAGGCCGGCGATGAACACCCGCCGGTGCCCCAGCAGGTCGGCCGCCCGACCCCCGAGCAGCAGGAAGCCGGCAAAGGTCAGGGTGTACGCGTTGATGATCCACTGCAGGTCGACCGACGAGAACCCGAGGTCGTTGCGAATCGAGGGCAGCGCGACGTTGACCACCGATACGTCGAGCACGACCATGAACTGCGCCAGGCAGCACAGGGTGAGGATCCAACGGTTGTGCCGCACTGTGGGAGATGATTGCAAGGTCAATCAACCTAGCAGCGCCACCATGTGCCCCTTGACGGTCGGCCGCCGCCTTTTGTCGGGCCGCGGTCGCGCGGGCTCCGCCTCACTTCGTGGGAGGGCAGGCCGCCTTCGCCGCCGCACGCGCGGTGGCATCGGGGATCCTCCCGGAGGCCTGCAGGCAGGCGAGTCGGGCCGCCTGCTTGGCCGCCAGGGTCAGCTGCTGCGCGTTGCCGCTCGAGACCGCCCGGCAGGCCTGCTCGGCACTCTGCTTGGCCGCCGGGTCCTTGATGCTCAGCGCCGCCTGTGAGCATGCCGCCCCCGCCGCCTGGCGGGCGCTGGTGTCCACGGCGGAGCTCACCGCCGACGAGCCGCAGCCCACGAGCGCGACGCAGGCGATCGCCAGCGCGCACGACGCTCCCGCCGTTCGCGGACGGGGAGGCCGCGCCTGTGTGCCGCGACGGTGGCTGCAGGGGCTGCAGGGGGCTGTCGTTCCGGGTCGTGGCATCGGACACCTCGTTGTACCCCGGCGGGCGGTCCCTCAGCGGTCGACGGTTGGAGTTTCCCCCGTGTGCCGCTCAGCCGTCGGCGAGGCGCTGCGCACGGCGGTAGGCGGCGGCGGCGATGTCCTCGCCGTCCTGAAGGGGGAAGTTACGCTCCAGGTAGCGCTCGGTCTCCGCTTGCGGAGCGCCGTTCAGTGCCATGTTCACGGCGACCAGGCGCGCGTCCTGAAGCTCGGACGAAGCAGCCGGCACCCGGTCGGAAGCGGCGACGCTCAGATCATGGGTGGCGCGAAGCGCGGCCAGCGCATGGCGCACCTCGCCGAGGGTCAGCGTCATCTGCTCGAGCAGCTCGGGGGACACCCGAGGACGCACCTGTGCCGCGCGCTCGGAGTTCTCCGCGGACGCGGAGACTGTCTGCGGGGCGTTCGCACCCGGCTCGGCGCGAGCCGCGTCCAGCCAGGACAGCGCATCCTGCACGCCCGCGCGGAACTCCTGCATGAGGTCGGGGATCGAGGCGTGGCGGCCGTCCTGGGCACCGCGGCCGGGCTCAGCGAGCTGGGGCGCGGCGTGACTCTCGGATCCGAGTTCCATAGGCGGGCCAGGCTCCCGGCGCGGGCAAGCGCAGCTTAGCGCGCCCGGCGCGCGGCGAGGTGTGGGCGGGCAAGGCCTGCGGTATGCTCGCGAGCTTGCTCGGAGCGGCCAAGACCATCGAGCACACGTCGCCTCCCGAGCACGCCCGCGGACTGCAGGACATCGTCCTCGACGACGCCGCCGGCGAGCCGGTCCGGCTCGGTGACCTGTGGCGCGATCAGCCCGCCGTGCTGATCTTCCTGCGCCACTACGGCTGTGTCTTCTGTCGCGATCATGCGGTGCAGGTGCATCGCGCGCGCCACCGATTTGCGGCGGCCGGGGCGCGTCTGGTGGCCATCGGGCTGGGTACGCCCGCACAGGCCACCCAGTTTCGCGAGGACCAGGGGGTCGATATTCCCCTCTTGGTCGACCCCGATCGGCGCAGCTACGGGGCCGCCGGGGCCAAGACCGGCACGCTTTCAGAGCTGGTTGGTCCCCGCATGATCCTGCGTGGCCTGATCCGCACGATCGCCTCACGGCTGCCGCGGGGCAGCATCGTGATCCACCCGGGTCGCGTGGTGAACCATCCAGCGCAGCTGGGCGGCGTGGTCGTGGTCGCGCCCGACGGGTCCATTCGCTACGCGCACATGTCCGAGGACGTCAGCGACAACCCGCCCATCCGCGAGGTCCTCGCCGCCGTGCGGGCCATCCGCCCGCACGCTCAACCTCGGTAGATCGACCGGCGGTGCGGGGCCGGGCCCGCGTCACGCCGCGGCTCAGTCGTCGGCCTGAACGTCGGCGAGGAACACGTGGACCTCTCGGTTTGACACCTCCAGCAGGCTGCCCAGCGCCGACTCGGCCTGCGGGGTGGCCAGGGCGTCGTCAAAGGCGCCGCGATCGGCGAAGTAGAGCTCGGCGATCAGAAACGGCGCACCCCGGCGATCGCTCTTCTGTCCGTCGATGGCGTCGATATCGATGGTCTCGTCACCCGCCGAGGCCAGCGCCACGCGCTCGACGCCGGGGATCGTGCGACAGCGCGGCAGGACCTGGCCGACGACATCGGCCAGCAGCTGCTCGGGGTCCTTGGGACGGCGAAACTGGGCTACGAGCTTGACCATCGGCGACCTATTCGCGGCGGGCGCACGATGGCCTTCATTGCGCCGCCTCCCAGCGCACGCGCCCTCGTGCCGGGCAAGCGGCACGGGGACTCAATCGGCGCCCGCGCGTCGACACCCGCGTAACATCGCCTTCACGTGCCGGCCCGACGGGATCCGCCCGGCGTCGGTCGACGGACTTCTCACGCCTTCCCTCTGTATACGTGTTCCCCCAGCGCACAACGCCGCGGCTCGCCGCCCTGACCACCACGATCCTGGCCCTGGCGGGCCTGGCCGGCGCCGCGCCCACCGCCGGGGCGGCTCCGCCGGCGGCGCCCACGGCGGTGGTCACCATGGGTGACAGCTACATCTCCGGGGAGGCCGGTCGCTGGCAGGGCAACAGCATCGATCCCGCTCCCGGCAACGACGGCACCGACCGGGCCTGCGCCCCCTCGGGTCCGGGCTGCCAGGTGGACAAGAGCCGCGTGTACGTCGGGGGGACGGACGTGAACAAGTGCCACCGCTCCGACGTGGCCGAGGTCCTCAGCGCTCAGCTGCCCGTGCAGGCGCGCATCAACATCGCGTGCTCGGGCGCGGTGACCACCAACATCTTCAGAGCGTCCAGCGGAGGCATGGGCCAGAACGGCGAGGCGGCCCAGGCCGATCAGCTGGCGGGTGTCGCTCAGACCCACGACGTCAAGATGATCGTCGTCTCCATCGGGGGCAACGACCTGGGCTTCGCCTCGATCGTGGCCAACTGCTTCACGGCCTACCTGTCCAATCAGGGTCCGTGCATGCCCAAGGAGCAGGCCGCGATCGAGCAGGCCATCCCCGCCGCGACGCTGAAGGTCGAGAAGGCCATCGACGAGATTCGCACCGTGATGACCGCCGACGGCTACGCCACGAGCGACTACCGCCTGGTCATGCAGACCTACCCATCGGTCATCCCGCGCGCCGGCGAGGCCCGCTACCCGCAGACCCCGGCGGCGCAGCGCACCGCCAACGGGTGTCCCTTCTACGACGAGGACCTGACCTGGGGCCGCGACACGGCGGCGCCGGAGATCGGTGGCATGGTCAAGGCGGCGGCCGCGGCGCGCAACGTCGAGGTCTTCGGCCTGCGCGACGCCCTGCAGGGCCACGAGTTCTGCTCGCGCTCCGACCAACAGGCCACGCCGACCGCGCCGCCCGTGGCCGCCTCGAGCGAATGGGGACGCTTCCTTGGTGGCAGCACCGTTCAGCAGGGCGACCTTCAGGAGGCCTTCCACCCCAACGCCTTTGCTCAGCGGGCCTTCGGTACCTGTCTAACGGCGCTGTATGTGCAGACCCCCGGCACCTTTGAGTGCTCGGGTGCCGCCGGGGAGGGCCCGCAGTCGCTGAGCCTGCGGAGGGTTTCCACGCTGTCGAGCTCCGGCGCGTCCGGTGGCGCGGCCAGCCCGGGGGGCGGTGGCGTGGGTCGCTGCACGAGCCGGCGCGCCTTCACGGTGCATCTGCGCGCGCGCTATCGCAGACGCGTGCGCAGCGCCCGTATCCTGATCGCCGGGCGGCGCGGGCTGAAGCTGCGCCACGGTCGGGGGCGCGTCGATCTGCGCGGCCTTCCCTCTGGTCGCGTGACGGTGAGGATCGTCATGAAGCTGCGAAACGGCCGCACCATCGTCGACCGTCGCCACTACCGGCTGTGCACGGCCCGCGCGCACCGCGGTCACTGACCCGGGCCCCGACCCCACCTTCGACCATGGCCTGCAGGAGGGGTCGGGACAGGGCGTCGCGCTAGCCTCGGCTGAGTGCGACGCGGCCTGGCCACCCTGTCCTTCGGACACCTGGCCACCGACGCCTGCCAGGGCGCGGTGCCCGCGCTGCTGCCGTTTGAGATCGCCGCCCGAGGCTTCACCGTCGCCCAGGCGTCGCTTCTGGTGCTTGCGGCAACCGCGGCCTCCTCGGTGCTGCAGCCCGTCTTCGGCATCGTCTCCGACCGACGCTCGCTGCCCTGGCTCATGCCCCTCGGTCCGTTGATCGGAGCACTGGGAGTCGCGGCGGTGGGCCTGACCACCAGCTTCTCGGCGACCTTCGCGGTGATCGTCGTCTCGGGCATCGGGGTCGCCGCCTTTCATCCCGAGGGCTCGCGCTATGCCAACTACATCAGCCGGTCGCGACCGGCCACGGGCATGAGCCTCTTCTCGGTCGGTGGCAACGCCGGCTTCGCCATCGGTCCGGCGCTGGTCGCCGCCCTGGTGGTCCCCTTCGGACTCTCGGGCGTGCTCGGCTTCCTCGCGCTCGGGCTGATCGCCGCCACCGTGCTCACGTCACAGCTCTCCCACCTGCGCGCCCACCGGCCGGCCCAGCGCCCTGCGCGAGCGGACACGGGCGCCGATCAGTGGGCCGCCTTCGTACGCCTGTCGCTGGCCGTGGTATGCCGTTCGGGCGTGTACTTCGGACTGCTGACCTTCGTCCCGCTGTGGTTCACCCGCCATCTGCACACGGGCAAGGCGGTGGCCGATACCGCGCTGACCGTGATGCTGCTGGCCGGCGCGGCGGGCACGCTGGTCGGTGGGCGCCTGGGCGATCGCCTGGGACCACGGCGGGTATTCGTCGGCTCGATGGTCCCCCTGCCCATCCTGATCGCCGCCTTCGTGCTGGTGGGGTCCCCGCTGCTGGCCGCGGGCCTGCTGGCGGTGATCGGCGCCGCCACCATAGCCACCTTCTCGACCACGGTCGTCATCGGCCAACGCCTGCTCCCCGGCCATCTGGGCGTGGCCTCGGGGGTCACACTGGGCCTGGCCATCGGCATGGGGGGCGTGATTGCCGCGGGCCTGGGAGCCATCGCTGACTCGGTCGGCCTGAGCACCGTGCTGGCCATCGTGGCCGTGATGCCCATTCCCGCGCTGGCCTTGGCCGGCTCCCTTCCGCGCGGCTCCCAGACCCCGGGGCGTCGCGCCCGTCGTTCGCTGGCCGTGTCGCCCACGCCGGGCGGCTGAGGCGTTCCCGGTCGCCCACGCCGGGCCGCTGAGGCTTTCGGTACTCAAACGAGGTGCTCGGCGATCAGAGCGCTGATCGCCGCGGGCTGCTCGACGGTGGCCAGATGAGCGCCGTCGGGCAGGATCTCCAGGCGCGATCCCGCGACGCCGGCGGCGATGCAGCGTGCGTGTTCGGGTGGGGTGGACGGATCGCGCTCGGCGGCGATCACCAGGGTGGGAGCCGAGATCGCACCGAGCAGCGGCTGCAGGTCCAGGCGCTCGATCGCCCCGCAGCATTCGGCGTAGCCGCGCGCTGGCGTGGCGGCGACCATGGCGCGCAGGCGCTGCACCTCCTGCGGATGGATCTGTCTCCACTCGGGGGTCACCCAGCGCTCCACCACGGCGTCTGCCACGGCTTCGGTGCCACCCGCGAGCACCGCTCGCGCGCGCTGCACCCACAGGCTGACCGGGCCCAGCCGCGCGGAGGTGCAACACAGCACCAGGCGGTCCACGCGCTCGGGTGCGTTGATGGCCAGCCACATGGCGACCATGCCGCCGAGGGAGAGCCCGCCCACGTGCGCGCGAGACAGAGACAGCTCGTCCATCAGTCTCAGCACGTCACCCCCGAGGTCGGCCACGTCCCAGGGGCCCGGCGGGGACTCCGACCGACCGTGCCCGCGCAGCTCGAAGCGCACGAGACGAAAGCGCTCGCGCAGGGCGGGCACCGTCGCGTCCCACATCGCTCGCGTGCTGCCCAGGGAGTTGCACAGCAGCAGCGCCGGCGCGTCCGCGGGACCCTCGAGCGCGTGGTCGAGCTTGGCCGCGCTCATAGAGCCGGTTGTACCCGGTTGGGCGCATCTTTCTTACGCAACCCTGGCGCGTGGCTGTGTTACTGCGAGTTGAGGTGAAGGCAACCGTCTCCGACGCGCAGCGGCCCAGGGCCGCGACGTACACACGCCGGCGGGTGCTCGCCCTCGCGGGGGTGGGGGCCGTGGGTCTGGCCGGCGCTGACACGATCGGTCTCCTGGGCGCTCGCGCAGCGCCACCGCTGCCCGTGCACCCCGCCGTGCAGCTGCTGCGCTCGCGCCCGGACCTGCGCCCGCCGGGCGTCACGGTGACCACGGCGCGTCCAGGTCGTGCGGCCGGCCTGATCTTCATCGCGCCCTATCCACAGCCCGCCCAGGGCGGCCCCCTGATCTTCGACGATCGCGGTGAGCCGGTGTGGTTCTTGCCCCTGCACCACGACCAGGCGGCCAACCTGCAGGTGCAGAGTTACCGCGGGCGGCCGGTCCTCACCTGGTGGGAGGGGAAGATCAACAAGCTGGGACAGGGCAGCGGTAGGGCGATAATCGCGGACTCCTCCTACCGTCCTCTGACCAGCGTGCGGGGCGCCCTGGGCCAGTCGCTGGATCTGCACGAGTTCAGGCTCACCGCGGCGGGCACGGCGCTGATCACCGCCTTCTCCACGGTTCCGGCCGACCTCTCCCACGTCGGAGGCCCCGTCGCCGGACAGGTGTCTGAGTCCGTGGTGCAGGAGATAGACGTGGCCTCCGGACGGGTGCTGTTGGACTGGCACGGCCTCGACCACGTCGCGCTGACCGAGTCCTACTCGCCCGTGGGCGAGCCCTATGACTACCTGCACGCCAACTCGGTGGACGTCGACCGCGACGGGAACCTGATCGTGTGCGCGCGCAGCACCCACGCTGTCTACAAGATCGACCGTCGCAGCGGCCAGGTGATCTGGCGCCTGGGCGGTAAGCGCAGCGACTTCGCCATGGGTCCGGGGGCCACCTTCGCCTGGCAGCACGATGCCCGCCGCCAGGCCGACGGCTCGATCACGCTGTTTGACGATGCGGCCTCGCCGGCGGTGGAGCGCCAGTCGCGCGGTCTGGTCCTCGTCCTCGACGAGCAACGCCGGCGCGCGTCGCTGCGGCGCAGCTACGTGCACCCCCAGCCACTGCTCACGGCCAGCCAGGGCAACCTGCAGGTGCTGCCCAACGGGAATGCGCTGGTGGGCTGGGGAGCTCAGCCCTACGTATCGGAGTTCGACGCCGCCGGGCACCTGGTCTTCGACGCCCACATGCATGCCCCGGGGCAGTCCTACCGTGCGCTGCGCCAGCCGTGGGCGGGGACCCCGGTTGAGCCTCCGGCCGTCGTCCTGGTCTCCTCCGTCGAGCGGACCACGGCCCATGTGAGTCAGAACGGCGCCACCTCCGTCGCGGCCTGGGTCCTGCTGTCGGGCGTGAGCGACACGCGCCTGCGACCCGTGGCCAGGCGAGCGCGCGCGGGCTTTGAGACCGCGATTCCCGTCGCCCAGACAGGCCGCTACCTGGCCGTGCGCGCCCTGGACGCGCGCGGCCGCACCCTGTCCCAGTCGCCCGCGGTCCGTGTTTAGGCGCCCCCATGCGGCGTCGTGTGGGGACCTCGGGTGGCCACGGGGCGGCGTGTCGGTATCGTCACCGCCATGGCTACCAACGTTTCTTACGAGCAGGCCAAGGAGGTCGCCGAGGCCAGTCGCGAGACTGACTGGGAGCGGCCGAGCTTCGGCAAGGAGCTCTTCCTGGGCAATTTCGCCCTTGATCTGATTCACCCTCAGCCCAAGCTTCCCGTGGAGGCCGCGGCCCGAGGTGACGAGTTCTTGGCGCGGCTGCGCGCCTTTCTGCAAGAGCGCGTGGACCCGCTGCGCATCGAGAACGACAAGAAGATCCCCGTGGAGGTCATCGACGGCCTGAAGGAGCTCGGGGCGCTGGGCATGAAGATCCCGCTCGAGTACGGCGGCCTGGGCCTGTCGCAGGTCTACTACAACCGCGCCCTGGCCCTTACCGGGGTGTGGCACTCGGCCCTGGCCACCCTGCTGTCGGCCCACCAGTCGATCGGTCTGCCCGAACCGCTGCGCATGTTCGGCTCTGAGGAGCAGAAGCGCGAGTGGCTGCCCAAGCTGGCCAGCACCCATATATCCGCGTTCCTGCTCACCGAGCCCGACGTGGGCTCAGACCCGGCGCGCATGAGCGCCACGGCGACACCCACTCAGGACGGCAGCGGCTACCTCATCGACGGCATCAAGCTGTGGGCCACCAACGGCGCCATCGCCGATGTGGTCGTCGTCATGGCCGTGGTGCCCAAGACCGACCAGCAGCGAGGCGGCATCACCGCCTTCATCTGTCCCTACGACGCCGACGGCATCACGGTGGAGACGCGCAACGAGTTCATGGGCCTGCACGGCATCGAGAACTCGGTCACGCGCTTTAGTGACGTCTTCGTCCCGCGCGAGAACGTGATCGGTGGCGTGGGCAAGGGGCTGCGCATCGCTCTGACCACGCTGAACACGGGGCGCCTGTCGCTCCCGGCCATCTGCAATGCGTCGGCCAAGTACGCGCTGAAGATCGCCCGCGAGTGGTCGGGAGAGCGCAAGCAGTGGGGCAAGCCGATCGGCAAGCACGACCCGGTGGCCCAGAAGTTGTCCTTCATCGCCAGCACGGCCTTCGGGCTGGAGGCGATGCTGGACGTGTCCAGCCGCCTTGCGGATGACAAGCACAACGACATCCGCATCGAGGCGGCCCTGGCCAAGCTGTACGGATCCGAGATGGCCTGGCTGGCCGTCGACGAGATGGTGCAGATCCGGGGCGGACGCGGCTACGAAACGGCACAGTCGCTCAAGAATCGCGGCGAGAAGCCGGTGCCGGCCGAGCAGATGCTGCGCGATATGCGTATTAACCGCATCTTCGAGGGCTCCTCGGAGATCATGCATCTGCTGATCGCCCGGGAGGCTCTGGACCAGCATCTGCAGGTGGGCGGCAAGATCCTCGAGCCCGGGGTCGCCGTGGCCGAGAAGGCGCGCACCGCGATGAAGGCGGGCGGCTTCTACGCCAAGTGGTTTCCCCAACTCGCGGTGGGCGAGGGCCAGCGGCCGGGGGCCTACGAGGAATTCGGCTCCCTGGCTAAGCACCTGCGGTTCGTCGAGCGCAACTCGCGCAAGCTGGCCCGCTCGACGTTCTACCTGTTGGGCGTGCACCAGGCCAAGCTGGAGCAGAGGACGGCGCTGCTGGGCCGCATCGTGAACATCGGGGCCGAGCTGTACGCCATATCGGCCGCGTGTGTTTACGCCAACACCCTGGTCGCCGCCGACCCCGCTCACCGGGAGGAGGTGTTCGAGCTCGCGGACCTGTTCTGTGTGCACGCACGCCGGCGCAGCGATGACCTGTTCAAGGCGCTGTGGTCCAACGACGACAGCCGCAACTACGACGCGGGGCAGAAGGTGCTCAGCGGTCGCTACAAGTGGCTCGAGGAAGACGTGCTCGATCCCGCCGGCGAGGGGCCCATGATTCCCGCGCACACCGAGTCGGCCGCCGAGCAGTTCGCCGAGTCCCCAGAGGTGGCCGAGCCGCCCGTCGAGGCCGCCGTCGTCCAGTAGTGCACGCCGTCCCGGGCGGCTAGGTCGGCCGCGAGGGTTGAGCGGCGCGGTGCGCGGGAATGCTCGCGGGGTTTAGCCTTTATGTTTTCCGGGCTTGGTGTGAGGGCGAGAACGGCGCCCTGGGACGCAAACCAATACGAGAGCAAAGGAGTCTGTCTTCATGGCTGACGAGCGGCACGCCGGTGGCGCGCCTGAAGAACGTTCGGTTGCCGAACTGATCCGTGAGGTCTCCGACGAGACCAGCACCCTGATCCGCCAAGAGCTGCGCCTGGCCCAGCTCGAGCTGACCCAGAAGGGCAAGCTGCTGGGTGTCGGGCTGGGGATGTTCGGCGCGGGTGGCGCCGTGGCGCTGTACGGCGTGGGCGCGCTCGTGGCCGCCGCGATCCTGGCCCTGGCCACCGCGGTGGCCGCGTGGCTGTCGGCCGCGATCGTCGGTGTCGTCCTGCTGGCCGCGGCAGGCCTGCTGGCTCTGCGGGGCAAGCGCGAGGTCGGCCAGGCCGGCGCCCCGGTTCCCCAACGGGCCATTGACAGCACCCGAAAGGATCTACAAACGGTCAAGGAGAACGCGACCCGATGAGCAACGCCGAGAACGCCGCTGAGCCCGACCCGAACGCCGAGCCCGCGCCCACGCCGAACGCCGCGCCCGCGCCGATCGCCGAGCCCGTGGCGGAGAGCCCCGAGGACGCCCAGCGCCAGATCGCCCAGACTCGCGAGCGCCTCGGAGAGACCGTCCAGGAGCTCGCCCAAAAGGCAGACGTCAAGGCTCAGGCCCAGCAGCGCGTACAGGAGGGCAAGGATGAGGTGCGCGCGCGCGTGGACGGTCTCAAGGACAAGGCCCTGCAGGTCGGCAGCCGTGTCCAGGAGGTCACGCCCGAGCAGGCTCAGCAGGCCGCCGGGCAGCTCGCCCAGCGAGCGCGGGAGCGCCCGGCGCCGTGGGCAGCCGGGGGGGCCCTGGCCGTCGGTGTGCTCCTCGGCTGGGCGCTGTTCGGGCGACGTCGCGGGTAGCCGCGCTCAGCAGGCGGCGCGGCACGACCCGGCGGACGGCGGGCGAGTAGTACGGCGCGAGGGCGCGCTGCTCGCGCGCTCGCTCTCCTCGGCGTAAGCTGCGATCACCGTGGCCCCAGACGATGAAGAAGATTGGGTGGGCGAGCCTCCCGAGGGCCGCTACAGCTCTGACCGGGCTCGCCCGGAGTTCTGGCGCAATCGCTGGCCGCCGGCCGCCGGGGCGGGGCTGCTGCTGGTGATCCTCGTCCTCGTGGTGATCCTGCTCACGCGATGAGCCGGTCGGGCTCGGCACTGATCAGCATCGTTGAGGCCGACGACGACCTGGCCGGCCTGCTCGAGCCCGCGGCTCGCGAGCGTGCTAGCCGCGAGGCGCTCACGCGCGTCCACCGGCTGTCGCCGGGAGCCTGGGACGTGGCGGGGGCCATGGAGCCCAACGTTCACCACCGCGGCTTTCTCATCGTCGACGGGCTGCTCTCACGCGAGGTGGAGGTTCTGGGTCGGCGCTGCGTCGAGCTGCTGGGGACGGGAGACGTCATGCGCCCGTGGAGTTGGGACGCCGACGGTTCTCACGTGCACGCCGAGGTGGGCTGGTCGGTTCTGGAGCCGGCTCGCCTGGCGGTGCTCGACAATGGGCTGGTCACCCGCATGGCCCCCTGGCCGCAGCTCGGTCTGGAGCTCTTCAACCGCGGGACGCGCCGGGCTCACGCGCTCGCCATCGCGCTGGCCATCTCTCACCACCCGCGGGTCGACGACCGGCTGCTGCTCACCCTGTGGCACCTGGCCGAGCGCTGGGGTCGGGTTCTTCCCGAGGGCATCACCGTACCCCTGCCGTTGTCCCATCAGCGTCTGGCAGACCTGGTGGGGGCTCACCGGCCCTCGGTGACCACGGCCATGGGAGATCTGGCCCGGGCTGAGCTTGTCACCCGCCGCGACGGCGGTGATTGGCTGTTGCTCGGCACGCCCCCCGAGCAGTTGCGCCATCACCGCCTCGTCGCGGCGCTGACCTGAGCGCCCACCGACGGATCGGCCC
>JAABUQ010007987.1_pt1 | contig 15027 bp, 12 predicted proteins | sample 5560001 | NCBI WGS metagenome assembly JAABUQ01 (sample SAMN10711888, study PRJNA513371) | rock metagenome | isolation source: Antarctica rocks | place: Antarctica: Victoria Land, Finger Mt nord | collected 2015-12-18 | reverse complement strand
GCTAGCCGTGCTCGGGTGGTGGATCCTGGCTATTACTTCAGAGGCCTCCTAGGTGGCTGGTGTTAAACAGGGGGTTGGTGAGAGCCCTGAAAATGGCCTCCGCACAGGAGCGTCCCTGAGCCCCGATCTCCGCTGAGATGACTCAAACTGGCCCGAGTTCATTGACCTCCCGGAGGTTTTTGGGACTGCTTCGAAAAGGACACCAGCCTTCTAGCCTCCCACGGGCCAATTGCCCCGGGCCCACCGCCACGTGTCAGTAGCGGTAGGTCTCGGACTTGTACGGGCCGTCGACGTCAACGCCGAGGTAGCCGGCCTGCTTCTCGGTGAGCAACGAGAGCTTGGCGCCCAGCTTGTCGAGGTGGAGCCGGGCAACCTTCTCGTCGAGGTGACGGGGCAGGACGTAGACCCCGACGGGATAGTCCTCGGTCTTGTTGAACAGCTCGATCTGGGCCAGCACCTGATTGGTGAAGCTGGCCGACATGACGAAGCTCGGGTGGCCGGTGGCGCAGCCCAGGTTCACCAGCCGGCCCTCGGCCAGAACGATCACCGAGTGGCCGTCGGGGAACTCCCAGGCATCGACCTGGGCCTTGATAGTCGTACGGGAGATTCCCGGCCAACGGGCCAGGCCGGCCATGTCGATCTCGTTGTCGAAGTGACCGATGTTGCAGACGATGGCGTTGTGCTTCATCTGTGACATGGCCTCGGCGGTGAGCAGGTCACGGTTTCCCGTCGCCGTCACGAAGATGTCCGCCGATGCCAGGTTCTCCTCCAGGAGGACCACCTGGTAGCCCTCCATAGCTGCCTGAAGCGCACAGATGGGATCGACCTCGGTGATGAGGACCCGTGCCCCTTGGCCCCTCAGGGACTGGGCGCAACCCTTGCCGACATCACCGAAGCCGCAGACCACGGCCACCTTGCCGGCGATCATGACATCGGTGGCCCGAAAGATCCCGTCGATGAGCGAGTGGCGGCAGCCGTAGAGGTTGTCGAACTTGGACTTGGTCACCGAGTCGTTGACGTTGATGGCCGGGAAGAGCAGATCGCCGGTGGCGTGGCGCTGGTAGAGGCGGTGCACGCCGGTGGTGGTCTCCTCCGACACGCCCTTGATGGCCCGGGCGATGCCGGTCCACAACGTGGCGTCATCGCGCAGCGTGCGCTGCAGGGTGGCCAGGATCAGGCCGTATTCCTCTGAGTCCTCCGCATCGAGCTCGGGAACCTTGTTGTCGCGCTCACACTCTGCGCCCAGGTGGACCAGCAAGGTGGCGTCGCCGCCGTCGTCGAGAATCATGTTGGGGCCGTGGCCGTCGGGCCAGCGCAGGGCCCGCTCGGTGCACCACCAGTACTCCTCGAGGGTCTCGCCCTTCCAGGCGAACACCGGGATTCCGGCGGCGGCCACGGCGGCGGCGGCGTGGTCCTGGGTGGAGAAGATGTTGCACGAGGCCCAGCGGATCTCGGCGCCGAGGGCCACCAGCGTCTCGATGAGCACGGCGGTCTGCACGGTCATATGAAGTGATCCGGTGATCCGGGCGCCGGCAAGGGGTTGGCTCTGGCCGTACTCGTCGCGAAGCGCCATCAAGCCTGGCATCTCCACCTGGGCCAGGTCGATCTCGCGGCGACCGAAGTCGGCCAGGGCAATATCGGCAACGCGGTAGCTGACGCCGGCGTCGTCGACGGCTTGGGTGCTGGGCATGCTTGCTCCTCAGGATGAACGTCGCAGGCGCGACTCGTTGGGAAGGCTGGCCCGACCCGGTGGTCGCAGCAAGCCCGGTGCCGCCGGACCGGGGCCGTCTGGCCCTTCCCTAGCAGGTCAGCCGTGGCTCGCTCATCCTAGACCTAGACCTAGACCTAGAGGCTGGGCCCCTCCGGTGTGAAACCCGCCAGGGTCCGCCGGCGGGCGGTCCAGGCCCACCAGCTGGCAGCACCCGGCTCCGCAGCCGCGAGGGCGAAGGTGACCGAGCCGCAAGCTCGGGGCCGTCGGGTCGGTCACTTCGTCGAGCAGTTGGCGGATCATGGCCACGAATTGCGGATGGGTTCCAGGGGTGGCCGCCCGGACCATCTCGATGCCCGCACTGCGGGCCACGGCGGCGGCTTGGGTGTCGAGGTCGTAGAGGACCTCCATGTGGTCGGAGACAAAGCCGATGGGTGCGACCACCATCGATCGGTGAGTCCCCGCCGACGCGGCGATCACCTCGGCCACGTCGGGCTCCAACCACGCCTGACCGGGCCGTCCCGAGCGGCTCTGGAAGACCAGCCGCCATGACGGCGACCCCGCCCTGGTGGCCACCAGGTGGGCGGTCTCGTTGAGCTGGGCCACGTAGTCGGAGGCGTCGGCCATCTCCTGGGGGATGCTGTGGGCACAGAAGAGCACCGGCGCATCCGGCCCGGCATGGACGCGGGCGGCCCGCAGCGCCTCTGCACAGGGCTCGACGAATCCCGGATGGTCGAAGAACAACCGCAGCTTGTCGATGCGCGGCGCCTCGGGCCCGACCGCGTCCCGGGCCCGGGCGATATCGTCGAGATACTGGCGGCACCCGCTGGGCGACGCGTAGGCGGACGTTACGAAGGCCGCCGCCCGCCTTCGGCCGTCAGCGGCCATCTGGCCCACGGTGTCGGTCAGGAACGGATGCCAGTTGCGATTGCCCCAGTACACCGGCAGGGCTGAGCCATGGGCCGCCAGCTCGGCGCGCAGCGCGCCGACCAGGGCTCGGTTCTGCGCGTTGATGGGACTGACGCCGCCGAAGCGATGGTAGTGCTCGGCGACGGTGTCGATCCGGCTCTGGGCCACGTCCCGTCCGGACAGCACCTGTTCGAGGAATGGCCGGACCTCGTCAGGTCCTTCGGGTCCACCGAAGGACACGACGATGACGGCGTCGAGGGGATCAGAACGCAGCGAATCGAAAGGTAGCGAATCGAAAGGTAGCGGATCGAAAGGTTGCGGATCGGCGGGCACCACCAGCGACGCTACGGTGCCGGGGGCGGTAACGTCGGCCGCTCGTGGCCGTACTCGTCGACGCCCAGGGCGTCACCGTCCGCCGGAGCGACCGTCCGCTCTTCCAGGGCCTTTCGGTCACAGTGGGAGATGGGGAGCGGGTCGGGGTGGTGGGCATCAACGGCACCGGAAAGTCGACCCTCCTGCGGATTCTGGCTGGCGACGAGGAGCCCGATGAAGGGGTGGTCCGGAGGGGCCGGGGTTGCCGTATTGCGGTGTTGCACCAAAACCCACGACTCCCTCCCGGGCCGGTTTCGGAGGCGGTGGGCGAGGGGTGGGAGGCCGAGGCCACCCTCGAACGGCTGGGGATGGGTGGGCAGAGTGCCATCGACGTCGGCCGGCTGTCAGGCGGGCAGGCCAAGAGGGTGGCCCTGGCCCGGGTTCTGAGTGAACCGAGCGAGGTCCTGGTCCTCGACGAACCCACCAACCATCTCGACATCGCCGCCGTGTCGTGGCTCACCCGCCGGTTGGTGGAACGGACCGGTGGACTCGTGCTGGTCACCCACGACCGCCACCTCCTCGATGCCGTCAGCACCAGGATTCTCGAGCTCGACCGCGGCCGCGCCTACGTGCATGACGTGGGCTATGCGTCCTACCTGGCCGCCCGGATCGAGCGCCAGGAGCGAGCCGACGACGCCGACACGGTGCGTCGAAACCTGGCCCGCCGGGAGCTGGCCTGGCTGCGCCGGGGAGCCCCGGCGAGATCCCGCAAGCCGGCCGCCCGGGTCCAGCAGGCCCGGCGGGTGATCGACCGACGCCCCGAGGCCGCGGCCCGGCGCGGGGAGCTGGATCTGGGGTTCGCAACGCCCCGGCTGGGCGACCTGGTGATCACCGCAGAGCGCGTCTCGTATCGCTACGAAGCCGACGCTGGGCCGGTGATCTCCGAGGTGGACCTGGCCCTCGACTCCCAGTCGCGCCTGGGCCTGGTGGGTGCCAACGGCAGCGGCAAGTCCACCCTGCTCGACCTCTTGGCCGGCCGCAAGGAGCCAACGTCGGGGCGGGTGAGAACGGGTCCCCGTGTCGCCGTCGGCTACTACGACCAGGAGGGCCGAGAGCTGGACCCGAACGCCACCGTGGGCGAGGTGGTAGCCGGGCCCACCAGGGTTCCCGGTGACCCCGGCGACAAGGCTCTCATGGAGCGCTTCTGGTTTGGCGGTGCGCTGTCGCGAGCCCCGGTCGCCACCCTCTCCGGCGGTGAGCGTCGCCGCCTGCAGCTGCTCGTCGTCCTGGCCACGCGCCCCAATGTGCTGCTGCTCGATGAGCCGACCAACGACCTCGATCTCGACACCCTGCGGATCCTGGAGGACTACCTCGACGATTGGCCCGGCGCGCTGGTGACGGTGAGCCACGACCGGGCGTTCCTCGAGCGGGCCACCGACCAGATCGTGTCCCTCGACGGCGTCGGCCACCTCCACGAGGTAGCCGGCGGGCTGGCCGGGTGGCTGCGCGCCATCGAAGCGGCGGCCGGATCCCGGAGGGTGGCGGCTACGGTAGGGGGCGGGTGCGTCGTGGCCCCTCTCCCCACGCCGCCGGGTGCCCGGAGGGCGGCGAATGTCCCCGGGCGGCGGCGGTCGGCCACCACGGTGGGGTTCCAGCTGCGAGAGCTGGAGCGTTCCATTGCCGGCCTTGAGCGCCAGACCGCCGCCTTGGAGGTCGATCTGGCCGCCGCCCCGGACCATACGACGATGGCCCGGGTCGGCTCCCAATTGGCGGCCCGGAGGGCCGAGATACATGAGGCCGAGGACCGGTGGCTGGCCCTGGCCCAAGAGGCCGAGTCCGACAACCCGGGTCCACCTCGGTCGTAGAGGCGGCGTGGGTCGCCGGGTTGGCTCAGCGGCTCAGCGGCTCACCTGGCGGCTCTGCACGCCCCAGTTGACGCACGCCGACTCGCTGGGCTCCCAGATGTCGAGGCGCTGGCCCCGGATGGCACCCCCGGTGTCCTGAGCTACCCGGGAACCCACGCCCTCGATGGTGATGGTGGTGCCCAGCGGGATGACCGAGGGATCCACCGCCACCGTGTTTGGCCCGGTGGGTGCCCCGCTGGCCGTAAGGCCGCGATCGCTGTAGCAGGTGATGACGAACGACCCGAGCGACGTGCCGGCGGCCCTGATGGGCGGGGGAGGGGGCGGCGGTACCGGCGCGGTGGCCTCCCAGTAGCCGAGACCGTCATGGGTGGCGGCGAGGGCCACCACCCGGGTTCCTGCCGGCTCGTCGGGGACCGATCCCCGATAGGTGGCATCACCGAAGGTGTAGATGGAGCCGTTGGCTTCGGCCAGGTAGTACCCCAGGCCGGTCGCGGTGGCGGCTATGGACGTCACGGAGTCGGTGGCGCGTCCGATCCCCACCAAGGAGCCCTTGAAGGCGGCAGTACCGAAGCTGAACACGCCGCCTTCCGCTCCCGCCAGCCAGTAGCCCCCGCCATCGGGGGTGGCGGCCATGGCCACCACGGGGCTGTTGAGGTGCTGGCCGCCCATCGATCCGTGGAAGGCGGCAGTACCGAAGCTGAACACGCCGCCATCGGCCGCGGCCAGCCAGTAGCCCCCGCCATCGGGGGTGGCGGCCATGGCCACCACGGGGCTGTTGAGGTGCTGGCCGCCCATCGATCCGTGGAAGGCGGCAGTACCGAAGCTGAACACGCCGCCATCGGCCGCGGCCAGCCAGTAGCCCCCGCCATCGGGGGTGGCGGCCATGGCCACCACGGGGCTGTTGAGGTGCTGGCCACCCATCGATCCGTGGAAGGTGGCGTCGCCGAAGCTGAACACGCCGCCGTCGGAGGCGGCGACCCAGTAGCCGCCATCGTGGGGCGTGGGGGCCATGCCCACCTCGCGACCCTGCACGTCGGTGCCGGGACCGCCGACGCTGAGCGCGTTGCCGAAACCGACGACGCTTCCCGGCGCTGTCGGTGCCGTGCCGGTGGACGGCGAGGCGGCCAGGCTGGCGGTCGGCGCCGGAGCCGCAAAAGCCGTGGAGGTGGCCATTGCTCCGGCCAGGCTTCCGAGGAACATCAGGGGAGCGGCCCGGGTGGCCAGGCCGCGGGGCAGGGTGCCGGGTCGGTGGCGTCGCCATCCGGCCCGGTGCAGCGGTGTGGGACGCGCGTGCGCGCCCAGGGTACAGCGATTGCTCTTTACCAAAGGGTTCTCCCTTTCGTCGGCGCGCCGATCACGCGCCTCGCAGGAAAAAGAGAGAGGGGGACCGGCACGGGTCCCGCTCCGAAGGGAAGTTCAGGAGCGGGCGGGCTTTTAGCGCCACGTGGCGGTCTCGAGGACGGTCACCCGGGTGCTTGTCGATATCTCAGCGGATGACCTTAGACGCCCAAATGTCTCCTGGGCCCATTTGCTCCGTGACGTTCGTCACCCGCAGTTTTGGGACCGGCTGGCCGAGGGGCGCGAGCTCAGGGGTCGAGCGGCAGCAGGACCCCGGGATTGAGGACGCCGGCGGGATCCAGCGCGGCCTTGACGGCGGCGAGGGTCTGGCGTTCTCCATCGGTGCGCACTAGGGGCAACCATTGGCTCTTGGCCCGCCCGATGCCGTGCTCGGCGCTGATGGATCCACCCAGGCCGGCCACCAGGCGCACGACGGCCTCGTCGGTGGTGTCGTCGTCGGGACCGGGCCCGATCACGTTGACATGGATGTTCCCGTCGCCCAGATGGCCCCACAGGATCACCCGGGCGTCGGGGTCGGCCGAAGCGACGGCGGCCCGGACCTGGGACTCGAAGGGGGCCAGGAGGGCCAGGGGCAGGGCCACGTCGAGCTTGTGGACGACGCCCAGGGCGGCGACCGCCTCGGTGTGACGCTCGCGGTAGGCCCAGAGGCGCTCCCGGCCCGGACCGTCGGTGGCCACCGCGGTGGCCGCGTCGTCGAGGTCGAGGTCGACCAGGGCGTCGAAGAGGGTCTCGGAACGGTCGGTGGCCGTGGCACATTCGATCACCAGGTAGACGGGCCAGCCATGGGGGAGGGGAGCGGGCAGGCCGCCATGGGCCCGCACCACAGCCAGGCCCTCGGCGAAGAAGACCTCCGCCGCTTCCAGTCCCTCGGCCCGGCGGCCGAGGACGGTGACGACGTCGAGCGCGGCGGCGACGCTGTCCAGGCCCATCAGAACCACGGTCCGTTCCCCGAGGGCCGGAACCAGGCGAAGGCGCGCCGCGGTGATGATGCCCAGCGTCCCCTCGCTGCCCACCAGGAGCTGACTCAGGTCGTAGCCGGTGTTGTCCTTGACCAGGCCGCCCAGTCGGGAGACCACCACGCCGGTCCCGAGCACGGCCTCCACCCCTAGGACCTGAGCCCGCATCGACCCGTAGCGCAGCACGTGCAGCCCACCGGCGTTGGTGGCCACCATCCCGCCGACGGTGGCCGAGTGGCGGGCGGCCAGGTCGACGGGGAAGGCCAGCCCGGCCGCCGCCGCCGCCACCTGCAGGCGACCCAGGCTCACTCCGGCCCCGGCCGTCACCTGTCCGGCCACGGTGTCAGGTTCTCCCAGCTCCCCCAGTCGGGTGGTGCTGACCACGATGGGGGGCGGCGTCGATGCGCAACCCGGGCCGGGGACGCCCGAGCCCACCAGTCCGGTGTTGCCCCCCTGCACCACCATGGCCATGCCGGCGGCGCGGCAAGCGTCTACGACGGCGACGACCTCGTCGGTGGTGGAGGGCCGGACCACCGCGGTCGCCGGGCCACCGAATCGCCCCGTCCAGTCTCGCTCGAAGGGGGCCCGGGTGTCGGGGTCGACCAGCACGTGGTGGGGACCCACCACGTGACCCAGCTCAGCCAGCAGGTCGGGTAGGTCGTCAGCCACCGATGCATCCTTGCATGACCAGGCGATTCCGCCCCAGGTCGGGGCCCATGGTGTCAGGTGTCACACAGTAGTTGGGAACAAACGACCCGTGCATCTACGCTCTACCTATTGTGACCAACGCTCCGGAAGCCATTGACGAATCCATCGAGGCCCTGGTGGCCGACTGGCGGGCCGAGATCGACGGCCATGCCTCTGTTGCGGCATCGACGGTCCAGGACCACCTCTTCGACCTGTGGGGCCGCCTGCCGGAGGGTGACACCCGCCACCGGGTCGAGGGTTGGCTGACCGAGACCCTGCAGCGCAACCTCTACCAGGTCTCCGACATCGAGTCCCGCCTGGCGGGAGTCCTCCCCGCTCCTGATTGATCGCCCGCCGGTTGGGGTAGCGCAGCGCGCACCGCCCACCGCCCGTCGGAGCCCTGCAGGGTCACTGCCAGGGCGAAGGTGTCGGAGAGGCTCTCGGCCGTAAGGGTCGACTCGATGGGTCCCGCGGCCGTCACCCGACCGTCCCGGAGCATGAGGACGTGGCTGAATCCGGGGGGAATTTCCTCGACGTGGTGGGTGATCAGCACCATGGGGGGTGCGGTCGGATCGGCGGCCAGGGTGGCCAACCGGGCCACCAGACGTTCCCGCCCTCCGAGGTCGACTCCGGCCGCGGGTTCGTCGAGCAGCAGCAGCGACGGGGCGGTCATCAACGAGCGGGCCAGGAGCACCTGCTGGCGCTCTCCCTCGGAGAGGACCCCGAAGGGCCGGTCGGCGACAGCCGCAAAGCCGGCATCGGCCAGCAAGGCCCGGGCTCGAGACTGCTCCTCGGCGCCGTAGTGGTGCCACCACGGCTCCAGAGCCCCGTGGCGGGCCGACACCACCACGTCGGCCGCCGAGACCTGGGGCAGCACCATCTTGGCCACCGCTGCGGAGACCAGGCCGATGCGCTCTCGAAGGCGACGTACATCTACCCGTCCGAGTCGGTGGCCAAGGATCTCCACCGTGCCCCGGGTGGGGTGCAGATAACCCGAGGCCAGTTGGAACAATGTGGTCTTTCCCGAGCCGTTGGGCCCGAGGACCACCCACCGCTCGTGGCCGGCCACTTCCCAGGAGACCCCGCGCAGAACCGGGTTGCCAACATGGTCGAGGTCGACGTCGCCGAAGCGCAACGATGGCTGGGAGGTGACGATCATGGTCGGCGCCGAAGGAGGCTGGGCCCCGGCGACCCGAGGAGTCAGGGTCGGGTCAGGACCACCACGCTCGATGCCGTCTTGTCGTGGATCGTCTGGTTCTTGTCGTCCCACAGAGGCCACAAGTCGTCGAGGATCCCGCCGATGATGGTAAGCCACAAAGCCTGTGCCACCAGCCATCGCAGGGCGGCCCGGCCGGAGCCGATGGGGGTGCCGGTGGCCGTATCCAGGCAGCGGGTACCCAACAGCATCATCCCCACCGTCCGACCCGACCCGCCGATGAGCAGCGTGGTGTAGATGACACCTCCCAGGACCGCGACCACGTAGTAGACCAACCGATTGGTCACGGCGCCAATGATGGCGCTGGGGATGACGATGATCAGCCCGTCGATGATGGTGGCACCTACCCGGTACCACCACCCGGCCAGGCGGGGTCCGGCGAGCTGGTTGCCATAGGGCTGGTTGGGATAGGCCTGATAACCGGGAGGCGGGCTGCCGTAGGGCGGCTGGACTCCGGGCCCGGCATCCCCCGCAGGTTGGCCCCAGGGCTGACCCCCGGGTGGCTGGTTGGGATTCTGCTCGTAGCTCATGGCTGCCCCGCCTCCGCTCCGGATCTGCCCGACGCCGACCCCTGCCCGTAGCATATCCCGCTGGTCGAGGGCTGGCACCGTTTAGCCGTCTTTGCCCCCGAAGCGGCGGATTGCGGCGATGATGTGGGCATGCCCGGGCCCCTCTCCGTCGTCGCCGCTCGCTTCCAGCCGGCCTTCGACGCTGTTGAGCCGGGGGCCGACCCGGTGGTCCGACCGGGCCGCCGGGGAGCCGATGTGGCCGTCAACGGTGCCATCTCGCTGGCCAAGCGGGCCGGGGGCCCGCCCGCCGAGATGGCCGAGCGCATCGTCGCCGGCGCCGACCTGGCCGAGCTGTGCGAGTCGGTCGAGGTCGCCCCCCAGGGTTTCATCAACCTGCGCCTGGCCGGTCCTTACCTGTCTGCGGCCGTGGTGGCGTTGGCCGCCGATCCCCACTCGGGGGTGGAGCGCGCCACCCTCCCTCACACCGTGGTGGTGGACTATTCCGCACCCAATGTGGCCAAGGAGATGCACGCCGGCCACGTACGGACCACCATCATCGGCGACGCCTTGTGCCGGATGCTGGCCGTGGTCGGGCACCGGGTGATCCGGGAGAACCACATCGGCGACTGGGGGACGCCGTTCGGCATGCTCATCGAGCATCTCGTCGAGATCGGCGAGGCCACCGGGGCCCAGGAGCTGTCTCTCGGCGATCTTGATGGGTTCTATCGCCAGGCCCGGGGTTGCTTCGACGAATCGGCCGACTTCGCCGACCGGGCCCGGCGGCGGGTGGTGGCCCTGCAGTCCGGGGACCCCGAGACGCTGCGGCTGTGGCGGATCCTGGTCGAGCAGAGCATCGCCTACTTCACCGAGGTCTACGAGCGACTGGGGGTGCTGCTGACTCCGGCCGACGTGGTGGGGGAGAGCTTCTACAACGACCTGCTGCCGTCGGTGGTGGCCGATCTCGATGCCGCCGGTTTGCTGGTGGAGTCCGATGGGGCGCGCTGTGTGTTTCCCGACGGCTTCGTCAACCGGGAGGGCGACCCTCTGCCGCTGATCGTGCAGAAGTCCGACGGTGGCTTCGGCTATGCCACCACCGACCTGGCGGCCCTGCGGGATCGCTTCGCCCGGCTCCACGCCGATGTCACCGCCTACGTGGTGGGATCTCCCCAGGCTCAGCACTTCGCCATGTGCTTCGCCGTGGCCCGAGCGGCAGGATGGATCCCCCAGGGCGCCGAGGCCGTTCACGTGTCCTTCGGCAACATGTTGGGCTCGGATGGCAAGATGTTTCGCTCCCGAGCCGGTGACGCGGTGAAGCTGATCGAACTGATCGACGAGGCGGTGAGTAGAGCCGCCTCGGCCATTGCCGAGAAGAACCCGGACCTCGACGACGCCGAGCGCGCCGAGGTGGCTCGGATGATCGGCGTGGGCGCTCTCAAGTACGCCGACCTGTCGAGCGAGCGGACCCGGGACTACGTCTTTGATTGGGACCGGATGTTGGCGTTCGACGGCAACACCGCCCCCTACCTGCAGTACGCCCATGTTCGGTGCCGGTCGCTGTTCCGCCGGGCTGACGAGGACGCCGCGCCCTATGGCGCCGGCGAGGTGCCCGTGGAGCTCCACGAGGAGGCTGAGCGGGCCCTGGCCATCGCCCTGTTGGGGTTCGACACCGCCATCATGGCGGCCATCGATGCCTGGAGCCCCCACAAGCTGTGCGCCTACCTCTTCGATCTGGCCGGGACGTTCACCACGTTCTTCGAGACCTGCCCGGTCCTCAAGGCCGATGCCGCGGTTCGAGCCAGCAGGCTGAGCCTGTGCGCGCTGACCGCCGACATCCTGGCCGAGGGCCTGGCCCTCCTCGGCATCGAGGCGCCTGATCGGATGTGATCGCCCCCCAGGTCCGTTCGGTCCTCAAGGAGCTGGATCGTCGGGGCGACCAGCAGCCCCGGCCCGTTGACGGAAGACCTCGTAGAGCGCCATCGAGCCGGCCACCGCGGCATTGAGCGACGATGCCGTCCCCACCATGGGAATGCGCACAGTGACCGAGCACGCTTCGACCCAGGCCCGGCTCATGCCGGCGGCCTCGTTGCCCACCACCAGAGCCGTCGGGGCCGCGAAGTCGTGGTCCCACACCGGCCGGTCCCCGTCCTCGCCCGTGCCCACCACCACCGGAGGCACACGGTGGCCGGCCAGCCAGTCGAGCACCTGGTCGGCGGCGGTGACCCGGATCGTCGGTATGGCGAGGAGGGATCCCCGGCTGGCCCGGATGACCCGGGGATCATAGGGATCCACGGCGTGGCCGGCGACGACCACGCCGTTGGCACCGAGGGCATCGGCGCTGCGGATGAGCGAACCGAGGTTCCCCGGATTGGCGGGACGGTCGGCGATGACCACCAAGGTGGGCGCGGGGCCGATCCGGCGGAGGTCGTCGTCGGGCATGGCGGCCACGGCCACCACTTCGGGGACGGCGCCGTCCTTGGCGCCGAGCTCAGCCAACAGCGCCGGAGCGAGCTCCACCCGCCGTGCGGGAGTAGGCCCGGAGACGAGCCCGTCGGCCCAGCGCGAACGCGTTCCCGGCGGGTAGAGCAGGGCCCGCAAGGGCCAGTGGTGGGCGACGGCCACGTCGATGGGCGTCACTCCCTGCACGAGAAAGCTCCGGCTCCGGAACCTCTTGGTTCGGTTGGTGAGCAGCGCCGACCATTGCTGGAAGGTGTCGTTGCGGGTGGTCACCACGGCGGACGGCCTCTCAGCGGTCAAAGGCGAGGCGTTCGGGGTGGCTGTAGACGTTGTAGCGGCCGTCGCGCACGAAGCCGGCAACGGCCACCCCGAGCCGCTCGGCGGCGGCCACGGCCAGGCTGGAGGGCGCCGAGACTGCGGCCAGGATCCCGATCCCGGCCATGGCCGCCTTCTGGACGATCTCGAAGCTGACCCGGCCCGACACCATGAGGATGTCCGAGCCGGCCATCGGCGAGTGGGATGCCGTGTGCTCCAGAACCGTGTGCTCCAGAACCGTGTGGCCGATCACCTTGTCGACGGCGTTGTGGCGGCCGACGTCCTCGCGCAGGCACACCAGCGTGCCGTCGGGGTCGAACAGGCCGGCCGCGTGCAGGCCGCCGGTGGTGTTGAAGGCCCGCTGTCCGGCCCGAAGACGATCAGGTAGCAGCGTGATGAGCGACGCCGCCACCGGGGCTGAGCCCGCCACCACGGGGCAAGCCAGCTCCACGGCGTCGATCGTCGCCTTGCCACACACCCCGCACGCCGCGGTGGCCATGAAGTCACGCCTGGTGGAGCCGGGATCCCAGGCCCGGCGGATCGACACGGTGACGACATTGAACCGATGCTCGGCGTCGGCCTGATCGCAGTAGCGCACCGCCGAGATCTCGTCTCTGGCGCAGAGGCCTTCGGTGACGAGGAAGCCGGCAGCCAACTCGAAGTCACGGCCCGGCGTTCGCATGGTGACCACCGCCGGCACGGCCACCTGATGGGGCCCGGCGACGCGGATCTCCAGGGGCTCCTCGGTGGCCACCATCTCGGGAAGGGGGAGGTGATGGTCCCCTCGATAGCCGAGGGCCTGCACGGCCGTGACCGGACCCGCCACACCGCTCACCGGTGGCGCCGGTGGGCGAGGGCAGCCAGATCAGCGGGAGTGTCGACGTCGGTCAAGGCCTCGGGTCCGCCGGCCTCGGCCCATTCGCCCCAGGTCACGAAGGTGACCGCGGCGGCGACGTCGAGCAGGTCGTGCATGGCCCGGTGTCCGGAGGCGACAAGGACAGCGGCGCCCGCTAACTCCTTCGGGTGGTAGCGGGCGCAGAGGAGCTGAGCCCGTCCCTCACGGTCAAGGGGCACCACGCTGCCCCCGGCGGGATGGGCGGCTAACCACCTGAGCAGCTCGACCGTGAGCAGAGGCAGGTCGGTGGCCACCACCAGCGCCGGCCCGGCCCAGCCCTGGCCCGCCAGCCAGGTCGCACCGGTGGCCATGGCCGCCAGAGGCCCGCCGGCGGCCACGGCGTCGGAGATCGACCGAAGGCCGCTGTGACCGGGCCCCACCTCCACGACGGGATCGGCCACCGCGGCCACCAGCTCGGCGGTCCGGCGGGACATCGTGGTCGACCCGGCAGGAAGGGTGGCCTTGGTCCGGCCCATGCGCCGGCTGGCCCCGCCGGTGAGCACCATGGCGGCGACATCCATCCGTGGCAGTCTGCCCGAAGGGAGCCCGCGACGGGGCTCTGTGGTGGCGGGCGGCGGAGCGGGCAACTAGACCGATGCAGGTGGCCGGCGCTGAAGACCCCGACAACCTCATCGCCGGTCGCTACCGGCTCGGCGCCCGGCTGGGCCGGGGCGGCATGGCTGAGGTCTTCGATGCCTTCGACGAGCGTCTGCAGCGCCGGGTGGCACTGAAGGTCCTCCGACCCGAGGTGGCGGTCCACGCCGACATGAGGCAGCGCTTCGAGCGCGAGGCACGCGCTGCGGCCCGACTCTCCCATCCCTCGGTGGTGAGCGTGTATGACACCGGTGAGGACGGCGGGCGGGCGTTCCTGGTTATGGAGCGTCTCCCCGGCGAGACCCTGGCCGATCGCATCAGCCAGGGTCCGGTCGACCAGGTCTGGCTGCGGGGGATGGCCCTTGATGTCCTGGGGGCCCTGGGCGCGGCCCACGAGATCGGTCTCCTCCATCGCGATGTCAAGCCCGGCAACGTGCTCATCACCACCGAGGATCGAGTGAAGGTGGCCGACTTCGGCATCGCCAAGATGATGACGGGAACCCAGGATGGCGACGGCGATCTCACCGCCATCGGCTTGGTGCTGGGCACACCGGCCTACCTGGCCCCCGAACGGTTGGCCGGCCAGCAGGCCACGGTCGACACCGACCTCTTCGCTCTGGGCGTCGTGCTCTACGAGGCGGCGTCCGGGCGCAAGCCGCCGCCCGGCGCCTTCGATCCGACGATCGCCGGCACCGGAGCGGGGTCGGGTGACATCAGCCAGTTCGCCCCCGGCATCGACCCGGTCCTGGCCCGGGTCATCCGCCGGGCCATGGCCCCCCGGGCCGAGGACCGCTACCCCTCGGCTGAAGCCATGGCCGCCGACCTGCGCAGAAGGGATCCCCCCCCGCCCCCGACCGTTGTGGTGCCTCCCGCGGCGCCTCTCCGGCCGGCCACGCGGGTGATCCCGGTGGCCGCCGAGCTCCCGCAGCAAGGAGCGGTGGTCGAACGCTCCCGGGCCCGGGGACCGCTTCTGGCCATCGCCGCGCTCGTCGGTGTGCTCATCGTGGTGGTCATCCTCATCTTGGTCTCCTCGTCGAGCTCCAACGGGCCATCACCGACGACGTCGTTGCCCCCGGAGTCGCCAACGACCCCCGCGACCCCCGCCACGACCCCCACCACCACGGCGTCGACCACGACCACGACCACGTCGACCACCACAGCGTCGACCCCCCCCCCGACCCCCACCACCACGGCGTCTACGACCCCCACCACCAAGGCGACGACTACGACTACGACTACGACAACGCC
>JAABUQ010007986.1_pt1 | contig 15027 bp, 16 predicted proteins | sample 5560001 | NCBI WGS metagenome assembly JAABUQ01 (sample SAMN10711888, study PRJNA513371) | rock metagenome | isolation source: Antarctica rocks | place: Antarctica: Victoria Land, Finger Mt nord | collected 2015-12-18 | reverse complement strand
GGCGTGCCCACGCTCGCGACCCTGCATCTCCCACCTGCGTGGTACCCGCCCGAGGCGCTCGCGCCGACGCGCGCCGACACCTGGCTCAACTGCGTGTCCGCCGCGCAACACGCCGCGTGCCCACCGGGCGCCCGGCTGTTGCCGCCGATCGCCAACGGGGTCGCGATCGAGCGGTTCGCGCCGGAGCGGCATGCGCGCCGCACGTTCGCGCTGATGCTCGCCCGCGTCTGCCCGGAAAAAGGCGTGCATCTCGCGCTCGACGCCGCCCGCGTTGCGGATTTGCCGTTGCTCATCGGCGGGGCGGTTTTCCCCTATCCGGCGCACCGCGTCTATTTCGAGCAGGAGATACGCCCCCGGCTCGACGAGCGCAGGCGGTTCCTCGGCCCGCTCGGCTTCGCGCGCAAGCGGCGGCTGCTGGCGGCGGCGCGCTGCCTGCTGGTGCCGAGCCTGGCACCGGAAACCAGCTCGCTCGTCGCCATGGAAGCGCTCGCCTGCGGCACGCCCGTGATCGCGTTCCCGGCCGGCGCGCTGGCCGAGATCGTCGAGCACGGTCGCACCGGGTTCCTCGTTTCAGATACAACCGAGATGGCCGAAGCGATGCGGCTGGCGCCCACCATCGATCCGGCCGCCTGCCGCGCGGCAGCGCGATCGCGCTTCTCCGAGTCGACAATGGTAGAGGCCTATCTGGGGCGTTACGAGTTGCTGGCGCGGCGGGCGGTGGCGTGACGACGCTCACCGTCGAGATCGTCGCCACGGACGCGGCGCTGTTCGCGTTGCGGCCCGAATGGGACGATCTGTGGCGGCGGACGCCGGATGCCAGCCCGTTCCAGTCGCCCGCCTGGCTGCTGCCGTGGTGGCGCCAGTTCGGCACCGGCCTGCCGCGCGTTGCGGTCCTGCGGGAGCACGAGACGCTCGCGGGCGTGCTGCCGCTCTACGTCCTGGACGAGCCGCCGGCGCGCAAGCTGTTGCCGATCGGCGCCGGACTGACCGACTACCAGGACGCGCTGCTGGCGCCGGGCACGCCGCCGGACGCTGCCCACCTTCTGCTGCAAGCGGTGCTGCGCGGCGCTGTGGGGGACGGCGTGACCGCGTGCGATCTGATCGACGTGCCGCCCGACGCGTCGCTGCGGCGCGCGGCCTCGGCCTCGGCCTCGGCCGAGTATTGGCATTCCGCCGATCCTTGCCCGGTTCTCGCGCTGCCGGCCGGCAACGACGGGCTGCGCGGCTGCATCCCGTCGGACACGCATCGCAAGCTGCGCATGAACCGGCACCGCGCGGAACGGATCGGCGGCGCCACGATGGCCCGCGCGACGGCGGAGACGTTGCCCGCGCTGCTTGAAGCGTTGTTTCGCCTGCACGAGGCGCGCTGGTCGGGAGAAGGCGTGCTCGGCGATCCCCGCGTCCGCGCATTTCATCGCGAGGCGGCGCCGCTGCTGCTCGCGATCGGCGCCTTGCGGCTGCAGGTTTTGTGGCTGAGCGGCGAGATCGTCGCGGCCTGCTACGCCCTGCTAGCCGGGCGGCAGCGCATCCTGTTCTATCTCACCGGCTACGACACGGCCTTCGCGAGACAGAGCCCCGGAACCCTGCTGCTCGGCGCCATGCTCGAGGAGGCGATACGGGAAGGCCGCAGCGAGGCGCATTTCCTGCGCGGCGCCGAACGCTACAAATACGCCTGGGGCGGCCAGGATCGCATGAACGCGACCTGCCGGGTGCTGCCGGCGTGAGCGCCGACCCGGTGGCACTCTGTGTCGCAGGGCGGCTTTCGCCCGAGGTGACGCTCGCGCGCCTGCTGCTCGCCGGCCAGTCGCCCGACGACATCGCCGCCCGGCTCGACGGCCTTGATGGCCCGCGCGCCGGCGAGCTGCGCGCGCTGGTCGCCACACGAGGCGACGCGTTGCGGCAGCTCGGGCCGGTGTTCGCCGAGGTAAGCCACGACGAGACCGGTCTCGATGCGGTCCGCCGCCTGTTCGACCGCGCGGTCGCGCGGGCGCCCGAGGCCAGCGTCGCCGCCTACTCGCTCAACGATCCGGCGATACTGGCCGCGGCCACCGAAGAACTCGTCGCTTGGCTCGATGATGCGGGACTGTTGCGCGCGGAGTACGACGTGCTCGATCTCGGCTGCGGCATCGGGCGCGTCGCCGCCGCGATCGCGCCGCGCGTGCGCACGGTGCTCGGCGTCGACGTGTCCGCCGCCATGATCGCCGAAGCCCAGCGGCGCTGCGCCGCTGCCAACGTGCGGTTCGCGGCGGTCGACGGAACCGGCCTCGATTCGATGCCGGACGGCACCGTCGATCTCGTGCTCGCCGTGGACAGCGTTCCCTACCTGGTGCAAGCCGGGGTCGCGGAGGCTCATATGCGCGATATCGCCCGAGCGCTGCGCCCCGGCGGCACGCTCGCGATCTTCAACCTATCCTATCGGAACGACCCGGCCCTCGATGCCGCCGACCTCGCTCGTTGGGCGGATGGAGACGACTTGCGAGTGGTTGCCGACGGCATCACCCCCTTCAAACTCTGGGATGGGCGCGGTTTCGTGCTGAGGAAGCCGTGATCGACGAGGCGGGCCTGCGTTGGGCGGCGGCGATGCGTCGCGGCGCCTTCGATGCCGCGCACGCGATCAGCGACGTCGTGCTGGCGAACCGCAACCCCTCGGGGCGCGACGATCCCAGGCTGCCATACCACCTTCGCTGGGTCTGGGACGGACGCGACCTCGCCGGACGAAACGTGCTGGTGCGCTGCTATCACGGGCTGGGCGACACCATCCAGTTCGCGCGCTTTCTTCCGGTCCTGCGGCAACGGGCGGCTTCCGTCACCGTGGAAGTGCAGCCGGAGCTGTTCCGCCTGTTGGCAATGATGCAAGGCCCCGACCGCCTGATCCCGTTCCGGCCGGACGAGCCCACCCGCCCGGCCGAGCGTGACGTGGAGATCATGGAACTCGCCCATGCGCTCAGGCTCGATCCCGGCGCGGTCCCGGTGCCGTATCTGAGAGCACCACCCGCGCCGATCGGTTCACGCGACGGTCTCAACGTCGGCCTTTGCTGGCGTGCCGGAGACTGGGACAGGGGACGCTCCGTTCCTGCGGGGGCGCTGCGTGCCGCCTGCGACCAACCGCGGGTGCATGTCTGCAGCTTGCAATACCGGGAGGGCGATGCGGATGCCGAGGCCTCTGACATGGATTGCCGGGTCCAGCCCAGCAATGACGAGAGTAGAGCCGATGCCGGCCAGCGCGAGACTGCTCTAATACCAAGTCTCATTGACGAGAACTCGTTCAAGCCGAGTCATTGCGAGCCGCCACTTGACGGCGTGGCAATCCAGGGCCGCCGGACGGATGTCGGGGCCGCTCTGGATTGCTTCGTCGCAGGAGCTCCGCGCAGTGACGAGTTTTGTCGGCAGGAGTCAGCATTTCCGAGACTTGGTATAAATCGCGCGATACCGCCCGGCGGTGACGTGATGGCGACCGCTTCCGCGATCGTCGGGCTCGACCTGGTCGTCACGGTCGACACGATGGTGGCCCATTTGGCCGGTGCGCTCGGCAAGCCGACCTGGCTGCTGCTGCGGCACGAATGCGATTGGCGCTGGATGGAACGGCGCGCGGACTCGCCCTGGTATCCGTCCATGCGGCTCTACCGCCAGGACGTCGAGGGCGACTGGCACGCGCCGCTCGAACGCCTCGCCGCCGATCTGCGGCTCAGGGCGACGGCGGCGGGATGTTGACCGCAAGCACCCGCGCGTCCTCGTCCGTCACGGCGACGATGCTGCGGGACGCGGGGGCGATATCGAATCGGCGGAACATGTCGAGCGGGATCGTCAGGAAATGCGCGAGGATCGACTTGATGACGTCGCCGTGGCTGACGATCACCACGTTGCCCTCGGGATGCGCCTGTCGTAGCCGCACCACCGCGGCCACGCTTCGCGCCTGCACCGCCAGCATCGACTCGCCGCCCGGCACCTGCGCGGTGCTGCGAAAACGCGTGAAGTCGGACCAACCCGGCCAGGCGCGCAGCGAGTCGAAGGTGCGGCCGGTCCAATCGCCGAAGTCGATCTCGATGACGTCCGGGTCGATCGTCACCGCCATGTTGCAGCGCGCGGCGATCGGCGCGGCGGTCTCGCGCGTGCGCTCGAGCGGGCTCGACACCAATGCCGCCAGCGGGATCGCCGACAACGTCTCGGCAACGGCGGCGGCCTGGGCCTGCCCGGTCTCGCTCAGCGAGTGGCCGGTGGTCCTCCCGGCGAGCACGCGCCCGAGCAGGCTGTAGTCGCCGTGGCGGACAAGGTGAAAGGTGGTGGTGCCTGGCATGATGCCGGCAGCCTAGCGCGCGGAGTTGCCCGCGATGAAGGCCTCGGTCCGCAGCCGGGCTTCATGATCGGTGAACTGCTCGGGTGGGCTCTTCATGAAGTAGCTGGAGGGGCCGGTCAGCGCGCCGCCGATGCCGCGATCGAGCGCCAGCTTGGCGCAGCGCACGGCGTCGATCACCACGCCCGCGGAATTGGGCGAATCCCACACTTCGAGCTTCAGCTCGCAATTGACCCGCACGTCGCCGAACGCGGTGCCCTCCATGCGGATGTAGCACCATTTGCGGTCCTCGAGCCACGGCACGTAATCGCTCGGCCCGACATGCGCGTCCGCGTCCGACAGCGGCTCGGCCATCTGGCTGGTCACCGCGCGTGTCTTGGACAGCTTCTTCGATTCCAGACGGTCGCGCTCCAGCATGTTCATGAAATCGGTGTTGCCGCCAAAATTGAGCTGATAGGTGCGATCCAGCCGCACGCCGCGGTCGCGGAACAGGTTGGCCAGCACCCGATGCACGATGGTGGCGCCCAGCTGCGACTTGATGTCATCGCCGATGATGGGCAGCCGCTTGGCCTCGAAACGCGCGGCCCACGCCGGGTCGGACGCGATGAACACCGGAATGCAGTTGACGAACGCGCAACCGACGGCCAGCGCCTGCTCGGCATACCACTTCGTTGCCTGCTCCGACCCGACCGGGAGATAGGAGACGAGCACGTCGGCCTCCGAGCGGCGAAGCACGGCCGCCACATCGACCGGCGCCGCGTCGGCCTCCGTCACCGCGCCCCGGACGTAGCGACCGATGCCGTCGAGCGTCGGGCCGCGTTGGACCACGACGCCGGCGTGCGGAACCTTGGCGAACACGGCGGTGTTGTTGGGCTCGGCTCCGATCGCCTCGGCGAGATCACGCCCCACCTTCGGCGCGGCGACGTCAAACGCCGCGCAGAACGTCACGTCGCGCACATGATAGCCGCCAAGGTCGACATGCATCAGGCCCGGCACAAGCTGATCGGCGGCGGCATCCCGGTAATGGGTGACGCCCTGCACCAGCGACGACGCGCAGTTGCCGACCCCGACGATGGCCACGCGAACCTTTCCCAAGGCGTATCCCTTCTGCGGCCGACACAACGGTTGACCAACGTGAACGCAGGTAAGTTCCTACGGTTTCGTGGCGTATGTCGAGGGGAACCGCTGCTTGCGAGGGCGGTTGGGCTTCGCGAAGACCGCCGATCAGAGATCGGCCGCGCGGATCCAGACGGCCACCGCGATCGCCACCAAGAACCCGGGTGCGATGGCGAGCGGCCTATCCGGCGCAAGATCGTGCGCCAGGAGAGCCCAGATCACCAGCACCGCCAAGCCAACCGCGGCACCGCCTACCAAGCTGGCGCGGCCGCGCGGCGGATCGGCCGGCATCGATCAGTCCGCCGCACCCATGCCCTCGCGGGCGCGCCGTTCATTCTGGCGAAGATATAGCCGGGAATAGCCGTTGAACACGTGGCCCAGCAGCCCTCGGTCGAGGTCGGACGTGCCGAACACCCAATCGGCGATCGGGTAGGTCAGGTTGAAGTTGCGCGTCATCATCACGGCAGGCGCGTGGTGCGCGATGTGATGGCGGCGGATCGTATTGATCAGCGGCAGGTAGCGGACGAGGCGATCGTCTTTCACGTGGCAGCAGTAGTGGAAAGCCTCGTAATTCAGGTAGAGGCCGACATTGGTCATCAACAGCAGCCAGGCCGCGTTCGGCAGGCCGAGCCAATAGAGCACCGCCGCCGGCAGCACGGAGAGCGCGATGAACGCCACCAGCGCGTAGGGCGGGAAGAACACGATGCGGAAATCCCGCGCGGTGTCGAACGTCGGCTCCACATCGGTGAAGAATTGGTGGTGCGCGAGCGTGTGGCGCCGATAGATGCCCATCAGCCCGGGCACCGGGCGATGCATGACGTACTTGTGGATCCACCACTCGAAACCGTTCGCGACGGCGAATGCGAGCGGGATGACGAGGTATTCATACCAGGCCGGCGCGGTCAGCTGGCGGGCGCAATACCAGATCGCCGCCGCGCCGATCAGCGCGATCAGGGCGACATGCACCCAGCCGGAATACGCCCGCGCGATCCGGGCGCGGAACTCGGCGCGGAATGCCTGCTGACGCAGGCTGATGCGTGCGGTCGTCATCCTGGCGCCCCCTTCCCGTTGGCCTGAACTAGATTTGAAACAACTTGATTAGCGCCGCCGTCCCGGCAACCAAAGCGCCACCGACCGCCATTCCTGCGACAGCCACTTTCCATATCTCGGTTCTCGCTTGCGCGAGCTTCAGTATCGTGTCGGCTTGCAGGTTCAGCACCTTCCAAGCTTTTTCGATAGCTTCTTGTTGCCCCGCCGCCGCGTCGCTCATGTCCCACGCGTCCGTCTCGAGGCACCCCATCTTCCAACTGATCCTACTCGCCCGGCCGGCTGCGCGGAAGCGTGCCTCGCTTGCCGTCGCATCCGGTCCTAAGTGTCTATCCGAGAACATAAGAGTGACGCCAAGCAACTGGCTTCCACTGGTCATTCCGGCGCAAGCCGGAATCCAGGGTAACCGCTCCGACTGTCGCATGCCTCCTGGACCCCGGCCTTCGCCGGGGTGACGGGAATGTCCGAGGACATTGTGTTACTTCCTGGATGGACATTACGCTTTAACCGAGCATCGGGAGCGGGAGCCGCGATGGCCAGAGTGCGGGGTATTGTCGCGGCGGCTGCCCTCGGGTTGGCGGGCTGTGCCTACGATCCGCCGATGCGGGCCGACCACGCCGCCCCGGCGTACCGCAAGGACCTCGGCACCTGCCAGGCGGCGGGCGACAAGGAGGCCAAACGGCGGGTGATGGCGCGTGGCGGGCTGTTCCTCACGTATCCCGTGTCGCTGCCTATCCTGGAGAGGATCGAGACGCGCAAATGCCTGGAGGGCAAAGGCTACAAGTTGGAGAGCTGAGCGATGTCGGACCCGGTCGACGCGCTGATCGCCGAGATTGAACGCGATGCCCGCGAGGTCGCCGCGTCGACCCAACGCCCGAACCTGTCCCGGCGCGTGCTGGATGCCGTGCGCAAGACGTCGCGCGCCGCCTTCGTCAATCCGAACGATGCCGCCCGCGCCTGGCGGAACCGGCCGTTGGCGATCGGGCACGGGCAGACGATCTCGCAACCCTTCATCGTGGCGCTGATGACGGATTTGCTCGACCTCGACCCCGGCGAGCGGGTGCTCGAGATCGGCACCGGCTCGGGTTATCAGGCCGCCATCCTGGCGGAGCTCCGCTGCGCGGTGTTCTCGGTCGAGATCATCCCGGCGCTGGCCGCCGCCGCCCAGGCGGCGCTCATGCAGCAGGGCTACGCCAGCGTGCAGGTCCGCGTCGCGGACGGAGCCGAGGGCTGGCCGGAGCAGGCGCCGTTCGACGCCGCGATCGTGACCGCGGCGGCTCCCGCGATCCCCCCCGCCCTCACGGCACAGCTCCGTCCGGGCGGCCGGATGATCGCGCCGCTCGGCGAGGCGGCGGGCGACCAGGAACTCGTGATACTGCGCAAGGGCCTCGACGGCGCGGTGACGCGCACCGGCTTGCTGGCGGTCTCGTTCGTGCCGCTGACCGGCGCGCAAGGCTTTTCAGCCGCCGGCGGAACATCCTAGACTCGGGCGCACGTTACAAGGACGGTGATGCCATGCTGAGACGATCCCTCTTCGCGGCTGCGGCCGTTGGGGCGCTGACGCTCGGCGCGGCGGCGGCGCAGGCGCAAATCCACATCGCGACGGCCGGCCCGCAGACCGGCCAATACGCGGCGTTCGGCCAGCAGATGACCGAGGGCGCCAAGCAGGCCGTGGCCGACATAAACAAGGCGGGCGGCGTGCTCGGTCAACAACTGGTGCTGGACGTCGGCGACGACGCCTGCGACCCGCGCCAGGCGGTCTCTGTCGCCAACGACCTCGCCAGCAAGGGCGACAAGATGGTGGCCGGGCATTTCTGCTCCGGCAGCTCCATCCCGGCGAGCAAGGTGTATGCCGACGAGGGCATCCTGCAGATCTCGCCCGCGTCGACCAACCCGAAATACACCGACGAGGGCGGCTGGAACACGTTCCGCGTCTGTGGCCGCGACGACCAGCAGGGCCAGGTCGCCGGGAAATACCTCGCGGAGCACTTCAAGGGCGACAAGATCGCCATCCTCAACGACAACTCCGCCTACGGGAAAGGGCTCGCCGACGAGACCGCCAAGGCGCTGCGGGCCAATGGCGTGCAGCCGGCGATGGAGGCGGCCTACACGCCCGGCGAGCGCGACTACTCGGCGCTGGTCAGCCGGCTGAAGGCCGCGGGCGTCGCGGTGATCTATGTCGGCGGCTATCACACCGAGTCGGGCCTCATCATCCGCCAGGCCAAGGAGCAGGGGATGAAGGCCACGCTGGTCGGCGGCGACGCCCTCGTCACCAACGAGTTCTGGCAGATCGCCGGCGATGCCGGGAACGGCACCATGATGACCTTCCCGGCCGACCCGCGGAAGCGCCCGACCGCGGCCGCCGTGGTCCAGGAATTCAAGGCACAGAACATCGACCCCGAGGGGTATGTTCTCTATACCTACGCCGCGGTGCAGATCTGGGCCGAGGCGGCGACCAAGGCGGGCACCACGGACCCGAAGAAGGTGGCCGACGTGATGAAGGCGGACGGCCCGTGGCAGACGGTGCTGGGTCCGATCGGCTTCGACAAGAAAGGTGACATCACCGCGTCGGACTACGTGTTCTACGTCTGGAAGAACGGGACCTACGCGCAGATGTAGGGCTGCAGCCGATAGAGCACGACGTCCCGCTCGGTCCGATCCTCGAGCTCCGTGGTCGTCGGCACCCGGTAGCGCGCGAACGGGGCCAGCCCTTCGCGGGGCAGGTAGGCGCGGCCGGGGTCGGCGACCCACACGTCCGCCTCGCTCGCCATCGCGCGCAGCCAGGGGAGGATGTGCGCCGTCATCGGCGCCTCGTAGCAGACGTCGCCGCACAGGATGACATCCCATCGGCACGGGCACCCCACGACGTCGCCGGCGCTCGCCGTGACCGGCACGCCGTTGACGGTCGCGTTCCACGCGATGGCGGCGATCGCGAGCGGGTCGATCTCGGCGGCCTCCACCGACGCGGCGCCGGCGCTGGCGCAGGCGATCGCGGCGATGCCGCCGCCGGCCGCGAAGTCGAGCACGCGCCGCCCGGTGACGCAGGCGGGGTTGTCCAACACGTGGCGCGCCAGGGCCTGCCCGCCGGGCCAGGCGAAAGCCCAGAACGGGGGTTCGACGTTGTTCGCCGCCAGCCACGCCTCCGTCGCCTTCCAGATCGGGGTGATCTCGCTCGCGAGGTGGAGGGCGATCTCGGGGACCAGCGCCGCCGGGGCGAGCAGCGTGTGGGCGCGGACGAACGCCTCCCGGTCGTTGAAAGCCGGGTCGTTCAAAGCCGGCCGACCAGGATCGCCAGGGCGACGGCGAGGCCGGCTTCCCGGTTCGCCTTGAACAGGCGAAGGCACACCGCCGGGGCGTCGATGTCGATCAGCGCGACCTGCCGGGCGAACAGCGCGGCGGGCAGCGCCAGCGCGAGATAGAACCAGGCCGACAGCCCGGCCAGCCACCCTGCGCTTGCGAGTGCGAGGAGCGTGCCGGCGTAGCAGGCGGCGAGGAAGGGTCGCGTATGCTCGGCGAACAGCCGCGCGGTGGACTTCACCCCGACCAGCGCGTCGTCCTCGCGGTCCTGATGCGCGTAGATCGTGTCGAACCCCAGATCCCACAGGATCGCCGCGGCGTAGATCGCCGCCCATGCGGCATCCACCCGCACGGCGGCCGCGGCATAGCCGAGCGGGGCGCCGAAGCCGAACGTGAACCCCATCATGAGTTGCGGCCACCAGGTGACGCGCTTGGCCAGCGGATACAGCGCCACCAGCAGCAGCGACGCGGCGCCCAGCCCCTGCGCCAGCGGCGGCAACTGCAGCAGGATCGCCAAGCCGGTGAGCAGCAGGACGAGCAGGAAGGCGAACGCGTGCCGTGGGCGGATCGCGCCGGATGCGAGCGGGCGTCCCGCCGTCCGCGCCACTTTGCGATCGATGTCGCGATCCCACAGGTCGTTCACCACGCAGCCCGCCGCCCGCATCACGATGCTGCCGGCGGCGAACAGCAGCACGAGCCGCGCGCTCGCCGGAGCGGGTCGGCCCGCGAGCAGGATGCCCCATAAGCCAGGGATGAACAGCAGCCACACCCCGATCGGCCGGTCGAGGCGCGCCAGGAGCACGTAAGGCACCCAGGGAGCGGGCAACCGCGAGACCCAACCCTCGGCGGCGATGTCGGTATGGGCGCGCATGATGCTAATCTGCCCGCCGGCATGCCCGGGTCAATCCGCCTGTTCGTCGACACACCGCTCGCGGCGGGCGCGGAGGTCGCTGCCACTCCGGGGCAGGCGCACTATCTTGCAGCGGTGATGCGCCGCGCCGTCGGCACGATCGTTCATCTGTTCAACGGGGTGGACGGGGAGTGGGCGGCGCGGCTCGCCACGCTGCGGCGCGATCGTGCAGTCCTCGCCGTCGAGACCAGGCTGCGGCCGCAGGAGCCGGAGCCCGATTTGTGGCTCGCGTTCGCGCTGCTGAAGCGCGACGCCACCGACCTCGTGGTGCAGAAGGCGACCGAGCTCGGCGTCTCCGACATCATCCCGATCCTCACCGAGCGGACGCAGGCCGAGCGGGTGAACGGCACCCGGCTCGCCGCTATCGCCACCGAGGCGGCCGAGCAGTGCGAGCGCCTCACCATCCCCGTGCTGCACCCGCCGCGCCGGCTGTCCGCGCTACTTGCGAGCTGGCCGGAACAACGGCGCCTGTTCGTCGCCGCCGAGCGCGCGGACTGTCCCCCGCTTGTGCCGACACAGGACGCGGCAGGGCTCCTCGTCGGGCCGGAAGGCGGCTTCACGGAAGCGGAGCTTGACGCAACCCGCGCCCACCCTTTCTCTGTGACGGTCAGCCTGGGTCCGCGTATCCTCCGGGCGGAGACCGCGAGCATCGTCGGTCTGGCCCTGTTGCAGGCGCGCGGCTGAACGAACCTGATCGCTGGAGACGAATGTCCAACCCCGGAGACGCCGACGCGACCCCGATCACGTCGATCAGGCAGCTCGCCGACTATATGGCGGAAGGCTGCAAGCCGCCGTCGTCGTTCCGTATCGGCACCGAGCACGAGAAGTTCGGCTTCAAGCTGACCGACCTTGCGCCGCCGCCGTACGAACCGGGCGGCATCCAGGCACTGCTTGCGGGCATCGCCGCCAAGGGCGGGACGCCGATCCTGGATGACGGCCGGCTGATCGGCCTCAAGCAGGGCGACGCGTCGATCTCTCTCGAACCCGCGGGCCAACTCGAGCTGTCCGGCGCCCCGCTCGCCACGTTGCATGAGACCCGCGCGGAGTTCGACGCCCATTTCGCGCAAGTGCGGCAGGTAGGGTCGCGGCTCGGCCTGGGCTTCGCGCCGCTCGGGTTCCACCCGACCATGCGGCGCGACGAGATGCCCTGGATGCCGAAAGGCCGCTACGCGGTGATGCGCCGCTACATGCCCACCGTGGGCTCGATGGGCCTCGACATGATGACCCGCACCTGCACGGTTCAGGTGAACCTCGATTTCTCCTCCGAGGACGACATGCGCCGCAAGCTCCGCGTCGCACTCGCGCTGCAGCCTCTGGCCACCGCCCTGTTCGCCAACTCGCCGTTCACCGAAGGGCGGCCGAACGGGTTCCTGTCCTACCGCGCGCATGTCTGGACCGACACCGACAACCAGCGTTCCGGCATACCGGCGGTGATGTTCGAGGACGGGTTCGGCTTCGAGCGCTACGTGGCTTGGCTGATCGACGAGGTGCCGATGTACTTCGTATATCGCAACGACCGCTACATCGACGTCGCCGGCCGGTCGTTCCGGGGTTTCATGGAGGGTCGGGTGCCGGAGCTCGCGGGAGAGACCGCGACGGTCGGCGATTTCGCGGATCATATGACCACGGCGTTCACCGACGTCCGCCTGAAGCGTTTCATCGAGATGCGCGGCGCGGATGCCGGCCGGCCCGACATGATGCTGGCGCAATCGGCACTCTGGGTCGGGCTGCTGTACGACGATGCCGCGCTCGCCGCCGCCGGGGCTCTCGTCCGCAACCAGAGCTGGGCGGAAACGATCGCCCTCCGGGAAGCCGTTCCGCGACGCGGGCTAGAGACGCCGTGGGCTGGCGGCACGTTGCGACACCTCGCGGCCGAAGCGCTTGCCATCGCGCGTGACGGGCTTCGAGCCCGGAGCCGGCGTGACAGTTCAGGGCGCGACGAAGCCGACTTCCTGGACCCGCTGGAGGAGATCGTCCGCGGACAACCGTCACAAGCCGAACATTGGCTTCAGAGGTATCGACGCGCGTGGAACGGCAATGTCGAACCGATTTTCCTGGAAGCGTCCGGCTGACCACGGCAACACGTTTCAGCGTGCATAAAACCTTGCCTCTGCAACCACAATGCAGGCATATGGCCGCATGAACTTGAGTGCCGCTGAGCGGTTGCATGGGCATGCCATGGTGCCTGGCTCGAGCGGACCCGTAACGGTTCGCTTGCGTCTTATCGGCCAGATGGAAGCCTGGACGCTGACCAGCGAAAGCGTCCTGCCGGCCGGCCGGAAAACCCGCGCGCTGCTCGCCGTGGTGGCGCTTTCCGCACCGCGGCCGGCGCTTCGCGGGCGCTTGGCGGAACTGCTCTGGAGCCGCCGGCCGGAGGAACAGGCGCGCGCTTCGCTGCGGCAGGAGATCCATCGGCTGTTGGACGCGCTCTCGCCCGCCGGCGTGGAGACACTCAACATCACCCGCGACCACCTCTCGCTCCGGCCCGGCATGGTCTGGATCGATGTGGAGGAAGTGATGCGGGCGACCACCGCCCAACCGGCCTCGCTGTCGCTGCTCGACGGTGACCTGCTCGAGGATCTGGATGGCGTCGACCCTGCGTTCGACACATGGCTGACCACCGAGCGCGAGAGATTGCGGGACCGTGCGCGGACCTTGGCCGAAGCGCTGCTGCGTGAGCAAGTCGAGCCGGAAGCAGCGATCCCCGCCGCGCAGCAACTGCTCTCGATCGACCGTGCGCATGAGGGCGCCTGGCGTGCACTCATGCGGGCGCATGCGGCCCGTGGCGAACGCGGCATGGCGATCCAAGCCTACGAACGGTGCCGAGCAGTACTCGCCGACCTTCTCGACGCGCCGCCGTCGATCGAGACACAGCGTCTGCTGGCGGAAATCCGCGGCGGTGGCAGCCGGGCGGCGCTGAAGCCACTGTCACAGCAACAGGGTAGCCAGTCCGAAGCCGAGCCCGCGCAGAAATCGATCTCGGGCCGGCCAGAGCACCGCCCCTCGCGCGGCGGCGCTCGGCTCGGCGTCATGCCCTTGAAACTGGTGGGCACGTCCGAGGAGGAGGCGCATCTGTCGCCCGGCCTCGCGGACGAGATCACCACCGCGCTCGCCCGGTTTCGCTGGATGTTTCTCGTTTCCAGCAACTCGCTCGCCCGGTTCGCGGCGGACACGCGCGACGAAAGCGAGATCGGTCGCACCTTCGGCCTCGATTTCCTGCTCGACGGCACGATCCAGAAGGTCCGCAGCCGGTTGCGCATCATGCTTCGGCTGCTCGATCTGCGCGCCGGCAATCAGGTGGTCTGGGCGCGGAACTTCGATCGGCAGACCAACGATCTGCTGAGCCTGCAGGACGAGATCGCCGCCGAGGTGGTGGCGCAGATAGACCCCGAAATCCTGCTGATCGAGGCCAAGCGCGTCGCTGCCCGGCCGCCGCACGATCCGACCGCCTACGACCTGCTGCTCCGCGCCATTCCGCTCATCGGGCGCATGGAGCGTGAGCCGTTCATGAAGGCGGGTCAGCTCCTGGCGCAGGCGACCAAGGCGGAACCCGATTACGCCAGCGTTCACGGCTGGTATGCCTACTGGCACATCTTCTTCGTCGGCCAGGGCTGGGCGAACGATCCGAGCGCGGCGCTGGAGACCGCCGGGCAGCACGCCGAGCGGGCCGTCACGCTCGATCCGAGCGACGCGCGCGCCTTGACGACCGCCGGTCATGTGCGCGCCTTCCTGCACCATCGACTGCGCGAGGCCGTGGCGCTGCACGAGCGCGCGCTGTCGGCGAACCCCAACCTGGCGATGGCCTGGAACTTGTCGGGCGTCGCGTACGCCTATCTCGGCGAACCCGATGAGGCAGAGCGACGGATCAGCCGCTACAAGAAGCTGTCGCCGCTCGATCCGCATGCGTTCTTCTTCGACACCGCCTTCATCATCGTCGCCCTGCTGAAACGCGACTACGAATCGGCGGTCGCCTATGGACGGGCGGTCAGCGAGATGAACCCCGCCTTCTCGGCGGCCTGCAAGCCATACCTGTCCGCGCTCGGCTCTCTCGGCCAGAAGCAGGAGGCGGCGGTGGTCCTACGGCGGCTGCTCTCGATCGAGCGCGATTTCACCGTAGCCCACTTTCTGGAGACCAGTCCGTTCGAGCGGCCGGAGGATCGTGAGCACTTCGCGACGGGATTGCGGCTCGCAAGCGTCCCCGAAGGCATCCCGACGCCCCCCGGCGACAAACAGGACGACTAATACCGCTGAGCGCCCTTCCTGACTCGCTTTTCTGCTTCCGCGACGCGACGGCGTCGTGATTCGCTTCGGCCTGACGGTCGAAGGCGGAGACAGAGGATGGCACTGGCGATCAGGCGGGACAGAA
>JAABUQ010007985.1_pt1 | contig 15028 bp, 14 predicted proteins | sample 5560001 | NCBI WGS metagenome assembly JAABUQ01 (sample SAMN10711888, study PRJNA513371) | rock metagenome | isolation source: Antarctica rocks | place: Antarctica: Victoria Land, Finger Mt nord | collected 2015-12-18 | reverse complement strand
CGGGAGGCGCCAGGTGCAGATCGGCTGGCAGAAGAAGAACGGTGCCCTATTCTGGCGGCTCGTAGGGCACGCCTTCCTCCGTCATACGCCACACCTCGCGCGCGGCATGCGTCTCCGTCTCTTCCACGATGTGCCCGGCAAGGCCGCCGGCACGGGAGACCACGGCGACGCCGCGCATAATCCTGGTCGGGATGCCGATCTCGAGCAGGCAGGCGGCGATCGCCCCGGTTGCGTTGATGGTCAGGTGCCGGCCCATCGCCTTGTCGAGTTCGGCCGCCATCTGCTGCAGCAGGGCGATGTAACGTCCGCTCACGCCCTCCTCGACTGCGATCTGGAACAGCCGAGGCGGGCGAGGGTCGTCGGGCTTGTGGAACGGATGGCCGAACCCGGGCATCGGCGTCTTCGTCGCGCGGTGACGGCCGACGACCTCGGCGCAGTACGCGGCCTGGTCTGGATGATCGACCCCTTCGGCCAGGATACGGGCGCAGCCATCCATTGTGCCGGCGAACACATCGCCTACTGCCAGCAGCCCGGCCGCGATGGCCACCTGGACCTGGTTCGGCACGCTGTCCGCGGTCAGCCGCGTGATGATCGAGCTGGGCGTCCAGCCATGTTCCATCAGTGTGACCAGGCAGGCGTCCAGCACCCGCGCCTCGCCCGGCGAGGGGAAGCGGTGAACGATCAGGAAATACAGCATCTCGGTAAAGCTGTGCCGGCCGACGAGGTCGTGGACCAGGTCGTGGCCACGCACGGTGATGCTGGTGGTGTTGCTGGTGGCGATAGAGGTCGTGCGCCGCGTCATGAGAGGGCCTCCGTAGCGATCGAGAAATCGAGCAGCTTCGTCTTGTATTCGCTTCGCTGGAGTGATCCGTATGGCACCAACTCGACCGCGATGGTTGCGATCAACGCCGTGCGGACGGCGGCTGCTATGTCGCGGTCGAGGCCCGGGCGGCCGCCCTCCGGCCCCAGCTCCACCTGCACCGGTAGCGGCGGCTCCTGCCGGACGCCCTTGTGCCGCGGTCGCACCAGGATTGCCCCGCTCACCTCCGGCACGAACCCGGCCACCACGGACCGCACCGCCGAGGGGAACAGGTTTACCCCGCGTACGATCAGCAGGTCGTCCGTTCGCCCGATGCAGCGGACCCGGGGCGTCGTGCGCCCACAGGCGCAGCGGGACATGTGCCAGACCACGTGGTCGCGGCTGCGGAAGCGCAGCATGGGCGCCGCCTCGCGCCGCAGTGCCGTGTAGATGAGTTCTCCGGTCGCGCCATCGACCGGCTCGACCAGCGTGCCGGAGGCGGGGTCGACCAGCTCGACGTGGACATAGTCGCCACCGTTGAAGTGCATGCCTTCCTGCGCCTCGCATTCGCCCCACAACGAGATGGAGACGTCTCCGATGCCCATGGCCTCGCACACCTTGGCGCCGAAGGCGGATTGCAGGCGGCCGCGGATTTCCGGCTCGCCGCCGCCGGGCTCACCGGCCACGCAGATGCGGCGCACGCCGAGCGATGCCGGGTCCGTGCCCCGGTCTCGCAGGTGTTCGGCCAGATAGAGGGCATAGGACGGGGTGCACAGGAGAGCGGGCGGGCGAATCAGCTCGAGCGCGCGAACCAGGCGGGCCGTGTTTCCGGTGCCAACGGGGATGTGGCAGACGCCCAGTTTCGCCAGAGTGTCCAAGGCCGCGCCGGCCACGAAAGGCCCCGCATTGTATGTGCTGGCTACCTTCATCCCAGGTCGCAGCCCGGCCGCGTAGTAGGACCGCGCCGAGATCTCGTTCCACATCACCAGGTCCGCCTCGGTCACCGGCATGTAGACGGGATCGCCCGTGGTGCCCGATGTCGAGTAGATGCGGACCAGAGCCTCCGGGTCGGCGGCGAGATGGCTGCCGAAGGGTGGGTATTCGGCCTGACTGCGGCGGATCTCGTCCTTCTCCGTGAAGGGAAGGCGGCCGATATCCTCCAGCTCCCCGGCGGCGGCGGCATTCGGGATCCCGGCCGCGCGCAGCTTGTCGCGGTAGAAGGCCGAGCGTTCGAACAGGTAGGCGATCTGCGACTGCCAGGTCTCGCGGTCGCGCTCCCGTTGCGCGGCCAGAGACCGGGTCTCGACTTCGGGATGGAGAATGTCGGACATGGGAGCCGTTCCTTTCGGGTCAGAAGCGGGTGGTGTCGACACCACCCTGGTGGCGTTCGGCGACGGGGTTGTCCGTCACCTTGCCCATCAGCCGGTCCGCCCAACCATCGGCGCTGTCCTGCGGGGCCCAGCCGATCTTCTCCCGGGCGTCGCGCCGCCAGAAACTGCGACTGTTGCTGGACGCGCCCCAGACCACGTCGCAGCCCACGTCCCTCGCCGTGCCTGCCGCGATGACCAGGCGGCAGACGTCGCCGTAGGACAACCAGGTAGACAGCATGCGTTCGGTGGAGGGTTCAGGGAAGCAGGAGCCGATGCGCAGCAGCACGCTCTCGACCCCGTGCTTCTTCCAATAGAGGCGCGCCATGTACTCGCCGTATACCTTCGACAGCCCGTAGTGGCTGTCTGGCATCAGCTCGCAATCGTTGTCCAGCACGGTGGTGCGCTCGTGGAAGCCGCTCGTGTGATTGCTGCTGGCGAAGACGACGCGCGCCTTCTCGCGCCGGGCGGCCTCGTATACGTGGTAGAGGCCCCGCAGATTGGCGTTCAGGACATCCTCGTAGGGCCATTGGTCGTGCGACGCGCCGCCGAAATGAACAATCAGCCTGCACCCCTCGGCCAGGCGCAGCAGGCCGACGCCGTCGCCCAGGTCGCAACGCATGAAGCGGGCGCCCGGGGGCAGCGCGTCGGGGAACGGGACCACATCCGTCAGGCGCAAGGCCCACCCCGCGGCGGCGGTGGCCTGGACCAGGGCACGGCCGAAGTTGCCGGATGCGCCGGTGAGCAGGACGGGCTTCTGCATGCTGTGAGGCTCCTAGGCGGTAGCCGCGTCGAAGCCGGCGCGGGGGAAGTGGACGTTGATCTCACCGAGGCCGGGGTCGGTGCGGCGCAGGACGACGCGCGTATCGGTCACGGCGACCAGACGTCCCCGGACAGGGTCACGTCCGGAATCGTCCGGCGTCATCGTGACCTCGGACCCCACCTCGATGCCGTGCAAGGCAACGGGTGCGGTGCCGGGCTTGATCGATGCGAGGTCGGGCGGGGCAGGGTCGGCGTTGCGCGCCTCGGCCAGCGCCTCCTTGGCAGCGATCTCGTGCGGGGTGCCGTGCCCGATAGCGGCCACCCTGTCCATCCAGCCGAGCAGGTCAGAGAGCCTCGGCAGCAATGTCAGCACGGTCTGCGCCGCCGCCGGGTCGCCGCCGGCCCGGCGCAAATGCCAGAGCGGATGATAGGCCGCGAGGTCGGCGGCGCTTGGCGCCTGCCCCAGCAGGAAGGCCCGGCCGTCGCGCAGCAGGCCCGAAAGCCAGACCAGGTGAGCGTTCAGCCGGTCGACGAACAGCGACTGCTTGGCCAGCATCGGGGCATGTTCGAGGCTGAAGCCAAAGAACGGGCCGCGATCCTCGACCAGCGCGCGCGGATAGCCCTGTCCCGTCAGTCCGACGATGACGCCCACGGCGGCGACGAAGATCGACTTCTCGATTGCCCAGCCCAGCGCAGTGGCCAGCGCCTGGCTCTCGCCGGGGAAGAGCGTCGGCGTGGGATGCCGCCGCTCGATCTCCTCCAGGATCAGCAACGTGTCGCAGTACACGTCCGCCCCCCATTGCATGACCGGAGTACGGCGGTATCCCCCGGTCAACGGCATCAGCCCGGGCTTCGGCATCCAGCTCGGGACGATGACGGCGCGGTACTCCAGCCCCTTCAGCCCCCGCCGGACCTTCTCGGCATATGGCGAGCGGGGATAGTGGTGCAGAATGGGGCCGGGCAAGATCATTTTGCCGTAGCGCAGGCGGTCTCGGACGGCGGCGGCAGCAGTGCCTCACCCGGCAGGGTGCGCAGGATTTTGTAGACGTCCCACTCGCCGCGGGACTCTTCCTTGGTCTTCACCTGGGCCAAATACATGTCCCGGACCACCCGACCGTCGGGCCGGATCCTGCCGCCATGGGTCATGAAGTCCTCGATCGGCAGCTCCTTCATCTTGGCAGCGACCGTGGGGCCGTCCGTCGTGCCGGCCGCCCTCACTGCCTTGAGATAGTGGTTCACCGCACTGTAGTCACCGGCCTGGATCATGGTGGGCGGGCGGTCCATCTTGGCCTCGAACCGCCTGGCGAAGGCGCGGGTCTCGTCGTTTTGGTCCCAGTAATAGGCGGTGGTGACGTAGGTACCGCCCATCGTCTCCAGCCCGACGCTGTGCACGTCGGTGATGAACAGCACCATGGCGGCTACCTTCTGGCCGGTCTTAGTCAGGCCGAACTCGGTGGCGCCCTTGATGGCGTTGACCATGTCGAGCCCGGCCAGCGCCAGGCCGAGCGCATTGGCCCCTGAGCTCTGCGCCTGCAAGATGGCGGAGGAGAAATCGGTCGTGCCCTGCGGCACACGGGCGGAGCCGAGCATCGTGCCACCCAGTGCCTTGATCTGCGCAATCGTGTCGGTCTCGAGCTGGATCGCGAACGAGAAGTCGGCGGTGATGAAAAACCACTTCGTGCCGCCAGCGCCGAAGATCGCCTGCGCCGAGCCGCGCGCCAGGACGCCGGTGTCGTAGGTCCAGAGAAAGCCCGTAGGCGAGCAAGCCTTGCCGTATAGGTCCACGCTGGCTGCGGCGGAGATGAGGGTGATCTTCTGCTTCTCACGCGCCACGTTCTGGACCGCCATGGCGATAACGGCATTGGGGATGTCAGCGATGGCCTCGATGCCTTCCTTGTCGATCCAGTTGCGGACCAGGTTCGAGCCGACGTCCGGCTTGGACTGAGGGTCGCCGGATATGATCTCGATCTTGCGGCCCAGCACCGTACCACCATTGTCGTCGACCGCGAGCTGCGCCGCAACGACCGAGCCGCGACCACCGAGGTCGGAGGTCGTGCCTGACATGTCGGCGAGCACGCCGATTCGAAGCGGCGGCATGGGTTGTGCCCAGGCGCCGGAGGCAGACAGCAGGGCAAGCGACAGGCCGGTCAGGACCGGCACACAGCGGCGCATCGTTCTCTCCCTTGGGTTCGTTGTTGAGACTATTGAACCAGCAAGGACGACCCCGCTCAAGGCAAGGGCGGGTGGCGGCAGGACTGGGTGACGGACACGTCCACCCTCTCAGTCTCCGAACCGAGAGGCGCAGCGTGGGTATGCACACCATGGACGGCTTGACAGGGGCCGCCGAGGGCGTGGGCTTCGTCCAGGAGGGTCCGCTTCCACACGTCGTCTGCTTGCTGGCGTCATACGCGCGCCAGTTCATGAGCTTGTGCTTCTGCGTGGGAATGTGGTGACGGCGGTCCTGTTTCAGCTTGAAAGGCAAGATGAGTTATCCGGGGTCAGGTCAGGGGAAAGCCTCTTACGCCGCGCCGGTCCCGGACGTCACTGGGCCGGTCCGTGCAACAAGGTCGAGCGCGCTCCCTCGCTAAAATTTGGCGAGCAAACGCCCGAAACCGGTCATCTGGTCGGCGATCCCGCCCGAACGCAGCGCGTGCCAGTAGGTGACGGCGTTCACGGCCAGAACTGGCTTTCTTAGCCAACGCTCGGCCTCCGCCGCGATCTGGACCATGGGCAAGTTGGCCCCGAACTGGACGACTGCCTCGATGTCGTCGCCATCGATCTCCCGGAGCGAATCGATCAGCGTTGCATTGCCGACATGGCCGATTTCGACTGGACCCGGGCAGGAGAGATGAACGGCCCGAACGACATCGAGCCCGAACTCCCCAAAGAACGTACGCAGGTGCTTATCGGCGGTAGGAAAGTAGGGGGTCAGCAAACCGACTTTCTGGCGGATACCGAGCGCCTTGAACGCTGCGGGCAACGCGTCGGCCGCCTGGGTCAGCGGTAGGTCTCCGGCACGCGCCTTGACCCGCGCCGCGATCCGCCGGCTGGGCTCCAGGCCACCGCCCCAGATGCTTTCTGCCGAAATGCCGAGCACGAGGTGGTCGGGCCGGCAGGTCAGCACCCGGTCGAGCGCTGCTTCCAGCGCCGCGTCGATCCGCTCGATGAGCTTGTCGAAATCGCTATCTGACTTGACCGGCTCATCCGGGATATGCATGCGGGCAAGATGGTTCGTTACGCCTGCCGGGCGCATGTCGTCGTATTCCGGTTGTACGACGGTGTTCGTCGAGGGTGTGACGACGCCGTATTTCCTTCGCCACGCCAAGGTGTCTGCCATTTTGCTATCTCCATCGTGCGGAAGCCCGTCTTCTTGGGCTCATTGCGGATTACACGCGCTGCGGCATGATCTTGGCCGGTGTTCGTAATAGGAAGAGGATGCCAGCACCGCCTGTAGCGGCAAACAGCGACAAGGCAAGCAACGCCAGTCTGAAGTCGTGGAATTGGCTGAGCAGCAGGCCGACGATAAAGGGGCCGACGAAGCCGCCGAGATTTCCGAACGTGGTCACCATGGCAATGCCACCAGCCGCGGCGGATCCCGTCATGTATGAGCCTGGTAAGACAAAGAACACACCGGCGAACGACATGACGCCGATTGCCGTGATGGTCGTTCCCACGAGCGCCAAATAAGGGTCGGCCATGAGCGACGTCAGGATGAACCCAAGGCTCGCGACGAAGAGCGCGATCGAAGCGTGCCATACCCGTTCGCCAGTCAGGTCGGAATGGCGGGCCCACAGGACCATAACGAGAGCCGCGACCGTGTAGGGGAGCGCACCGAGGAAACCGATCTCCAAGTTCGAAAGGCCGCCCAGCGATTTGAGGATTTGCGGCAACCAGAAGGTCAACCCGTAGATGATCGCACCCCAGGTGAAGTTCACCGCCCCGAGCAGCAGGATGGTTGGATTGAGGACCGAGGATACAACGGCTTTTATGGGAAAATGGCGCCCATCGGCCCGTGGTTGCGGCGCGCCGACCGATTGTTCGACCATATGGCTTTCGGCGCGCGTCAGCCAGCTTGCGGCAGCAGGGCCGTCGGGCAGTAGCCACAAAACCGCCACGCCCAGGAGTATGGCTGGCAATCCCTCAATGATGAAAAGCCATTGCCACCCCGCAAGTCCGGCGAACCCGTCCATGGTGAGCAACGCACCCGAAACGGGAGAACCGATCACGAGCGAGACCGGAAGGCCGAGCATCAGAGTGGCGGTGGCCCTCGCCCTGTTCCCAGCGGCAATCCAACACGTCACGTAGAAGATCACGCCCGGGAATAGGCCGGCCTCCGCTACACCGAGCAGGAGCCGCATGACGTAAAAGGAATTCGGGCCGCTGATGAGTGCATTGAGGCACTCGATGATGCCCCAAGTGACCATGATGCGCGCCAGCCAGCGTCGCGCGCCGAATCGCAGGATCATAGTGTTGCTGGGTAACTCGCAGATCAGGTAGCCAAGGAAGAACAACGACACGCCGGTCGAGAAGATGACTGGTGTGAACCCGAGTTGCTTGTTCATTTGCAGCGCAGCGAAGCCAACGTTCACGCGGTCGAGAAAGCTGATCACGTAGGCGACGAACAGCACCGGCACGATGCGCCAAAAGACCTTGCCTTGGACCCGGCGCAACAGCTCCGGCTTGGGCGACGACAGGCCGCTTCGTTCGGGCTCTGTGACCTCGATCGGTTCCGTTGCCGGCACTGTCGCCTCCCTAGATGGCAATTTGCGGAGCATTCCGCTGCCGAGGTCGGACCCGGGTGGCAAGGACCAGCATCAAACGGAGGTGCCGGCATCATGCCCGCTCGCCGTGGCGGCCAGCAGGTCCCCAGGCGTCAGACAGTCGCCGATGGCGTGCACCACGACACCGGCGGCTCGCAACCTCGCAGACAGCCCGTCCTCCGGGGTCCGAGGGGTGGAATAGGCCAGGAAAGCAACGTCCGGGATCCCGCTGCGCTCATTCGTATAGACATTCTCGTATTCCAAGGTCCCGTCCTCGAACGCGTCCGTCCAGACCGGCACCGATAGCGCAACGATGCGGACGTGCTGCTGCGCCATCCGGCGAAGCACCCCCTGCCGAGCCATCAAGTGAAGGTCCGTCCCGATTGTGTCCCGGGGCGTGAGGATGACGACTTGGTCGAAGACGCCCGTCAGGAACTCGGCGGCGGCGTAGGTGGCTTCCGAGTGATCCATGTCGAAGATGATGGCCGTGCCGGGCTGCCGTGCTTTCAGGCTGGCGACCTCGGCGATCGCCGTCCTCAAGTCTGGCACCATGCCGGACGTTCGAACCTCCTCGGGCAGCCAGTCTGGCGGGATCATGCGGGCGCCGCAGGCCAGCACCACGGCGTCGGGACGGAGCGCCAGGATGTCGTCAAGGCTGGCCGCACCGCCGAGCCGGAACACCGCGCCGGCCCGAAGGGCTGCGGGATACTGGTAGTCGTAGATGCTGGTGATCGTCTCTCCGCCGGGCAGCGGCATCCGAAGCCGCGCTTTTCCGCCGACCTCGTCCGAACGGCCGAACACAGTGACCGCATGGCCCCGTGCCGCCGCCACCCAGGCCGCTTCCAGTCCGGCGACCCCGGCGCCCACCACCACGACCTTGCGCGGCTTCAACGCGGGCTGTGGCCAGAAATCCGTCTCATCCGGCTTTCCGACACGCGGATTATTCACGCAGGCAATCGGCTTGTGGAACGCGATGATCGTGCCCCAGCACGTGTTGCACGAGAGGCAGTAGCGGATGTCGTGGGTGCGGTTCTCCGAAGCCTTCTTCAGCCAAGCCGGGTCGGCGATGAGACTCCGGCCAAGGCCGATGAGGTCGACCTCACCGTTCTGCAGGATAGCTTCGGCTTCCGCCGGGTCGGTGATCCGTGCGGTTGCCATCAGCGGCACGCCGTTCAGCGAAGGGCGTAGGCCTCGGATGATGCCCATGTAAGGCAGGCGCGGGCCGAACCGGTCCGGCACATGCATCTCGAGCGACAGCGCATGCGCGCCGAACCCGAATGCCACGTAGTCGACTTGGCCGGGCACGCAGAGGATCGAGGCGATGACGCCGGCCTCCACGGGACCGATGCCGCCCTTCACGCCATCATGGCCCGGCAGTTTCAGGCCGATCAGGAACTCTGGCCGGCACGCCCCGCGGATCGCCTGCACGGTCTCGGCGATCAGCCGCGTCCGCCCGGCCCAATCCCCGCCGTAGGCGTCTTCCCGCCGGTTGGACCATGGCGACAGGAACTGGTGGAACAGGTGCCCATGCCCGCACGACAGCTCCACGCCGCTGAAACCGTAGCGCTGCAAGAGCTGGCACGAACGCGCGGTCGCTTCGACCATGCGCGCGATCTCGTCCACGTCCAACGCGTGCGGCACCGTCCAGCTCAGGTCGTCCGGCAGCACGGACGCGCCGATGGCGTCCAGCGTCCGCCCGCTGTAATGCCGGCCGCGCCCATTATCCTGGATCTGGCCGAGCAGGCGGCAGTCCAGCCGCTCGACCGCGTCCGCCCAGCGGCAGAACCCGTCGACATCGGACTCGTCCCAAACCTGCGGCCGCGCCAGCGCGGCGTGATGCGGCGTCATGCCCAGCGGCTCCGTCACCGTCAGCGCCGCGCCCCCGAGCGCCCGGTTGACGTGATACTGGATCACCGTCGGACTCACCCGGCGGTTGTCCAGCATCTCTGTCGTCATGGACGTATGGGCGACACGGTTGCGCAGCGTGACCCGGCCCAGTTGAAACTTGGACAGGAGCCCGGGATACGAGGTCGGGTCGGCCGCCATCACGGACCCGCAGCCCCGATCGCCTCGAGTGCTGCCCGGCCACATTCCATGTCCTGGCTGTAATGGCCGCCGCTCAACCCGATCGCGCCGATCAGCAGACCGTCCTCCATGATGGGAAAGCCACCGCCGAACACCACCAGCCGCGGCGTGTGGGTGATGCCATGCAGAAGCGGGCCATCGTCCTTGATCAGGTCCCACCATGAATGGGTCGGCATCCTGAACGACGCGCTCGTATAGGCCTTGTTCTGGGCGATCTCGATCGTCAGCTTGCCGGCGCCCTCCATCCGGTGAAACGCCTTCAGGTCGCCGGCCTCGTCCATGACGGCGACCGACATCGCCAGCTGCAGCTCCCGCGCCTTCTCGACCGCGGCGGCGATGGCCCGTTCGGCGGTGGCTGTGTCGATGCTATGTTTTATGAACGACATACGCTGGCTCCGTCCCTGGTGCGGCTGCGGTCACTTGGCATGGCTTTGTCAAAACTCGCGCATCAGACGGGTATGGCCATAGACCTTGTCCATGATCCCACCCTGGCGCAGCGCGTGCCAATAGGTGGCGGTGTTGACGGCGATCACCGGCTTGCCGAGCCATCGCTCGGCCTCGTCTGCGATGGCAGCCATCGGCAGGTTGGCGCCGAATTGCACCAGCGCCTCGACATCCGAACTGTCGATGCTGGTCAACGCGTTGATCAACGTGCTGGCATTGGTGCGGGTATAGCCGGTGAACTGCCCACCCTGCATGTGGTTGAACCGGACCACCTCGAAGCCGCACTCAGCGAAGAAAGCCTCGATCCTGGGCTGGATGACCGGAAAATACGGTTCCACCACGGCGATGCGGCGCCTGACGCCAAAGCGCTGCAACGCCTCAATGATTGCCTCGCTGGCGAGTGAGACGGGCACGCCGCCCCCGGCTCGAGCCGCCATGCGGGCCGCAAGGTCTCGCGCGGACTGCCGGGTGCCGCCCCAGATCGACAGGGCGGAGATGCCGAGCACCAGGTGGTCCGGCCGGCACGTCATAACTTGGTTGATCGCCCCATCAATGCTCTGGAACAGGGCGTCGATGCCAGCCTCGAAATCCGCATCGGACTGAATGGAGAGATCGGGCACATGCATGCGGGCGAGGTGGTTCGTGACGCCGGGCGGCCGCATTCCGTCATATTCCGGCTGCACACAGGTATTCACCGACGGCGTCACCACGCCATACATGCGGCGGCTGCCGTAGAAGTCACGCGTCGCCGACATCGTCGTTCTCCAAACCAGGTTTCAAGGCGTCTGAACCAGGACGGCACTCCGCCTGCTCGCCAGGTCCGGTTCGAGCGCTTCCAGAGGCTTCTGCCGGGTTTCGATGCCGCCGAAGAGGAACATGCACGCCAGGGTCACCAGCACGACCGCGACCATCGTCACCACGGCGTTCACGCCACCAAATCCGAACGCCCAGACCACGGCGAACTGCATCCCAGCCGTGGTCATGCGCCCGACCATGCTGCGGAACCCGGTGCCGCGAAGCCGGTATTCAGTCGCGAACAGCTCTGTTTGCACGAGATAGCCGATTGTCAGCCACAGAAAGATCGAGCTGACCAGGCAAAACCCAATCGCCATCAGCCCTGCCGGATCGGCGATATGCGGGTAAATCAGCGCCAGCACGGCAGACGTGAGCGGCGCCAACACCATGATGACCCGGCGATTGACCCGGTCTGCCAATAGAAGGCCGATCAAGGCCCCGACGGGACCGCCCAGGCTCATCACCATGGTGAATTGTAGTGACGATGCGACGCTCAGCCCCTGTTTGACGAAGAACGTCGGCAGCCATCCGATGAGGCCGTAGTTGGCGAAGCCGAGCGAGACATTGATCATCACGGCCAGCGCCGTGCGCCATGCGACCTCCGGACGGAACAGCACAAGGATCGAATTTGGGGCCTGAATCGCTGGCGCGGCCGGCGTGCTGACCCGCGCACGGACTGCCTGCCCGGCCTCCGCCTCGGCCCCGCGCAGGATCGCGTCCGCTTCCGCAAGGCGGCCTTTCTGCTCCAGCCAGCGCGGGGATTCCGGCATGTTCTTGCGGGCGAACCATAGGATGATGGCGCCAATCCCGACGATCAGGAACATCGGCCGCCATCCCAGGGTCGGGATGATCAAATAGCCGAGCAAAGCCGAGGCAAACAGCGACGTATTGGCGACCAGCGAGGAGATCGCCACCCAGCGCCCCCGGCTGCGTGCCGGGATGAACTCGCTGATCGTGGCGTAGCCGATCGCGAGTTCTGCTCCAAGGCCGACGCCCATGATGAACCGGCATGCGATCAGCCAGTTCATGCTGGGCACGGCCGCCGCCGCGAGCGAGGCCAGGCCGAAGATCGCGAGATTGATCTGATACGACAGCCGCCGCCCGAACCGGTCGCCGATGATGCCCGCCGCGATCGCGCCGATCAGCATGCCGGCGAACGTTGCCGACACGAAGAGTGCGTTGAGGTCGAGGCTCGACCAGCCACTCTTGACGAGGCTCCCGAGCACACCGCCCGCGAGATAGACGTCGAACCCGTCAAGGAACAGGCCGGTGCTAACCAGGGCGACGATACGGTGGTGGAACCGCCCGACCGGCAATGCGTCGAGTCGTGCTCCTGCCTGAACACCTGCTACCGTCGTCATTGGATTCCCTCCGCTTGATTTGACCTTCTGGTCGGTTGTTCCGCTTCTTCGGCGGGTTGCGTTCGTTTTGTTTATGCGTCCACGGCCGTGCTCAGGCTGTCAGGCGGGGAAAGATGTCCACGTGCGCGCTTTGGCCCGGCAACCGGCGGTCGCCCATCTCGCGCTCCAGCCAGCGCGCCGCGTCCCGCAGCGCTGGGAACGCTCCATCATGGTTGACCCGGCTGCGGTCCAGCATGTAGGCGAGGTCCTCGGTGGCGATGTTGCCGGTGGCGCCGGGCGCGAACGGGCACCCGCCCAACCCGCCCAGGCTCGAATCCAGGACTGCGACCCCGGTCCGCAGCGCTGCGTCCGCATTGGCGAAGCCCGTGTTGCGCGTGTTGTGGAAATGTGCCCGCAGCTTCAGGCCGGGCACGGCCTCGATCAGCCTGCTGAAACGTTCCTCGACCTCGGCCGGAGTCCCGACGCCGATCGTGTCCGCAAGCGACAATTCATCCGTGCCGATCTGTGCGATCTCGCGGGCCAGGTCGAGGACGCGCACCAGCGGCACCTCGCCCTCGATTGGGCAGCCGAACGCGGCGGCGATCGTGACGGACCGCCGCAGGCCGGCGGCGGCGATCCGGGGCGACAAACGCCGCCATGCGGCGAGCGTGTCCGCGACCGTCGCGCCCTGGTTGCGCTCGCTGAATGTCTCGCTCGCGACGACCACGAAGGTAATTTCGTGCAGCCTGCTGCCAAGCGCGCGATCGACTCCCCGTTCATTCAGCGCCAGTGCGGACAGGCTGACACCCTGCAGGTCGCTCAGCGCTGCCACCACGGCCTCTGCGTCGGCCATCTGCGGCACGCGCCTTGGGTGAACGAAGCTGGTGACTTCGATCCGCCTGAGCCCGGTTGCGGCAAGCCGGCGTATCAACGCCACCTTGGTTCCGGTCGTGAGCATCGTCGTGTCGTTCTGCAGCCCGTCGCGTGGGCAAACTTCAACGAGCTCGACCGATAGGGGGCGGGCCGCCGGCATCGCTACCCGGCCGGGCGAACGGGTGTGTCGGCGCCGACGGGTCCGACAACCCCGGCCGCGGCCAGCGCCGCGATGCGCTCCGGCCCGTAGCCGAGCATGTCCGCCAGGACGTCGTGGTTGTGCTGGCCCAGTGCCGGGCCAGACGTCCGCACGCGGCCCGGCGTTGCGGACAGCCGCGGGAAGGCGTTCTGCATTTTGAGCCTGCCCAGGATCGGGTCGGTCACCTCTACGATCGCCTTGCGGGCGCGGAAATGCACATCCTCGAGCATCTCGGGCGCGCGATAGATATCCCCGCGCGGAATGCCGCCCTCGTCCAAAACCCGGCCCAGTTCCTCGCGATCCATCGTTTGGGTCCAGTCCGCGATCAAGGCATCCAGCTCGCGCTGGTACTGCCCGCGTTCGGTATGGGTGGCATAGCGCGGGTCGGCCGCGAGTTCGGGGCGCCCCATCACGCCGGCCAGGCGGCGGAACACGGTGTCCTGGTTCGCGGCGATCAGCACGAAGGTGCCGTTGCGCGTCGGGTAGACGTTCGAGGGCGCGATGTTGGGCAGGATCGCGCCCGTCCGTTCGCGGACATAGCCGGCCTTGTCATACTCGGTGACGAGGTTCTCCATGACGGCCAGCACGGCCTCATAGATCGCGCTGTCGACGACCTGGCCGCGCCCGGTCCGCTCACGCGCATGCAGCGCCATCAGGCCGCCGAGGCAGGCGAAGGTCGCAGCGAGCGTGTCGCCGATCGATATCCCGGCCCGCGACGGCGGGTTGGACGGGTCGCCGACGACATAGCGCAGCCCGCCCATCGCCTCGCCGATCGCGCCGAAGCCTGCCTTGCCGGCATAGGGCCCAGTTTGGCCGTAGCCGGAGACGCGGATCATCACTAGCCGCGGGTTAATGGCCGAGAGCTGGTCATAGCCAAGCCCCCAGCGCTCCATCGTGCCGGGACGAAAATTCTCGACCAGGATGTCGGCACCGGATAAAAGGTCACGGATGACCGCCTGGCCATCCGGCGTGCGCGCGTCGATCTCGACCGACTTCTTACCCCTGGCAATGACCGGCCACCACAGGGACTGGCCGTGCGACTTTTCCCGGCCCCACTCACGCATGGGGTCGCCAACGCCGGGTGGCTCGACCTTTACGACCTCTGCTCCGAAATCCGACAAAAGCTGTCCGCAGAACGGACCGGCAATGAGCTGACCCATTTCGACCACACCAAGGCCGGACAATGCAGCGCCGTCGTCTTGCTCCAAGCTCGCCATCCGCCTGCCCCAGCCGTTCGTGGGTCGAACCTAGTCCAATCAGAAGATTGGATGCAATCCTTAATTGGCCACATATCGGCTGAGAGATGATATTGCGCTCTGACCTAAACGGGCACAGGGGTTCATAAGGCGTGGGTCGGCCATGATCGTTTGTTATGCGTGGTCTCAATGCTGCATTGCATCCAATATAGGGGTTAGGATGGGACGGCAGCCTACAGCAATACGTGCCAACGCCCGAAACCTTGCTATCAATGCAAACCGTAGGGAGCCTGTTGCACAATCGCCTTTGGGAACGTCGGGATGACGTGTTTTGGTGTGCTTCGGTGTTGACGGGCCTGGCGAACCACGATTCGATCATCGCTCTCCCACGACACGGGCCGAGCGATG
>JAABUQ010007984.1_pt1 | contig 15031 bp, 3 predicted proteins | sample 5560001 | NCBI WGS metagenome assembly JAABUQ01 (sample SAMN10711888, study PRJNA513371) | rock metagenome | isolation source: Antarctica rocks | place: Antarctica: Victoria Land, Finger Mt nord | collected 2015-12-18 | reverse complement strand
AAATATTTTATTATTATTATAAAAATTATATTTAAAATTATTATTTTCCGGATTAAAAGAATAAAAATTTCTATTTTATTATAATATTAAATATTTTATTATAATTTAATATATTATTAAAATATTTATAAAAGTTCAATTATTAATATATAAATTTAATTCTATTTCTAATATAAAATAAGAATAAATATTCGAAGATTTAATTATTATTTATATTCTTTATTATTATTTATATTTTTATTTGCTATTTAAAACTAAGACTTTAGAGAATATAATATATTTAGCTTTAATAAAGATTTACTTATTCTTTAATACCGCTTTAATTTATAAAGGTTATAAGTTAAAATCGGTAATATTAAAAGGTTATAAGATTATTATTAAATTAAATATTCGAAAACATATATTAAGCTTATATTTATTTTATTATTAAGGCTTATTTAAACTTCTATAAGAGTTTATTCTTAAATATTCTATATTCTATATATTAATTTAAAAGGCTTTCCAAAAAAGGGAATTTCTAATTTACTATATATTGACATTTAATTAAAATTTATTATATTATTATATTATATTATTATTATATTATTATTATATATATTATTATTATAAAAGGAATTAAAATATTAATCGCTTATTATAAATTTATTATATTAATAATTAAATAACTTCTTTAAATAATTATTAAAAACTAATTATTTTCCCTTTTTTTTTAGTAATATTTGAAAAATAAATTAAGAACCTTATTGTTTTAAATAATTAATAAATTATAATATTTCTAATTAAATTATTATAACTTTATATATAAATAAATATATTATTATAATATATTTATATTAATATAATTAGGAGGATATATTTAAAAAGCTTAATAAATATTTATTTATATATTTTATAATTTATTATATTACCGAGGCTTTTAAAACGTTTAATAATAATATATATAAATATAAAATATAAACCTTTCGACTATATAAAACCTATATAAAATATATAAATTATATAAATTATATAAATTATATAAATAAAAATTATTAATATTTTAATATTTTAATATTTATATTTATAATTTATTATTATATTTAGCTTTATATTTTTAAAAATATAAAATTTTATTTCTTTATTGTTTTATTATTTATTAATTAATTTATATTAATAAAGGCTTATATAAGAACGCTTAAAGAGTTTTATAATTTATATTTTTTAAATATTTAATATAATATATAAACTTAATATATAAAGGGGGTTAATAAGGTATTTTCGCTTTTTTGAGTATGTTACGAAAATGGCTTGGGTTATAGGTTATAATGTACCCAAACGGACCCCCCAATAAATAATACTATTGTAAGTAATTGGCCAATTACTTAATTGACGGCTTATTAATTAGTTAAATATTCATCTAATTAATAATCATTTTTCCTTTAATATTGAATAGTATATAATATAATATTAATAATAGTTTAATATAATATATATTATATTTTTTTAAATAATTATAACAATATTATTGCAAAGTATTTAAAACGATATATATTAAAAAAAATTATAAAAAAAAAATTCCTTTTATAATTGTTTTGTAATAATCGTTTTTTCTGTTAAGTTTATATTATATTATCATTAAAAATCGACGGAATAACCGGTCGTTTTAAAACGGTTTTAATATTTAACGAGGGGACGGCCCAAGGGCTGCCGTTTCCGGCAGGTTCGGACGCCGCTTTTGACAGCCTTTTGCCGGGTCCCCTGCCACTCTACCGCCCCCCCTGTCCTCCCCCCACCACCCACCCTGACGTCAGGGACCCATGCACCCCACCCTGATCTTTTTTTGTTCCTGCATCGACGTTGCCATCAAAAAACCGTCTCGCTCAGCTCGGCGCTTCGATTCAGTCTCTAACCCTCCTACGTGCGGTCTAACGCTATGTACTTACATCATGGTCTTGGTCTTGCTCTGCCCCTGAACCCTACATATCCAGAACTGGTCCGTCTGCACGAAGCTCTTACTGGATGGGGGCGCAGATGTAACAATCAGGGATATGACGGGACGCACTGCGATGGATTCGGCAAGGGACATAACATGCTTTGGAAGCTCTTGATGGCAAAGAGTTGATAGGTTTTGTTCTTTTTCGAGGCAATTTCATCGAGCCATAATATGCCGACATCATATAACCAAGGAGCAGTATTAATACTTCTCTCCGGCCATCGAGTTCCTCTTTCTCTTAGTATAGTACTATAGCTATTATCTCCATTCCAGCGGAAGCAGATCCATAGTAAAACCCAGAAGAACAACTCAAGATCACGCATAGGACTATGATGCTCGCCAAGCAGTACACTGCACCAATCGCCATGAAAATTTTGGTTCCAGCCATACTTGATGATTGAGGTGGTTTACTGGACAATGTCCCTTCGAGTTCTAGTTCTGCCAGGTACTTGAGGCGACCTGGATTATCCGTCTCGAGTACTTAATACAAGACTCTGAAAATGGAGATTCACTGAATTCAATTCATGGTCAAATTATGAAACTTTAGCACTGGCCGACAGTCTTGGCCTTGATATTGTCCCTTGCCTTCTCGAGTATTCTCTTCATATCGGAGTAAAGCTCTCGGTGCTCGCTGAACCACCTACTGCCTCCCACAAATACCACTTGGTGTAGCTCCTTCAGACAAGGAATCAGTGGCTTGCAGTGTTCAGTAAAGTAATCGTCCATAGTATCAAAAATACCCTTCGATATTTGACCAGCCTTTTCTCTCGCCAATTCCTTGGTGCCAGCGTAGTTCCACTTCTCATATTCCGGAACTGTCCTGCGTTTAACCTCGCCTTTCTCATTCAGACCATCGTAACGTATGCAGACCCAGAAAAGCACCCAGAAGAACGATTCCAGATCGTGTATAAAGCTGTGAGGCTCGCCAAGCAGTGCACCAATCGCCATGAAAAACTTTGTACCAATCTTGCCGGGTACGCCGGACGCTCGATCGCTGCCGGTCTTGATGCTAAGGACGGTATCGATAAGCAAACCATCTTCTTCATTCTCTCTGAGCATGATTTTACCAATCGATATATCACAATGGAGGATTCCAGTATTCAGCAAGGACTCGTGCCCTGAAATAAAGTCAGCAATACTCTTGATGTTCGTTATGAGATCTTTACCTTTGATAACTCCAATGAATCCGGTGACGAGAACTACCGGAGACGATGCTTCGTAAATGGGCTTGCCGAAATCACGAGTGATAACAAGTCGATGGACTCAATTATGAACCGGCGACCCTGGATTCCACGATTCAAAGCTTGAGCAGGATCTCATAAAACTGGCTGGTGGCGCCATTTGAGCTGTACTTGACGATCGCTTCCGTGAAAGACTGTGGCTTTGGCTTCGACTTCGACTCCGACGTTAGCCTGCCACACTCTTCCCTGGAGGCTCTGAGGCTGATACGTCAGGCTCGTTGAAGGACCTCTGCTTGAATCTTGTTCGACCGGATATTTACATCAACCCTCTTCGCATATTCTCGATGGTATCGTCGTTCTTTCCGTCAACCTGGACTGTTTCGTGATGATAGTACCAGGCGATATTCCTCGCGCCTTTGTCCGTTGCCTCTTTGATTAGCTCCCCCTCTTCCGGTGGTTCCTCAAACTGCCATAACTTTTTGACGAGAGGTTCCTTCGACTGGTCTTTATCGCAATATGCCCTCCAACACGCCGTGGCCCGGCTAGCAACCACCGTGTGCTTTCTGATCTCCTCCGTAAGAATAAGCCGTTCGATCTAATCGTCTCGGGTAATCACCACGTAACGCTGGCTATCAGAACGCTGAATTATAGGGTCGAGGCCGAGCTGCTTGTCGTCTATCAGGTGATAGCCAAGTATAATACGGAAGAATTTAAGTCCATCCTGATTGATATCAAAGGAGGAAGATCCAGAGCTGCCTGATCGATCGAAATACCACAAGCGTATCATATACCCACAGAGGGTAAATCCAAGCACAAACCTTCGGTCCTGCGAGCAGAAGACTTCTCGAGTATACGTAGCTAGATCGAGCCATGCTGGTTCCTGCCCGTCCTGGATAGGATTGCTCTTCAACTCACCAGTTACAAGCATCTGAGCCCAGTTAGACTTTGGTTTTTGTGTCTTCCCGTGGTCAGTCTCGCTCTGGACGTCCATCTTCCGTTTGATGGAGGATCCATCAAGGTAGGTGCTCGACCCTTTATAGATCTGCTGGGGAGCAGCAGGATGTGCACTATGTTCGTTGACCCATACTATGAAATGCTTCACAAGCTCTTGAAACCACTCCAGGACGAGGTCCTCCTTGGCACTTGGAGGCCACTTAGTCTAACCGCTACCTTTGCTGTAGAGCTGGGGATCCTCCTCTTGACATCGATCGAATACTGTCTCTGCTAGCTCGTCGAGTTGGGGGATATGTCCGAAGACAGCGGGGATAACGTCAGGGATATCAATTCGAAGGGTTGGGAGGAGTTCTTCTTTTAGCGTATTATCGACCTGCTTCCTGTGCTCGGATGCGTCTGCGAAGCTGCCCGTGTTGAAGGACCAAGGCGTCTGCTGGAACGAGGTTGTACATAACGGGTGAGATTGAGGTAGGGTTGTAGGTTGCGGTAGTTGTAGGAACCGCTGGCGTTATCTTTTTGTTGTGCCCAGTCTTGAATTCCGCGTCTTCTTAGCTCAAAAATGCTAACTCTCTAGGCAAACATACTCCAGATCCCAATATTACTTTCCAACAATATCATTGTTTGTGCCCGCCTGGGATTCAGAAATATTCCGATTTTGTAATTCCCCTGGACTTCCTTGCTCCTTTGTTACAGCTGCCGACTCTTGATAATGGACTATCAGGTTATCCTTAATGGAACAAGCGTTTCCTCTGGCCCAATCTTGAAGATTTCGTATTTGTCGATAGCCAAGTTTGAAGCTGTTGTAATCCATACTGATAGAGCTATCATAGATCGGGCACTGGTGATAGACGGTCTTCCCTGAAGCATTCGTCGCTGAATAATGCACCGATATTAAAAGTCGTTTGCCATCGCTCACAAAGCTACCCACATGTGCAGCATTCGCTTCATCCATTTTGCTCATAGAGATACAGGCATGGTTTCTACCATAAACCAGGCATGCTGCGTCATAAGCTGCTTGGCATGTCCCACATTCGAAATCTCCCCCTCGTCTTTTAAATTCGCCAATGTTATGAGGAAGCGCAATCGGAAATTGATCTGGAGTTAGAACGGCCGAGCCGCCAAGCAGATCCTTTATAGGATATGGCTGAAAGGCTTCTTCGAGATACCCTTCGACAAAATCGGGCTTGGCGGCAGATAGACCATTATTAAAACCGACATTACTCGGGAACTCGATGAATTGCTGATTGATAAGTTGCTTTTGATCCTCGTCATCATCATTTTTCAATAATGATAAAACAGTCCGCTGAATAGCATTTTCATTTCCTGCGAGACCTACCGCCCGACGATATCTCTTGAAATCTTTTAGCTCAGGACTAGGTGACTCGCGTGGTCGCTTAAAGGTATAGCGAATCTTGTCAATATTGCTAGGTTCGGTGGACTCGTAATCCTGTAAGATCCCGTTCTTCCTAATGATTCCTGGAAATTTAGAGTCTGAACTTGGGATAGATTTGGTGCTTGAGGTAGTCTTGTCGCTTGCGGAAGTCTTGCCTGTCAGGTCTGATTCTGTCCCGGATTTCCCGGATTTTGTCTCGTTCTTCCTTCCTTTTGCCATATTGACAAACTCCCAGTCTCGGAGCCCCGTTGCATTAGCTGAGCACAACTTTTGCGAGTCGGTCTCATGAGAGATCCGGTCTAGATTGTATGATGTAAGCCTTGGATTATTTTTCTGGGAATCTTGTGCTAGTTGATGTTGGTTCCCAGATTTCTCTCGTTCTGGTGGCTGTAGTAACCCGACGTCGTCCTGGGGAATATGGTTTATGTGGTTCGAAGCAGTATTATTGTTGGGTGGAGGTTTTTTTTCCGGAACTGGAGTAAAGGATCTGCGTTAGCTTCGTACAGTATTGATGTGAAAGTAGGCTTCGTCAGCGAAGAGGCCGTCTCGAAAATGGGAGCAGATAGGCCAGCAAGACTACAAATCTTTGAGTCCCTGCTTACCCTGAGATTGCTGTTGTCCGATGAAAAGATTGGGTTTGCGTGTTTTGAGCGACGAACTCGTTTGTTCTTGGGGTAATCTTCGCCCTTTTTGGTTCGACTTGTAGGATTCGTGCTGTCGTGCGCTCCTGCGGAGAGGTTGGGACGATGCTTTGCGCTCGATATTTTGACGACGTCCACCGGCTGCAAGCGATAAGCGATATTAAGGGTCATCAGCCATATAAAATATGGATTGAATAGCACTGACATTTCTCTTTTGTCGTTGAGCTCTTACTTATGCTAGAGCGCTCTCCTTCCTTGTAGTTCTGGCCTTTCGGCTGATCCAACCCATTTGGTTTCATGTGGCATCTGCGCCCTTTAGACGTGTCTCCGTCCATAGCGAAGGGTTTTACATTGATTGGCAGTGAGTCATCAGAGTATTCCTTAACGATCTAGGAGGTAAAACTTCTTTGTTCTAGCTGGCTTGCTGTACAATGTACAATTAAAGGTGGTTAGAATCGCGCGAGGAGAACCAAACGATTGCCTAAGCGCCGCAACACAAGCCTGCAAAATTAGGCTTTATTGGTTTCAGACATGCAAGGTAGATTGTGGCAGCGTCATGCAAGAAAACGGCGAGCGGCAACGGATTGGCGTTGATTGAATCAATGGTAGGAATATCGATGGAGGAAGTCTTCCATCCGAGTCTCGAAGGGTTCAACTCCCAATCGCACAGCCCCGTAGGGCTGATTTCAGGATTTTCGAAATTTATTGCAGAAATCGTCGTTCCAGCACCTATTCAGTACTCATATTGCATCGAACACCCTTCCTCCATGGCCCCCGCGGTCCCTACTGATCTTACGCCTTCCTCCCTGCCCTCAATCGAGCCCAGCGCTGTCGTCACCCTTGCGCCCGAGCCTGAAGATTTTTTACCCTTACAGTTGACGACCCTGCTTTCGATACCGATGACCCTGACCGTGCCTATGATGCCCAAATACCTTACGAAGAACGTATAGTTCTTGCCTACAAGGCCTTTTAGGGAAAACCCCAGTTCTCTGAGCCTCTAGGGCTGCAAAAGAATTCGGTGTTGCTAAATCTACACTTTATGGACGAGCAAAGTCGGCAAAAATCAAGGTGAATTCCAGCAACGTCTTCACCCTGAGGAAGAGTCTGTCTCAGCGCAGTGGATTGAACATTTACAAGCATGTAGGGTCAGGGGGATTCGTTGTTCTATACTTGTTGGTATAAATAGCATGCTTCTCAAGTAAATCTTCGGTGAAGAGGAGGCTACAAATAGCATAGGGAGTATATAAGGCTGGATCAGGGCCGAGATTATGCGTCCCATCGAGGTTGGGTTTTTGGATTTCCATAGGTTCGTAGTCAGGTAAAGGTTGCGGTGGTGGGGGCGGCCGTTTTGCGGGCTTAGAGGGTTTAGGATCGATAGGCATAGGGTCAATATCATCGCAGATACAATTGCGCTCCCATTTGGGCTGGTTTATGGTGGTTCAATAGCTAGATATTTTGATGCATGCGCGCGGCACTGAGTGCCAAGGAATGCCAAGGAAAATAAAGTCACCGCCGATCGATTCCGTACACCCAGGCACCGAGCAATGCTTGGAGGCAATTATTGAGTCGTTTTAAAATTACCTGTCAATACCGTTAGATCGCTCCCATATTTGAGGCAGCAAAAACAACCAGTGAGAAGGCCGCCTAAAACAGCGCCGAGACCACCTCGAACTAGGCGCCTTCTCATCTGCACACAAAGTATCCGCGTCGCTTCTTAACACCCTTACCCTTTCATCAACTTATGGCCCAGCTGTCTGAGAGCGAGCTTGACATCATTAAATCCAATCTCATTAAGGACAAGTTCAAAGCTCTCCTCACCACATTCAAGTCAGCGTATTCAAACGCGAAGATTGCGGATTCACCAGCAGGTTATGAGAGACTTCTCACGGATCCAGGTAGGTGAAACGCACAATTCTTCCGACCTAGCTAATCCACAGCAGTCGGAAGAGGTCTGGCTCTTAGATTTATAGGCACTTTGCAGTTGCTGCCAGCAGCATCGACTCTTCCCTCCAAGTGGTGACGTGGCTCTACTTTACTCTGGTCTCTCCTCAAGCCAAACCAACATCAATTTCATCGCCGGACTTCTACATGCTGTGGTTGCCAGGAGGATGATCAGAAGACATGGGCCAAGCTATACAAGGTCATCGCGCACACCAGCTGTTAGGGTATACAGTAAATGGCAATATAGAGTATGATAACTAGACGCAGTTGCTACGATAATAGAGCGCAAGCGGAACGTAATAGATAGATAATTGTTATTAACCTTATCTTTTAAGAAGATATAAGAATTAATAGTTATCGTTAAAAGAATAAGGGACCCTTAAAATAATAAAATTAATTTTAAAATATATATATATAATAAAAAAATAATTAAAAAAGTTAAAAAAAATTTTATAATTATATAATTTGGTTGGAATGTTAAAAGAAAAAATAAAGAATATAATTTAATAATATTAACTTTTAATAATTTTATTATTAAAATATAATATTATTAAATTAAATTTGTAAATTATTCTTTTAATTAAAAAATAAAATATATTATTTAAAATTAATATTTTATTAATTAATAAATTCTTTAAATAATAATTCTTATTAATATTTTTAATATTAAATTCGTTATTTTTATTTATAAATATAACGGTTTTTCGCTTTTTAAAATAAAATCAAATGTCGTTATTAATAATAATAAAACAATCGAAATAAATTTGATAAAATATTTATATTAATATATATTTAAGTTAGTAAGAAGTTTATTTGTATATAATACTAGTTATAGACCTTTATTTATATTTGAATGAAAATTCGAAAAACTTTATCGTTATCGAAATCGCTATACAAAAATATAATACAAACGTAAAATATATATTACGCGTATAAAGCGTAATATAAAGTTTTTATAGTTTTATAATTATAATTTTAAATAATAATATAATTACCGATAATATACAAAAACGATATAATATACGTAATAAATATCTTTTTATTTATTCATTAATTAAAGTATATAGTAAAATATATATAAAAAGTCGAACCTTTTATTATAAAAAGGCTTTTTATATATTATTAAAATATATATTGTTTTTACGTTTTTCGAAAGTATAATTAATTAATTATTTTATAGTCTTATTTATTACTTTATTTTCTAAAATTTTTGTATAATTTAAAATTTAATCAAAATTTAATGTAACTTCTTCGACTTTTGTTATTTTATAAACGGCTTATATATATTATAACCTCGTTTAATCCGTTATAAAATATATTTCCTATATTACTTTTAATGAAATTTGATTATTTAAAAATATTATATATATATGTTTTATATTAATTTCGATAATATATTGAATATATACTTTTTTAATTATTATTATTAAACTTTTAATTCTTTATAATATATGAAAGTTATTTTCAAACCTTTTAAACCTTTTAAACCTTTTATTTATTTTTATTTTAAATTAATTAATATAATTATTATATTCCTATTATATTAATTTTTATTTAAATAAAATTTATAGTTTAAAAGTATATTATTTGTATTATATATATAATTTGTAATTTCTTTATTTTTATATATAATAACTTTTAAAAGTACTATTTATAATAATATTATATAAAGGAATATTTTTAATATTTCCTTTAACTTTAAAAGTTTAATTATTATTTTTTTTTTTAATATTTAATATTTTAATATATATTTTTTTTCTTATTTTATTTTATAATAATATTTCGGTAAATATATTTTATTATTATTTTAACTTTAATTTTAATTTAATTTTTAAAAATTTAAATTTATTTTAATAATATATTTATTTAATTAAAACTTTATAATTGTTTTAAATTATTTTAAAATTTATATTTCTTAATCGCAAATTAAAAACTATAATATTATATTTATATATTATATATATAATAGATATATTTTAATATTTGATAATTTTTCTTTATAAAAATATTATAAATTAATAATATTAGTTTTAAGTTTTATATTCTTATATATATTTAATAAATTAGTATTATAAAAGAAATATAAAAGAAATAAAAATAATACGCTTTATAATATATTTATATTAATGTTATATATTAATTTTATATAAGAAATATTATCGAATATTTTTATAATATTCAAATTTAGTAAGTTTATTATTCTTTTCTTATTAATTCTTTATATAATATAAATCTTTTTAATAATTAAATATTATATTATATTAATAGACTTTTTAATCTTAAACCTTATTTAAATATTTAATAATATAATAAATAAATATATTCTAAAATTTATATAATTTTCTTTTTAAAGTTTTTAAAATATAATCGTTATTATTAATTTAACATAATTTAATTATATTCCTTTTTCTAAATACTTTTGGAAGAGGAACTTAAGTTATATTAATATTTTATATATAACAAGGCGGAGAATTTTATTTAATATTTTATTAAATTTAAAAACTTTATTAAAATTTATTTCTTAATTATTTTATATATTTTATATTTTATTAGAAAATCGCCCCTTTTTATTAATTTCTTATATTAATAACCGAATATATTTTCTAAACTAATTTTTAAATAAAATTTCTATTTTGTTTTTTTACGTTAATTACTAATATTCTATTTATATTATATAAAAGGAAAATTAATAAACTTTATATTATATATTATTTATTTATTTTTTTATTTATTTATTTTATAATATAATAAAACTTTTAATAAAAATTTTTACTTTTTATATAATTTTTTTTTATTTTTTTTATTTATATTTTTTAATTTATTTATTTAATTTATTTTTAATTTTCTAATATTTATTTTAATTCTTTTAAATTTTATTTATATTATAATTATGTTATATTCTTTCGATTAATATATTTTAACTTTATTATTAAGTTTAATTTATAAAATCGAAATTTTTATTATTATTACTTTAATAACTTTTATAAGCTCCGATATATAATTATTGATTTATTAATAACTTATTTAATTATTTTTTAATAATTTTGTAAAATTAATAAGGAGTAATATTTTGAATTTCTTCGAATTTATTATTCTTTAATTTCTATATTAATATTATAATAACGTATTAAGAATAATTATATAAAAGGTTGTTTTTATAAAAAAATAATCCGATAAACATTTAATATTATTTTATATTTAATATATTAATAATCGATTGGTTACTTTATTTAATACAAATATTAAATTAATTATAATTTATTAATTATAATTTATTAATTATATATGTTTTTTATTATAATTCCTTTTAATATTATTAATATTACGTTTATAACTTATATATTTTTTAATAAATTATTTAATTATATATATTAAAACAAGTATAAAAGTTTTATTTATAAAAGATAATATAAATTAAAATCTTTTAAAATTAAATACTTCTTATGTTATATCAATACAAAAGGTAATAATAATCGATATTATATAAGTTTATTAACTAAGATAATAAAGTTAAGGAGCAAGAGTATAAAAGTACTCTTTAACTATTTATATATATAAAAGATTGGTAATATTATACGTTAACCTTAACTAAACTTAATATACTTAAATATAATAATATTGTAAATATTTAATACTTTTTATATTTATAATATATATTTTATATAATTATAATAATACTCCCCTTTCCGAATAAGTTATATTTTTATAATTATAAAAGAAATAATATAAACTTAATTTTTAACCCGAAATAGTACAAAAGAATTTAAAGAAGAAAAAATATTAATATAAATATAAATATTAATAATATTTAATAAACGTTGATAATATTTAACAAATAAGAACGGTTCCTTTATTTTCTTTATATTTTAATTAATTATTAAATATCTAATCGTTTTAATATCAATACAGTTAACGTTATTTACAAATAATATTAATTAATAATAATTCTTTACTTTCCTATTCGTTATCTTAGGTACGGTTTTTCTAAATACTTTTAATAAAAGTTGTTAATAACGTTTTAAGTATTAACAAATTCTTTTCCGTTAATATTATATTATTTTAGATTTTTGTTTTATTTATCTTATTTAACGTAATATTATAATTACTTATTTTAATTATATAATTATAAATCAAAAATTTTATTAATTTCCTATTCTTCTTTTTTGTTAATAATAATTAGTAAAAACGGAGCTATTCTTTAATTATTTAAAAACTTAATAAATATTAAAATTAAATAATTAATATATATAATAAAGTAAATATATATATAATTAGGTAATTTTAACTTATATAACAATTTTACTTTAATAATAATTTCAAAAAGATTTAATTATTTATAATTTAGCTTATAATTTAATCTATTAATAACAATTTTTTTATTTTTAAAAAAAATTAAATTTCCGAATTTATAATGATTTAAACTATTATTTTTTATTAAGTTATTTTAAAATTATCTTTAATAAATTGTAAGATATTTTTTATATTCTTTATAATCCCTTTTATATAAATAGCTTAAAATTATTTTTTTAATTAAATTATAAAATATATTATTCGAACTAAAATTTATTCTTAAATGAAAACTTTTATTAATAAAGAATAATATTAATTTTAAAAATGAAGAAATAATATTATTATTTATAAATTTAATAATAAAGAATTATTTAACTTAATTATTTTAAAAATAATTATAAAGAATATAAATTTAATATTTAATATTTTAATTTATTTATTTAATAATTTATAAATAATAAGTTATAAAAAGCTTTAAACTTATTTTTAATTATTTATAAATTAATTATTATAAAATAAAAACGAATTAAAAACCTTTATTCGAAATAATTAAATTAAAAAAATAATAGAAAATAGAAAATAGAAAATAGAAAATAGAAAATAGAAAATAGAAAATAGAAAATAGAAAATAGAAAATAGAAAATAGAAAATAGAAAATAGAATTTAAAAAGATTTTAATTATAACTTTTATATTAATTTGATTATTTTTAATTAAATAAAATATATAATATTATTTTTTTAATAATTTATTTATAATAATATATATTATATTATATTTATTAAACTTAAATAATTTAATAATAAAATTTATTAAACTATTAATTTGTTATTATTATAAAATTAATAATAATTTAAATAATTTAAACTTTTTAATTATAAAAACTTTAATTTGTTAATATTTATTATAATTTTGAATATATTATTTAATATTAAAATTTTTATTATTTTAATAATAATATTAATTAATTAACTTAAAAATATAATTAATATTAAAATAATTAATTAATTTAAATTTATAAAAATTTTAAATTAAATTAATAATTAATAATTTAAAAATTTAAATATTATTTTCTTAGAAAAAATTATATTTCGATTAAATATATAACGAAAGTTAGTTTTATTATAAATAAACAAATTAATTACTAATTAATTTTTTAATTTTTTATAAAAATTATTATTTTTGTTATTTTATATTATCTTCTTATATAATAATAAAATATTTTTATTATTTTTATTTATAATTAAAATAAGCGCGATTTTAATATAATTGAAAATAAATATTATTTAATATTAATATTATATTTATTTATTATTAATATTAATTAAATAAAATTTAAATATTTTAATTTAAATATTAACCTTTTTATTATATTTCTTTTTATAATAAAGTTAAGTTTTAATAAAATATTTAAATATTTAATTTAATTTTTATTTAATTTTTTAATTTTTATAAAATACTTTAATCTTTTATAATTAATAAAGATTTTAATAAAGATTTTAATATTTTCGAATTTAAATTTCTAATTTTTTAAAATTCTAATTATAAAAAACTTTTTATTATAAATATAATAATTATATTTAGTTAAAAATAATTTTTTATTAAAGAAAGTTATTAAATATATCATTTTATTATTTAAATATTATTAATAAAATTAAATAGAAATATATAATATTTATATAAATTTATTAAAATAATAAAAATAATAAAATCTTTATTTTTAAAATATATATAAAGTTTATTAAATATAATAATAATATTAAATTTAATTATAATTTTATAATTTTAAATATATATTAAAACTTTATTTATTAAAGGAAATAAATAATAATTCTTTTTAATAAATATATTTAATTTATAATAATTAATATAAAAGTAAAAGTTTCTATTTGGTTTAATTATAAATAAAATTATTAATATAAAAAATACATAATTAAAAATAATAAATTTTTTTTAAAAGTTTTTAATAAAATATTTCCGAATCTTTTAAAGTTTATATTTTAATATAAATAAATTCTATTTTTTGGAAATAATCTTTAAAATTTTAATTTAATTTTATAATTATATAAATAATATAAAAGTAATTTGTTTATTTTATTTTTATTAAAAATATTAAAAAATTAATAATATTCTTTTAATAATTATTTAATAATCTTATTTATAAATAAAGTAATTAGCGAAATTTGTTTTTTATTTTAAAACTTAAATAACTTATTTTAAAGTTTAATTTATTAATTTATTTCGGAAATAATAAACGAAAAAATATAAATTTTTTTTTTAAATAATAAATTAATATATTATTATATTAATTTGAAATATATTAAAATTATTAAAATTATCCGAATAATCTTTATAAATATTAATTTTTTTTTAATTTAATTATAATAAATAAAGAATAAATTTAATAATTTAATTAATTTAATTATTAATAAAATTGTAAAATTATATATTTTTTTCCTTTTTTTAATATAAATAATATAAATTAATAACTTTAAAAATCTTAATTTTATTAAAAGTTAATATATATTAAAAGCTTTTTTTTATTCAAAAAAAAATAATTAAAAATTTAAATTTATTTAAAAATAATTCTTAATATAATATTTAAATTTAAAATAAATTTTATTTATTAATATATTTAAAATTATATTATATTTATTTATT
>JAABUQ010007983.1_pt1 | contig 15031 bp, 28 predicted proteins | sample 5560001 | NCBI WGS metagenome assembly JAABUQ01 (sample SAMN10711888, study PRJNA513371) | rock metagenome | isolation source: Antarctica rocks | place: Antarctica: Victoria Land, Finger Mt nord | collected 2015-12-18 | reverse complement strand
CGTCCGTGCTCCGTAGATGGCGCACCGCATCCAATGCCGGCTGACCGGCCGGGGTGGCGCCGAGGGCAACGGACCGGAGCATGGCCGGCAGGAAGCGCAGCTTGCCGGTCTGGGCCCGCAACTCGGTAAAGTAGAGATCGCCAGGCGGTCGGACGATGGCGTCGATCTGCTCCAGCGCCGCCGCCAACATCGCGCGCGGCACGATGGCGAATGCAGCCTCGCGCACGGCGTCGTCCTTCACCGCGTCGTCCATCAGCACGCCGCCGGCGCGGCGAAGCTGGAGGGCGGCGGCATCGAGATCGCGGATGGTGCGCAGCCGGGCCTTCTTGCCGATTTTGGCCGCATCGGTGAACAAGGTGGTGACCACAATGTCGAACAGGTCGAGCACGTCGTCCTGTGCGGTCGCTTCCAGCGTCCGCACGAAGGCGAGCAGCGTCGCCGTGCGCCGCTCCAACGGCATCCGAGCCACGGCTTGTGCCTTGGCAACGGTCGCGAACCGGGCGAGTCCTGTGACTCGGCCTGGCGGCACGTGGTCGATAGTCGGCAGGCCCGTGGTCAACGCCCGCACCTCGTCGAGCCGGCCGACGGCGCGGGATAGTTCGGCGCCGCTACGCAGGTAGGGGCCGTCACGCAGACGGTCGAGCGGGCTGGGCCGGCCTCCCTCGCCGGCGACCAGCAGGGCGTCAAGCTGCGCCCGCTGTTCGCGCGTCACGTCGCGGGCGAGGGTGCGCCAGAGCCGGCGGGCGGCCCGGGCGCGAATGCGGGCAACTAGGCGCTCGAGGGCCGACGCACCTGGCAGTAGCACCTTCTCCGTCACCAGCCAGACGGTCGCGCGGTCGAACAGCACGCTTGGCCGGTCCGTGCCCGTCCAGCAGAGGGCGTAAAGCCATCGGGCCAAGCGGAAGCGAACAAATGGGTCGGGGAACTCGCGGTAGCCGTGGCGCTCCTTGATCTCCGCCGAATGCAGCCAGCGGCCCCGGGCCGTAGCATATCGAGCAAGGCAACCCGCATCAGAGATACCAAGCTGCTGGGCCAAATGGCTCGCGACGCCGCCCGGGACAGCAGCAGGCTCATCCAGGAATGCGCCAAGGAAACGCACCGTGCCGAGCTGGACGGCAAACCCGAGCCGCATGTGATCCCAACGCTTGGCGCCCGGCTAACTCGCGATCGGCGTCGTCGAGGTGGAAGTGTCGTGCGAGCTGGTCCGTGCTCAGCTCGCCCGCATACCTGCCATATCGCCGTTCCTGCTCGGCCGTCAGGAACGAGACCGGCACCTCAGCAGCCGAGAAGCGTAAGGGCGTGCGTCATCACACGCGGCTGGCCAACATCGCGGCCCCAAGCGCGCGATAGACGCTGGTGCGGCCGATGCCGAGCCGGCGCGCAATGGCGGCAGGTCCCAGCTTCTCCTCATCCCACAGGCGTCTGACTTCGGCGACGTCAATGCTGGGCTTGCGCCCCTTGTAGACGCCGCGCGTCTTGGCCAATGCAATGCCTTCGAGCTGGCGCTCGCGGCGCAGGTTGGTCTCGAACTCGGCGAACACGCCCAGCATGTCGAGGAACGCCTTGCCGGCCGCGGTTCCAGTGTCCACGGGCTGCTCGGTCGCGCGCAACGCCACGCCGCGACCCTTCAGTTCATGCACGATGTCCTGCAAATCTTTCATCGAGCGGGCGAGGCGGTCGATGCGGGTCACGACCAGGGTGTCGCCGGGCTGCACGAAATCGAGCAGCACTTGCAGCTCGGTCCGCCCGTCGCGGCGGGAACCGCTGGCCTTCTCGGCGCGGACCACGCCGCACCCGGCCGCTTTGAGGGTCGCACGCTGGATGGTGAGGTCCTGGTCCAAGGTGCTGACGCGCGCGTAGCCGTATGAAGCCATTTTGTTCCGAAAGGGTCTAGACCCCGGAACGCTACCGTTCCAGAATGCCTGAAGCAACCCTAATGGCACGGGCAAAGTGTTCCATGCAGCAGGGCCGCTGGGGTCTACCTTAATGAAGCGCTCCGATTCGGCTACTAGGCCGCAAGGAACATCGGCATGTTAGATCACGTCACAATCAGCGTCCGCGATCTGCGACGAGCAAAGGAATTCTACGACCAAGCCTTGGGGCCCCTCGGCATCGAGTGCCTGTATACCGAGGAGGATGGCTTCGCCGGCTACGGGGTGCGTCCAAAGGCCTTCTTCTGGATCGGCCAAAAGGGCACTCAGCAGACGAGCGTTCATATCGCATTCACAGCGGAGGACAGGCGGACTGTGGACCGCTTCTACGAAGAAGCACTCAAGGCCGGCGGCCAGGACAACGGGCCACCGGGCATCCGCGCACACTATCATCCTGACTACTACGGCGCCTTCGTTCTCGATGCTGACGGCCACAACATTGAAGCCGTCTGTAACTCACCGAGCTGATAGCCTTTTCTATTTTCAGGCCGGAAGACCATGAAGCACGCTGGCCCAGCAGCTCTCGATGACCTACGAGAACTGATCAAATCTATACAATGGCGAGGACTGAAAGAGCGTGCCCCCGGCGTGTTTTACCGGAGTGGAAAGGCGTGGCTTCATTTCCATGAGGACAAGGCCGGGCTGTTCGCTGATATCCGCGTCAACTCGGAATGGGAGCGATTTCGTGTGTCGAGCCCAGACGAGAGAGCGACGCTTCTGGCGCTTGTTGATGGTACCTTATGACTGGCGCATCGAAAACCGATCCCGCTTATCAGGCGACGTAAGCTGGCAGTCTATTGCGGTCCACAAAGCGCGCGCTGTTTTGAAATGCATTTTCGGTTCCGTTGCTACCGGACCCCCACATAGAGCCTTGTAGATCTCGATGTTCGTACCGTAACCACTGGCGCTCGATCCATCCGCGGTTTCGCCGGTCGATAGGTCGATGACCCTATATTTCGCCGATCCGTCCTTGTCCTTCGAAGGGCCGGCGAAGCGGTAGCGGTCGCCGTAAAACGTCGTGAAGGTGCCCGCCACGCAATCGGCAGTGACCTCGTCGTTGAGACGCACCGCCAATTCCTCGTTGATACACTGAGGCGTGACCTTCTGGACGTAATCCCGACAGAAGGCGATGGCGTTAGCTCGTGTGTGGCGAGTCTTGATGACGGCGTGGGCCGTATCGAGCCCGGACATGGACACGACATCCACCTCCATGCCGGCACGCGAGCCATATCCAAGGGTGCCAGAGGCCAGGACTGGAGAGGCGGAAAGCAGGGTGGCAGCAAGGGCAAGATAGGGACGCATGCAGGTAGGGTAGCCAGCACCACCCAGCACCACCTCGGCGAGCAACATGCGGTCGGCCCTGGGCCTCGCGATTGTCATGCCAGTATGCTGTGATCTGGAGACCGAGCTGGGCAACAGCCATGTCAGACCACGACAAGCCGAGGAACCGTCCGGCCAGAAGCCACGTCGCGCTGAGGTTCGACGAGATAACGCTCGCAGCCTTCGTGACGGCCGTGCTCGTGCTGACCGGCACGGTGTTCTACATCGGCGTGGCAAACTCGGAAGATCGGCTCGGGTGCGGCTTGAACGATCTCGTGAACAGGCTCCTCGGCATGCAGCAGACGTGCCGGTAGCTTGCCGCATCGCGGTCCCTGAAAAGGAAACGCCGCCGACCTAAGCCGACGGCGCTCCCTTGCCATAACAGGGAGGGTAATGCGGTCAGATGTTCTCAAGCACGCGCAGGTTCAGCCGGCCGGCATGCGTCGGCTCTGATCGCCGAACAGTGATCTCGACATCGCTGCCGAGCGCGCGCGTGAACGCAAGCAGCCGTTCGAGCGAGTAGCCGCCGGTGCGGCCGCGCAGCAGCTTGGACACATCGGGCTGGCTGACGCCCATAAGCTTGGCAGCCGCGGACTGAGACAGCTCGCGACGCTCAATGACATCGGTGATGCCGATGACGAGGTCGGCCTTGAGCCGTTCCTCGGCGGGGTTCTCAAAGCCAAGGTCGGCGAAGACATTGCCGCTGCCAAAGACAGCCGAGTCCTCGGTGTTCGCAGGCGCGGCCGCAGGAGCAGAGGCGCCATCGAAGTGATCGAGTGAGTAGGCCATGGGGTTCAACCTGTCTGATGTACGCGCCTCTCCCCTTTCGAGGGAGAGGCCGGGTTTAGGTGAGACGCGGATCAGGCCGTGTCCCGTTTTCCGAAATGCTCTTCGTGGTGCCGAGCCGCCTCGATCAATCGAAGCTTGATGGTCTCGATCTCCTTGCGGGGGGTCGAAATGCCCTTCTTCGACTTCTTCTGAAAGGCGTGCAGGATGTAGATCGCCCCCGCAAACCTGACCGTGTAGACCGCGCGATAGGTGTTGCCCTCGTCGTCTTCCACGATCTCCAGGACCGACGCCCCCTTGAACGCCTTCTCCCCCGTAAGCGGTTTCGCTGAAGGGTGCTTTGATCCCTGCTCAGCGCGGTAGAGGGCATATCCGACTTCTCGCCGGACCTCGTCGGGAAATCCGAGCACGGTCCGCTTCGTAGGACCAAGCCAAACCAATTCACGGTCAGGTGGTCGAGTTGGTGGCGCTGGCATCAGTACGCTCCTCTAAGTTATGGCAAAAACACCATAACGCAAGGCCGTTTTTCAGGCAATGGTAAAATTACCATGGCTTATGACGGCGGGGACACGTTCCCTGGCGAGACTCGCGCACCGTATGACGACATGCTGTGATCGCGATACCTACCAGAGAGCCCTCCGGAGCCCTGCCGTCTTGCGCCTCTCCAGCACCAGCCTTCCCGCCGCCATCGACGCGTTCGGCCTCGTGTTCGTCATGCAGGGCCTCGAAGGCCAAGTACGCTGTCATGTCTTCCAGGCCGCGATCGACGAACTTGAAGAAAGCCACACGCGAGACGGGGCCGAGGTACTGCGCCGGTTCGATCGTCACCGTCGACGCCTCGAACGGGTAGCGGACCGCATGTATGGCGCTGGTCACCGCACCCCATGGATCAACGTCGGGGATCTGCTCTTGGGCGTCTCGCCCGACGCGTTCGACTACGACTGAAATCTCAGCCGGTATACGGCCGCGCGGCAAGCTGCGTCGTTCGCAGGTGGAGGCACCGATGGAAGTGAGGCTTTTGCCGGACGGAGCTACCTTGGAGGTCACGACTCCGGAGGGCCGGCGTTATACCTTCCCCATTGTCGAGCTGCAGGCGACGCGTCGACCACCAAGAGTCGAAAACCGCGCCAGCGATCTCCCTGTGCCGAGCCCGCTTCAGATGGTGGAGGATGCACGCCAGGCAGCGCTGGAGTTTGCGATCCTGAACGACATCATCTGATAGGCCGCATCATCACCTTCCCACCCGAAAGCACGACCAACACGGCTGGCCCTGCCGTTGGCGGTGGCTTGTCCCTTGCGACCTCGACCCGGCAACCCTGGGAGTGGTCCGATGTGGCGCGTTCTTGTCTCGAAAGCCGACACTGTAGCGGGGCAGGTGACCCTCGGCTTCGTGAACACGTGCGTGAACTATCCGACGCTGGCGTTTGGATTCTTCGCGATCATGCTGATGTTGGTCTGCGCGCTGTGGGTGGAGGTGCTGAACGTGCGGCTGAGCGTCATGCGGTCTTCCGTGAAGGTGGATCGGCCGAGGTCGTCGCACTCAGACCCGCGAGATCCCTCGCACCTATTCATTTCCGTTCATTCGGCCAGGGAAACCACTCAAATGCGCTCATCGCCAAGGAAGCCCTCTCTACGTGTCGTCTTGGCGCCGAATGCCGGTGCGGTCGAAGACGAGCCAAAAGGCCGTTCGACCATCCATTCTTGAGCCCGAATGAACGTCCATGCTCAGGAAACGACAAGTTTTGAGTAGGGCACGCTCATCCTACCGACGTGGATGAAGTGCCCGGTCCCTCCAGCCCGGCGAGATCTTATCGCAGTACGCGGCGAGCCAAGCGTCGCAAGTGGCCGTCGCCTTCCGAGCCTTGCGGACCTTCTCGAAGTAGGTCGGCCAGCGCATCCACTTCGGCTTCCCGGGGAATGGATCCAACGTGCAGAGCGTACCGCCGAGAGACTTGCGGATGTCCTGGGCTCGGTCGAGCGCCCGATCGCGCGGGGATTGGCGCTGGCTGCGGTACGACAGGCGATAGGTCTTCCGGGACCCGAACTTCGTTGCACCGGCCGGCAGGTAGAGGACCGTCGCGTTCACGCCGCGCACCGGACAGATGAAGTACCAGCGATACCCGCCAAACGGCTGCGGCATCGTCGTGAGGTCGATCCAGTAATCCGACGCGATTCTCTGGCCCGACCGCATGGTGCTGACGTAGTGCAGCCGGACACGCCCGCTGTTCTCCCGCATGTCGGTCTGGAAACCCATGGTGGCGACGCTCTCGCCGGTCCCGGTGTTCGTCCACGTCAGGGTGCCGGCGTAGGACGCGTCCGGCCGGATCATGCCGTCCTTCATCAGCTTCGATAGGGAGAGCCGGAGGCCGCCTTCGATCGGCCTGTTCGTGGTCGGCCTGCCGCTGGAATAGCTGCCCATGTGACCTTCGGGATTATCGAAATTCCGTGGCTAACCGCACATCTCTCAATCGGGAACTCGAGGAAAGCGCCGCGATCGCCAATGGCCGTTTGAAATCCGGGTTAGCGGCGGTGGCCACAGACAGGCCTGCCATAAGCGGCACAAGCGTCCCAAGTCCGGAACGGACCAACTCCTTGTTCCGACTTCGATGTTCCTCTTGTTCCTCGTGTTCCTCTTTAAAGGGATAAGAGAAGAGGAACACGAAGCCGACCCCCGGCGAACCCGCGCGGACGAACCCTCCGCGAACATTCCCAAAAAACCGGCACAAGCGGAACATGCGGAATACTATAGACATATCAATAGGATATGATGTGCCGGTTGGCTTGTAAAAGCGGCACAAGCGGAACATTACGGCTCCCCCTGCCACTCGTTGATCGTCGGATCACGCCACTTCCATCCGGAGAACCGGGTTTCCCATTCGCTGCGCGCGCGGGTCAGGGAAGGGAAATGCCATCCTCGCCGGCGCATCACCTTCTGGCCGTTGTCACACCCGTACTTCGATAGGGTCGCGGCTAGGAGGTGGTCACTGAACCCTTTGAGCCGGGGCGACAGCTCGCGTGCCTGATCGTAGAGGCCCTTGCGTCTTACCATCCGACTGCTGGTTGCCGTGTCTCTCTCTTCCTCCCATCCGTTCGACACCGCGCGCTCCGGCCGCTGCGGATCCGACCCCCAAAGCACTCCGGTCTCGAGGAGTTCGCACCACCATGCATCTTCGGCGTTCAAGCCACGGCTCTGCTGGTCGAGCAGCGCCTCGGTGCGCGGGATTCGCCGGGGGTGCCAGTCGCCGAGATCGAACCGGAGCAGGTCGAACAGCATGGCTTCGTAGCCACCGGCCTCCATCTGCTCGTTCAACGGGGTGAACCAGGTCTCGTCCTGCTTGTACCGGTCGCTGACTGCGAAAATGGCGTAGCGCCGTTCGTCCTCGCCGGCCGGCACCACCCATTCGTCGTTCGAGGCCATCATCACGTGCAGCATGTTCGGCACCGTGATGCCGTCCTTGCCCTTGGCCTCGATGAAGAGATCCGGCTCGGTCACCAGCCGCTTGAGCGACCCCTCGGCTCCCTTGTCGCCCGGCCAATAGGCTTCGTCGGCGAACAGGAAGCAGGCGTCCCGAAGGTGCCCGTTGAACCGGCCCGCCAAGTGCTCGGCCGTTGAGATGTGAGTGCCGTGCTGGCCGAAGATCCGGCATAGGGCGTTGCCCAGCGTTCCCTTGCCGGTGCCCTTCTTGCCCTTGAACACGAGGGCAGCCTGGGCCCGCTCGGCGGGATGTTGGACCGCCCAGGCGATCCACCGCATGATGTATGCGTCGAACTCGTCGTTACCGCCGGCCAGGGCCTCGCGGATATGCGCCTTCATGCGGGACCAGTCGCCCGCATGTTGCTCGACGCCCCACCCGCGCCATAGATTGAACCTGCCGTTGATCTCCTGCTCGGCAGCAGGTTCGAACGTCAAGCCGCGGTACTGGCGCCGGTCGGAATGCTTAAGCCACCACTGGCCAAGCGGAACTCGCTTGTCGCCGACCTGGATGGACCTGTTCATGTGAAAATTGCGGAAGTCCTCGAAGGACAGGTATGTCGCGACCTGCCGCTTATGCCTCTTCTGCCGCTCCTCCTCGAAATGCAGGACCCGGGCCTTGCCGCCGTCGAGCACCACGCAGAACTCGGCATTCAGGCTCTCCAGGTCGTTTGGCGGCTCGTCACCGGTCTTCACCCCTGCATCATGATCGCCGTCCCGGTCACCGTGCGGACCGTTGACCCGCACAGCGCGGTCCATGAAGTCCTCGGCTGTCCCGCCGCGCTCGAAGAAGTCGCTCGCGTCGCCACCGTCCTGCAGCTCTGGAAAGCGCACCGTCTTGATGGACGCCGCTCCAGCCTTTTCGAGCGCCTCGATCTTGCGGGGGATGCACTTCTCGCCGGGCTCGTCGTTGTCGGCCACGATGATGACGTGGTGCCCGTCAAGTAGCCCCGCGACGTCGGGCGCGTCGCTGGTGCCGCCGAATGTGAAGGCGTGGAACCCGTGCGCGTGCAGGGTCTCCGCGTCCTTCTCGCCTTCGGACCACACCAACACTTCGCCCCGGCGTTCGGCGTCGAAGGGATTGCGAGCACCGGCCGGCACGTAGGGCACCGGCACGTAACCGGTAGGCTTCCTGGCCTGCCAGCCGATCGCGCCATCGGTCGGCCGCTGCACGCGGTACCAGTCGGCGAACTTGCCGCTTGTGTTCTTGACCTTGACCCGAACGGCCTCGCCGTCACGCATGTAGAGGTGCCGGCGCGCTTCATCGTTGAACCGCATGGGCTCGGGCTTGCCGATGCTGATAAACTTCGGCTTGCCGTTGTTGTCCGGCGCGGTCCAGTCCGGCGTTGACACGCCCGATAGCTGGGGCACCGGCTTCAAGATGTGGATGGTACCGCGTGCGGCGCCGTTGGTGCTGCTGTTCGGCACCGCCCGGGGCTCACGCTCGCCCTTGTCGAGGCCGCTCTTGATGGTAGCCCGGGCCGCTGGCGCGCCATCCTTCCCGACGTAACCGTTCGCGATCGCGGCGTCGAACAATCGCCGCTCGACATCGATACGGTCGAGATGTCCGGCACCAACGAACTGGCCCATATTGAAGGCCGAACGGTTCGCCTGTTCGTTCCGGCCGTGCGACGTCGAGGCAAGTGCCTGGCATTCACGGTCCAGCGCGGCCGCTGCATAATTCGGGCTCGGGCCGCTGCCGTTGAAGTTGAGGCTCAAGAACGCGTCTCCTCGAGCTTGCCGAGGATCCGCTCGACGATCTCCATCTGCCGATGCGAAAGGCGGTGCCGTGTCCCTCGCAGGCTGGCGACGATCGACTCCGCGAACTCGACCTCCCAAGGCGTCAGCGGCGAGCCGACATCATCGATCCCGTCTTGCAGGCCATCAATGATGTCGCGACGCCGGATCATGCCGATCTCGATCCAGTCGGCACCTGGACGGGCCCGGCCCTCGCCGCGACGCTTGCGGGGCCGGGTCGGCTTCGGAGGTGGCGCGTCGCGATAGAGCACGACGGGTACCGGCGCGTGCTCTATCCGGTGCGCTAAGTCGTCAAGGACCAGACCGGCGCCGCCAAGCACACGGTTGATCGCGCGGGCAGCACCGAGCGCCTCTCCGTCGTGGTTCGAGCCGAGCAGTCTCACGAGCTGCCCGATACGCGGCAGGATGGCGTTGGGGATGGCCGTCATCATCGGCCCACCCCTCCGAGCTTCGCGCCGGCCGCCGCCAACGCGGCCACGACGCGGCCGACCGCATCGCTGCGGATCGTCGTCCTGTGATCACCGGGAGTCTCGCGCCAATCCGGAGACAGGGCGATGTGACGGACCTCGACCATCTCGACTCCGTCCTGCCGGACGAGCGCGACCCGAAGCCCTTTCCGACGTGTGGTCGGGATGGTGGCCAGCACCTCAATGATGTCGACCGCCGCGGCGGCGTGATGCCGGGGATTCACGGAGCGTCCCCATCGGTCAGACCGTCGACGATCGCCCGCACGACATCAGCACCAGGGCTGAACCGCAGGGGCCACTTACCTTCGTCGCGAAGAACGATTGCGAATTCGGCCGTCTCGCCTGGCTGGGTAAAGTCGTAGTGGCGCGCCCCGTGGGGACCTCGGGTGTCGATCGTCCACCCCGCGGCCGTGGGCTTGATGCGGGCCAGCGCCGCGCCGGGATCGAACGGAGTGACGGAGGCGCTCATGCATGCCTCAGCGCGTCACGCTCGTCGATCAAGGGCCAGACCTCACCCCGATAAACTGTCTCCGCCTGCTTGAGCACTCGGCGCGTGAGATCGGCGGAGGCCTCAACCCCGAGGAACCTGCGGAGGCCCAACCGAAGCCGGCGGTGCGCGCCGCGGTAGATGTCCCTCGCCATCTCCGGATCTGATGCCAAGATCGGGTCCGCGACGCGGAAGGCGCGTTCGGCCTGCGAAATGGCCTGTGACACCAAGCGATCGGCAATGACTTGACCGAGCTGATGTGCATGGCGTTTCGCCGCGGCCCGGCGATCCCGGGCGGCGGCGATGTCAATGTCGGTCATCGGGCGCCTCCGAGGCCGATGCGGAGGTGCTGGGCGGCGCTGCTCGGCAACATCGGCTGGTCCTCACGGCCGGTGCCGAATGCAAGCGCCGCTAGGAGCGCGGCCGTCGCTTCTGGCGCGCGGATACGCCGGTTAAGGACGGCGACGCGAAGGTCGCTAGAAGGCATCAAGTGATGGGTCTGTAGAGACGGATGGGAGTACATTCGTGCGCTTCCTATAAGCGCGACGCTTGCCTTCGACCCTGAAATCCACTAAATCGAGCGTGCCTGAACGATGTTGAGAATTCCAAGACCCGTGGCCTTGCGCCGCGGGTTTTGCGTTTAGGCCGCCTGGAGGAAAAAGACCTCCAGCGCCTGCTTCGAGATGCACCAGCGGGAGCCGACCTTCTTGGCCGGCAAGAGTCCCCTGACCAACATATTGTGTACCTGCCTCGGGGTGCGCTTGATCACGGAAGCCATCTCCTCGGCTCCCCACAGCAAATCGAGCGCTTCCGGGTACTTGACGTCCTGTCCCATCGCTAAGCTCCGGTGTATCTCAAGTTTGAGATTTACACAGCAGCCAGGTGAAGTGCAAGTGCGCACTTGTGATAAAATGAAGGAAGGCGTATCAGATGGTGACAGACGGGAGCCGCTGCGATGTACGGTTACAAGGTAGTGGAAAAGGCCCTCGGACAGCTTCACGCAATTGATGAGCCTTCCCTTGGGGCTTTCCGCGGTCGCATCAAACACTTCCAGCGTATCGGGCTTGTGACATCGTCGCCTGGCAAGGGACGGCGAATTGAGTATAGCTTCAGCGATGCCGCTTTGTGGGCCTTCGGGTTAGAGATGGAGGAATTCGGAATAGATCCTATTGTCGTAAAGACCATCGTTGATAGATGTTGGAAAGATGTTCTGCCTGCCATTGAGTCTTATGGAATTAAAAATGATCAATTCTTTGTTACTAACCCAAGCATGGTGTCTAGTAGCTGGCTAAATGCCTTTATAGGCCGGGTAATCACAGGTGATAACTTCTCTCCTAAACTAGAAGGGGTCAAGAGAGTGCTGATCGTCAACCTGACGCAGATCGGCCGTGACCTGAGTCAGGCTCTCGATCGATGCTCGGCCCCGGATGAGATTCTCATTCCGGCGCCTATTCCTGGGTAATCGGCTCGGGACGGGCCGATCGGGATCGTCACCTCTTGATTCGGTAGATGCCCTCGATCCAGGGCAGCGGACGGGCGTCGAGAACGTGATGCACCCCGGAACACGAGGCGGGCGGGGAAGACCGGTCGGCCGGCGAACGGCGAGGCCAGCAGCGTGGCGAGCAGGTACCGACGGTCGGCCATGACCTCTACGCCCCGCCCCCGTGAAAACGAGCCGGTAAACTCCAGCCTCCGTGATCACCACCATCTCCTGCGGGCCGCCAGGGGTACCTACAATACAGATACCCCTTTCGTCATCATCAAGCCTGTCCATGGCCTGATGCGGTTTTGCCAGCTCCAAAATCTGGCACACATCAACGCCGACGAACCGTCCTTCTTCCTCCGTGACAACGGTGCGAACGAGATGCTCCTCTTCAAATAGGAGGGGGATAAGATGTTCCGACATAGCGATTGTCCTCTTCGGCGCCCGACCCAGCAGGCCCGGAACGCGGTTCGGGTGGTCGTGGCGCGACCGCCGGAGCCGAAGAAGCTCGTGGTCGCGTTCTAGCCGCCTGCTGAGCGGAAGGGAAAGCGCAGCCCTGCCAAGGGGTGCGTGATTTCTTGCAAGACGCTATCAGGGCTTTTGGCGCTTGCCTGTTGCGCGCATACCGCAGTGGAAGCCCCATAAACACAGCGAGTTTGTGTGTTTTACTAGATCAGCGGGCATCCCACCGCGCTCAGCACCACGGCCGCGCGGGTCGATGGCTGCGGGGCGTCTGGCCAGCCGGCGAGGGGGCGGCCGGTGTACGGCTGCCTGAAGTGATAGTCGGCGCCCGGGTTGTTCATGTGGGTGCAACCCTCGATGCCCTGGGCCAACCGGACGTCGTAACCGGCCATCTCGAAGGCCAGCATCCGGTGCTCGTAGTGCAGCCAGGCCTGATAGCTCTGCATTAAATCGATCGTGACGGGCACCGCGGCTTGCGTGGGCCTGCCCAGGATGGCCACCGAGCCGCCGATAAGCGGCAGGGCGGCGAGGCCGCGTAAGAACGAACGACGATCAGACATTGGACACCTGCGATGTGAGGGGTTGAAGGATCCCGACCACGCGGCCGAGGATTCGCTCCTCGAGCCCGCCGGGTCGGTAGGGGCCATCGGCCGCCGGGATCGTGCGGCCGGCGCGCATCCAGACGTCGAACTCGTCAAGGCCGCGGGGCCGGTTCAGGTTCATGGCCCACCACGTTGTCACGTTGTCAGTGGTATGCCAGACGGCCTGCATGATCTTGGGGCCGCGGCTGTAGGCGACGGCGTAGAGTTCGCCGTGCTGCAGATCGCAGTCGCCGGGATCGACGATCGCGACCTCGCCGTCTCGGAGGTGTGGGGCATCGCGATTGCTCTTGTTCGAACTTCCCTTCTTGCGACCGCCGCGACGTTCGCCTGGGGCCGATCCACGCGGCATTGCTAACCTTCGCTATTTTTGCAAACGGAACGAATAAATGATTAGCAGCGGGTGGGTATCGGCGGCAGTCCCCCCTTGATTGACCGTCTTGTACTGCCTTCGTCGCGGATGGCTGTGGCGCAGTCCCGGGATGCCTTCAGGGTTCGCGCCAGTTCGACCCGGCGCATCAAGACAGCACCGCCGTCGAGTGCAGCCGCACGAGGTCGTCGGCCAGGCTGTTGCTCACCTCAAAATGAGCGCAGTCCCGAACGGTCGGGACTTGCATGGCCCGAGCCTTCGCCAGGACGCCCACCATCGTGCCGGCCGGCGTCCCCGCCAGCTCGTCTTCGAGTGGCCCAAAGCGCCCGATGACGGCGTAATACTGGGGATGGCTCTCCTCGTCGTCGTCCATGCCGAGCGACGGGTAAGCCTCCACCCAGCGGAAGGCGCTTTCAAGCTCGTCGGCGATGGCCACGAGACGGGCATCGGCTGGAATCAGGGTTGCGCTCGCGGCCGGGACGGAACCGGACGTCAGTAATCCTGCCCCGCGGCTTGCGGAGCCCGCCAGCAGCCCCGTGGCGGTTACGGCACCGAAGATCGCGCGGCGTCGCGACAACGCTGCGGGCAGGCCCGGCAGGGGCACCGGGACAGGTAATAAAGGCTCGCGGACATGGCTCTGCCGTTCACGCGTCAGCATGTTCTCAGTCTCCGTTGATGGTGAGTGGGTTCCATGGCCGCGTCAGGCGGCGCGGCGGGACAGGTGGCACTGCCGTTCGGCTCGAACATCTCGGGCAATGCGAGCCCGGAGGTCGGCCAAGGCTTCGTCGGTGAGGACGTCGAAGGTCAACACGGCCGAGCCGAGCCGGAGGCGGTACTGCGGCCGGGCATCGGCCCAAGGCGCCAAGCCGGCGACGAGGCGGGCGCGGCTGGCGATCATGCCGCCACCTGTAAGGTGGCAAGCTGCGCGTCGATCGCCGTGATGCAGCGGATCATCTCGCGGCTGCTGTCGGTGTGGACCGCGAACATGCGGGCCTCGACGAGGCGGGCCACTGGCGCCGGCATCGCGGCGATCAAGGCCACCTTCCGGGCCTCGTGGCGCTGCGACCTGGCGTCGGACCAAACCATCATCAGAGCTTGCGCGAAGTGATAGCCGAACCGGGCATTCCAGCCTTTGGCGATGGCTTCCCGAACGTTGCGTCGGGCCTCGGCATGGGCCGCCAACATGATGGCGCGGCGGTCGAAGGTGCCAGAAGCTGTGAGGAGAGGGGTGGACATCGGCGCTTGCCTTGCATCGATTTCGTAACAAGGCTACGTTATCATATCAATCCGTACCGTCAACTGAAATCGTAACAGGGTTCTGAAATGCTTGCTGTCCAGTGCAAGATGGCGCGGGTTGCCCTGGGTATCGCGGTTCGGGATCTCGCGGGGATGGCGAAGGTGTCGCCTGACACCATCGCCCGTCTTGAGCGCGGCGAACCGCTGAAGGAGCGAACCGTGGACGCTATCCGCTCTACACTCGAAGCCGCTGGCGTCGAGTTCATTCCGGAGAACGGAGGTGGAGCCGGGGTGCGGCTCAGAAAGACCAGCGGGAATGAGGGGCAGACGACATGACTGCGATGCTGGCGAGGACGATCGTGAGATGGTGCGGCACCCTCACGCAGGTTTCTACGTCTATCCGAACATAGATACCTTAACGAATGTGGGAAATATCATTATAGATGGTGACACTCTCAGACGCGATGACTTGCGCAAGGCTCTCAATATGTGTTTTGGAAGTGGCGTCATCGATAAGTGCTGGGTCAACATCTCCGGAACCCCTTTCAAGGGTTCTTTGGGGTATCTGCTCATCCTGGCACGGGGCTGTGGCACCCGCATAGCGTGTTGAAGATCGCCGCATAGGCGTCGACGCCGGTGCGTGCGGCTGTTCCGACGACG
>JAABUQ010007982.1_pt1 | contig 15032 bp, 18 predicted proteins | sample 5560001 | NCBI WGS metagenome assembly JAABUQ01 (sample SAMN10711888, study PRJNA513371) | rock metagenome | isolation source: Antarctica rocks | place: Antarctica: Victoria Land, Finger Mt nord | collected 2015-12-18 | reverse complement strand
CGTGAGCTTCACGGCCCCGCTCGCCTCGCCAGGCGGCGGTCACCGGTGGGCACCACGGGGGGAGAGGGCACGGTCGGCGTGGCGCAGGTGGTGGGTATCAGGCGTGGGGGCGGGTGCCGGGCCCGCCGCTGAGGTTGAGATCACCGGCGTCGGCGCCGGCCTCGCGGGTGTCGCTGGCCCGGACCCGGTTCAGGTACGTCTGAGCCTTGCCGATCTCGGTCTGCAGCGAGCCGACGGTCTGCTGCATGGAGTCGAGGGCCTGGGTCTTGAACGTGTCGATGGCATCCATCGACTGGTAGATGTTCTCGAACGCCTTCTGCAACGACTCCACGCTGACGGTGGCGTCGGCCGACTGCTTCTGGATGTCGACCCCTTGGGTGGCGAGCAGGTGCGAGGTGGACTCGATGAGGTTGGACGTGGTGGTGTTCAACGCCGTGATCTGGTCGAGCACCAGCTTCTGGTCGGCCAGGGCCTGGGCCACGATGACCGCGGTGCGCAGGGCGGCGATGGTGGTGGTGGTGGCGCGGTCGACCCCCTTGATCAGCTCGATGTTGTTCTTGCGCACCAAGTCGATGGCCAGGTAGCCCTGGATGGAGACGGCCATCTGGGTGAGCAGGTCTTGGTGCTTCTGGCGGACGCCGAACAGCACGTCGTCACGGAGAGCCTTGGCCTTCTCGGCGTCGCCGGCTTCGATGGCGGCGATCTTGGCGACCAACGCAGCGTCGAGGTGCTCAGCCACGTAGGCGTACTGGGCCAGGCGCTGCATGGTCTCCCAGAGATGCACCTTCTCCTGCTCGAGCGCGGCGTTGTCCTTGCGCAGCTCATCTTGGCCGTCGAGCAGCGCTTTCATGATGGCGTCGAGGTGTCCCTGGGCGCTCTCGTACTTCTGGAAGTAGTCGCGCAGCTTGTCGCCGAAGGGGATGAGCCCGAGCAACCGCTTGACGCCGGTGGCCTGCTTCGGGTCGAGGTCCTCGATGGTGCGACGCAGGTCGAGCAGGGTCGCCGCAACCTTGCCGCCCTCGGCGATGGGTCCCTTCTGCATGGCCCGGACCGGCGACTGCAGCAGCTTGTTCGACGTCTGAGCCGAGGCCCGGATGTCCTCGTCGCCCATGGCCCGCACATCGTCGGCCTTCTCGGCGAAGGCGGGCGAGTGCACGTCGAGGGAAGCGATGCTCTCGACGTAGTCGGTCACCTTCTGGTCGAGCGCCGGCAGCGCCGCCGCCGGGATGGGCACCATGCCGCCGGCCTTGTCGGGCTGCACGGTCGACACCGGTTGGGGCGGGGCCAGCTGCAGGTCACTGGGAGGGGACAAGGTGGCCGCAGCGTCGGACATGGAGAGCTCCTGGTGGTTGGTCGAGCCGGTTTGTCGAGCCCGTTGGTCGAGCCTGGTGGTCGCTCGAACCCTGCCGGGCGCCCGCTCGAACGCTTCCGCGGGCGGCGGCTGGGAGGGTCCCGCGTGCGCTTTTCTACCAGAGGGTCAGGGGCTGAGGTCCGTGTCGTCGCTGAGCAGCGGATCACGGAAGTCCCACGAGTCGTCGGAACCGTCCAGCAGTTCGACGAAGCGGCGGAACGGCTCGTACAACAGTCGGGTCAGGGACTGGCCCACCTCATCGAGGGACATGGTGGTCTCCTTGGGTCCGGACCGGTTCGCTGGGCGGGCCGGGCGTGCCGGTTGGGCGGGCGCTCGTTGCTCGACGCCGAGGGTCAAAGGCTTCGCAGGATGGCGAGCAGGACCACCGTGACGATCACCGACAGCAGCAACGAGCGGGCGCAGCCCATACGATTCGAGAAGAACACAAACATCGGTGGCTCCGGCAGAGATCAGAGGCGCCCGGGCTCGACGCGCGAGCTGACGACTAGCCGCCGCTGTATTCAGCAAACGGCCAAGGACCGACGTCACATCGGCGCGAAGCGGTGGCCCGGTAGTAGGGTGCAGGAAAGCGGCGCCGCCGCCACAAGCAGTTTGCGTGTGGTCTACGCCGGTCGGAGCACCAGATGGATTCGCTCGACCCACTCCACGCATCGTTCTTGGCTATGCACGAGATCCTCGAAGAGGAAGACCCCATCGAGGTCTTGCTCGAACGCACCGTGCAGCTCGCCCTCCTGGCGGTCGAGGGATGCGACCTGGCCAGCGTCACGCTCATGGAGGATGCCGGGCCCCGCTCCCCGGTGTGGAGCGAGCAGGCGGTGCTCGACATGGACGAAGCCCAGTACCGCAGCGGCCTCGGGCCGTGCCTGAGCGCCATCGACGAGGGGGCCATCACCGAGATCACTTCCATGGTCGATGATCAGCGCTGGCCCGAGTTCGCGGCGGACGCGTTGAGGAACGGGGTCTGCTGTTCCTACGGCGTGCCGCTGATCGTGCAGGGCAAGGCCAAAGGGGCGCTCAACCTGTTCGCGCGGCGGGGGTCGTTCAGCGACCAGGACCACGAGGTTGCTCAGAACCTCGCCGCCCAGGCCACCGTCGCCCTCCGCAACGCCATGGCCTTCGAGAAGGCACAGGCCTTGGCTGGGCAACTTCGCACCGGTCTGGCCAGCCGCGACATGATCGGTCAGGCCAAGGGCATCCTCATGGCGCAGCGTCGCATCACCGCCGAGCAGGCGTTTACCCTCCTGGTCGAAGCATCGCAGCGCAGGAATCACAAGTTGCGCGACGTGGCCGAGGAAGTGACCCGCACCGGCTGCCTCGACTGAACCAAGCCCAGCAACGGCCGGGCCGCCGACGGTTGTGCGCAGCGCGGTGGCGAATTCAATCCCCGTTTGCGCACGGACCTCACCGCAGTGCGACGGGCGAAGCTACTGGTAGGTGTCGATGAGAAAGTTTCCGGTGCTCGGGTCGCGGACGAAAGTGAGCAGATGCCGTTCGGGCCTGGGGGCGCCGTTGTAGCGGAGTGACACCAGGGCCGAGTTGGAGTCCTGGGGCACCACGTCGACCACGTCGACCGTCTTGATGCTGCCCCAAAAGGCGCGGTACGTGTCGAAACCCACGCGTTGTCGGTAAGCGGGCGATAACCACTCGAAGCCGTCCTGAACCGCTCCCGTCGGCAGGAGGCTGTAGTACCGGTTGACGGTATCGGGGATCGTCGCCGCCCCTGGCGCGCCGCCGGCGGGGGCGGAGGGTGGCGAGGTTGGGGTGGTGGTGCTCGGCACCGACGGCGGGCTGATCGGGACGACGGCGCGAGCGGTGGTGGGAGTGCTGGTCGCGGGTGGCGGGGCCGTCGTGCTCGGCGCCGTTGAGGGGCGAGCGGTGGTGGGGGCGCTGGTGGCCGGTGGGGCCGTCGAGGCCGGGGCCGTCGAGGCGCGAGCGGTCGAGGAAGCGCTTGGGGACGACGGCGCCGCTTTGGGTTTGGTCGAGGTTTGGCTCCGGTAGGCGATCAACCCGACCACGAGCACGGCTATCACCGCGGCGGCGACCGCCGCCCACGCACGCCGCCGGTTCACGCCCTCGCCCGATCCACCGGACTCGGCTTCACCTCCGCTCACCACCGCCGCTTCTGCGAGCGGGACGGCGGCCCCGTCTGCCGCGGAGGTCGCCGTTGCTCCGTCGGATCGCGCTGTCGACGCCGGGGGCGCAACAGGCGGAGCCGCAGCCGGAGCGGCAGGCAGGGGATCGGCCGGAGCGGTAGGCAGGGGATCCGCCCGAGGGGTAGGCGGAGCCTCGGCCTCGGCCCCGGGCGGAGGGGCCACGAGCGCAACGGTGGCGCCGGCGCGGTGGCAGGCGGCCAAGTCCTCCTCGAAGCGGGCGGCGCTGGCCGTGCGGAGGCCGGGCTCCTTGGCCATCGCCCGCTCGATGGCGGCGGCCAACTCGGTGGAGACGCTGGGGGGAAGGTCGGCCGGGGGCTGGGTCACCGCTCTGGCGACAAAGGCGGCCAAGGTCTCGTCCGGGCCGATGACGAACGGGGGCACACCGGCGAGAGCGGCGTAGAGGGTCGCTCCCAGCGAGTAGACGTCGGCGACGGGTCCGACGTGTTGGCCCGACAGCGATTCGGGCGCGGCGTAGGCGATGGTGGCGGCCACCACGTTGGAGTTGGTGAGGGTCGAGTCGGCCAGCCTGGCGATACCGAAGTCGGCGAGGAGCGGCTCCCCGTACGCCGAGAACAAGATGTTGCTCGGCTTCACGTCGCGGTGCAGGACGCCGGTCTCGTGCGCCGCCTCCAAGGCCGCCGCCACCTTGGCGCCCATCGACGACACCGCAACGGGGTCGAGTGGACCTTCCATGAGACGTTCATTGAGCGTCCCGCCCGAATAGAAGGGCATGATCAGGTAGGGGTGGCCGTCGTCGGTGACGCCGGTGGCGTACACGGGGACCACGTTTGGGTGATGAGACGCGGCGCCCATGGCCGCCACCTCCCGGCGGAAGCGCCGGGCGGAGTCTGGATCATCCACCACCCCGTCGAGCACCTTGACCGCCACGTGCCGGCGCATCTCGGCCTGCCACCCCCGGTAGACCCGGGCGAACCCGCCGCGACCGACCAGCTCCAGGTCAGCCACGCCGGTCACGGTGAGTAGCCCGGGACTGAACGGTTGGCTAAGTCGGTCCATCAGCTCGCAGGGGACTCCGCGCCCTGGCCCCCGTCGCCCTGCTGCGCGGGATGAACCTTATCGTTCCGTCCGGCCCCGGTTGGCGAGAAGTGTTCACGACGTCACCAACCGACAACCACGAGCGAACTGGAGGCGCGCTCGCGAGGGTGTCCACGCACACGGCCCAGGGGATACCCGTTTCCGCCCCGATCAACCGGCTCGGCCCGGCCCGGCCATCAGTGGCGTCCGCCGGGTGGCCGCCGGCGAGCGGGATCGCTCTCCCCGGTGGGCAGCCACACCACGTGCCTCCGAGCTCGGTCTCGATGGCAGCCAGCCGGTTGTACTTCGCCACCCGCTCACCTCTGGCGGCGCCCCGGACTTGATCTGGCCGCAGCCGGTGGCGACGGCGAGATCGGCGATGAACGGGTCGGTCGTCTCCCCGGATCGATGCGACACCATCTGTCCATACCCCGTCTGTCCATACCCGGCCTCGCGGCACACCCGCATCGCTGCCAGTGTCTCGGTCACCGTGCCGATCTGGTTGAGCTTGATGAGCGCGGCGTTGGCCACGCCACGGTCGATGGCCTCGCTGATGATGGCGGGGTTTGTGACGAAGTTGTCGTCGCCGACGAGCTGAACGCCGTCGCCGAGCTGCGGCGGCCATAGACACCCCAGACGATGGCGTTGGCGCCGAGGCGCCGCTTGCTGTCAGTGCCGTCGAGCCGGATGCGCAGGTCGTCGAGCGCGGCGAGGTCCTCGATGTCGCGACCCATGAGTGCGTCCGCGATCTCGTCGCCCACGTTGGCGACCGCCGGCTGGACCGACGCCACCCGGGAGACCCAGCGAAACCGACAGCCTGGGTCGGCCTCGGAGTAGGAGCCATCAGTCCTCGAAGGACGGTTCGGCGAGCGCCATCGCCTGAATCTCAATGTACCCGGCGGCGCATCGGCCGGCTGACCTCACCTGGCTTTGGCCGCCCCTCCGGTGCCGCCCTCGCCGGCCTCGGCCGGTCGTACCGGCCTGGCCGTGGCCCGGTGCTCATAGGCGGCGCGGGCGCTGGCCGGGACGTGGGTGGCGACTTGGTCCACCTTGAGGAGGCGTCCGAGCGCCTGGCGGGCCCGGGGCCGCAACGCCGTGTTGAGCCGGGCCACCGGGCCGGTGCCCGCCGGCACGAAGACTTCCGCCCGGGGGCGGCGAACGGCGTCGGCGATGGCGTCGGCGACCTGGCTCGGCTGGAGGAGCCTGCCCGTACCGGTGCCCGCCGCCAGCTCAGTGTCGACCACACCGGGATAGACCGACGTGAGCTCGATGGGCTGGTCTCGCAGCTCGAAGCGAACCGCCTCGGTCAACCCTCGCACGGCGTGCTTGGTGGCTGAGTACGTCGCCTCGCCGGGCGTGGAGAACCAGCTGGCCAGGGAGGCGACGTTCACGATGTGGCCGCCGCCGTTGGCCACCATCCGCGTGAGGGCGTGGCGCATGCCATACACCACGCCGAGCACGTTCACCGAGAGCTCTCGCGCCGTGGCCGCATCGTCCTCATCGGCGAAGGGTCCGACCACCATGATGCCGGCGTTGTTGACCAAGACGTCGAGCGGCCCGAGCCGCGCCTCCACCTCGTCGAGGAAGCCGATGACCGAGGCGGGATCGGTCACGTCGAGGTGCAGACCGATCGCCTCACCGTCGAGCGTCGCCGCCACCGTCGCCGCTTCTTCGGCGTCGAGGTCGCCGATGGCGACGCGGCCTCCCTCCGCGGCCAGCCGCTCTGCGGTGGCTCGCCCGATGCCCCGCGCCGCACCGGTGATGGCGATGACGCGGCCCCGGACGGGCCGCTCTTGCTTCGTCATGGCGCGCCGGCAGACATGTCAGACGTCGATGACGACGACCGGCGGGTCGGTGACGCCGTGCTGCTGGGCACACATGTCCCGGTAGAACGGCAAGATGCCGTGGGCGTCGATCACCAGCTCCACGTTGCCGTCACCGTCGAGGTTGAGGTTGGCGCCGTGGATGGTGAACCACACGTCGGTGTCACCGTCGTTGTCCTCGGGGACGTGGAGGGTGTGCACCGAGCCAGCCGGTTCGTACAGGTAGGAACCGGCCACGTTCACATCATTCGGGTACTCGAGGTAGTGCCAGCGGCCCTTCTGGGTGAAGGCGAAGACGGGCCCGGTGTGCTTGTGGGTCTGGATCGTCGTGCCGGGGGCGAAGTGGTTGCGCACCACCCAGATGCCGCTGGCCAGATCGACCTGCAGCAGTTGGAGGGTGGAACCGTCGCCGATGTCGATGAACGGCAGCTCCTCCTCCCGCCGGAGGATCGCAGCCGGTGCAGTCTCGGTAATGGCCATGGGTTGGACGCTACTGCCGCCTGGCCAGTCGGCGGTAGGCGTCGGCGACGGGTCGGGACCGGCGCTGGGCGTCGAAGAGGCCGACCGTGGTGACCTTACCGACCGGTTCCATCAGCATGGTGTCCCAGTCGTACTGGTCTCCGCGGCTGTACCAACAGAGGCCTCGCACCGGCAGGCCGTCGGCCCGCATGGCGTCGAGCCGGGCGACCAGAGCGATGAGCCACTCCTCCTGCTGATCCACCGGGAGGCCCAGGTTCGACGTCTCGGCCACCCAGAAGTCGCGGCCGTAGCGCTCGTGCCAAGCGCGGGCCTCGCCCTGGTAGGCGTCGATGCGGTCGCTGATCGTCAGCGGCTGGCGTTCCCCGCCGCCGTGGCGGGTGACCCCGACCGGGTAGAAGTCGTGGCCAGCCACCAAATGGTCGGCCGGCGCCACCAGGTCAGCGATGCGCGACAGCACGCTGTCGTCGACGGCGTCGTACAGATCGGCCACCTGGGGACGAGGCTCGACACCGAAGTGCAGGTCGCCACACGGCCTGCTGGAGGGCGCGGGAGTCGTCGGCCTGGCGCTGGCCCACGTCGTCGAGGCCGACGTGGCAGCCGAAGCCTTCGGCGCCGATCCACCAGCCGTCACGGTCGGCTCGAATGCGGGCGATCCCCTCGAGGTTGGCGAGCACGACGTGGGCGAGAGCCACGAAGTAGTCGGCCCGGCTGGCTCGGCGATCGTTCCACGCCCCGATCAGGCCCGAGGACATCGCGGTGATGCCGGGCTCGTTGACCGGCGTGAGCCACGTCGGCTCCTGGTAGCGGGCGAGGAAGGCGTCGGTGTAGCGGCAGAAGCCCTCGACCCACGACGGTCACAGAAACCGGGGTAGTGGTCGGGCAGGCCGAAGTGGCAGAGGTCGACCACCGGGGTGAGACCATGCGTTCGCAAGCGGCGAGGGCCGTGTCCCACAGCGTCCAGTCCTAGGTGCCCGGCTCGGGCTCGGTCACGCGCCAGTGCATGCCGTAGCGCCAGACCCGCACGCCGAGGCCGGCCACCGCCGCGAGGTCGTCATCCATGCGGTCGAGGTGCGAGCTGGCCGCGAGCTCGTCGACCCGCACGGTCTCGCCGTTGTGGGTGACGAGCGGGTCCGAGCCCTCCTCGCCGGAGGCCACCGCGAAATTTGGGAACTTCATCAGACGGTTTCCATTCGTGGACGATCGGAGGGGTGGCCCTTGCGGGGCCGCTGGGCCTTCGGCGGGGTGAGACGGGTCGACCCGCCTGGGGGGAGTCAGCCGGCTGCTGGACCTTGGACGGCGTGGTCCTCCTCCGCTTCCCACAACGGCAGGTTGTTGCCGCCGTTGCTGTAGTGAGCGTTGGCAAGAGCCGGCCGGGTGGTATGAGGCGTCCAAGAGTTCATGGCTGATCCTGGTCCTCACGACAGGCTGGCGCTGGTCCAGGTCGGCTACTACAACGAGGTCACCGCTCGGACGTACCCGGTTTCATGGACCTACGCCATCACCGCCTCGATCGTCGAGACCCGTCCTTCGAACTCGGTGACGAGCCAGCTGGTGCTCACCATTCCCAGCGGTTGGCGGCCGAGGTGTGCATCGACACCGACCAGGCCTGAGCGACGAACTGGTCGCTGCGCAGCGGACAGAGAGCGAACATAGCCGCTCAGGGCCGCTGGTCGAGTGGCGGCCGCTAGTTCAACCGATCAGCGGCGGCTCGCTCCACTTCGAGACTGGAACGACTGTTACGAGACCCGATTTTGGGACTTCGAGCCCTTCCCCGAGGACGAGCAGGTCCGAGCCTGGCTCGAGACCGGCCGTCGCCTCCTGGACCAGATCGCTGGTTGCCATCGGTCAGCGCCGGATGCTCCGTGGCTGCGGGCCAGGGACTGCCAATGCCGTCGGTGGCTCCCAGGGCATGACAGCGGGTGGACCTTGACAGCGGGTGGACAATGGCCGGCTTGCCCCCGTGGTGGTGGCGGCGGAGGGACATCCATGTCGCGGCTGTATGAGTGGTGGTTCGCCCGGTGGTACCGGCGGGCGGAGGCTCGGGCGTGGCGCGACCCGAACTGGGCTGGGATCCAGGCCCGCCGGATCAACGCCGACGACCCGGAGGCCATCGTGTGGTTCGACCATGACCGGGGTCTCGGCCACCGCGAATCGGACATCCAGGAGCGGATCTGGCAGCGGCTCAACCCGGCTCCAGCGGTTCAGCGCTTGTACTGGTGGAGCGAACGCCACGGCCCCCGAGCCCAGTGGCGGGCGGTGCGCCGCTTTGTGCAGCGGGGACGCCGTGGTTGGTCCGACACCGACGTGGACAGCCTCCACCACTGGTTGGCCGAGGTCATCGGCGGTTCAGTGGCCGAGTTGCGTGCCACGTCCCATGCGATGCCCGACGGGCTCACCGAACAGGAATGGGACCAGGTCCTAGCGAGCATCGCTGCCGGCATGGACACCTGGGCTCGGTCCGACGGCACGACCGCTGCGCTTGGCGACGACGGCGGCGTTCGTCGCGGGAGTGACATCGACGAGGCGCTGCGGTTGCTGCGGCGCTGGTGGCCGAACCTCTGGGACTGACCGCCACACCTGGGGATGGAAAGTCCGCCGAGCTCGTGGGGCTCGTCCGGCGCGTCAGATGGCGTCGGGGCCGCGTTCTCCGGTGCGGACGCGGATGGCTTGGTCGAGGGCGGTGACCCAGATCTTGCCGTCGCCGATCGACCCGGTCCGAGCGGTCTCGACCAGCACTTCGATCAGCCGGTCGACGTCGCCGGTGTCGGCCAAGATCCGCACCTCGATCTTGGGGAGGTAGTCGATGCGGTACTCGGCTCCCCGGTAGGTCTCGGCGTGGCCGCCCTGGCGGCCGAAGCCTTTGACCTCGGTGATGGTCATGCCGGTGACGCCGGCGTCGGTGAGCCCTTGGCGCACCTGGTCGAGCTGGTGAGGTTTGATGATGGCGGTGATGAGCTGCATGAGATCGGCCTCCTCGGCCTATTGGGGCTGCGGCGTCTTCGCGCCGGCGGAGGGAGCGGTGGAGAGCGGCCCGTACTCGCCGTCGTAGTCATCGAGACCGAGATCGGTCTCGGTGACCAGCTGGTAGTCGGGATAGGCGACCTGTCCGAACTCGCCGTAGTCGGTGCCTTCGATCTCGACCTCGGGCGACACTCTGATCTTCACGAACCGCTTGGCGACGGTGAACACGGCGTAGGTGATGCCGAACGCCCACGCGAAACCCACACCGGCGTTGATGATCTGGGCGCCGAGCTGGCCGGCGTCGCCGTAGAAGAGGCCCTTCACGTTGCCGGCCACGCCGTTCCACTTGTCGCCGTAGGTGCCGTCAGCGAACAGGCCGACAGCCAGGACACCCCACAGGCCGCAGGCGCCGTGCACCGAGATCGCCCCGCACGGGTCATCGATGCGGGCCTTCTGGTCGAGCCACTCCACGCTGAAACAGACGAGGAACCCGGCGACGAGCCCGATGGCGACCGCCGCCCACGGTGCCACAAAGGCACACGGCGCCGTGATGGCCACCAGTCCGGCCAGCATCCCGTTGCACGACATGGAGATGTCGGGCTTGCCCCACCGCCAGTTCGTCCACGCCATGGCGGCCACGGTGCCGGCGCAGCCGGCCAGGAGCGTGTTGACCGCCACCACGGCGATGCGCAGGTCGGTTGACCCGAAGGTCGACCCGGGGTTGAACCCCATCCAGCCGAACACCAACACGAGGGTGCCGATCACCACGAACGGCAGGTTGTGGCCGGGAATGGCCTTTGCCGTCCCGTCCTTTCGGTACTTGCCGATGCGGGGACCGAGGATCATCGCCAGGGCGAGGGCGGCGTAACCGCCGGTGGCGTGCACCACGCCTGAGCCGGCGAAGTCGACCGCGCCGTGACCCAGGCTGAGGGAACTACCGAGGTGGGCAAGCCACCCGCCGCCCCACATCCAGTTCCCGTAGATCGGATAGATGAGCGCACCCATGGCGATCTCGGCGACGATGAACCCGGCGAAGCTGATCCGCTCGGCGATGGCTCCGATGATGATGTAGCCGGCCGTCTCCATGAACACGACTTGGAAGAAGAAGAACGCGAGGACCCCCACGTCATAGGAGTTGCCGGAGTGCAAGAAGAAGCCGCGGAGCCCGATCAGCCCGGCGTCACCGTGGGCGAAGATGCCGTTGAGGGGGGCGATCCCTCCCAGGTTGGCCACCGGCGAGACCCCGCCGAACTGGAAGGCGAACCCCACCGCGAAGTAAGCGAGCAGGGCGATGGCGAACGATGACAGGTTCATCATCATCATGTGACCGGCGTTCTTCGCTCGTGTGAGCCCGGTGACGAGCAGACCGAAGCCCACCTGCATGAACAACACCATCGAGCCGGTGATCAACAGCCACGTGAAGTTGATCGAGATGCGCAGGTGCCCGCTGTCGTCGGCCATCTTGTTGATGCCGGCCTGCGACAACGGCACCGACTTGCCCCCATTAGCCACGGGGTTGTCGGTGATGTTGCCCGTGAGCGTCCCCCCCGGATCAGCGTGGTGAGGGAAGTGGGACCCGACGATGATCAACACGATGAACGTGAGCAACGTCATGGCTAACAGCTTCTGACCTCTGGACACATTGCCTCCCGCGGGCCACCTGCCCGGCTCAGACGGTTCCGACGCCGTACAGATATGTGCGCTTCAGTATCCGGCCCGTTTCCCAGCCATGAACCGTCGATTGCTGTTGACTGACGACATTCTGACCTCTGAGGTCGGGCTGGCCTCAACGGAGCTGACCGGAGCGTCCCACACCCAGAGCCTGCGGGCTTTCGCCGGCCGGTTCGAGCCTGCACCACTCGCGACGGGCGCTCTCCTCCTACCATGGACCGCCGGCTGGTGAAGGAGCACGCCAGGGCCCTCCTTCCGTTCCGACCGGTCCTGCCCTCGTAGCTCAGGGGATAGAGCATCGGTTTCCTAAACCGTGTGTCGCGTGTTCGAATCACGCCGAGGGCGCCACGACAGTTCAAGTCAGGGAGTTGCGGTCTCCTGACTGGGGCCGGAGAGCGACAGGCGGTCAGCGGCAGGAAGCAGTACCGCTTGCGCTCGTTCCGCAGGACGAAGCGCGACCCGTAGAAGGCGCTCAACGCGCTGGTCGCCGAGGTCGACCGCGGCACGGTGGCGCTGCTGATCCTGGCCGCCGCCAACCGGGATCCGGCGGGGTTCGGCGATCCTGACCTCGACGCATCTAGGAGCCCTGATCGTTTGGCACGATACGGAGCGTGGCCGCGCCCGGCGAACGTCCTTCCCGTCCCGGCCGTCGAGCGTTCTGAGCGCAGTCTGCGCAACGCCCCGAGATGCTGGTCAGGTGCTCGCGGACCTCGAAGCCATACTCGGTACGGAGTTCGTCCACGAGACGGGCGAAAAGGGGTGCCGTCACACTCACCACCTGTCCACACTCCTCGCAGACCAAATGCTCGTGCTTGCGGCCCAGCAAGTGATGACGAGCAGGACCTGGCGCCAATTGGTGGTGCTGCATCAAGTCGAGCGAGTTAGCACCGAGATGGTTCGGTAGACGGTGGCCCGGCTGACGTCGGGATTGCCGCGCCGGACGTCGTCGACTAGGGCATCAGTGGTCAGGTGGTCCGCCCGTTGAGCAAGCTGCATACGATCGCCCGGCGAGACACCGTGATGCGTAGGCCCGCACCCCGAAGCTGGCCGAGGATCTCCTCGACGTCGTCTGCTGCGTCGCCGGCCACTCCAGGAACCTACCCCGGGGAAGGATGGGTGGCGGGCCTCAACGCTGGTACAGCACCGACGCTCGGGGCCGTCCCGTAGGCCCCGGGCCTCCCTGACCCGCTATCGACGCCCCCGCCGGCCCACCGGGTTGTCCAGCGCCGATCACGACAGCTTGGCGGCCAGACGGCGGACGGTGTTGACGTTGCGCAGGGTGGTGGGCTGGCCGAGGGCCTTCTCCAGGCGCGGCCCGGTGATGGGCGAGTCGCTCATGGTGGTGGTGGGCAGCCAGTAGAGCTCACGACCGTCGACGTGCAAGTGGTCGGTGTCGCTCTCCCAGGCCATGACGGCGCGGCGTTCGGCGGCGGACAGCTTGCGGCGCAGAAAGCCGACGTACAGGGCGGCCTTCTCGCGTGCGTCGACGTCGGCGAAGGGCTCCTGCGCCGCGATCCGGGCCACCTCGGCGGCGGACCGCACGAGCGTGACCACGTCGTAGCCCAGGGCGTCACGGAGCTGCTGCTCGATCTGTCGCTCGAGAATGGTGACGTCGTCGGTCTCGCTGGTGAGCACCACGTTGCCGCTGGCGATGAACGTGCTGACGTCGGTGACGTCGAGGGCTTCCACCTCGGCGCGGATTCGGTCCATCTTCACGTTGTGGCCGCCAACGTTGATGCCCCGGAGGAACGCGAAGAAGCGGTTCACGGCGCCGACCCTAGGAGAGCGCTGATCGACAGCGCCGCCGGCTCAGCGGTCACGCCCGCGCTCGCTCCAAGGCCGGTGCGTAAGCAGGGGCCCCAGCCCCACCTGCGCACAACCCTTCACAGCGGCGTGGCGGGAAGCGCGGCCGCGCTCCAAGGATGACGGCCTCGCTCGCTCCAAGGCCAGTGCGCAACCGGGGACCCAGTCCCACTTGGCGCACAACCCTTCCGACCATGGCGCCGGGCGCGGGCGGCGCCATCCGCAGCGAACCGGGTTCAGGTGGAGGGCTTGGCGCTGCCTGGGTAGGTGCCAAACGACCAGAGGTTGCCTTCCGGATCCCGGACGGTGAAGCCGCGTGACCCGTAGTCGGTGTCCTCCATGTCTTGCACCACCTCAGCGCCGGCGGCCTTGGCGCGGGCGAAGAGCGCGTCGGGGTCGTCGCACACGCAATACGTGGAGCCACACCCCGACGGCAACTGGGCATGGACGCCTTCGGTGTAGGTGGTGGATCCGAGCATGACGCCGCCGCCTGCCGGCCACAGCAGCTCAGCGTGGTGGACCTGGCGGTCACCCTCACCCTCGCCTCGCACCACCAAGAGCTCCTCGAAGCCGAAGGCCTCTTTGAGGAACTCGATGGCGGCGGGCGCGTCGTCGTAGCGCAGGGTGGCCCACACGTTGGGCGGGGGCGCCATGCCCGGCTCGGGGCGGGCGCTGGCGGGGGAGTTGGTGGTGGAGCTGGTGTTGGTCATGGCCTCAGCATGCACCCGGATCGGCCTCGGGGGCTTGGACGGATGGGAGCTCTTCGGCCCGCCAGACGGTGGGCGTGCAGCCGGCCATCTGGCGCCAGTCGCGGTTGAGGTGGGCCTGGTCGTAGTAGCCGGCCAGGGCGGCCACTTGGGCCAGCGGTCGTGGCGCCGGCTGCCGGATCAGGTGGCACGAGCGCTCGAAGCGCACGACCTTGGCCGCCGCCTTGGGCGACAAGCCGATCTCGTCGAGGAAGTGCTCACCCAAGTGGCGGCGGCTCCACCCGAGGTCTGAGGCCAGCGAACCCACTTCCACGTTGCCGCCGGCGTTCACCAGGCGGCGCCACGCCTCGGTCACCTCGGGCCGGGGCAGCGGCGAATGGGCCCGGTTGGCGGCGTCGCACAGCACGTCGTCAAGCACGGCGAACCGGGCGGCCCATGTCGGCGCCGAGGCCAAGCGGTCACGGAGCCGCTCGGCCGTTGACCCGAGCAGGTCGTCGAGCCCGACGACGCGGCCGGCGAGCTCGCGGGCCGGGACCCCGAGCAGGGCCCGGGCGCCGAGCGGCGTGAGCGCGAGGCTGACGCCGTGCTGGTTGCCGTCGTGGACGATGGTGGCCGGCGCGTCGTCGAGACCTGACACGAACGCCGCCGACCGCACCTCCGGGTGGCGCGGATCGGGCATGGCGGCGATGTGCACCGGCTCGCCGAGGCTGACGATGAAGGTGAGGTGCCGCGAGGGGAGGCCCCGGTGCACGCCCGGCTCGAAGCCCTCGAGCTGGTACCCGGTGTAGCGCTCAACGTAGGGCGCGAGGCGAGGGTCGGGTCGACGGACGGCCCCGTCGACAACAGGTGGATCGGCCACGTTTATGAGCGTAGGCCGGTCGCCGGCCGGCGGAACCGCCGGGCCGGCCGATGTGACACGGTGTCGCCCGATGCGTTGGACCGTGCACGGCGAGCGATCGCTCTACGAGAGCGACTGGATGCGGCTGCGCCTGGTCGACGTGGAGATCCCCGGCGGTGCTCGGTTCGA
>JAABUQ010007980.1_pt1 | contig 15034 bp, 2 predicted proteins | sample 5560001 | NCBI WGS metagenome assembly JAABUQ01 (sample SAMN10711888, study PRJNA513371) | rock metagenome | isolation source: Antarctica rocks | place: Antarctica: Victoria Land, Finger Mt nord | collected 2015-12-18 | reverse complement strand
ACGCCGGCGCGTCCCGGAAAGACGCGCGGCGCCAGGCCCTGGAGATGCTGGAACGGGTGCGCATGACCGATCCGGCGGGGACGGCCAGACTCTACCCGCATCAGGCCAGCGGCGGCATGCAGCAGCGCGTTGTCATCGCCATGGCCCTGGCCATGCATCCCGACCTGATCATCCTCGACGAGCCGACCACGGCTCTCGACGTGACGACGCAGGCGGCCGTCCTGGAGCTGCTGGAGGAGTTGCGTCGGGAGTTCGGTACCTCCCTGATCTTTGTGGCCCACGATCTCGCCGTCATTACGCGCATCTGCGAGCGCGTCGCCGTCTTCTACGCGGGGGAGATGCTCGAGGAGGCCACTCTGCGCGACATCTTCTACGCTCCGCATCACCCCTACACGGCCGGGCTGCTGGAATGTCTGCCCTCGCGCGGCGTGGCCCACACCCGCCAACCGCTCACCCCGATTCCGGGCCGCTTGCCGCGCCTCACCCAGCTCCCGCCCGGCTGCGTCTTCCAGCCGCGCTGCCGCTACGCCCACACGAACTGTGCGCGGAGCCATCCGGATCTGGTGGAGACGGACCCGGGCCATCAGGCGCGCTGCTTCTACTGGCCGGAGGTGCGCGTGACGAGCGGTCCCTCTAGCAACGGCCATGCGACGGACGATGATGTCGCCGATCCCGATCCGCCGGTGGCCGCGGACGGTGGCCTCGGCGCCGCGGCGCCGCTGCTGCGGGTCCAGGACGTGGTCAAGTCGTTCGGGCGCATCCCACGCGGCGCCGCGGCGACGGGTACGGGTACGGGTACGGGTACGGGTACCGCGGCCAGTAGCGCCGGCCATAATGCGCGGGTGCTGAACAGCGTCAACCTGAGCCTGAGCGACGGCGCTACGATCGGCTTGGTCGGTGAGAGCGGGAGCGGCAAGACGACGCTGGCGCGGTGCATCCTTGGTCTGACCGCCGCCAACGAGGGACACATCACGTTTGGGGCGCGCGACCTGCCGCTGCGCGTCGAAGACCGTGGGCCGGAGACGTTGCGCGAGCTGCAGATGGTGTTCCAGAACCCCGACATGTCGCTCAACCCGCGGCAAACGGTGCGCACCATCCTGACGCGGCCGATCCGCCTCCTCAATCGCCTGGGGCGGAAAGCAGCCGACAGCGCCGCGCGCGACCTCCTCCGCGCCGTGAATCTGGACGAGGGATACATGGACCGCTATCCCGGCCAACTGAGCGGGGGCGAGAAACAGCGCGTCGCCATCGCGCGCGCCTTTGCCACGCGCACCAGGCTGGTGCTCTGCGACGAGCCCGTATCCGGCCTGGACGTCTCGGTGCAGGCGACGGTCCTCAACCTGTTGCAGGAGTTGCAGGCGCGCTGGGGAACAGCGTACCTGTTCATCTCGCACGACCTGGAAGTCGTCCAATATCTGGCCGACCGCATCGTGGTGATGTACCGCGGCAACATCGTGGAGACGGGAACGACCGATGAGGTCTTCAGCGGTCCCAACCATCCCTACACCGAGCTGCTGCTCGCGTCGATCCCGCGACCCGATCCCGACGCGCCGCGGCTGCGGTTGGCGCTGGAGAGCGAGACGCGCGCGGAGGCCCGAGACGGCGTCGGCTGTCCCTTCAAGGGCCGTTGCCACCGCCACCTTGGCGAGCTCTGCGACACGGTGTTCCCACCGCTGCGGACACTGGCGCCCGGCCACCCGTCGCTGTGTCACATCCCCGCCGACGAACTGCCGACCGCCGCCACGCGCGCGGCCGCGGCTGAGCCCATCGGCGGAGCGCAACCGGGGCTTGTGACCGCCGGTTGACTCCAGGGACCGGCACTGGCGCAGCACCCTGTTTAACGCTTGTGCTGCTTTGGCGTCAAGGTGATGGTCATTGTCAACGATGCCCTTGTCCGTCCCTTCATGGAGGCAGTGATCGTAAGACGCACGGGCATTGGCTTTGCTGGGCTATAGGTGACATGCAGCTTCCATGTGAACTGACCGTGCTTATCCGCGACGGCATAGGTCATCGCCCGGTAGAGTGTCTGGGTCCGCAGGCGCTGGCGACGATGCGCGCCGACGCCAGTGACCGTGACGTGCTGTACCATCACCTGCACGAAGGTTGCGATCCGGGCACGCGGGACCGAGTGTATCTGGATTGTCGTCGTGCCGCCGCTTACGATCTGCTGGGGCACTCGACTCGTGGACAGCGGAAGCGACATCGTGCGCGTCGTGGGCGGGTGGCCGTGCTGCTGTGTTGATGGCGGCGGCGCGACTGTTCCACCGCTCGTATCGGTTACGACAGACGGCGTTGCCGTCGGTACCGCATTGCTCGGTGGCTGTGCCGGCTTTGTCGTTGCCGTGGGCAAGATATCGGTGGTCACCGGCAGCGAGGTACTCGTAGATGCAGGCGCTATCGGTGCGGACGTTGGGGCTGATGGGGGAACAGTTGGGTTTGGAGTCGTCGGCGGCGCGGGAGGGACAGGCGTTGGCATAGTGGTCGATGTGCTCGTCGGCGGCTTGGGTTGCTCGGTCGGGGCCGCTTGCGTCGCCGTGGCGACGACCGGTGCAGTCGTCGTGGTCGGGAGCGGAATCGATGTGTCGGTCGGTTGCACAGTGTTCGTGCTGCTTGGGACAGCAGTTGGCTGTGCCGTTGCCGTCGAACGAGGCGGCATCGTCGGTAGCGCGACGGCCGTAGCGGTCGAGGTTGGTTGAGTGGTGGCCGTTGCTGTGTTGCTTGGGACAGCGGTCGTGGCGGCCGTTGCTGTGTTGCTTGGGACAGCGGTCGTGGTGGCCGTTGCCGTGGGTATGGGCGCTTGCGAGGGAGTGTTCGTTGGAATGAGTTGTCCCGTGTTCGTCGGTGCAGTGGTCGGCGTAGCCGTAGCGCGTGGGGCGGTGGTGCTGGTCGGTGTTGAAGTGACCGAGCTTGGTGGGGTAGCGGTAGTGCTGCCGTTCGCTGGGACAACAAAGAAGAGATCGATGACCGGCCCCACGTGGTCGGGATAGTGCCAGACCTGCCACTGTGAGTGGTATACGCCGGGCGTGGTTGGCGCCGTCATCGCCGTCCCAAACGAGAATTGGTACTGATTGTTGCCAAGATAGACACAGCCCTGGTTGGGCCAGGCGCCAAACAGGTTGCCATCCTGGTTTTGGAGGAAATCCTGGGAGCAATCCAGGCTAAAGCCGCTCGTTTGCACCGTGACGCTCGGGTTGAAGGTGGCGCCCGCAGCTTCGCTATCTCCTTGTGGCGACACATTGGTCAGGGTGACGCTGGCCGATGCAGCGGTTGGCGTGTTGGTTGGCGTTGCGGTGTATGTAGGAGTGGCCGTTGCGATACCAGTGACCGTGGGTGTGCTCGTCGGCATATGCGATGGCGTATTGGTGGCTGTCGCCGTACTCGTTGGCGTGTTGGTCCCCGTCGCGATGGAGGTGCTGGTCGGCGTATTGGTCGCTAGCGCCGTGTTCGTGCTCGTCGGCGCGCTCGTGCCCGTTGCCGTCGCGGTCGCCGTACGGGCGGCCGTTCCAGTCGGGGTGTTTGTCGCCGCGGCCGTCGTTGTTGCCGTGGGCGTATTCGTCCCTGTTGCGGTCGGCGAGAGCGTTGGGGAGGACATCGTCGTGCTCGGCGTCGCCGTGGCCATAACAGTCGCGGTTGAGGTGGCGTCGGCCGTGGGCGTTGCCGTGGTCATGCCCGACGGCGCGGCCGTGCCCTGCGTCACCTGCTCGATGGCCAACTCGTTGACCACCGGACTACAACTCGCATCGGAGCAGGAAACGGTCACGGTGACCGACCCGGTGTTGGCATACAGTGCAGGGTCGATGGGACATTGCATGCGTCCAGTAGAGTTGGTCGGCAGGTTGGCGCATCCGCCTCCCACACTCCCATCAAGGGCCACGTCCTGCCGCTGGGTGCTGGAGGGTTCAGCGAACATGCGCAGGTCGGCAACGTAGCGTTTCGCCGGGTCCAGACGGTCGAAACGGTAGGTCACGGACGGGCCGAACGCCGTGCGATAGGTGCTAACCGGACCATTCACGCCGGAGAGGATGCCTGTATAGGTCTGGGCATCGGGATCGAGATAGCCGTATCCGCGCGTCGCGTCGTACGGTTGGTCGTCGGGGCCGCCGGCGTCCACGTAATGGTAGTCGATCGGCAGCAGGGCAAGCCTGCTGATCAGGGCCGGACCGGCGCTTGCGCGCTGGACGGTGACGGTCAGCGGGCTGCCCGCGAAGGCCGTGTAGGCGATGGTAGGTACCAGGATCGACGCCGTCGCGGCGACGCCCCGGTCCAGGCCGATCACCTGTTCCCCATCGACCCCGTTGAAGGCCGCGGTCTGCGTGAACGGATTGCCCTGCTGATAGAACGTGGCGTCGAGGTGGTAATAGCGGTGCGGCTGCATGCCGTCGAAGCGGTACTGCACGGGACCGGTGGAGTTAAGGCGAATGGTACTCGTCACCGTGCCAGCTCTGGAGAGGTCGGTGGTCGACCCGTTGAGGTAGCCGTAGCCGCTGGACGGGTCATACGCGCTGTCGGTCGCGCCCCCGGCATCGATGTCCTGGGGGCCAAGTCCCACGTAGGCCGCGCCCAGTAGCGTATTGTCGGAGCGGTCTGATTCAAAGGCCGCGCCATCCGCGTTCGCCGTTGCTGTGATAGCGTGCGTGCCGAATGCTGCTGGTGTAAAGGGCAGGCTCACGGTCACCGTCCCGCCAGCAGGTACTGCAGGCGTGGAGAGGTTGCCCAGGGTCGTGTCGCCGCGCTCCCCGCGCACCTCGACGTGTGTCGTGCTTGGCGCGGCATCGGCCTGTCCATCGTTGGCCACCGTGACCACCACGTTGCCAGGCTCCTTCGCGAGCGCGTCGGGATGATCGACCGTGATCGAAGCTACGCGCAGGTTTGGTTGGGTGCGGATGGTCAGCACGCGCGAGATCACGCTGCCTGCTCCGTCGAGCGGATCGACGACAGCGTAGAGCGTCCGCGTCCCGGTGAAGCCTGTGGTGTCCCAGGCGAACGGGGTGGTCGCTGCGGTGCCGGCAGCGATGGACGGGATGTACGAACTGCCGAGCAGCAGGCCTCCCTGCGTTGGGTCACCGTCGAAATACCCGACGACGACGCCCGCCGCGTCCTGAGAGCCGCTGTTATGCACTGTCGCCATCAGCGGGATCGTATCGCCCTCCACGGCACTGCACGTATCCGCGCCCGGACAGCCCACCGCGAGGCCGCCAGGCCCGACGGTCAGGGCAGTGGCAGGGCGTTGCGCCAGTGCCAGGTTCGTCAGCACCACGTCGGCCGGCCCGTCGACCGAGACGCTGATCGGCACGTCGACGTAGCCGTTCGTGGCCGCATGCGAGGCGATATAGGCATTGAACGCACCTGCCAGGTTCGACACGGTGAGCGTTGTGGGCTGCGTGATATTGCCCGGACTGGGGTACGTGTAGTCGGTCGTACCGTCGTTGCCGACATCAATCGAGACGTTGGCTATGCCATTTGCACCGACGTTGGTGATGAGCGCGTTCATCGACGCATCGCTGTAGGTTTGCGAGATGACACGCGCATAGGTCAGTTGGCTACCAGCGCCCGCGAACGACAGGTGCCGCCCGTACTGCAACAGGTAGTTCTTTCCGCCGATCACCTGATCAGGAATCGTGAACTGGACGGCAAGCTCACCAGCCTTCTCCAGGAGGTAACAAAGGATTCTGACAGGGGTTGTAGCTGGATTAGTGGAACCGGAAGCGGAGGCCGAATTGCAATACTCAACGCGGACACGCCCATCTCCACCATGCCCACCATCCTCGTCTCCGAGCTGATTATCGATAGAGTAAACCCGTGGACCACCATCAGCGACAATTGCTTGAGGACCAAGAGAGGCTGTTTGTCCCCTGACTAAAACTGATCCTCCAGCACCTGATCCGCCACCTCCTGAATGATAATAGTGTTGCTGACCAGGGCTGCCGTTGCTCTGGATAGCCCCTATGACGTTTAGGGTCGCCCCAGAGACTATGATGATCCCTCCGCCATTGCCGGAGGCACCGCTGGCGTCGTTGCTATTGTTGTTCCCGCCTGATCCACCAGCACCTCCAAGAGTCATAGTGCTTAGATCCGTAGAACCACTTGATGCGCCTAGATAGCCACCAGGCCCGTCCTGGTTTTGGCCTCCACCTGAGCCTATTCCGCTGGAGCCATTATCCAGAACATTGGCACCACCGCCCCCTCCATTACCCTGATCCCAAGGGTAATTGGTGGAGTACCCGCCACCGCCCCCTCCATTACCATTGTTGACATAATTCTGCACCCCTCCTGGTCCACCTGTTCCTTCACCTTGCCTTCCAACATTTGCCTTCGTTGGGACACCAGGTTGTCCCCTGAATCCAAGTCCACTGGCTGATACAAGTCCATTTATACTGGTTGTACCGTTACTAAGGAGGACGACAATACCACCTGTACTACCATCCCAGGGATGCGCTGTCAACACGCCTCCGCTCTGTACCAGTACATTATGAAAGCGGGGTACGCGAATGACCTGTACCGTGTTTGGGGTACCTGCGGTGTAAGTATTCATCAAATTCTTGACAAGCGTTATAGTACCGGGGGTGCCGGGATTGCTGCCCAGCACTGTTGTGAACTCGTACGTCCCTGCCCCTACCCCCTGCATCTGGATCACAAGAATCTCGTCACCTGGATGGAATCCGGTCGTGCTCGCAACAGACAAAGCGTTCTGACCACCCGTTGCACTGTTGGTTAGTGACGTACGCTCACTATCCGTGTAGAATGTCTGCCCCGGCCCTACCGTCAGATCGCCATCGCGACCGTCGCCGAACATCTGTGACGACGCGGTGCCATTCCCGAAGTCAGTGCAATACTTGCCCACGCCCTTGAGCGTCGTCCCACTCGCGTCGAAGACCTTGCAGGGTTCGACGGACGTGGGGTCGGGCTGGATGTTGTCGGTAAAGGTGATGGGCGTGTACTGGTCGACGTTGCCGTACACGCGCACGCGCTCGTCCCAGGGATGGCCGAGGACATCGAAAGCGTGGGCCGACTCCGAGGTCGGCACGACGGAGCCGGAGATGGGCATCACGATAGTCGGGTGTGCCGGGTCGTCGGAGCGCAGGCTGATCGACAACGCGACCGTGTTGGATAGCGTGGACGTATCGAGCGTTGCCGTCACGGTGCGTATGCTGGCGGGCGGGATCGTGATGATTCCATTTGCCCCCGCGCTGGATAAGCTGACGCCTGGATTAGGCGCGTCTAGCGTGACGTTTAACGGGAGGAGTCCTGTGTTCGCAATTGGGATGACGCGCTGCGGCTGCGCACCCTGGACGACGTTGCCGATATTCCAGGTGTCGGAGGAGGTGTTGAGCGTGGGCGTCGGGTCGTTAGCGAAGGTGTTGAGCGGCCGCGCCGCAGAGGCGATAATGTTACCCTGAGCATCGGTCCAGGACGCGATGAGGATGTTGTCCGCGTTGGGATCATATGTCTGCGAGAAGGCGGAGGTCGACCAACTGACCGGATAGACCGTCGGGCCACTCTGAATGGTGGTGGTGAAAGGCATATGAGCCACCGGTGTTCCATTGGAGACGAAGTCCAGGTAGAGGTGCGCGTCCTTGATTGGCGCTGTATAGGGATAGGTAAAGACAAGGTTAGTCAAGTTGGATGCTGTCGTGGTCACGGAGTCGGTCGTTACATCCTGCAGACCAATGCCTTTCACCATCTTCCCTGCGTACGGCGAAAGGTCGGTGTCCAGGCTGGGCAATTGTATGGGCGTGATGAAGCGATGCACACCCTGTGGGTCGCTGTATGTGACCAGGATGACCGGCGGTGTATAGTTTTGCTTGTTGATCGTGTAGGTGAAGGTATCGCGCGGCGCCAGTGCCGTTACAGTGAAACTCTCGCCTGCGGCAACCGATCCTGTACCGAATCCAATCTGCAACCCACGATCGACGTCTAGCGGGAGCGGCGTGTGGTAGCCATTGCCAAGGTTGAGCGGGCCGCCATCACCCGTGTTGTCGGTCCACCCTATAGCGGTACTGCCTTGCCCAACGACGCCGGCCGTGGTGACAGTGAAGGTATAGACACGGTCGTCAGATCCGGTGTAATCGCCACCCACAAAGGTCGGCTTCGCGGTGCTATTGGCCCAGTTCCCGTTTACCAGGTTTGGCGACTGTATCAAGCTGCCGACAGAAACGTGAGCGCCAGCGCGCACGACGCCGTTGCCGCCGATCGTATTATCCCGTATCGTCGTGGAGTTGTCCGGCGCGTACATGACGGCCGACACCCCGTAGGCATCGAACGTACCATTGTTCTGCAGCGCTAACTCTACCGTCGCCGTGTTGCCGGTCGTCCTTGTCACGTAGCCCGCCAGTACCTCCGGGGTTGGATGGGACGCGGGATCGTTCGGGTTCGTATGATAACGCAACTCGGTGCGGTCGCTGTAGCCGTCGCGGTCGGAGTCGCGGTCGAAGCGGATGAGCACCGACGAGCCAGGCTGCGCCGGTAGGTCCTTCAGGGGCAGATTGTTGGCATTATTCTGCGAGAGGTAGACCGTCCACCAGGCTATATTGGACAGGAAGCGCTCTTTCCAGACTGGCGGGTCGGAACCGTTCGACTGAGGAACCCACAACGAATTGACGTTGCCCTCGGCGTCGTAAGCCGCCGGGAAGAAGTGTGTCAGCACATCCTGCACACTCTCGTTACCCTGGATAGGTAGGACGTAGGTCTGCACCGCGCCGCTCGGGTCCGATCCGTCGTCGAGGGACACAGTCACGCCACCGCTCGTCGCATGCTGATAGAACACATCATCACTGCCGTAGCTCAAGGTCTGCGGCACAATGGTCAGCTTCTCCCCCTCGTCGATGCGCCTCATCTGGTCGAGTGTCAGATGAACGGGGATAGAGGCGTACGTCGCGCTGGAGTTCGAGCCCGGGGGCGGAAACATGTTTTGCAGCTTGCCATTGTCGAATTGCTGGTAGGCCGGGTAGGAAATGATAGGGCTGGTGTCGTTGCCCAGGTAGATGTTGAAGGTCAGCCCTGACACTTCTTGCGCGTAGTCCGTTCCTGTGTTCCTGATAGTGTAGTTGAAGGTGAGGTCTGCGGCATGGCTTGTATCTTGAGCCCACGCTGTGCTCCAGTCCTCGCCACTGGTAAAGGCATCGCCATTTAGAACAGTGTGCTGCTCCGACGTTTCCGTCGTCGTTGTTTGCGCTCCTCCGTATGAGCGCCCGTTTGTATGGGTTTCCGTAAACCGCGGTTGTCTGATTGCATAAGTAACGTCTTGTAGGCCCCGTGAGATCAAACCTCCTTGTTGATCAATAGCGTACTGGACACCGGTAAGAGAACTGGCTAGACTTTGATAATCTACATTGTGATCAAGTATGTTGGCCGCTTTCAGGTTTGACGTCGAACCATAGTTGTTGATATTGAATAACGAGTATTGATTTACTCCAGTCAGTGATTGAGCCTTATCAGGCCTTGTTACATCTGCCCAACCCTTACCAGCAATTTTCAGTCCAGCTGCAGTACCGACAGTACCGATGGTGGACTCACAAGCCGCAGCCGCACCAAGGGCTCCGATTGGTCCACCTACGGAGCCCAAGAGTCCGCATCCCGCTGCAGCACCTGCTACAGACCCAAAGATGATTCCACCACCCAGGATAATCTCCGCTGTACCCTGAATGCGACTTCTTGTATCACGGGGAGCAACGACTTGTCCGTGATTGCTCGTTCTCGCTGTTGGCGATGAACCAAGGGGAGTTTCAATGGCCTGAGACACCTCTTGCCAGTTGTTCCATGTCGCCGTATTCGCAAGGCTCGTGCTCTCTCCATGTGTGACGGATGTCTGATACGTGTGTTGCGCCTGCGTCATCTGGCCCTTTTGTGTCGTGATCACCGTGACTCGTTGCATATGCCATGAGTGAGGATCGACGGACACATCAATGTTGGGGAAGGCCGCAACGTAAGGACTATCATATGGTGCCTTCACCCATGCTGGGAGATCTGCCAGAGGACCATATCCACACCCTACGCTTCCTCCAGGACAGTACATCGTGCCAAAGAGTTTCTGTCCGTCGCTATACCTATCGTGTGATGTCGACGCGGTAGTTGGGTCTAGTCCCACCACATAGACATCTACCGCGTCCGGAACCGAATCACTGTGCGCATCGAGGCAGCTTGGATTGTTCGGACTCGTCGGCCACCCGGCGAAAGGCGGCCCCTTTACAGGGCGTGTGGATCGAACATGGCGCAGCCAGTCAATCAAACCTGAGACATGTGCTCCGTCCGTTATCCCATCACTGTTGCTATCTCGGTTGTTCGGGTCGGTACACCACCATCCCTCTTCCAGATTGGTAAGACCATCACGGTCTGAATCCAGCGTCGAGGCTGCTACAAGTTGAGCTGCGGGAGCGAAAGCGTCAAGATATCGGCCGTTGAGTTGTAGATTCGACACAAGGTCCGTGTTGTGGGGGAAATAGTGTAGTCTGGCGATCTGGGACAACTGACCGCTGTTCGTCAGTATCGTCGCCGTGATGTCCGTCGCACCGAGGATAGTCGCTCCCATAGCGGCCACGCGCTGCACGTCCCCCACGCCGCTGATGTAGATGGTGGTCCGATAGGGGCCGTCGTTCTGAGCCGCTTCGACGGCGGTGTGATACATCGTGCGGTGCTGGTGGAGCAGCGGGCGCAGCGCGGGTCGTGAGTCGGGGGCGGCGATGTAGCGAGCCAGCGAGGCGTCCAGTTGATGGCTGACCACTGCCGGCGACAGCAGGCTTGCGCGACGAGCACTCGCGGAGGCAGGGAGTGTCGTCGTCGCATGACGCGCGGAGACGGATGATACGGGTACCGCGCGACTTGTCGCCGTGGCGGATTGGCCGAACAAGGATATGAGGACGGCAGCCAGCACGAGCACCCGGCCATAGCCCGATGACGTGCTCCTGGTACGGAGGGTTGTACGTATGCCGGGAGTGGAAGGACTATGTGCCACGGCTGTCTATCCTTTCGCCATCGTCATCATGGACCCAGTCTGCCGCTCGTGACATAAAACATCACGATAACGGTGTTTTCGCATACACTACTGTTGGTCGCAGCCCAGACCATCCATGAGCGCGATATCGCCCATCTCAAACACATACGCCCGTACACACATCCTCCTATTTGGGAGAGTACAGACCCATGCGAACCTATTATAGTCCGCATAGGAGCCGCTGTCGAGGAAGAATCGGAACTTTGATCGGAAATATCACGTTCGACCTGCTTGTTCAGCGTTAAAGTAGCGAGAAATATGTGGGGGCATGCCGTCGTCTATGATAATGCTGCTGGGCGGAAGATAAAGTTGGTCACTCCCGATGTCGGGATAAATCCTGAATCGCCGGGGATGAAGGCACCATCGCACCGGAAACAGTAGTAGAGTTGTTCCCAGCGACGCATCGCTTCCCGCCAGCGTGGCACGGCGTCTTCGTATGTTTGCTTTGCCACCACTGCTTGCCGGCTGGTGCGTAAGACCTTGTAGATCGGCCAGCCAGGCAGGAGTAACACCCAAACAATAGCAACAATGGCAGAATTTAGTATTGCCGCGATGAACCCCACGCCGAAGAAGATTCCAATGACACCAAGGATGAGCGAACCGACGATGCCCTTCCAGGGGCTGACGTACTCTGGCGCGGATGGAGGGGCAAGCATTCTGCTCTGAAACGTCCGCGCCCCTCCTGCCAAATGTACCCCTCCCACCGTCGTTTGAATATGATCCAACGCATGAGAGCTTGTTGCCGTCGCGCCGAACCCTCCCGACAGGCTAATCGATGACGCGCCATGCCCGACAACCGTGCTCACTTTCTGCACTGTATCGACCTTATAGCAGGACGGGCAGGCCAACGCGTGGTGTTCCTCATGCACCACAACAGGCACTGCTGATGGAGGTGTGGAAACGGGAGCCGACGACGCTGGCGTGGAGATCACGGAAGTCGTCGCGGTCACGGGTATTCCGCATTCGGGACAGAACTTGCCTGCCGTGGAGACTTGAGAGCCACACTCGCCGCAAAAGTTCGCCATTGCTTTCCCCTTTCCTACATGGAGACGTTGCTCCTCCGGTATCGCCGGTTCGTGACTGATTATGGACCGAACAGAGGGGCTCTGTCGAGGAATAATCGGAACTTCCATCGGAAAAATCATCCACATACGTGCGGGTTACGACGGTGTGCCCTAGCATTGGCAGTCACCTGGACCTTGTGAGCCTCCTTGTGCTACGATGGCGCATAGCGCGTCGAAGATGTGCGCGGTGTGTACCGTGGCCAGGGCGCGGAACGGGTGAGGGTATGGATGTGGTCGAGTCGAAGTCTTTGGGCGCGTTACTGAGGACCTATCGCCAGGAGGCCGAGTTGACGCAGGAAGCACTGGCCGGCAAGGCCGGGCTGAGTGCAAAAATTATCGGCTTGATCGAGAATGACAGGCAGGCTGACCCGCGCGAGAGCACCATCGTACGCATCATGGATGCCTTGCCTCTCCAGGGGGAAGACCGTGCCCTCGTTAAGGCGGCCTGGCGTCGCCATGTGCGCCAGGCGCGGACGACTGAGGTGTCCCCGGACGTGGCGACAGTGCAAACCCCGCTGGTCGGCCGCGCATGCGAATTGGACTTGCTCGACCGTTATCTCGACCGCCATCGAGCCGCGCCGCCGGTGCTGGTGCTGGCCGGGGAGCCGGGCATCGGCAAGTCGCGTCTGCTGGATGAGGCGGCGAGGCGCGCGGAGGGGCTGGGCTTGCGGGTGCTGCGCGGCGGCTGCCAGCGAGGCAGCGACGAGATGCCCTATGTGCCGCTGTCGGACGCGCTCAAGAGCTACCTCAAGGGTCTGCCGCCGCAACAGGCGCGGACGGCGCTCACGGACTGCGCCTGGCTGGTGCGCCTGCTGCCCGAGCTAGCGGGCGGCCGGATCAAGCCGCTGCCATCCTTGCCCGCGACGCCCGCCGAGGAGCGCCGCCTGATGTTCGACGCGGTGGCGACCGTGCTGGACAATGTCGCGGGCGCGGCCGGGACGCTGCTGGTGCTCGACGACCTGCAGTGGGCCGGCGCCGACGCGCTCGAGCTGCTGCTGTGGGCGCTGCGCGCGCAGCGCAGGACGCCCCTGCTCGTGGTCGGCGCGTACCGCGATACCGAGCTGCAGCCCGGCGGCCCACTTGACGTCATGCTGGCCGACCTGGCGGCGGCCGGGGTGGTCTCCCACCACGCGCTGGCGCCTCTCTCCCTGCCGGAGGCCGGCCAGATGCTCGACGCGCTGGTGGGAGACGCCTCGAGGCTGGACGGGACGACCTGGGAGTGGGCCGTGCGTCGCTCGGGGGGCGTTCCTTTTAGCGTAGTGAGCTTCGCCCAGACGCTAACACGGTCGTCGGAGGGGGACGGATTCACCAACATTGATGATGAGTCCGTGCCGTGGGACGTGGCGCAGTCGTTGCGCGGGCGCGTGGCCGCCCTGTCGGACGCGGCGCGCGCGGTGCTGGCCACGGCCGCCGTAGTGGGTCGTCGCGCGCCGGTCGCGCTGCTTGTCGCGGCCACGGGGCGACCCGAGGACGAGGTGCTGGACGCGCTGGAGGAAGCCACGCGGGCGCGCCTGCTGGAAGCGGATGAGCGCGGCGTGCACCATTTTGCCCACGACGTGGTGCGCGAGACGGTGGAGGCCGGGCTGGGCGCGGGCCGGCGCGTGGTGTTGTTTCGTCGCGTGGCCCGGGCGCTGGAGGAGGGGGACGCGGCGGCGGCAGTCGAAGACCTGGCCTACTACTATAGCCGTAGCGACGCCGACGACAAGGCCGTGTTCTATCTGGAGCGGGCGGGCCTCAGCGCCGAGCTGCAGGCCGCCTACATGGCCGCTGAGGGCTACTACCGCGCGCTGGCCGAGCGCCTGAACGGTATGGAGGGTCGCGCCCAGGACGCGGCCGCCGCGAACGAGAAAAGAGGCAACGCGCTGCGGCTGGCGGGGCGGTTCGAGGAGGCGCTGGTCGTGTTCGACGCGGCGGCGGAGACCTACCGCGAGGCGGAAAACATTGATAGCCTGGTCCGCGCCATCGCCTGGATCGGGCACACCCACGCGGAGCGCGGGACGTCCGACGAGGGCATGGTGTGCGTCTACGGCCTGCTGGCCTCGGCCGAGGCTGGCGGACCGCGCCCGAGCCTGGCCTTTCTGTACTCCCGGCTGTCGTTCCTGCTGTGCGTGACCGGCGACTACGTGCTGGGCCTGGCGGCGGCGACGCGGGCCGCGGACATCGCGCGGGACATCGGCGACAGGGGTATCCTGGGGCACGCTGGGGGCTCCAGGGGCGTGGCGCTGATGATGCTGGGCCGCCTCGACGAGGCGCTCGAGGCGCTCCTGGAGGCCATCCCGCTGGCCGAGGCCACTGGCGAGTTCGAGGCCCTGGCCAGCATGCTGACCAACGTGGCCACCGTCCATATGTGGCACGGCCGGTTCGACCTGGCCTGGCCCGCCGCCGAAGAGTCCATCAGCATCGCCGAGCGCCTTGACCATGTCGCTCAAACCGTGCTGCTCACCTTGCGCCGCGCCTTTATCGGCCTGTTCGAGGGCACGTGGGAGCGGGCGCGCGAGACCGTGGCCTGGACGGAGACGCTCGAACCCGGTCTGCTCGGCTCCTGGGGCATCCCCTATTTGCTGCTCACACGCGGGATCGTGCGGCTGCTGGAGGGTCACACGGAGGAGGGTGTGCGCGTCCTGGAGCGCAGCGTGCAGTTTGCGACGGCCAGCGGGGACATCGGGGCGCTGCGCTGGGCACAGATGTGGCTGGCCGAGCATGACCTGCGCGAGGGACACCCCAAGGAGGCGCTCGACCGGCTTGCCCCGCTGCTCGACCAGCAGCCCCATCTGCAAGAACTGGACGTTACCATTATGCTGCCGCGCCTGGCCTGGGCGCGGCTTGACCTTGGAGAAGGGGAGGAGGCCGCGACAAAGGCAGAGGAGGGCGTCAATCGGGCTGCGGCGCAGGGGCACCTCATTGCGCTGGTCGATGCCCTGTGGGCGCGAGCCCTGGTGGCGTCGCGTCGAGGGCGGTGGGCGGAGGCCGTGGGCGCCCTACG
>JAABUQ010007978.1_pt1 | contig 15035 bp, 10 predicted proteins | sample 5560001 | NCBI WGS metagenome assembly JAABUQ01 (sample SAMN10711888, study PRJNA513371) | rock metagenome | isolation source: Antarctica rocks | place: Antarctica: Victoria Land, Finger Mt nord | collected 2015-12-18 | reverse complement strand
TCCCCCCTTCTGCCGCCGCCGCGCCGTGCCCTGCACGCGCGTGCCCTCGGCGCACCGGAGTTCAACACACGATGACGAAACGCATGCTGATCGACAGCACCCACGCCGAAGAAACCCGTGTGGTGGTGCTGGAAGGTAACCGCCTCGAAGACTTCGACGTCGAGACTTCCACCAAGCAGCAGCTCAAGGGCAACATCTACCTCGCCAAGGTCGTCCGCGTCGAGCCGAGCCTGCAGGCGGCCTTTGTCGAATACGGCGGCGGCCGGCACGGCTTCCTGGCTTTTGGCGAGATCCACCCGGACTATTACCAGATCCCCGTCGCCGACCGGCAGCGCCTGCTGGAGATGCAGGAAGCGGAAGCGCGCGAGGACGAGGACGCCGAAGACCGCGCCGCAGCCCGCGACGCCGACCTGGCCGCCCGGCCATCCGCCCCCGATGTGGTCCAAGTGTCCGGCGTGATCGACATCCCCGACATGGTCGCACCGGCGAGCATGACGGACGCAGCCATGGAAGCATCCTACGCCGCCCAGGCCGACCCGAAGGCGGTCGAAAACGCGCTGCCACGCGGGGATCAGGTCGCTCAGGCTGCCGCAGTCAGCCAGGATATCCTCGTTGCCCCGCATGAGGCGGAGACGCTGTTTCCCGATGATGCGCCGCTGCCGGAGATCGTCCTCCCGGAACTGCCGGAGGAGATGGGTGCCGACATGGCGCCAGAAACCGCCCCGGTGGAGGCCGACGCGGACCCGGCGCCCGTGTCGGAGCCGCTGGCGAATGGCGAAGCTGTGTCCGACACTGCCGAGCCTGCCGCCAGCCATTCCAACGGATCCGCATCCGATCAGCCCTTCGAGGCGGCCGAGCCGCCGCCGGAGTCGGTCGGCGGCGAAACCGAGGAACCGCGCGAGCAGCGGGCAACCCCGCGCTTCCTGCGCAACTACAAGATTCAGGAGGTGATCCGCCGCCGGCAGATCCTGCTGGTCCAGGTCGTGAAGGAGGAGCGCGGCACCAAGGGCGCGGCGCTGACCACCTACATCTCGCTTGCCGGGCGATTCTCCGTGCTGATGCCGAACTCGCCCCGGGGCGGCGGCATTTCGCGCAAGATCACCTCCGCCGCCGACCGCCGCCGCTTGAAGGAGGTCACGGCCGAGCTGGACCTGCCGCGCGGCATGGGCCTCATCGTCCGCACCGCCGGCGCCAACCGGCCGAAGCCCGAGATCATCCGGGATTGCGAGTACCTGCTCAACCAGTGGGACCAGATCCGCGACCTGACGATGAAGTCGGTCGCGCCCGCGCTGATCTACGAGGAAGCGAACCTCATCAAGCGCGCCATCCGCGACGTGTATTCCCGCGACGTCGACGACATCCTGGTGGATGGCGAGCAGGGCTGGCGGGCGGCGCGCGACTTCATGCGCATGCTGATGCCGACCCACGCCCGCAAGGTGCAGCTGTGGCGGGACCCGCAGCCGCTGTTCGTCAAGGCGCAGGTCGAGGCCCAGCTCGACGCCATGCTGTCGCCCACCGTGCAGCTCCGCTCCGGCGGCTACCTGGTGATCAACCAGACCGAGGCCTTGGTCGCCATCGACGTGAACTCCGGCCGCAGCACGCGGGAGCGGGGCATCGAGGAAACGGCGCTCAAGACCAATATGGAAGCGGCGGAGGAGGCGGCGCGGCAGCTTCGGCTGCGCGACCTGGCCGGGCTGATCGTGATCGATTTCATCGACATGGAAAGCCGGCGCAACATCTCCTCGGTCGAGAAAAGGCTGAAGGACGCGCTGAAGAACGACCGGGCGCGCATCCAGGTCGGCTCCATCAGCCATTTCGGCCTGATGGAGATGAGCCGTCAGCGCCTGCGCCCGTCGCTCGCCGAGACCAGCCTGGTCATGTGCCCGCACTGCGCCGGGACCGGCCAGGTGCGCAGCACCGAGAGCGCCGCGCTGCACGTGCTGCGCGGCATCGAGGAGGAAGGCGCGAAGCGGCGCGCTGCCGAGGTGACGGTGCACGTGGCCGGGCCGATTGCGCTGTATGTGCTGAACCATAAGCGGGTGCGGCTTGCGGAGATCGAGGCCCGCTACGGCATGCATGTCGCCTTCGCGGCGGACGACACGCTGCTGCCGCCGACAATGCGGATCGAGCGCTTGCGGGCGCAAACCGTGTCGGAACTGCCTACGCCGATCTCGCAGCTCGCCCCGCCTGAGCCGTTCGAGGACCCCGACGAGGAGGTGGCGGAGCGCGTGGCCGAAGCGGCTGCCGGCGACGACGGGGACGACGACGACGCGCCCCGACCCGGCGAAACGGCCGAGGAGGGCGAGCAGCGCAGCCGGCGCCGGCGCCGGCGCCGCCGGGGCGGACGCCGGGAGGACGGGGCGGACGGCGCAGCCGCCGTCAGCACGGGCGCCGCGACCGAGACGCCGGGCGAGCCGAACGGGGGCACCGCGCCCGATGCCACAGGCGATTTTCCGGCCGAACAGTTCACGACCCACGCTCCGGAAACCGTGCCCGATACCGGCATCGCCGCTGCCGAGATGGCGGCAGCGCCGGCTCTCGGAGTTGCCGAACCCTTGGCATCTGAAGCCGTCGAAGCCCCAGCATCCGAAGCTGTCGACGCAACGGCATCGGGGGCTGCTGGATCAACGACATCCGAGGCTGCCGAAGCAACAGGGGACGACGCCGAGCACAGCAAGCGGCGCGGTCGCCGCGGGGGACGCCGTCGCCGTCGCGATCCCGATGACGCGCAAGCGGCCCCCTTGGCCGCTGTGCCGGCTCAGGCGGACTCCGGCGCCGCCGAGCGCGTAACACCCGCCTATGCTGGACCGACCCCGGCCAATCCGTTCGGCGGCGGCACCGCCTTCGACATCTTCGACGCCATCGAGCAGGCCGAACAGGAACGCGCCCTCGCCGCCACCGCAGCAACGCGACGCCTGTCCGAACCCGCGGCCCCGCTTCCCTTAGTGGAGGATGGCCCGAGGGAGCCGGAGCCGGTCATCGCCGAACCGATTGCGATGGTGCCGGAAACGGTGTCCCTCAGTGAGCCTGACCCGGCCGTCGACAGCGCCGTCTTAGAGCCTGAGCCCGACGCCGCCCCAGTTACCGTGCCGCCGGTGGCTGAACCTGTCATGGCGGTTGAGGCCGAGCCGACGCCCGGGCCCGTCGGCGGGCCGCTGATCGTCCCGACGCTGATCGACGGCAGCGCAATCCCGGCGGAGAAGCGGCGCGGCTGGTGGCGGCGCTGAGTACGCGGAAGTAAGCAGGCTGACTCAAAGGCAGGGCGCAGACGGTGCGCCCCGCCGCGGGCGCGCTAACGGAAGCGTGCCAGCCGGGCAGCCGCCTCGATCATGTCTGCTTCCGTCCCGCAATAGCTGAACCGCAGCGTCCGCGCGCCGCGGGTCCGGTCGAAATCCACGCCGGGGCTGGCGGCGACGCCGGCCTCGGTCAGCATCCGGGCACAGAATGCGACGCTGTCGTTGGTGCGCGCGCCGATGTCGGCATAAATGTAGAACGCCCCGTCCGGCGCCGCGATGTCCGGGAACCCGGCACCCGGCAAGGCCTTGAGCAGATGGTCGCGGGTCCGGCGGTAGCGGGCCACGTTGGCGTCTAGCTCGGCCGTGCAGTCGAATGCCGCCTCCGCCGCCACCTGGCAGATGTGCGGCGCCGAGATGAACAGGTTCTGCGCCAGGCACTCGACGGGCCGCACCAGGTCCTCCGGCAGCGCCATCCAGCCGACGCGCCAGCCGGTCATGCTGAAATACTTGGAGAAGCTGTTGATCACGATGGCATGGGGGCTGAGCGCCGCCGCCGTCGCAATCGGCCGGCCGTAGTGCAGCCCGTGGTAAATCTCGTCGGAAATCAGGCGCACGCCGCGCGCGTCGCACCAGGCCGCGATGGCGGCCAATTCGTCGGGCGCCAGCATGGTGCCGGCGGGGTTGCAGGGGCTGGCGACGATGAGGCCGTCCGGCGCCGGGTCCAGCCGGTCCAGCAGGGCAACGGTCGGCTGGTAGCGGGTCGCCGGCCCGGTCTCGACGACCACAGGTTGCAGGCCGAGCGCGGTCAGGATGTTGACGTAAGGCGGATAGAACGGCGCCGCCAGCGCCACGCGGTCCCCAGGATCGAACGCCGCGAGGAAGGCCAGCGGAAAGGCGGCGCTGGCGCCCATCGTCACCGCAACGCGGCGGCTCGGCACCGTGGCGCCATACCAATCCCGGTAATGCGCCGCGATCCGGGCGCGCAGCGAGGGCCGGCCCAGCGCCTCCGTGTAGCCCAGCGGGTCGGCGCCGCGGAGCGCGGCCGTGACGGCGGCAAGGGCGCCGGCGGGCGCCCCGGTGCCGGGCTGGCCGACCTCCATGCGGATGACGCGCGGGTCGGACGGCGCCAGGGCGGCCTGCCGGGCGTTGGCCGCGGCGATCACGTCCATCACCAGGAAGCCCGGCGCGTGCGCGCCCCGGCCGATCTTCAACGCCATGTCAGTTGCTCCCGACCGCCAGGCCGATGCTGCGCGGATCGACCGCCGCATCGCAGGATGCCTCCTCGCCCGGCAAATAGCGTGCGCAGGCGATGGCGTTGGCGCGGCCAGGCTCCGGCACCGGGGCCGGCATGGCGGCGTTGCCCCGCAAAACATTCGTCAGGCCCATGGCGACCGCCAAGGCCGCGCCTTCCTGGCCGGACCCGGTGACGGCAGCGCGGAAGCCGCGCACGTTGGCGTTCCAAGCGATCACCGCCGAAAGCAAAGGCGGCGTGGCCGCCCGTGGCGAGGCCGCAAGCAGGATGCCCGTGCCCGGCGCGATCCGCCCGATGCCGAACAGATTGTTCATCGTGACCGCACAGGCGACGCTGTTGCCGTTGCGGTCGAGCACGGCAAACCCCGTGGAAGCCGGCAAAGACGGCAAGGACCCGCTCGCTGGCGCGGTGGCCAGCACTCCTTGCGGATCGCCGCCTCCCTGCCGCCATTGGGCGACGGCGCCGAAGGCCCGGGCCTGCGCCCCGGCGAGGTCGCCCGGGTTGGCCTGCAAAGCCTGGAACGCCGCCGCAGCACCCAGGCCGCCATCGGCGGGCGGCGGCAGGAACGCCGCGCTGTCCCGGCCCGCGCGCAGCACGAGCGGCGCCGCGGTGCGCGGCAGCGCGGCCCGTAAATCGGCCAGGACAAGCCCGCCGCCAGCGACGCGGGACGCCTCCTCCAGCCGGCGGGCCAGCGTGCCCTGGTAGAGGTCGCCCACCCCCGCAGTGCGAATCTGCGCCAGGGTGCCACCCAAATCGTTCTGCAGCAGCGTCCCGCCTTGTTTTAGAACAGCGCCGCCCGGCGCGAACACGGCGCGCGCATTCGGGTCCGCCGCCAACGGCCCGGCCACCAGTTCCAAATCGCGCAGCAGCGCGCGGGAAACCGGCACGCCGAACCGGGCAAGCTGTTCGGCCGGGGCGACCAGGCTCTCGAAGGACTGCTTGCCGTAGCGGGCGTGCAGGGCGAACAGGCCGCGGGCCAGCATCGGCACCGCCGCCGGACGGTCGGTGTTGGGCAGGACAGCGCTCGGAGCGGCCGGGGTGAACATGATGGCTTCGGGACTGCCCTGGCCGGGCCCATCGGTGCTTGGATTGTAGGCGAGGCAAGCGCCGCCACTGCCCAGCCCGGCACGGGACGGCAGGGTGACGGCCAGGGTGAAGCCCAGCGCCACCGCCGCATCGGCAGCCGTGCCGCCGAGCGCCAGGACCTCCCGCGCCGCCAGCGCCGCCCGCGGCTCGTCCGCGACGGCGGCGCCGATAAAACCGGTCAGCCGTTGCGATCCGCCCGACCCCGATTGGCCCCCCAGGAACGTCTGCCGGAGCGATCCAAGGGTGCCGCAGCCGGACATCGCCAGCGCCGACGCCAGCAGGACCGCCACACGGCGCCGCACCCCCTTGCGGCGCGCGCCGGTTTCGGCGCACCCGGGTGCCGCGGCCTCGATCCTGCGGTGTCCCAACGGGCAATCCTTTCGCATTCTGAGCGCCGTGCCATAGCCGCCTTCGCCCGGACCGGCAACCAGTGCTATGCCGGGATGCGCCATGCCCAACGGGCGACGCCGCCCTCTGTCTAAGGATCAACCGGATGCGCCTAGCCCTCTCCGCCGTCCTCGCGCTGCTGCTGGCCACCCCGGCCGCCGGCCAAAGCCTCACCCCCGCCCAGCGGTCCGAAGTCGTCGGCGTGCTGCGCGAGGCGCTCCGCACCGATCCGTCAATCCTGCGGGAAGCGGTGCAGGCCTTGCAGGCGGATGATGCGCGGCGCGAGGAAACCGCCACGCAGAACACCCTCGCGAAGCTCGCGGGCAGCCTCGTGGACCCGGCCGACCCGGTGCTGGGCAACCCGCTGGCCAACGTCACGGTCGTCGAGTTCTACGACACGCGCTGCCCGTACTGCCGCCGCATGCTGCCCACCCACGCCGCCTTGCTGCAAGCCGACCCGAACGTGCGGATCGTGTTCAAGGACCTGCCGATCCTGGGTCCCGCCAGCCAGTTGGAAGGCCGCGCGCTGCTGGCCGCGCAGCGCCAGGGCGGCTACTTCAAGCTGCAGGACGCGGTGATGCACGACTCGGCGCCCCCCACCCGGGACACGCTGCGCGCGACGGCCGAGCGCCTGGGCCTCGACGGCGGACGCCTGCTGCGCGACATGGACGACCCGGCGATCAAGGCGCGGCTCGACGCCAACATCGCGCTCGCCCAGCAGATCGGGCTGCAGGGCACCCCGGCGCTGATCGTCGGCAAGAAGGTGTTTGCCGGGCTGATCGAGTTGGGCGACTTGCAGCAGGCGGTGGCGGCGGCGCGGGCGACCAACTAAGCACTTTCCCGAAACAACTCCCGCCCGATCAGCATCCGCCGGATTTCGCTCGTCCCCGCTCCGATCTCATACAGCTTCGCGTCACGCAGCAGCCGGCCAGTCGGGTAATCGTTGATGTAGCCGTTGCCTCCCAGCACCTGGATCGCCTCCAGCGCCATCCAGGTCGCACGCTCCGCCGCATACAGGATGGCGCCGGCCGCGTCCTTGCGCGCCGTTTCCCCGCGGTCGCAGGCCTTGGCGACGGCATAAACGTAGGCGCGGGCGGCGTTCAGCGTCGTGTACATGTCGGCGATCTTGCCCTGCATGAGCTGGAACTCGCCGATGGCCTGGCCGAACTGCTTGCGCTCGTGGATGTACGGGAGCACCACGTCCATGCAGGCCTGCATGATGCCGAGCGGCCCCGCCGCCAGCACCGCGCGCTCGTAATCGAGGCCGGACATCAGCACGTTGACGCCCCGGCCCACGCCGCCCATCACCTGCTCCTCCGGTACCTCGCAGTCCTGGAACACCAGTTCCCCGGTGTTGCTGCCGCGCATGCCGAGCTTGTCGAGCTTCTGCGCGCAGGAGAAGCCCGGCATCTCTTTCTCGATCAGGAACGCGGTGATGCCGCGCGGCCCGGCGGCCGGATCGGTCTTGGCATAGACCACCAGCACGTCGGCCTCCGGCCCGTTGGTGATCCACATCTTGGTGCCGTTCAGCACGTAATGGTCGCCGTGCTTGTCCGCCCGCAGGCGCATGGACACCACGTCCGACCCGGCGCCCGGCTCGCTCATCGCCAGCGCGCCCACCTGCTCCCCGCGGACCAGGCCGGGCAGGTAGCGCCGCTTCTGCGCCTCGCTGCCGTTCTTGCGGATCTGGTTGACGCAAAGGTTGCTGTGCGCGCCGTAGCTCAGGCCAACGGAGGCGCTGGCGCGGCTGATCTCCTCCATCGCCACGCAATGCTCCAGGTAGCCCATGCCGGCGCCGCCGTACTCGTCCTCCACGGTGATGCCGAGCACGCCAAGGTCGCCCATCTTGCGCCACAGGTCGGCCGGGAAGTCGTTGCTGCGGTCGATCTCCGCGGCGCGGGGCGCGATCTCGTCGGCCGCAAACGTCTCGACCGAGCCACGCAGCATGTCGGCCGCTTCGCCCAGGTCGAAATTGAGGCCAGGCAGGCGGTTGGGCAGGCTTGCGGACACGAGGGGATTCCTTTTGTGTTCATGCCGAATATAGGCCAGGAGCGCCGCATGACCACAGGCATCAGCTACGTGCACGGCGCGCGGGACGTGCCTCTGCTCGGCGAGACGCTGGGCCAGAACCTGGACCGCACCGCGGCGCGCGTCCCGGACAGCCCGGCGCTGATCATCCCGAGCCAGGGCGTGCATTGGACCTATGCCGAGCTGGCGCAACGGGCGGAGGCGTTCGCCGCCGGGCTGCTGGCGCTGGGGCTGGAGCGCGGCGACCGGCTGGGCATCTGGTCGCTGAACAATGCCGAATGGGTCGTCGCGCAGTTCGCGACCGCCAAGGCCGGCATCATCCTGGTCAATGTGAACCCGGCCTACCGCGTGACGGAATTGGAATTCGCGCTCAGCATGGTGGGCTGCAAGGCCTTGGTGACAGCGACGCGGTTCAAGGGCAGCGACTACCTTGCCATGCTGGCGCAGGTGGTGCCGGAGCTTGCGGCGTCAGAATCGGGCCGCCTGGCCAGCGCGCGATTGCCGGCGCTGCGGACGGTGATCCAGATCGGCGGCGCCGCGCCGGGCTGCGTGCCGTTCGACGACGTGCCCGGCCTCGCCACCGACGCGCACCGGGCGGCGCTGGCCCGATTGCAAGCCACGCTGCAATTCGACGATCCCATCAACATCCAGTTCACCAGCGGCACCACCGGCGCACCGAAGGGCGCCACGCTCACCCACCACAACATCCTGAACAACGGCTTCTTCATCGGCGAGGCGATGCGCCTGTCGGAGCAGGACCGGCTGTGCATCCCGGTGCCGCTGTATCATTGCTTCGGCATGGTGCTGGGCAACCTCGCCTGCACGACGCACGGCGCCGCCATGGTCTATCCCGGACCCGGCTTCGACCCGCTCGACGTGCTGCAAACGGTGGCTGGCGAGCGCTGCACCGGCCTGCACGGCGTGCCCACCATGTTCATCGCGGAGCTTGAGCACCCGGAATTCGACCGCTTCGACCTCAGCAGCCTGCGCACCGGCATCATGGCCGGCTCGCCCTGCCCCATCGAGGTGATGCGCCGCGCCGTGGAGCGCATGAACCTGCGGGAGATCACAATCTGCTACGGCATGACCGAGACCAGCCCGGTGAGTTTCCAAAGCTCCACGGCCGACCCTCTGGACCGCCGGGTCAGCACGGTGGGCCGGGTGCATCCGCATCTGGAGGTGAAGGTCATCGACGCCGAGGGCCGCATCGTGCCGCGCGGCGCGGCGGGCGAGCTGTGCGCCCGTGGCTACAGCGTGATGCTGGGCTATTGGGGCGACGAGGCGCGCAGCCGGGGCGTGATCGACCCGGCGCGCTGGATGCACACCGGCGACCTCGCCACCATCGACGCGGAGGGCTTCTGCAACATCGTCGGCCGCATCAAGGACGTGGTAATCCGCGGCGGCGAGAACGTGTATCCGCGGGAGGTCGAGGAGTTCCTGTACCGCCACCCGGCCATCCAGGATGTGCAGATCTTCGGCGTGCCGGACCCGAAATACGGCGAGGAGCTGTGCGCCTGGGTCAAGCTGCGCGCCGGAGAGAGCCTGACGGAGACCGACATCCAGGCGTTCTGCCGCGGCCAAATCGCCCATCAGAAGGTGCCGCGCTACGTGCGCTTCGTGGACGAGTTCCCGATGACCGTCACCGGCAAGATGCAGAAGTTCCTGATGCGCGAGGCGATGGAGCGCGAGTTGGGACTCCGTGCGCCCGACACCGCCTGAGCGGAGCGGTCGAGATGGCTTGACCCGGCAGCCCCGCCCGCGCTACGCCCCAGCCGTGGTCCCGTTCGTCTAGAGGCCTAGGACACGGCCCTTTCAAGGCTGTAACACGGGTTCGAATCCCGTACGGGGCACCATTGCCGATGCCAACCCTCACAGCGCTGCGTTCCACGGCGCTGCAAGCCCGAGATCTCGGAGAGCACGACCGTGCCGTGGTGGCCTGGCGCGCGGCGCTGCGGCAGCAGCCGGATGACTGGGCCTTGGCGCTTGAACTCAAGCGTGACCTCAAGGCAATGCAGCAATACCCGGACGCCGACCCGCAATTCCGCCGGGCGGCCCGGCATCTGCCCGACGCGGAGTGGCTGGCGCACTATACGGCCCTGTATGCCTACCACATGGACGACTTGGACGCGCTGCACGGGCGGGCAACTGCCATGTTGCGGCACCGGCCGGACCACGCGGCGCTGCACGCGCTGCGCGCCGACGTGGCCCGGCAACGGCGCGACTGGCCCGCGGCGGCCGAGGGCTTCGCCATCGCGCAGCGGCTCGATCTCGCCCATGCCGAATACGACGCCAAGCGGCGTGCTGCCCTGATGTATGGGCGCGTCGGCGCTTGGTTCCAGGAACAGCCGCCGCATGGGGACGCCTACGGTATTGCCGTCGTGAACCTCGACCGCAACACGGAACGCTACGCCTGGACCGAAAAGCTATTCGGTGGCGGCCCCGCGCCGCTGTGTCGCGTCCCCGCCATCGAGGGCAGCCGCTTGCCGGCCCCGGCCATACATCGGCTGGCAGGCGACCCGGCGATGCGCGGCACGCTCGGCTGTTTCCTGAGCCATGCCGCCGCCTGGGACAGCATGGCGGCAAGCGGCCTCCGCCACTTGCTGGTCATTGAGGACGACGTGATCCCGCTGGCCGGTCTGCCGGCCCGGCTCGGCCCGTTGGGATTGCCGCCGGGCTACGACATCTGCTTCGTGAACGACCGCCTGGAGCCACGGCTGAACCCGGATGCGGTCACGGAGCCCAACCTGCACCGCCTCGCCGAGGTCATGCGCGGCTTCCCGCCAGAGGACAACGCGCCAGGTGGCGATGGCTACTTTTTGAGCGCGCAGGGCGCGGCGAAGCTGCTGCGTTGGGTGGCGCAGGACGGTTTCGCCGGCGACCTCGACTGGCGGCTGCTGACCTATGGCATGGACGAGGCCGCCATCGCCGCCCTGCCCCGCCACGCCTTTGCCTGGCAGGCGCTTGACCGGCTGCGGCACGGCATTCCCCGCGCGGACCGCCTGGACGCCTACGTGCTGCATCCGGCGCTCATCCGCACCGTGGGCGTCAGCAGCGACCGAGAAGACGAGAACCGGGACTATCCGGCTTAGCTGGTCCGGTTTGGCCACATTTCTTTTCGACTTGAAACTAAAACATGGGATTTACGTTAATGACGTACTCTTTATTTTGGTTGATAATAATACTTTTTGTTGCCGTGTTTACATCCAAAGGTAGGAAGGCTCTTTCTGAGGCACTTAAAGATATGAGGCGTCCTGGGCCGAAAGACAGCCCATAGTTGATCGTGGTAAATACCGTGTTTTGACCTCATGGTACCGTTGCAAATACCGTAACAGCGCCAACCGGGGTAGACGCTTGTCAGGTGGTTTCTTGAGTTGGCAGAACGGCGTGTTCAACGGGCGGCATTTCACGTCTGAGGCGATCCTGTGGGCACTCCGGTGTTATCTGGCTTTTCCGATCAGCGACCGCGACCTCGCGTCAACACTGTCAGATTTGGGGATCACGGTCGACCATACCACTCTGTTCCGTCGGGTAGAGGCTTATAGTGCCGTGCTTAACCCTACTCGCTTGACCTTGGTAAACACCCGGAGCTTGCTATCCCAACGATGGGAGGAACGAGGGTGACGGAACAGGTTGAATGCGTGGTGGTCGGCGCCGGCGTGGTGGGCCTGGCAGTCGCCCGCGCCTTGGCGTTGTCGGGCCGCGAGGTCTGGGTGCTGGAAGCCGCGGACGGCATTGGCACCGGCACCTCGTCACGCAACTCGGAGGTCGTGCACGCCGGCATCTACTACCCCGCCGGCAGCCTCAAGGCGCGCTTCTGCGTCCAGGGCAAGCGCATGCTCTACGAGTATTGCACCGAACGCGGCATCCCGCACAGCCGCCTGGGCAAGCTGATCGTCGCCACTGAGGCGGCGGAGGTCCCGGTGCTCGACACCATCCGCGCCAAGGCCGCGCGCAACGGCGTCGATGACCTGGAATGGCTGGATGCGTTGGACGCGCCCCGGCTGGAGCCTGCGCTGCGCGCCTCGGCCGCCCTGCTGTCGCCCAGCACCGGCATCGTGGACAGCCACGCCTTGATGCTCGGATACCAAGGCGACACCGAGAACGCCGGCGGCGCCGTCGTCTTCCACGCCCCCGTGCTGTCCGGCGCGGCGTTGCCGGGCGGCGGCTTCTCGCTGCGGATCGGCGGCGCGGAGCCGATGGAGCTGGCCTGCGAGGTCCTGGTGAACGCCGTCGGCCTGCATGCGCCCGACATCGCCCGGCGCATCGCCGGCATCCCGCCCGAAACCATTCCGCGTGCTTACTTCTGCAAAGGCAGCTACTACTCGCTGGCCGTCCGCGCCCCGTTCCGGCGCTTGATCTACCCCGTCCCGGAGGCGGCGGGCCTCGGCGTCCACCTGACGCTGGACCTGGGCGGCCAGGCGCGGTTCGGCCCGGACGTGCAGTGGGTCGAGCGCGAGGAGTACGACGTCGATATCCGCCGGGCCGATGGGTTCTACGCGGCGATCCGCCGCTACTGGCCCGGCTTGCCCGACGGCGCGCTGACGCCGGGCTACGCGGGGATACGGCCCAAAATCAGCGGACCCGATCAGCCTGCCGCGGACTTCGTCCTGTCCGGCCCGGCGCAGCACGGGCTGGGCGGCCTGGTGAACCTGTTCGGGATCGAAAGCCCCGGCCTCACCTCCGCCCTGGCCATCGCCGAGCATGTCGAGGGTGTGGTCAACCGGCGCAACACACCGTAACGTCTTTTTCGAGGATTGCGGGAGGAACACGATGCGCAGAGTGCTTGCCGGCCTGCTGGCCATGACGGCCTTGGGGGCGCCGGCGCGCGCCGACCTCGCGCTCTCGTCGAACGACGCGCATACCATTCTGGACAACGGCGCCCAGGTCGCGCCGCCTGAAGCGGCCGCCGATACCCTGAGCGTGATCGACTTGGCGGCGTCCCCGCCCAGCATCCGCGCCACCCTTGACGTGCCCGGCAGCGTCGTCGGGCCGCCCATGGCGGTGGCGGTCGCGAAGGACGAGAGCTTCGCCATCGTGACGTCGGCCACCAAGGCCAACCCCGCCCGGCCGGCCGGCATCAGCCCGGACGACCGGGTCTCCGTCATCGACCTGACGGCGACGCCGCCGCAAATCGTGCAGAGCCTGCACGCGGAAGCAGGCGCAACCACGGTCCGCATCGCGCCGGACGGCACCCTGGCGCTGGTTGCGAACCGGTTTGCCGGCACGGTGTCGGTGTTCACGATGGACGGCCGCCGCCTGACGCCTGCCGGGACGGTGATGATCGGCCCGAAGTCGATGCCGAGCGGGATCGCGTTCACCGCCGACGGCAAAGCGGCGCTGGTCACCCGCAACGGCGACCACATGGTGCAGGTGCTGGACATTGACGGCGCGACCGTCACGCTCGGCGCCCGGCAGATCACCACCGGGGTGGCGCCCTACACGATCGACGTGACGGCCGATGGCACGCTGGCGGCGGTCGGCAACATGGGCCGCGGCGACGGCGACCTCGATACCGTCAGCCTGATCGACCTGACGGCCCAACCGTTCCGCACCGTGCAGACGATCTCGGTCGGCTGCTCGCCCGAGGGCCTGAAATGGTCGCCCGACGGCAAGGTCCTGGCGGTGGGCACCCAGGAGGGCACGACCAAGCCGGCCGGAAGCCCGTTTCGCGGCGACCGGGGCCGTCTGGCCATGTATGCGCTGGCCGATAAGCAGTTGAAGCTCGTGGCCGAGGCGCCGGTCGGCCATTGGTCGCAAGGCATCGCGTTCTCCCGCGACGGCCGGACCGTCCTGGTGCAGAACATGGTGGAACGCACCATCCAGGTGTTCCGCTGGGACGGCGCCAAGCTCTGGCCCGGCACGTCGCTTGATGTCGGCGCCGGGCCTGCGGCCATCGCAACGGCGTGGCCATGACCGGGATTGCCCAGCTTGGGTGAAGTATTGGCGTGGGAAGGCGTCTAGTCGCGTGGCCAGCGGCCAACTTCCAAAAGAGACCTTCCTGTGAGCGACGACATCCACCCGGCCCAGCGCGGCACGACCGTGTCGAAACCGCCGCCCTTGTTCCTGTTTCCGGGGATGGGAGGGTATGACCCACAACTCGTCGAGGTCGGGTTCGCCTGCGGGGACGCGGTGACAACGGTGCAGATCGCCTATCCTGCCTGGCGAGTCCTGCATGGCATGCGCGACTTTGATTTCGAGACGCTGGTCAACGACGTGGTCGGACAGATCACGAAGCACTGCCCACCTTGCAAAATTCTGTTGGCCGGATACTCGTTCGGCAGCATCGTCGCGTTTGCCGCCGCGGCGCGGCTGCGGGACATCGGCTATTCCGTCCGTTTCTTGGGCCTGCTCGACAGCGAGGCCCATCCGGGGCTTGACACTGCGCCGGGCGCATTGCGCGCGCCGAAGACCCGTTGGCAGCAACTCGCCGGCTTCACGGCTTCGATGCCGCGGGGCGACGCCCAAAGCAAGCTTGCCTACGTGACCGCCCGGCATCTCAAGAGTCCGCGCTGGAGGCCGCTGCTTCGCCTTTATGCGCGCATTCCGCGGCGCTGGCTGAAGGGAACGTTCAGGATCTACCTCGAACGCGACCTGCTGTCGGAACACATGGAGCCGCTGCTGCTCCAATGGGTGGCGCGCCGCGGCGCCGTGCGGCCGCTGCCTGTTCCGGCCTACCTGTTCCGGACAGACCAGCACAGCGGGAACGCCCCGCACCATCTCGGGTGGGATGACTACTGCCCGGACCTGACAGTGGTCTCAATCCCCGGCTCGCATCTCGGCATGCTCGGCCGCTCCAACCTGCCAATTCTGTGCGCCGCGTTCCGGAATGCGGTGCTCCAGGCTCTTGGGCAAACGGTGTCGCAGTAGGACTTGTTATAAGGACTCAGCGACCTGTCTGACTACGTTGAAGCGCTTGCAGCCCAGGGCTATCGCATATGACCGGTGAGGGCGAGGGTTGCCGGCGGCGCCGTGGCTGGCCTCTAAACGCGGGGTTCAGCATTGAGGCGCTGCCATGGAAGAGTTCGCCGCCTGCTTTGCCGGGGTTG
>JAABUQ010007977.1_pt1 | contig 15036 bp, 15 predicted proteins | sample 5560001 | NCBI WGS metagenome assembly JAABUQ01 (sample SAMN10711888, study PRJNA513371) | rock metagenome | isolation source: Antarctica rocks | place: Antarctica: Victoria Land, Finger Mt nord | collected 2015-12-18 | reverse complement strand
GTAATGCGCGCCTTCGACGACTTGGTGCGCGCGGGCAAAGTGCTCTATGTCGGAATTTCCGATGCACCGGCGTGGGTCGTCGCGCAATCCAACACGCTGGCCCAATTACGCGGCTGGACGCCGTATGTCGGCTTGCAGATCGAGTACAGTTTGCTCGAACGAACCGTCGAGCGCGAACTGCTTCCGATGGCCGAGAGCTTCGGCCTCACGATTCTGGCCTGGTCACCGCTGCGCAATGGAATCCTCAGCGGCAAGTATCTCGGCGAAAACGCGACGGCCAACGGTGACGGCCGGTTGCATTCGCCGATGATGCGGGGGTTCGGCGACGGCGTCGGCGCAACGGACGCCGTCGTCCGTGAAACCGTCGCCGTCGCTACGGAACTCGGGGTTTCGGCAGCGGTGGTCGCGTTGGCCTGGCTGCGAACGCGCCCGGGAGCCGTGATCCCGATCGTCGGCGCGCGCAAGCTCGCACAATTCGAGGATAACTTGCGCAGCCTCAACGTCGTGCTCTCGACCGAGCAGCAAGACCGGTTGGACCGCGTGAGCGCCATATCGCTGGGGTTTCCGCACGACTTTTATGCGAACGAGTCGGTGCGGGCGATCCTGCATGCGGGGATGCGCGACCGCATCCTCGCGTAGCGCTCGCGCTGTTCCGGCTTAGCCGCATGCCGGCGAGTGAATCGGCGACCATACCCTTCCGGCACGACGCCGCAACGACCGCGCCGATCTCGGCTAGCCGGTTGGGCGGTACATCGGACGCAGGCCAGGCGCTGCAATACGTCGAGCGTGAGCGATTGTCAGGCGAGGGCGTGGTCGCGTCATCGCCGGCAGGAACCGGGTCGTGCGCTCGAACGGCGGCGCGTCGCATCCGCCGTTGGTTGGAGGACGATGGCAGTCACCTTTGTACAAGCATTCTTATCGGAGCATGCCGAGCTAGCCGCGTGAACGCTATATGCACGTAGACAGCGAGTAGCGCCTGGATGCACAGCGTCGTGGCCCGGCGGTGCGCGACGGCCGTCTTGCCTCCTGCCTCAAGCCTTTGATGCGGCCACGTTTCGCTTATGCCTATGGTCTAAACGCGTACTTGCAGGGTGGCGGCTTGTCACGTTCGTGCCGAAAACGGTTGCTTTCGGGATAACTGCTGATTTCGAAGCAGAGCGCTTCAAAGTATCCGGACGTCTGTGCTGCAGGAAACCGTCCGACTGTAGTAACTACGAGGGACGGTCCTAAAACAGAAACGACCCCAAGCTTATCGACTCGGCGAAGGTCGTGCGATCAAGCCACGTCTTTGCCGTACGTTTCCGTCCGCATGGCGCTTAGTCGAGTTTTCACCGCGACTCCGCAATAAGAGCACCCGCGCGGCGTACGGTCGCACGGCGACTGCGGTGCATCGGCGTAGTGCGAATTATTGTAGAGGCCAGTTGGCTGCCGAATACCGACTGCCAGCGCGCGAGGAGGCTAATAGGTCGGTGATAAGCTGCGTCAGCTTCACCACGTGTCCGAAGCCTGCGACGGTTGAGGTACTATTGGTAATGTCGTCCCGCAGCGCCGCGTAGATGCCGGCAACGTTCGTGGCGGCGTCGGGCATGGACGGCGAGCTCGCCTTCATCTACTGCCTGCGGCGCACCGTCCACTGATACGGTCAGGCGGCCAGACTGGAATCCGCGCGCGGCGCCACCGTCCAGCCGTAATATACCCGCGTCCCCTACCACAATGAGGTAGAACGGCGTCTCCGGCGGACGCCCGCCGGCTACTTCGACCGAGAGCGTACCGCCTTGAATGAAGCGGCTCTGCAGCAGCAGGTGGTCAAAGGTGATACGCATTTGCTTCTCGCCGTTACTGCTACCCGAATCTCGGGGTACTGCGCCGTGGCGAGCGCGCTCTGATCAGCTATGCCGCCTGCCAACGCGATTGCCAGATCGATCGTGTGAGCGCCTTGGAAAGTAATCAGGTTTGCGAAGTTCTCCGGTTCCTCCAAGTAGAGAAACGGTGCCGGCACGACTGGCCCAAATCCCGCTGTGGCCGAATAGACGCGCATGCTCAGCACGCGTCCGATAGCATTGCTCGGCGCGGGACCGGGCCGAATACGCTTTGCTGTGGACCTCGTAACCACACGCCGTTCGTCTTCGTGCAGTTCGAACTCGGCACGCTCGACACTCCCGTTAATGCTGAGTGCGAAGCGCGATGCTCAAATACACGCCGTAGCCGACGGCGCCCAACAGCAGCATGTGGGCCGTCAACGTACGACGCCACAGCGCGAGACCGAAGATCGTGGCCGCACTTGCGATCGCGATGAAAGCGCTTAGGATGCCGGCCGAACCTGCCGTATCGAGCGACCAGTCAGTAAAGAGTAAACCGAGTGCCACGGGCCAGGTCGCCTGGAAGACCAAAGCGCCGGTTACGTTCGCAAGTGCGAGCGTATCTTTGCGCTGCTTCACCCAGATGATGCTATTGAACTTTTCGGGAAGCTCCGTCGCGAGCGGTGCAACGAGCAGCGAGACGAGCAGCGGAGAGGCGCCGAGTTGCGTCGCCACGCCGTTGACGGCGCCGACGAACCATAAGGCGCAGCCAACCATGCCGAGCGTGGCGATGGCAAGCTGAGCGATGACGAGGCCGCGCGTGGGCGTCGCGCGGCCGAAACGAAAATACAGCGGCGCAAGCGGCTCTTCGGCATGCGCTGCGACGTGCCGGTCGCGGGCGTGCGCGCGCACGTAGCATGCGTAGCTGACGACGAGCGCCAGCGCACCCGCGGCGTGCGGCCAGCGCCACGGGACGAACGCAAGTCCAAGAGCGATTGCGTAGGCGGGCAAAAAGAAAGCGATGTCGCGGCCGATAACGCGTCCGTCGACGTTCATGCGGCCCGCGCCGCCCCGCATCGCGAGCGCGCTCGCCCCGACGAGCGACAGCGTCAACGTCGACAGCATGAACGGGGCGCCCAAGATCGCACCCACCCCGACGTCGTGCGCGTGCGCGCCTTGCACACCGCCGTTCCACAAGATCCCGACCGCCGCGACGCTTACTTCGGGCAACGCTGTTCCGACCGCAGCGAAGACGCTGCCGACGACGCCTGCACTCAACCCGTAGACGCGACCGAGCCACTCTACCGCGTTGGTAAAAACGATTGCGACGAGCAAGATTGCGGCAAAACTGCCGGCGAGCGAGAGCCAGCCGAGCGAATTCATCCCTCCAAGCGCCCGGCGTTCGTTGCGACTCCGGCGACGATACGCCGTTTGCGGTGGACGCGCGATGCGAGCCAGCGCCCGATCCCATCCTGATTGAAAAATCCGATCAGATTTCCATCGGCATCGATCACGGCGAGTTCGCTACGCGCCGACTGCTTGAGCCGGAGTACCGCCTCCGGAGCCGGCGTGCCCGGTGCGATACGCTCGACGTCGTCGATCCGCGTCATGAGAGCCGTGACGTAGACGCTCGTATCGTCGCTGCCGCTCAGCTTCGCTATATCCCGGTATGTCACGACGCCGATGCTGCGCTCACCGAGTCGAACGGGGATCGCTGCGTTCCGGCTACGCGCCAGCGCTGCGAGCACTTCTTCCGTCGTCGCATCAGCGGGTAACGGCTCGCCCGGAGCACTCGCGATGTCGGCAACAGTGTATCCGCGCAGCGACCTCGCGATAAGCGCTTGCGATTCTTCGGCGGTACCGGCTTGCAGCAAGAACCAACCGACGAACGTGATCCAAAGGCCGCTTCCGAAACCGGCCGCAAGTGTTTGGTAGATGCCGAATGCGATGAAGAGCGCAGCGAAACACCGCCCAACCCTTGCGCTGATGATGGTCGCGCGCATTCGATCGCCCGTGCCGCGCCACACGAGCGCGTGCAGCACGCGGCCACCGTCGAGCGGGTATGCGGGCAGCAGATTGAAGGCGCCGAGCATGACGTTCGCGCCGGCGAGATAGCGAAAGAGGGTTGTCAGCGGCGCCGAGAGCGCGTGCGTGGCGACGAATGCGAAGAACGCCGCGGCGAGCGCGAAGTTCACGAGCGGTCCGACGAGCGAAATCCAAGCGGAGCTCGGAGCGCTCGCCGGCTCGTCCTCGAAGTTCGAAACGCCGCCGAACAGAAAGAGCGTGATGCCACGTACGCGCAGGCCGCTGCGGCGAGCGGCGAGCGAATGAGCGAGCTCGTGAACGAGCACGCTGCAAAAGAGCAGCAGCGCGCCAAGAGTGCCTATGACGAAGCGTCCGGACTGTGCGAGTTCGAGATGACGCAGCGGTCCGATGTCGCTCGAAAGCGACCAAGTCCCGAGCGCAAAAACGAACAGCCAGCTGGGATGGATGGCCACGTCGATGCCGAAGATGCGGGCGATACGCAAGGAATTTCCTTTACTAATACGTGCTCGCGCATCGTAGCGTGCAAACGTTAAGCGATCGGAAAGCGCTCACGTTAACTTTGTCTGAACTGACCGAGGCTACCATAACGGCATGCGGCGAATTGCCGCACGAATCGAAACGATAAGGAAGCCTCAATGTCACATCTCCACAAAGTTCTTTCGGTCGCGGCCATCGCGGTATGCGTCGGCGCGGCGCCCGCGGCAGCTGCGGCAACGCAGTATACGGTCGGCACGTTCGTGCCTTCGAGTGCCGGGACGACGGTTGCCGGCTTGCTCACGCAAGAGTTGCCCGTTCCGAGCGCTTCCCTAACGACGCAGGCTACGGCGATGGTCCCCTTGTCCGGCCGCGGCCGTTACGCGCTCACGGGTGAAGTGCGCTCGCCCGGCAATCTGCACGTCGGCATCGGAGCGGGCGTCGGAAAACTCGAGCGTGACGGAAAGAGCGGATTTCTCTTCAGCGGGCTCGCCGGGGTACCAATCGCGGAACGTCTATCGCTGACCGGCCGCTTCTATCAAGGCGTCACCCAGCCGGTAGGCACGGGCGGAATGCTGGGCTTGCAGTTCGGAGTATAGTGCGATACATCTGGGCGGCGCTGTTCGCGCTCCTGTCGACGGCGTGTGCGACGACGTCCTCGCTCGCCGCGCCGTTTCGCATTTACGACGCCGCCGCCGGAATCGACATGAACGTAGCGCCGGAACGTATGTTGCACACGCTGTTGCACGATGTCTTTAGCGAAGCGGACGGAACGGTGTACGTCCAGACGGGTGACATCCCTGCGATGTGGCTACGCGACTCGGTTGCGCAGATCAAGCCGTACGTGCCGTTCGTAACGGACATACCGGCCTTAGCGCCGCTCGTGAGGGGCGTTATCGAACGCAATGCCCGCAACGTGACCGCGGACCCATATGCCAACGCCTTCAGCGCGAATTATCGCGTGTGGGAACGCAAGTGGGAAGTCGATTCCCTTGCATATCACGTGCTGCTCGCAGCGGAGTATTGGAAAGCGTCGGGTGACCGAGCGCTGTTCACGCCGGCCCTGCATCGGTCGCTCGAACGAGTCGTACAAACGTACGGCTGCGAGCAATCCCACGCGCGTTGCTCGTCTTATACGCACGCTGCTTCGTCGCGCCGCAGCGGAAGCGCCGGCGTCGCGGAAACGGGCATGCTCTGGAGCGCGTTCCGTCCCTCGGACGATGCAACGGAGTTGCCGTTCAACATACCTCAGCAGATGTTTGCAGCCGTCGCCCTGCGCGATCTGGCCGAGCTGAGCGATACCGGCTTCTCGGATGCAGCGCTCGCCGGGCGAGCGCGCGAGATGGCCGCCCCGCTCGAGTCGGCGATCGAACGCTACGGCCGCGCGTACGATTTTCGCTACGGTTGGGTCTATGCATACGAAGTCGACGGCGCCGGAAGAACGCTGCTGATGGACGACGCGAACGTACCGAATTTGCTGTCGGCGCCGCTAATCGGCTACGTTTCTGCCGACGATCCGACGTATCTCAACACGCGTCGCTTCGTGTTGTCGCCCGCGAACCCATATTATTACTCGGGACGCATTGCGGCGGGCATCGGAAGTTCGCATACTCGCCGCGGTTACGCGTGGCCGCTGGCGATTGCGACGCGCGCGATGACCGCACGCAACCGCGCAGAAGTCGCCGAGCAACTGACGTTGCTGGCCACCACCGCAACTGCGGACGGACTCGTGCACGAAAGTTTCGATGTCGACGATGCGAACCGGTTTTCGCGGCTGCAGTTCGGGTGGGCGAACGCGCTTTATGCCGAACTGCTGCTGCGTACGGCCGGCGCGTCGTGGAACGGCGCGCAAACGTTCGAGCATGGTTTGCGAAGCGTCGAACACGAAGCCATGCCCGTGCTCGTCGACGGCGTCGCCGCATGGGAAAACCGTGCGGCCTTCAGCGCCGCGCTCGCGACCCTGTTCGCTCCCTCATCGCACGGCACGTAACGAGATTCAGGCGGCTCGCTCCGACAGCTTGAGGTGCGTTATCAAGGGACCGAGCGTGAGGCCTTGCAACACCACGGTCGCGAAATTCACGCCGAAGACCGCATCGACGAGGAGAGCCCGAAACGGTACGTCGGCCGGCAACCCGACGACGAGCGCGCTACCGACAGCGCGCCGCGGATCTCCGAAAGTGCGACGACCGAGCGCCAGCCCCGAGCGAACCGCCGGCCGGCCAGGGCGAAGGCACCGAAGGCAAGTGCGACGCGCGAGAGAGTGACGAGCGCCAGCTTCAGCAGCGGCTCGTGCACGATTCGTGCGAACTCGATGCGTAAGCCCATCATCACGAAGACCAGCGCATTGCGAGAAACGCCATGACGCTCCAGAAGCCGTCGACGTCCCCGACCGCTTCGCGTGGCGGACTGCGTGGGAAGGCACGCATACCGATGCCGACGACGACTACGGCGAAAAACGCCCGAGACATGAAGACGATCTGCGAGCAAGTACGAACCGAACGCCGCCACTCGTGCCGACCACTTGCAGCGGCGGCTTCCGCCGTGCCGCGAAGAAGCCGTGCGACGAGTGCCGCGACGACGAAGTCGATCGCCGCACCCCAACCGAAACGGAGAATGCCGACCATGCGATGCCGAGAGCGTCGGCGACGCGTGTGCGCCGGACAACGTTGCGAGCACGACGCCGTACAGCACGATCGCCGCGCCGTCATTAAAGAGCGACTCGCCTCGACGATCGTCGGCGTTCGGCCGAAACGTGCAGGCGGCGAACACGGCAATGACGGCAATCGGATCGATTGCGGACAAGATCGCCCCGAGCAAGAGCGCCGGCGCAAACGGCGATTACCGCGTCAGCGTCAACCCGGCCGCGACGAGCAACGCCGTAAGGACGACGCCCCGGTAGGGCCAGCACCGTTACGAGCAACCCAGGGTGCCGGCAGAAAGGCGAAAGCAAGTTGGATGCGAAGTGGGCCCGGACGCGCGACAGATCGATCGGCGCAGCGACCGCGAGCAGAGCGACGACGTACGGTACGTGCGCCCGCTCGCAACGACGCTGACCAGCAGCGCCGCGCCGAGCAACGCGATCGCGACGCCGACAGCGCCCTCGAAATCGGTCATCGCACGCAAACTTATGCTCGACGTGCCTCGCACCTCGCGTGGCGAGCACGTCGACCGCATGTACCGTTATTAGCTCATAGCGGCGAGCGCGTGCGCCCGCGCCGGGAAGCTGCGGAACGCGCGATCGAGACGGCGCACGACGATGGCAGTAGCGGGTTGCGGTATCGCTACGGGGACGGGAGCGCACCCCAAGCGCCCGGCCTCGAAGAGTTCTAGCGCGCTCACGTGACGCTTCTCGAGCAGCTTCTCCGCGCTCTCATTAACGAACATGACGGCATCGCCTCGTTCGAGAACGCAGACCTTCTCCGGATACTGCATGTCCGGAAAGAGGCCGAGCGGTGCGCCGCCACCGGCCAGGCGGCGCACGTGTTTCGAGCGCTCCGCAACGTAGGCGCACGGATAGCCGGCAAAGGCGATGCGAACGAGTCCGCTCGCGGTACAGATGCCGAAGCAAGCCTTGGCGCTTGCGTCCGAGCCGCTCGCATGCAGACGCGCGTTCATCCAGCGCAGCGTCGACCACGGTGAGCCGCCGACCTGGGCCCCGAGCACCTGGTCGCAGTGTGATAGGATGCGGTTGTCGCGAACGTCGCGATCGTCCGACTCGAGCATAAAAACGGAACACGATGCTTCGTCGCTGCGGATGTTGCAATAGCTCTGGCCTACGAGTCCTGTGCCGACGTCCAAGACGTGCACGTCCCAACACCGTGGACTTACCCGCTTACCGATCGTTTCGTACATGTCGAATCTGCCTCTCTCTTTCATACTTGACAGCAAGCTATCGTGTCATGGTAAAGAAATAGGCAAGAACGACATGCGAATTTTACTCGTCGAAGACGATTGTAGGATCTCGGAGCCCGTTGCGGACGACCTGCGGCGACGGCAGCACGTAGTCGACGTTGCTGCGGACGGGCGAAGCGGGCTCGCGTACGCCGAGACGGGAGTGTACGACCTGCTCTTGCTGGACATCATGCTGCCCGGCATCGACGGTTTGACGCTTTGCCGGCGGCTACGCGACGAAGGCCACCAAGCGATGATCCTGATGCTGACGGCGCGCGATACGGTGGAAGATAAGGTGTCCGCCCTCGACGCGGGGGCCGACGACTATCTTGCCAAACCGTTCGACCTCGAAGAATTAGCGGCGCGCGTCCGCGCGGTCGCCCGACGCGCGCGCGAGGCGCGTCCGACGATCTACGAGCACGGGAAGCTGCGCGTCGACGCGCGCTCCGCCCGCGCGTCGTTCGACGATAAGCCCCTCACGTTGACGCGAACGGAATTTGCCCTCCTCGAAACATTGACGCGGAACTCGCAACAGATCTTCACGCGCGAGATGTTGCAGGAGAAAGTAACGACCTTCGATAGCGACGCTGCGCCACAAGCAATAAAAACGCACGTTGCGAACTTGCGCCGCAAGCTGCGGGCCGCCGGCTGCGTCCGCGATCCGATCGAAAACGTGTACGGTCTCGGCTACCGCTTAGCGGACGTGTAGGTTGAACACGCTGGCCCCCGGACCGCTGAAGCGCCGGCTCTTTCTCGCGTACCTGTGCGCTTTTGCCGTCGTGATCGCCGTGTTCGCGCTCAGCGTCCGGTTCGCGTTCGTTGCGACGATCGAACGGCAAGCCGATGCGCGGCTAGAAACGCTCGCGCGAGCCGGGCTCGCCGTCGTGCATTTCGGCTCGGGACGCTTTTCCGTCGATCGCGGCATCGTCCGCGCCTTGCGAACCGACCGGGAAGGGCTGCAATGGTTCGACGTAAGCGGCCGCTCGATCGAGAGCCAAGGGCTCGTGCCCGCTCGACCCGCGCCCATTACCAAGAGCGTCGACCAGATCGAAGCTCGCGAGGACACCATGCTGACGCGAACCGTCGAGGTTCATGACCCGGACGGCCGCGTGCGCGGCTACGTACGAGCGAGTGAGTCCGACGAATCGCTGAGCGCCGCAACTCGAGCACTCGACCTCGGCCTTGCGATCGGCTCGTTTTTAGCAATCGGCACCGCGACCGCCGGAGGCTGGTACTTAGCGCGCCAAGCCGTTGCGAGCACAGAAGATGCTTTTCAACGTCTACGCCAGTTCACGGCCGATGCATCGCACGAGCTGCGTGGTCCGATCGGAGCGATCGCCAATAACGCGCAACTCGCGCGCGAAGAAGGGGCGGCTCTCCCGGCAACCGCGCGCGCTCGACTCGAGAACATCGCCGCTATCGCAAACGACATGCGGCAGCTGGTCGATGATTTGCTCATCCTCGCCCGCGCGACCCAGCCGCTGACGCGCGAGCTATTCCTCGTCGACGTCGACGCAGTGCTCGAACACGTGCGCGTGCGCTGTGCTTCCGAGGCGGCCGCGAAGAACCTTACCTTGCGCATTTCGTCGACGCACCCGCCGGCATTGTACGGTAACCCGGGCCAAGTCGAACGCACCGTGCTCAACCTCGTCGAAAACGCTATTCGATACACAGATCGCGGTTCGGTCGACATCTCGTGCACGAGCGACTCGACGAGCGTTCGCATCGTCGTCACAGATACGGGAATCGGTATCGCACCGGAGCACGTACCGTTTGTGTTCGATCGCTTCTGGCGCGCCGATTCCATGCGCTCCGGACGCGGCGGGACAGGCCTCGGTCTTTCTATCGCGCTCGCACTCGCTCGACGGCATGGCGGCACGCTAACGGTATCGACACAGCGTGGAAGCGGAAGCGCGTTTTGCCTTACGCTGCCGCGGCGACCGACGGCCGCAGTGCGAGCTTGACCTTTCCTTATCAATTCTTTGCGAACATCGACTCATGCTTCATCAAACCGCCCGCTATACGAGCGTACCCTTACGCTCTGCGATTCTCGGATGGGAAACGTTTAAGACGAAGGCTCGGCGCAACGAGCGCTATCTCGCGGTCGCACTGCGTATCGACAACGACGGCGACGTTTCACGCTCGCTCGACCTTCGCGCCATTCGTCTGCATACGGTCGCGGCTCATCAGTGTCGCTGCGTTGCGGCACTCCCCGAGAAAGCGGCCTATAAGCCCGAAGCGTGCGTCATCGCGCCGGCTGATTGCGTGCGCGTAACGCTCGCATTCATGATTCCCGCGTCCGTAAGGCGGTTCGTTCTCCGGCTTCCGCCTAGCGCGAAGGCAACGTTCCAGCCCCAGCGACTCTCGCTATCGTGATGCCCGGCCGGCTGCTGGAGCGTGCCGAACGAACGGCATTCGCCTGCGTTGCAGCCGTGTTGTACGGACTTGCGTTTATCGTGCTGGTGTACGGCTCGGCAACTTTTCTAGCGGCGCTTTTGACCGAGCCGCAGCGAACGATCGGCGCGGCCGGCCGGCTGCTCGACGCGGCACTCCTGATACTCATTCTCTTGCAAGTGGCCTACGCGCTCACGTTGAAAACGCGCGGTGCGCTGCTCGGTGCCGAGCCGTTTATCACGATTGCGGTCCTGGCGATCGTCCGCCGCATGCTTGCCGTCGCGGCCGGCGTAGCGCCGGGAGCGGCCCCGGCGTATGCCGAGATTGCCGTGCTGGCTGGCGCGGCGATGGTCGTCGCGAGCGCGCTCGCGCTCGTGCGCCGCACGTCACTTCGATCGTAATATGCCGTTCGGCGAAGCGGAGCCGCCCGAGCGGCTCGTACAATGAAATTCACGCTAGGAGCCTGTAGGGCTTGACGAGGCAACGGGATTTGCATACGACGGTCTCGCCGACGTCGTCGGCGGGAGCCGCCTGGCACCCATGTGGTCGCGCCTTCTGGCGTTTAGGCAAACAGATGTACTGTTGTAAGCGTTTAACATCGCAGAGCGTGCTCGATACTCGACTTGATTACAAGCAATCGAAACATGCGCTTCAGGTTGCAGGCGATAGCAGCGATTCGCCATTCCGCTTCACTTTTGCGACGCCGCGAACCGAGAATTATCGAAAGCGCACGATGCTCTTGATGATGCCGAACGTCGGCTCGAATCTATTTGCTTATCGAGTGTCCAGCTCCCGATGGGGTCACTTCATTTCACCGACCTTCGAGACGTGTCGGATTTCATCGAACTGCGTCTATATGGCTGGCGCTAAGCTCGACGCTCTCGTGGCCAAACAATGAGAAGCGGTTCGACATTCAACGCACCGTATTGGTTCAAAGACTCCGCAAGTAGGCGTCCGAGACGAACGCTAAAGCCATCGGATTGTTTCGTCGCCCTTCGCATCTCACAGGACGATGACGGCGGACGCGCCGACTTAGCTAGCGCAGTCGCAACGGCGATGGCGGCCCGGGCCGCCCTCGCGCACTTCTATGCTTGCGAGCGACGCACTTTGCGCCGCCACCGTCTCTACAACAGCCGGCGTTACCGTGCGCCAGTGAGCGCGTTCGGCGTACCGATGTACGCCCGTGCAGAGTTTGCGTGGCACGTCACGGATTGCGCGGCAATTCGGCTTTCGCATCGAGCCGCCACTGTCCGACGTTCCAAAATGGTGACAGCGACGAACTCTTGAAACCATGCAGGGTCGCTGGTATGAGGTCGATCGCGTCGGTTTGATATAAGGGGGCGAACGGAATTGCTCGAGCGATGCGTTGCTGGACGAGCGACGCTTCGCGTCGCCGCGTTGCTGCTACGTAACTGCGTGCTCCGGCTGATTGCGCCGCGTCGACGATTGGGTCGCAGAAGCGTTGGAGGTTAAAGCCGTGCGGCGGTACCTCTGCGCACCCGAGGTACCACCGCGTGTCGGGGTCGCTGGCCGCAAAAACCTCGAGGAACGCGAGATCGAACTTCCCCCCGAACAGCGGTCCCCCGGCCGACGACGGTGCCCGGAAAAGCGTCGGTGTGTACGCGCGCAAGGTCAGCGAGATCCCGGCGCGCCGCAACTCCGCTTGAAGGTCGACCGCGATGGCAGCGTACGTTGCGGAGCCGCTCGGAAACGCGAGGACGAGCGATAGCGGACGCCCGTGTTCGCTCAACATCTTGTCGCCTCCACGCCGCCAGCCGGCGCGTTCGAACTGAAGAGATGCTGCGCTAGAATCGGACTTTGGTGGCCCGAACCTGGGATCGTAAGCCCATCCAAATAGCCCGCGCCCAGCCTCGGCGGAGCTCTGCGCGCCTCGCGTCGCATTGCGCACGAGACGCGGAATGTCGATTGCCATTGCGATCGCGCGGCGTACGCGCGGGTCGGCGAGATCCGAACGCTGCGTGTTAAAGATGAGATCGCCGAAGCCGCTCAGCCGCACGCGCTCGACGCGAGTGTCGGGAAGACCCTCGTACTGTGCGAGATACGTCGGATCGGCGAAGAACGATGCGTCGACCTCATGGGTGCGCAATTGATCGATAATAGCGGCCGAGTCGGGAATAAAGCGCAGATCGATCGCGGCGATGCGCGGCTTGCCTCTGAAGTACGTATCGTTGCGCACGAGCCGCAACCGGTCGCCATGGAGCCAGGAGACGACGCGAAAGGGCCCGGATCCGATCGGCGCCGCGTTGAATGTGACGCTATTGAGGTCGTGGTAGCGCGCCAGAAGATGGCGCGGTAAGATCTCAAAATTTTGATCTGGCGCCATGAACAGCGACAGAATCGGCGCGTACGGTCGACGAAGATAGACGCGAACCGTGCGCGCGTCGGTCGCCTCGACGGTTCGAATTTCATCGAAACCCGAACGCGACGGGACGTTATTGGCGGGATTGACGATCGCCGCATACGTAAAGACGACGTCGGCTGAGGTAAGCGGGGCGCCGTCTTGCCACTTGACCCCCGCGCGCAGGCGATAGGTGATCGTTAAACCGTCGCGTGAGATGCCTCCGTTTTGCTGCGTCGGCACAGTCGTCGCCAAGTCGGGTTGCAAGTGACCGAAGTCGTCGACGGTCAGCAGTCCCGAATACACGAGCGGTCCGATTTCTGCCGCGGTCGGCCCCGTGATGAACAACGGGTTGAGCGAGCTCGGCTCCACCTTCTCGGCGATCACGAGTCGGGTAACCGGCGAAACGCGCTGGCCCACGTGAGCGCAGCCGCCGGCGACCCCAAGTAGCACGGCGAACGCGCCGCACGTCCAGCGGTGAAGCGTACGCACGTTTCGTTTACGGTTTGGCGTTGGGCGTCGGGCTGGGAAGAGGGGCGGGAGTCGGCGGAGCCGCGCGCGGGAAGATCAGCGATGAATCGACCTCGACGTGGAGGTCGGCGACGGTCCCCGCCGGAGCCAATGCGAAGCTAACCTTCATCGGGGGTATGACCGGATCGTCCTCGATCAATCGGAACGTGTCGTAGTTCCAGTGCTCGAGCCGGCCGCGAAAGGCGAACATCCGGAAGCGAAGGCCGCCCGCACCGCCGGTCACGACGGCGTCACCGAGTTCGTTATGGTAGGTTCCGACGTACTTGTCGAGCGGCAGCGAAGGATGCGTGCCGCGCACGCGAGCGGCATCGGCTTTCCGCTGCGCTGCGAGTCCCGCCGCCGTCAACGTCGCATCGGCCGTGTGGATGTCGGTGCTCCAGTCGTGTGGCGGCAGGCCGAGCGTCTCGTCGTAGACCCGATACAAGAGAGAACTCGTCAGAAAATTGCCGCCCTTGTTGGTCAGGACGACGATACCGAGATGCAAGTCCGGAACGAGCGACACCATCGCCGTCATGCCGTCGATGTTTCCGGCGTGCTGGACCATTTTGTGGCCGTGGTAATCGTAGAGCAGCCAGTTCAACCCGTAATCCAAGAAGTTCGAGGCGGGTGCGTAGAGCGTCCACGGAGATTCGAGAGGCATGATCGTTTGAGGCGTAAACAGCTGCGCGACGGTGCTCGGTGATAGTAGTCTATGACCGTCATACATGCCACCGTCGAGCAGCATTCGCACCCAGTGCGACATGTCGGTGACGTTCGAATTGATGCTTCCCGCCGGACCGATGTTGTCGATCTCCCGATACGATATGCGTCGTAATTTTCCGTGGATTTCCTCGTGCGGCTGTGATACGTTAGCGTTGCCGGCAAGCGCGCGGGTCGACGAATTGCTATCGCTCATGCCCAGCGGGACGAAGAGCCGCTCGCTCAGGAAGCGGTCCCATGTCAGGCCGGTGATCGCCGGAATCACTTGTCCCGCGGCGAGCACCATGAGATTGTCGTACTCGAACTTGCTGCGAAAGCTGTAGGCGGGCGGTAAGTAGCGTATGCGATGCACGATCTCGTCGCGTGAGAGTCCGGACGAATACCACAGCGCGAACTCGTCGAGTCCCGCGCTCAGACCCGCGCGATGCGTTAGCGCGTCGCGAAGCGTGACCTCACGGGTCACCCAAGGGTCGAACATCTCGAAGCCAGGTAGGTCTTTGGTGAGCGGGTCGTCCCAGGCGATCTTATGTTCGTCGACGAGCATGCCGAGCATGGCCGCCGTAAATGCTTTCGAGCTCGAGCCGATAGCGAATACGGTCTTGCCATCAACCGGTTCGTGACCATCGATCGAGCGCACGCCATAGCCCTTGATATATGTTTGCTCGCCGCGTACGATCGCGATTGCAAGTCCGGGTACGTTCCACTGCTTCATGCCCGCCGCGACGTACGCATCGAACCCCGGCGAAACCAGAGCTGCAGGCAGTTCATCCGTTCGGCCCGGCGTCCCGTTTTCGAGGCACAGCGCGAGCGAACACAAGGCAACCTGAAGCCAGCGAGCCATCA
>JAABUQ010007976.1_pt1 | contig 15036 bp, 14 predicted proteins | sample 5560001 | NCBI WGS metagenome assembly JAABUQ01 (sample SAMN10711888, study PRJNA513371) | rock metagenome | isolation source: Antarctica rocks | place: Antarctica: Victoria Land, Finger Mt nord | collected 2015-12-18 | reverse complement strand
CACCAGGTCCTCGCCATCGTCGCCTATGAGCAGCCCGTGACGCGCGCGGACATCGAGCGGATCCGGGGCGTCGAGAGCGGCGGAGTCATCGAGTCACTGCTGGCGAAAGGGCTGGTTGCCGAAGAACGCCGCTACGGAGTGCGGGGCGGCCCTGTCCCGCTGGGGACCACAGCAGCGTTCCTGCGCCAGTTCGGGCTGAGCTCACTCGCGGACCTGCCGCCGCTGGTGGCACCGGATCCACCGTCGGCTGGTGAGGGTGGCCTCGCGTCAGCTGAGATCCCGGCTGCCGCGGGGGCCGACTCGTTGGGAAGCAAGGCGAGTCTGTTGGGACCGACGCCGCCGTAGCAGCCGGGGCGACAACCGCGGGTAGAGTAACAGCCGCGGCGCCGGCAACTCGCTCATCGGACGCCAGCTCTACCCGTTGCTGGTCCAAGCAGGTTTCGACGCGGTCCGCGTCTCGCCCCGGGTGGTGTATGTGGATGCGAGCGGACCGGGGCTGGTGGAAGGGTTCACGAGACGGACGTTCACCGCGATGATTGAGGGCATCCGCGAGCCCGCGCTCGCCGCCGGGCTAATCGACCCGGAGAGTTCGACTCGGGCGTCCGAGATCTCTACCGAACGACTGAGGCGGACGGCGTGTTCTGCGACACGTTCTTCAAAGGCGTCGGGGAGAAGAGGCGCGCCTTTGGTCCACCTTGAGCGTCGGCGTAACCGCCGCCAATCCCTTTAGCTACTACCCACTTTGATTCCGAACGGATGCACCAGAAAGGTCGCACAACCGTCGAGAGCCAACGACAGAAGTAGACGTGACCACCGCGGGCCTTCCTGGGGCATCTCGGACTCGGCTCGTTCACCGACCTGCCACCCCGGCCAGGACTCGGGTCGGTCTGACGCGTCTGCCTGGCGTTCACTGTCCCAGCCGCGCCGGGGCTCTGGGTTACCGCAGGTCAGCTCAGACTCACATCGCCGCCACCCAGCGTGCTCAGCACCCACCACCAGAGAGGAAACCTATAACGCAGGTCTTGACGCAAACCGATTCTCGTGTTCGGATATGCTCACGGGATAGCCTAGAGCCGTCGCTCCGACGAGAAGTACATAGAGGGCGGAGAGAACAGGTGAACTACCTGGACAAAATCGCCACAGAGATTCAGCGAGCCGCAGATCCCCACGCTCTCCCTCCGGACCAGGATCTGCCCTTGTACCGCCTGTACGCCGTCCTACTACTGGCCAAGGGTAAGGACGTGACAGCGGAGGACGTACATAACGCCTGGGCGGCGTGGGCCAGTGACCGTGAGCCGGAGAGTCGCGATCTTCTGCCGTTTAAGGAGTTGTCCCTCCGCGACCAGCGTAGGGACCAGCCCTATGTTGATGCTATCCACCAGGTGGCTGAGCGGATACGTCCCAGCGAGTAGGCACGGAGACAAAGGTGTACACATTTCGCCCGACAAAGAAAATCTGCATTAGCTTCGACTGGCACAATGACCGACACTACCGCCACATGCTAAGTGCCTGGATCGCCAACCCCACCAACCCAGTCACCTTTGAGGACCTGACTCCAGGAGAGATCAACACCGATGATGTTGGCCGGGTCAAAGCGCAACTAACAACCCAGCTTAGGGCCACCACCCATACGCTCATTTTGGTTGGGCAATACGCCAACACCAAGCACAAGGATAGCGAGAAGATCGGCACGCGCAACTGGATCTGGTGGGAAATCGAACAGAGCAAGGCCGAGAGGAATGGCCTCATCGCTGTCAAGCTTGGAAGGGACCACCCAACACCCGACCCATTGCTCAATTCCGGTGCTACATGGGCGATGTCGTTCACTAGGGACGCCATCCTCAAGGCGATCAATGACGCCTAGCGATGACGCGGAAATCAAGAAGCCGCTCACAGATAAGCAGCTGGACATTCTCAACGATCACTATAAGGACACCTTCACGCGCCTGCGCGAGAGCGAGCAGGCACGTGACAGGCTATTCCTGTGGCTGATTGGAGTCTTCGCGCTGCTGAGCCTGGAGATCGGCTCCCCGACCGCAGTCGGTGGGTCTTTGGGGAAGGTGAGCATAGCGGGTGGAGAGCTCAATCTCCAGGCATTGCCACTTCCAGCGCTATTGGATCTTACGTGGGTGCTCGCACTTGTCATCGGCTTGCAATATTGTCAACTCACAGTCCGGGTGAATCGTCAATATCCTTATCTCCACGCACTTGAAGAAACGATCTCGCCGGCGGTTGGAGACGGTGAGCTCTACCAACGTGAGGGCAAGGTCTATTTGCGGGAGTACCCGCTCCTGCTAGACGTGGCCTGGTTTGCCTACGGTATTCTCTTTCCGCTCCTTGTGATGAGTGCAGCCCTATGGCTGGCCATGTGGGAGTGGTTTGGTTTATCGTACTCACTCTCACATCGCATAGTCGACGCCTTCATCGCCTTGGCGCTTGTCGGCGTATTTTTTCTCTATTTGATGCAGCCGACGATAGTTTCTAGATGTAGGACCTGGAAGATGCGCCGGTACCGGCGGGCGGAAAAGCCGCACCCAAGTGAGGCTTGCTGCAGCATGCTCTAGCGCGAGTCGAAAGTATGCTGTCAGCCCGCTGAGTGTGAATCGCCAAGCGTGTACTGGACCCACGCCAGGCACTGAGTCGGGGTGGCTGGCGGAGGACACTACGGGTCATCAGGCCACCGCTGGCCGTGCACAAGATGAGCATGATAGGCGTTTTGAACAGGCTGGTCGGCCGAAAATAGGTTCAGGCTGGCGACAATGCTTGCCACCAGGTCGCGCACAACGGCGATAAGCAGTGCATGCTCGACGAGCTAGTTCAGGCCATCGTGGTCGCCGTCGGCGCCATAAGGAGTGGGTTCGCCGCGCGCGCGGCTACCCCTCGACACGGTGGGTTTCCAGCACACGTTCTCGAGCGCGCCGGCTGGATGGGTGCCTGACATCGGCCGGATCGCGTGGCTCCTGCTCCCTGGGGGCCCTTACCATTACGGCAGGGCGGTGCCTGAGTGATGAGCCGTAGGCAACCAACGCGGTCGCGACAGGCCAGCGCGCGCAGGCAGCTTTTGCCGTCTGAGCAGTCTGTCGGTATGCTTGGTGGGCTCCCGCCCAGGCCACACCCGTTCGTAGACCGCGCTACGGAACTCGAGACGCTGAGGACCGCGGTGCTGGACAGTGACACCGCCGCGGTGCTTGTAACGGGAATCCCCGGGATCGGCAAGACTGCACTCGTGCTCGAGTTCGCGTACCGCGCGCGGGAGCAGGAGCTGTTTGAACGGGGCGTGGCGTGGATTCCCGGGCATTCCCTCTCGGCGGAGTCCGACCTCGAGGTAGCCGTCGGTGAGGCACTCGGCGTGCCGGCGGTGGACGTTGTGCGCTTGCTTCGAACGCACCCATGCCTGCTCGTCGTCGACGACCTCGATGCCATTGGGCCACCTGAGAGCTCGGCTGGTCTCCTGGTGCTCCGACGACTCATCGATATGGTGGGGCGAAGGAGCGAGGTGCTCGCCGCAGGCCGTTCCGTGCCTGCCGGTCTCGATGAAGCGCAGGTTTTGCAGCTGGGCGGCCTGGACGAGGAAGGGACGCGGGCGTTGCTTGCCTCCCTGCCCGGCGAAGACGGAAGCGACGCTCTGCCAGAACGCGACCTCGTGCGGCTCCTCGAGGTCGCGCGGGCGCTGGACTACCACCCGCTGTCGTTGCTGATCGTGGCGCGCCTGCTGGAAGATCAGGAAACGGGCAGGCGGACCGAGCTCGATCGCGCCGTGCGGCAGATCCGGAATCTGCTCGTGCACGCCGGCGCCGACGGTGGTGAGAAGTGGAGAGCGGCCCTCCTGCATACCCTCGCGACCGTGTACCAGGAGCGGGGCGACCTTAAGGATGCGCTGGCTGCCTACCAGGAGAGCCTGAGCCTGGCCAGGGAAGGCGCAGACACCGCGAGTATGCAAGCCGCGCTCGGCAACCTCGGTTCGCTCGCGTTGCAGAAGGGTGAGCTGGGCCGCGCCCGCGAGTACTACGAGGAGGCTCTCGCGCTCGCCAGAGACCGCGGCGATGCGCGTGGCCAGGCGCAAGTACTCTCCAATCTGGGCCTCCTCCACCGCCTGCGCGGATCGGACGCTGAAGCGCGCGAGTTGTACGAGCGAAGCCTGTCACTTGCTCGGCAGCTCGGCGATCGGAAGGCGGTTGTGGCGACACTTCAGCAACTCAGCACGCTGCTGTTGAAGGAGGGGGAGCACACCGAGGCAACGCGCCTGCTGCAGGCAGCGATCGAGGGAGCGCGAACTGTCGGCGACCGCGCCGGCGAGGCGTCGACTCTTGCAGTGCTGGCCACCGCCCAGGCCGAAATGGGAGGCGACCTCAAAGGAGCACGGGCGCTGCTTGAGCAATCCCAGGCGGTGGCGCGAGAACTCGGTGACCGCGACGGCGAAGGCGCCCGACTCGCCACCCTCGGGGTGATCTACGCGCAACTCGGCGAGGTCGACCGCGCGGCGGACGCCCTCGATCAAGCAGCAGGCATCGCAGAGGAACTGGGTGATCCCAAACGCCAGGCGCACCGGCTCGCCGACCTGGCCAGGCTCTACGGGAAGATGGGGCGGCACGAGGAGTCCGTCGCCACGTACAGGCGTACCCTGGCACTGCATCGGGACACCGCTGACACCGTGTCCACCGCGGCCGTTGCTCTCGAGTTGGGGCGGCTTCTGGTCGACGTGGGGCGGTGGTACGACGGCTTGGCGCTCTTGGAGGAGAGCCTCGCGCTGCGTCGCGTGGGCCATGATCCGGGAGCGCGTGCGGATGTCATCTACGAGATAGGCCGCACCCAGCACCTGATGGGCAACCTGGACGAGGCGCGCGTCCGCTACCGCGATGCCGCCCGCCTGTACGAGCGCGCCGACAACGCCTGCGGCCTGGCTGCCGCCAGGGCCGGGATCGGGCGGCTGATGATTCAGTTGGGATTCCCCGAGGACGCCCAGCATGAGCTCGAAGCGGCCAGAGCTGGGTTCGAGACGGTCGGCGATGCGGCGCATCTTGCGGAGACCGACGAGATGCTGCGGCTCGTGAGCCGCGTGCGCGGCCGGGAGGTGGCGTGAGCCAGGCCGATCACATCTGGGACGAGCTCGACGTCACCTTCTCCCGCTGGGGCCTGCGTGACATCCCATTCACCGAGAGCGCGTCTAGCCTGCGGCAATCACAGCTCGCACAGGTCTTCACCGGCCGTGAGAGCGAGCTGCGCGAGGTGCTCAACCTGTTCCGTGGCCGTGATCGCCGACGGGTCCTGGTCTACGGCTGGTTTGGCATCGGTAAGACGGCATTTCTCCTGGAGGTGCTGGGAGTCTTGCGCCGGAAGGCGAAGGGCACGCTCGCAGCGTGGGTCAGCCTTCCCCAGGGGACTGACCTTGCCACCGCGGCGCTGGTTGCGCTTGCCCGCGAGATGCCTGACGACGAGTGGGCGCAGGAGCAGCTCAACCTCATGGGCCTGCGCCCTAGAAAGCCAGCCCGCAAGCGCAGAGAGAAAATCAAGGCGGGCATCTCCGGATTTGGCGGTGAGACCGAGGACGAGACCATCCCCGCCGGTAGGCCGCAGTTCGCTGCTCTCAGCTTCGAGGATCTGCTGGCTCGAGCTCGGGCCAAGCACGAGCGCGTCGTGATCGCGCTCGATGACCTCGACAAGCAGGACCCCGCGCGCGTCCGCGAGCTTCTGCGCGACGCGCAGGGTGTGCTCAAGGGCGACGCGTGGTTCATGCTCACTGGTCACCCTTCGGGCCTCACGCGTGACCTGCTGACGCGGGACCTCGGGCTCTTCGACTTGGCGGTCGAGCTCAAGCCGCTCGACCCACCCACGGTACACCGACTCCTCGTGAACTATTTGAACAGCGCACGCCCGGCGAACGCGCGGCGGGATCCTGATGACTCGCGGGCTGTCTATCCGTTCACGGCCGAGGCGGCGCAGCAACTCTGCGCTCGGTCAGAAGGCGTGCCGCGCTGGATCAATCGGCTCGCTAGCTACGCGCTGCTGCGCGCCGCAAAGCTCCAGGCGGACCTCATCACGACGGACGTGCTCGAACAAGGGCTAGCGTACGCAGACCAGCAGCTGCGTGGGCAGGCCTCGCTGACGGCCGAGGACTACTACATCCTGGAGTTGGTGCTAGAGAAAGGCATCCTCTCGGACGAGAGCCTGACTCTCCACGACCTCGAGCGGGTGCAGATGCACGAGTTCAGCGAGATCCTGCCTCGGCTCGAAAAACTCGTCCAACTCGACTTAGTTCGGCGGCTGCCGAGCGAGCGCGCCGCCACGTATAAGCCTTCGCCGTTACTGTCGGTGAAGGGAGCACGCGAAGGCTAGTGGCTCGGCTGCTGCCCCGCGGCGCGCAGTCGATGTGCTGCTGTTGGTGATCATGGCAAAGGCCATTCCGAGCATCCGTGCCGCGGCGAGATTCGAGCCCAGCTCACATGCTGGTCGCGGCGGAGGCTGACGCAGAGGTCTGGCGAGCGCCCGCGGAGGCTGGCAGCACGAGCAGAACCATCAGGCCCGCCACCACGTAGCCTACACCCTGCACGGTGAGGAGCGGCACGATGCCAAGGCGATCACCGAGCAGGCCGGCCAGTGCCATCCCCGCAAGCCCGGCAACCGCCACGGTCGCGGAGACGGCGCCGAGCACGCGGCCGCGGTACTGATCGGTGGCCGCAGTCTGCAGCAGCGTGGAGCGGCTGATGCCCATGCCCGCGGCGGGGACACCGACGAGCATGATGAGCGCCAGGGGCACGCCGACGCCGGTGACGAACAACGGGGCATAGAACAGCAGGAGATCCAGAACGCCGAAGACAACCGCTGTCACTCCGAGCAGGTCTCTGGGCGCGAAGCCTCGGCCGAAGCGTCCCAGTAGGAGGCCCCCCACCAGTCCGCCGACAGCCTGCGCGCTCAGCAGCGCGCCGTAGGCACCCTGGCCACCGCGCACGACCGTCGTCGCGAAGGGCACAAACAGGGTCATGATCATGCCCTCGCCCACCCCCGTGACGGCGCAGAAGGCGAACAGCACCCCGAGCACACGATTAGACCGCACAACACGGAGCCCATCGCGCCAATCGCGCCAGACCCCGAGGCACAGCTGCGCCAGGTTAGCGGCAGCACTGCTAGCGACACTGTGGGCTGAGCGCGGTATGCCGATGACCAGGGCTACCAGCGCGCCGGCCACGACGAAGGACGCGGCGTCGACGACAACAACACCGGCGAGGCCGAAGAAAGCGACCACCAGCGCACCGAGCGCGGGGCCCACCAGGCGCGTGGACTCGGACCCGAGCGAGCTCAGGGCATTGGCGGCGACCAGCTTGTCCTGGTCGACCAGTCGTGGCAGCAGGGCGCCGAGAGCCGGCCGCTGGAATTCCGCGATGCAGGCTTCACCCATCTGCACCACGTACACCAGCCACAGATCCTCGGCAGAACGCACCGCCAGGAGCGGTAGCAACCCGAGCCCCATCAGTATGTTGGTGACGACGATCGTCCGCCGCCGATCCCAGCGGTCCACGAAGACCCCGGCCACCGAGCCGAGCGGGAGCCGCGGCAAGGTGCCCGCCATGAACATCGTGCCGGTCGCCAGAGTCGAGTGGGTCATCTCATAGACGACCAGAGGCAAGCCGACGATAAGCACCCAGTCACCGGCCAGGGACACCAGTCCACCCAGCCAGACCAGGACGAAGCTCCGCAGACCCAGCAGGCTCAGCACACCGACTCGTCCGGGCGGGATGGGGAAGGTGTCGGCACACTGAGCACCGCGTCCAGTCTCGACCCCAGCGTCATGCTTTTGGTGGTACCCCGATCCCCGCTGTCCGGAGTAGTCGCCCGATGAAGCCGTCAAGAGCAAGCTCCGCGTCCTCCCGAACGTGCAGCTCGACGCCGGAGGCCAGCTCCCAGCGCCGCCACGCAGCGGGCGCTGCCAGTGGCTCGTTGCTGGATACCTCGCGGATCTCGACGCGTCCCATGATGGACGACGGGCTGGTTGGCGACGCTGGCTGAGGGAGATGTGAAGCTGCCGACCACATGTGCTGCCGGCCATCGTCTCGTACAGAGAGAACCACTCCCGACTGGGCCAGGTCGTCGTCCGTCGCCGCTGCCGTGCGCACAAGCGCCGAGCGCACGGCATCTCTAGACAGTCGCGCCACATACGCGCGCTGCTCCGGAAGCGGCACGTGGGCCGCGGAGAGTCGGCGGATAAGCCGCAGACGGTCGAGATGCTCAGTGGTGTAGTGGGCACGCACCCCGCGTCCGAGGGCCGGAGGAAGCAGGCGCTGGGTGATGTAGTAGCGCACGGTGCGGACGGAGGTATCCGCACGCTGAGCCAGCTCGGCAATGGTGAGCAACTCCTCCCCGGCATCACCGTCCATGCCGCCACTATACAACAGCTACAGTGTAGCTGTCTACTCTGGGGCGTTCGGCCATACCGCGGCGGTCGCCTACGTCGTCTATGGCGTGATCGCCCGCTTGCAGGGGCAGATCTATCTCACGACCTTCTGCTTCACGGTGGCCGGGGCGCTGCTGGCGTTCCTCTGGTTCAACGCGCACCCAGCCGAGGTGTTCATGGGCGACACCGGTTCCCTGGCTCTCGGCGCAACCCTGGCCGTGGTGGCGCTCATGCTCAGCCAGGTGGTCCTGCTCCCCATCGTCGGCCTCGTCTTTGTCGCGGTGACCGTGTCGGTGATCCTCCAGGTGGGCTACTTCAAGCTGACCGGTGGGCGGCGCCTGTTCCGTATGGCCCCTCTCCACAACCACTTCGAGCTCCTCGGCTGGAGTCAGATGCAGGTGGCGCAGCGGTTCTGGCTGGTAAGTATGATCTCGGCGCTGGTCGGCGTCGCTCTCGCGCTCCTGTAAGCTCTCGACTCCTGCTTGTGGGACCCGCGGAGCAAGCAGGGCGACGTGGTCTGCGCGGCGTATAGCACGCGAGCGCCCCAGGGTACTGGACGAGCCCTGCGGTCGCCGCATCGTCGACACCGAGAGGCACACGAGCAAGGCTCCCTGGCCCGCATCACGATCTGGTCGCAGGCCGTACGAAACGAATCCGCGAGCTGCTCAAATCTAGCGCCATGCGATCGGTGATTTAGAAAGGGCTCCCTGCTTGGCGCACCGCCGTGCGAGATGAACGCAAACGCCCTGGGACAGGACGTCCTGGTCGCCGAGGCGCGCCAGAATGTGGGGCGTCAACGTCAACTGGCGCCGGGTCCTCCTTCATCATCAGGCGTGACAGGAGGTCTTCACTCGTGGACCGCACGGCCGACACGGATGGCAACCGGCAAAGATAGACCACCATCAACATCAGGTCATGAGCGGCGGCCCACGTACAGGAGATGGTTAGGGAGCCCGAGGACGCTGGGGTCGGTGGCCCACCGCTGCGGGAGCTCCAGGACGATTTCGGCGAGGCGTGCGTCCGCCAGCAGGGCCGGCAGAGCGCCTTCCAGTCCGACCGTGAGACTCTCGGAGGACAGGAGGGCAAGCTGCTCGAACTGGTAGCCCGCGAAGAACGGGCCCACCTCTTCGGGTCGCACGCCGTAGCCCTGGGTGAACCGCCCGGGCACGTCGTTCAGGAAGACGCCGTCCTCAAGCACCCGCTCCACGAAGCTGGGGTCGAGCACGTGGCGGCGTTCATCGGCAATGGCGAGGGTCCGACGCAGGAAGGCCAGGCGCGGCATGAGCGCGACGAACGCCACGCCGCCGGGCCCAAGCACACGGCGCATCTCGACGGCCGCCGTGGCCCGATCTGGCGGGTCGGGCAGATGGTAGAACGGGCCCAGGTTGACCACGGCACCGAAGGCTCCGTCGCCCCAGGCCGACAGGTCGCGAGCGTCCGCCTCCACCACGCTCTCGACCCGATCGCCGACTCCTGCCTCAGCGATCCGCTCGCGGGCCATGCTCAGCAACTCGGGTGACACGTCCGCGAGCGTGACGTGGTGGCCGCGCCGGGCAAGCCAGGTGGTGTACCGACCCGGGCCGCCGCCGAGGTCCAGCACCCGCGCACCAGGCGGAAGATACCGTGCCAGCGCATAGCAGGTGACGGCGAACTCGACACGCCCGTCGGCAGCGTTGTCCAGCCGGCGCCATTCGCGCTCACCGAATGCAGCGTAGTAGGCCCGCACATCGTCGACCACCGTGGCATCGTACTGCTCGCTCAGACGGGCCTCAATTTGGTGGGTCAGGCCCGCCGTCCCACAGCCACGCCCGCACGTCCAAGGCGGACGGTCCGGCGGGCGAGGAGCGGTGGAAGAACGCCGGCCAGCGCCCCTGACGAATCCAAAGTCCGAAGTGGTCTCGCGCCTTCGCGTCGCGCGGTACATGCAGGTCAGCACCGACGCCAGATTCACGGCCGTCACTCAAGGCGGATGGGGTCCCGCGGTCGTGGGCTCTTGCGGGGTCGTCCATGCCAGGAGCGTGCCTCCGACCGGAGCAAGAACCTCGTCCACAAGGCTCGTCAGCGCCGCCAGACGCTCTCGCATCGGCTTGGTCACGGCGGCTGCGACCAGCGGGACGAGATGAGGCGCGTGCTTTTCGAGGTCATCGAGCACATACTTAGGCTTGACCGCCCAGCGCCGCTGCAGGCGGTAGTGCGCCTCCAGTGCCGCGTCGAGCGTGATGCCGACCAGATAGGCCGCCCCGACGTCGTCCACCTCGGCAAGGTCACGGGTGTCGTCCAGAAGGTCGGACAGCCGGTAGCGCAGTCGTTGCGCCATCTCCGCGGAGACCGCCGGGCGGGGCGAGGTCCAGACACGACGGGCTTCCTCGGCGAGCTGCGCCACCGCGCCATCGGGGTCGTACAGGGCCTGCCCGGTGGCAAACATCGCAAACGTGGAGGGGTGCTCGGTATCGTGGAATTCGCGGCGAATCTGCGCCACCGGATTGATGAACAGCTCGACTGGAACGCCGTCCACAGATAGGGCACGGCGTTGTCGCCAGGCGGACCGGATGAGCACGTAGATGTCCAGGTCCGACCGCGGCAGCGGTGTACCAGCTGCGACGGAGCCGCCGAGCAGCAGGCCAACCAATTCAGTGCCGAACTCCGCGCGGAGCAAGCCAACGACGTGGAGCGCTGCCCGCTCGAAGCGTTCTTGCACGACCACCTCCAGAGTCTAGGGCAAGGCAGCACGGCGACTCCTCAACCGAGCGCTGGCTGCGCTGGGCTAGAGCTGCTAGGCGAGGTGCGTGTGGTAGCGGACTTCGTGCAACGTGGCACCAGGTCGCTCGTCCATCTTTGTCTCCCCGTCCGGGTGCCAGCCGGCCGCTTCGTAGAAACGCCGCGCCCGTGTGTTGCCGTCCAGAACCCACAGGGTTGCCTCCGTGTAGCCCTGCTGGCGCAAGTCGTCCACGATGTGCTTCAACAGTGCCCGACCGACGCCGTGACCGGCGGCTTCGCGCTCCAGGTAGATCGCCAGGACTTCACCGGTCGCTGGCGTCGCGTCCTTGTCCCGGCTAGGTCCTGTGCCGGCGATGCCGACCACCCGCCCCGGCCACTCGGCGACCCATTCGCGCTGTCCGTGCGGCGGCGCCTCAAGCGCCTGCCGCCGCTGCTCCAATCGCCGCCGCCGAACATCAGGCAGGCCAAGCGAGCCGAGATAGGTGTCTGCGATAATGCCGCGATACGCCCATTGCCAGGAGCGGATGTGCACATCGACGATCGTCTCAGCATCTGCCTGGGTGGCTCGGCGCACGAGGAGATTGTTGGCGGCAAACTCAGTCACGGTCGATGACTCCATCGAGTTTGGTGGTCTCTTGCCAGGAGCCACACCAAAATGCGTTGAGAGTGGATGTCGTGGACACCATTGTCCACGCGGCGCTTTCAAGAGTGCTCAGCCCCCAGAAACTATCTGGGACCTACGCCAGACTAGTACCTCATCCGGGTCATAGTTGCCGGTGTTTCTCATGCGGCGAGCGGGAGCTCAGCACGCGCAGCGATCTTGGCCTTCAGCCGTTTGTAGAACCGCACACCTTTCTTCCATTCGTAGGGATGCGCCATATAGGTGTCGTAGGTGGTGATAAAACCCTCAATCTGCTCGGTCGCGATGGTGGCATCTGCAAAATCGGCTCTCTTGAGGCACTTACGGCTCAGGACAGAGAACCAGACCTCGATAAAACTGAGCCAGGATGCATGCACGGGCAGGAAATGGAAGATAAACGTGCGCTGCGGATGGTTCTCCAACCAGTTCGCTACTTCGGCGGACCAGTGTGAGCTGACCGGGTCGAGGATCAGATGGATGGGCTGGCCCACTGGAGATTGCTCGTCGAGCAAGGTCAGCAGTTCGCAGAACTCGCGTGAGCGGTGCTTGAGTCGAACCATGCCGTACACCTGGCCATCGTTGACCCGAAAGCCAGCCAGCAAGTCGACGGTGCCATTGCGCACGTATTCGAACTCGCGGCGTGCCGGCCGACCGCATGCAGCGGGCCTGTCCGCTGTGGCCGGCCGACGGGGTGACGGCGGCTGGTCGGGTGCCGTTGGTCGGCGGACGCCGATGCCAGGCTTCTCATCGACACAGTACAGCGGCCCGTCGGTTGGCGGGCTGAGCAGCAATTCGATGATGGCCACGGCCTTCTCGGCGAAGTTGGGGTCGCGATCGTTCATCCATGTGTCAAAGACGGTCCAGGCGAACCTGGTGACGCTTGAGAATGACGCCGATGGTGCTCTTGCTGGGACTGCCCAGGCCCAGCTCGGGGTGGTCGGCAACGAACTGAGCCAGGTCGTTGATGCTCCAATGCGTCTGACCAGCACGAGTTGGGTCGACCTCAGATGGTTTCTGACAGGCCAGGACCAGCAAGCGGGCCTGAATGTCAGCATGGTACAGCCGGGGTGGTGGACATTTGGGGCGGTCCTTGAGACCGTCCAGTCGGTGCTCGGCGAAGCGGTGACGCCAAAGCCAGACGGTGCGTTCGGCCAGACCCATGGCCTGGGCAATGGCAGCATCGGTCTGACCCGCGGCTGCACGCAGAATGATCTGGGCGCGATAGGCATCTTGTTGGGAAGTAGTACGGGCGGCCACTCGGCGCTCCAATTCAGAGCGCTCGGCCGCCAGCAGCCGAATTCGACTGCGACGTTGTTGGGATCGGGACATGCGGAACGGTGCTTTCGGTGTTTTCCATCACAACCGGCACACCTACCCATGAATTCCAAACCCGTGTCAATCAGCAGGAAGAGGTACTAGTGCGATGAAGAACGCCTTGCACTTTAGTGGAGACATTCTATTGCTCGGCCTGCATGAATCTTATCTGCTAGGGCAGGGCCCAGAGCAGGCAGGCGAGCTCTTCCAGGGTGGCGACTTCTTCAATCGGGACGATCGTTGCAACCTCGTCCAGGACGTTGAACTCGCGGACAAGTGTCATAGTCATGGCTCGCCGAGCAAAGTCCGAGTCGACCTGCCAGCCGTACGCGTCGAGAAACGCTCGAAGCAACCGCTTATCGCCGCGGAAGGCGCGCAGGTGGAGCGGGGGCAACTCGTAATACGGATCAGTGGCCAGCGTGTCGCCCCAATCGATGACGCCGACCAGCGCTGCCCCGTTCACGAACAGATGATCGTCGTGCAGATCGGCGTGAATCAGGTGGCGCACTGGACGGGGGGCTGGCGCCGCGAGAAATCCGCCGATCTGCACGACGAGCCTCGGCGGCAATGCACCCCAGAGACGGTGTCGGTCGACGCACGCGGCGCGATAGTCGGCCAGCCAATCCCTGTCCCAGGCTGCGCCCACAGGCACGGGCAAGCGGTGCACCTGGTCGATGACCTTCCCCAGCTGCTGAGCCACGCTGAGCTGCTCCACCACAGATAGGCGGGCGTCATGCCAAGCGGTGCCGGCGATGCGAGTGGTGATGAGGTACGGCCATGACGAGCCATGGCCATTCAGGTGTCCGTGGTCGACGAGCCTCGGGGCGGGGATCTCGGGATAGGAGCTGAGGAGAAGATGCACTGCTAGCTCAGTCGCGTAGCAAGCCGCGCCGTGGAATGGCTCGCCAAAGAACTTCACCACATAGCGTCCCGTCAGGAAGGTTGGAAACGTCCCCCCGGAGCCGGGCTCGAGTGGCGCCTCCATTGGCAGGCCGCACCGGCCAAGAACCTCATCGACGTACGGTGCCCAGAACAGCGCATCCCGCAACCGTGCCGCGTAGTCGGGCACAGTCGCGAAGGTTGGAGGCGGCGTGGGCTTGGGCACGGTCAACTGGATGTTCTCACTGGAGGACAGCCTTGAAGGAGTTCAGGTCGCGCTCTAGCATGAGTGCGTCTGCGGCCACACCACGCTCTGCGCCTGCCCCGGCGAGTCGGACAGAGGCCGGGTCACCAGCGGTTGCCTGCTGGGAGAGGAGTTTCAGCCAGGCCTGCTGCCGCAGGCGAACCGTCTCCAGAACAGTGCTACGGTCATGCAGGCCGTAGGCGTTGCACAGCACTCTGAGCCGCCGCGGTCGCTCCCGGAGGCGCGAAAAGCCGTGGCTCAGGCAGCGCTCGTCCGCCCACAGCGGGACCCAGTGCCACGCCACGTACGCGACATCCCAGATTCTCGGGCCAGGTGCCGCGGATTCCCAGTCGATAAACGTCACAGGGCGGCGCCTCCGAAAGACAGTGTTCCATGGTGCGGCGTCGTTATGACAGATAACCTCGTCGCAGTCCGGCGCACCCGGTAGCTGTCGCCAGACCGCTTCGGGCGGCGGCTGAAAGCTCTCAGTGGCGACGTGTAGCTGGTGCAACAAGCGCGCCACGTCTATGAGCGTCAGATCACTCCACACGTAGGCGGGCAACGCTGTCCCCGAGGCGGCGCGGCCCTCCACATAAGACAGGACCTCCCGTCCTTTGTCATCCAGCCCGATGAACCGCGGCGCACCCGAGAAGCCGGCTGCCTCCAGGTGGCGCAGCACGGCGTGAATGGATGGCGACCAGGGGCCAGTGGCTCGCCTGACCGTCTTGCCCACGCGCACGGGCTGGCTCTGATGGCCACCCAGTAGTGCAACTTCTGGTACGGCTGTGGCTGCACGTCGCGGCTTCATGCTTTCCAGGACTCGTCCGAGACTACCAGCAGTGGCATAGGCAAGCC
>JAABUQ010007975.1_pt1 | contig 15036 bp, 15 predicted proteins | sample 5560001 | NCBI WGS metagenome assembly JAABUQ01 (sample SAMN10711888, study PRJNA513371) | rock metagenome | isolation source: Antarctica rocks | place: Antarctica: Victoria Land, Finger Mt nord | collected 2015-12-18 | reverse complement strand
CCAGGACCCGGACGTCTCCTGGGGCCAGACCTTCCCTGGCTGGCTGTCCTCAGTTCGCTCGGGTCACGTCATGTCATTGGGATGTTCTCCTTTCTACTTGAGTGCCCGAGCTGATGGGCACACGGTGTGGTTCTCCTGGACGAAGACCACGACCTTGCGAGCACCAGGGCTGACCGGGCCACTACCCTGAGACGAGTTGGACGATCCGCCACAGGCGGCCAGGAGCGGAGGCAGGGCGGCCAGCCCGCCGACCGCAGCCGAGCCTTGGAGAAAGGCCCGTCGCGACAGGTGGTGACCCCCCCCGGGTCGTCACGCATACCCAAGGGTAGCGACCGAGGGCCACCACGGTGTCGTCGGCGGCGGGGGCGACCACGACCTCGGGTATCGCCCGGGGGGCGACGGGCCAGGCCGCGAGTGCCGACGCCGGGTTCGCTCCCGCGGCGGGTGCCGGGCGCTACGCCGCCTTGTTCACCCGGACTGCGGGGCCGATCACCGTGCGGGCCCGCCTCGAACCCGGGGAGGTGCCTCTCTAACCTGACTCCTCGGAGTCGTCGACAGACCGATGTTCGCCGACCGGGAGATCTTCGGCGAGCAGGTCCATGAGCAGACCGTCATGCCACCCCGTACCGTCGGCATCGCGCTCATATCGACGCATCACGCCGACCGGTCGAAAGCCCACGGCGGTGTAGCACCTGATGGCCGGCTCGTTGTCGGCGGCGGGGTCGATCACCAAGCGCCGATGTCCTCGCTCGCCAATCAGATGGTGGGCCAAGGTGGTCACGGCATCGCGCCCGTACCTGCGACCGTGGACCTCGGGGTCGAGGAACACATCGATCGAGGCATGGCGGTAGGCCGGGTCCTCCTCTTCGTCGTATTGCACCATGCCCCGGACCCTGCCGTCCACGACCACTGCGAACCGGGTGGTCGACCGGTCGTCGAATGGCCAGTCGGCGGATGCCGCCTCGTCTCCCCACCGGCGCCGGACCTCGGGGGTGGCGAGGATCCGCCGCAGTTCCGCCACGTGCGCTGGGGCGAGCGGGGCCAGCACCACCAACTCGCCGGCAAGGTTCGGGCTCGATGCGGTGACCTCCCCGGGTCGGGAATCGGCCGAACGTCGCGGCAGTGACCCGAGCACCGTCGAGCAGCGCTCGCAATAGACGAAGAGGAGATCGAGCTCCGGATCGCCCGGCGCCCCTGACGACACGTCGAGGGCCCGGTAGCGGACGTTGTCGCTCAGCTCGGCGCGACAGCGTGGGCAACGGGGTGGCTCGTCATCTGGCCGCTCCTGGCGGGGCGCCGGGACATCCTCGGCGATGGACTCATAGCCGGAGAGAGCTCTGATGACTTCTTGGCGCACCCGCGACGGGTCGATGCCCGCCTCGCGCAGGACCCGAGCGGCAAGCCCGCCGCCCTCGCGTACGATGCCCAAGAGGAGGTGCTCGGTGCTGATGTAGTTGTGACCGAGCTGGAGAGCCTCGCGGAGCGCCAGCTCCAAGACCTTCTTTGCCCGAGGCGTGAACGGGGGTGAAGTCGTCGGTGGCGCCGTTGGCGCGCCAGCCTCACCGACTCGTTCCCGGGCCATGTCGAGGGTGACGCCAAGAGCGGAGAGGGCGCGAGCGGCGACGCCGGTCTCTTCGTGGATGAGCCCAAGGAGGAGGTGCTCGGTACCTATAAAGCCGTTGTTCAACAGCCTCGCTTCCTCTTGGGCCAGAACGAGAACCCGTCGGGCCCGATCGGTGAAGCGCTCGAACATGGACAAAAGGGTAGCGATCACGCCGCTCTCCTGCTCCAAAAAACCTCTCGAAGGGCATCGCATCCTCGGGCGCCCGAACCTTCCGGTCTCTATTCTGGTTCGCATGGACGCCATGGTCGGACCGATCTGGTGAGGGACGCCCCGAGCCGCAAGGTCCGAGGGACCGGGGGTCTCCAAGACGTCGGCTGGTCGGGCTACCTCGATCGATTCCACCAAGAGCGGGCCGGGATTACCGAGACGATGCTCGGCCGATGCCGCCACGGCGAGGTGGGCACGCCCTACGACTGGTTGCTTTCCCACACCCCCACCGAGGGTGCACTGGTCGATCTGGCCTGCGGAAGCACGCCCCTCTACGCCCGGCTCCGCGACCGAAGCTACCTCGGTATCGATTCGTCGCCCGAAGAGCTTCGAGGTGCGTCAGCGAACGGAGCTCGACCGCTGGTGCGCGGAGACATCGCCCGCCTCCCGTTTCGGCGGGGATGCCTCGATACCGTCGTGTGTTCCATGGCGCTGATGCTGGTCGAGCCCCTGGGCGATGCCTTGGACGAAATCGCCGGCGTGTTACGCCCAGGTGGCACCTTGGTGGCGATGGTCCCAGCGTCCAGGCCCTTGACCGTTGCCGACAGGGTTCGCCTGGGCGGTCTGTTCCTCGTCCTCGGTCGAGGTCTCCACTACCCGGCCGAGGAGGAACTGAGAAACCTCGGGCGGCTGGCCCACACCGCCGGGCTGAGGCTGATGGAGGACGAGTCGTTGCGCTTTGTGTTCCCGATGGCGGCGGACGCCGACGCCTCGTTGTTCCTCGATGCGCTGTATCTGCGAGATCTGACGGCGCGCCGGCGCGCCCTGGCCCTGGTCATAACCCGGCGATGGGCGCGCAGCGGTCTGGGCGTCCCCGTGCCCATCCGCTACCTGCGCCTCCAAAAGCCCGCACCGTGACCGTCAGGCCCCACCCCGCCATTTGATGGCAGCATCCCTACACCATGGTAAAGCCCAGACGGCAGAGCGAGCGCCTCCGCGACCCACAGCCGCTCATCAGGTTCCGACTGCCATCGGGGCGGGGGGCCATGGAGCAGCCCAACGTCACCGGCGACGGCGACGCCGCCCTCAGCCTCCGCTTCTGGGCGGCCGTGGCTTTGGTGGGGGTGGCCACGGGTCTGCTGGGCGACGCCATGATGGCCGTCCTGTTCAAGGTCGAGCATCTGGCCTTCAGCTACCACGCCGGGAGCTTCGGGGCCGCGGTCGAGCGCTCCTCGGGCGAGCGCCGGGTAACTGTGCTGCTCCTCGCCGGCGCCATCGGCGGGCTGGCCTGGTACCTGTTGCGGCGCTACACCAGGGGGGAGAAGTCCGACGTCGACGACGTGTTGTGGAACGGCGACGGCCGCCTTTCGTTCCGCCGCAGCCTGGGCACCTCGGTGATCTCCGAGGTGGTCATCGGCATGGGTGCCTCCATCGGCCGCGAAGCGGCTCCCAAGCTTCTGGGGGGCGCCTCGGGCAGCGTCGTCGCCCGCTGGTTCGATCTGTCGTCGCCCCAACGACGCCTGTTGGTGGCCTGCGGCGCCGGAGCCGGCCTGGCCGCCGTCTACAACGTCCCCCTCGGTGGGGCGGTGCTGACCGCCGAGGTTCTGATCGGCTCCATCACCCTCCCCACTGTGCTGCCGGCCCTGGCCTGTTCGTGCATCGCCACCGCTACCGCCTGGCTCTACCTCCCGACCCACGCCACCTACCTCGACATCCCGGCGTACCACTTCAGCGCCGCCCTCATGGTATGGGCGTTGCTCGTCGGGCCGGTGGTCGGCGTGGTCGCTGTCGCCTACATCCGCCTGATCGGATGGGTCTCGCACCACCGAGTGACGGGCCGAAAGGCTCTGGTGGCCCCGCTGGTGGCCTTCGGGATCCTGGGCCTGGTTGGCCTGCGCTACCCCGAGCTGTTCGGGAACGGCAAGGACATGGCCAACACCGCCTTCCTGGGCGGTGGTGCGTTGGTGACCCTCCTGGCGCTGTCGATCCTCAAGCCCATCGTCACCACCCTCTGCATCGGCAGCGGTGCGTCCGGGGGCCTCTTCACACCGGTGATGGCCACCGGTGCGGTGCTCGGCGCCTTCCTCGGTCTGGTGTGGTCCCACGTCATGCCCGGCTCCCCGGTGGGGGCCTACGCCATGATCGGCGCCTCGGCCATGATCGGGGCGTCGATGCAGGCCCCCCTGGCCGGCCTGGCTCTGGTCCTGGAGTTGACCCACAGTGGCTTCGAGCTGATGGTGCCGATGATCGCAGCCACCGTCATCGCCGCGGCTATCACCCGTCACATCGATGGATACTCCATCTACTCCGCCCGGCTGTCGGGCGATACATCGCCCTCGGGTGAGGGCGCCTGAGAGCACCAGAGTCGATCGCGCTCGTATAGTTGGCACGTGGCCGGGCCGACGATGCGACACCGCGCCTGGCGCCCGTGGGTGCGCTGGACGGCGTTGGTGGGGGCCGTCACCGTTGTTGCCGCCGGATGCGCATCCGGTCCCTCACCACCCTCGAGCATCGTTACCGCCAGCTCCACGTCGACGGCCGACACGGTGGCCAACGGCGCCCCCGCCCTGGGATCAGGGCAGGCCACCCTACGAGGTACGGTGCAGGGACCCCAGGGGCCGGTGAGCGGAGCGACCGTGCAGATCGAGCGCAGCGCGGACGGGGGCCCGACCCAGGCCAGCATCACCGCCGGTCCTGGCGGCACCTGGGCGGTCCGGGGGATCCCAGGCGGCAGCTATGGCCTCAGAGCGTGGCTACCGCCCGATCTGGCCACCACCGCGCCGACGACGTTCTTTCTGGCCGCCCAGGCGGATCGGGTCGTCACCTTGCAGTTGAGCAGTGTCTCGGTCCCGATCGTGCAGGCGGCGGTTGCTCCCAACCCCCCGATCACCGGCCAGCCCGCCCAGGTGGTCGTCCAGATCAACTCCCGCCGGGTCCGATCCGATGGCTCCTTGACCACCGAGGCCGCAGTGGGCCTGTCGGTGCAGCTCAACACCCTGGGGGCATGGTCGATCGCTCAGCCGAATCCCGCGGTCACCGATCCCTCCGGCCAGGCGACGTGGACGGCGACGTGCGGAGCCCGGGGCAACCAGCCCCTCGAAGTCGACCTGGGAGCCCAGTTCGCCACCTCGAGTCCCTCGTCGCTCACCGCCCAGGGCGTTCCTCTCAATCTGGTCGATTGCGCAGCCTCGCCCTTTGCCACCACAACCACCACGACCTTCCCCGCCGTGACCCCGAGCACCACGCCCAGATCGACGACGACCACAAGGACCGTGCCACCGGGGGGGACCACCACTACCCTTCCAGTCGTGGGAGGATGAGCGCCGCATGTTTCCTCCGCTGCGCTGGGTGTTCGCCGTGCTCATCTGCGTGGTCTGTGTGCCCATCCTGGCGGCGGGAACAGCACTGGCCACCATCATCTACCGGCCGGTGCCCGCCACCCTGCCCCAAGCGGTGCGGACCAGCTTCGGAGGCCAGGCCAGCGTCCTCTACGACTCCACGGGACAGGAGATCGGTGAGCTCCGGGCAGTAGCCGGTAGCAATGTTCCCGTCGACGACGCCCAGATCCCGGCGGTGCTCAAACAAGCCGTCGTCGCCTCCGAGGACCAGGCCTTCTTCCGGGAAGGACCGGTTTCGGTGCGGGGCATCCTGCGCGCCGCGTGGGCCGACGTCTCGTCTGGGGCCCGAGTCCAGGGCGGCTCCACCATCACCGAGCAGTACGTCAAGGCCGTCTATACCAACGGTGCCCGGACCCTCGACCGCAAGCTGCAAGAGACGGTGGTGGCGCGAACGCTGGCCCAGCAGTTGTCCAAGGAAGAAATCCTGCACCGGTACCTTTCGATCGTCTATTTCGGCCAGGGGGCCTACGGGGTGGGCGCCGCCGCCCAGGCCTACTTCCGGACATCGGTGAGCAACCTCGACGCCTCCCAGGCAGCCACCCTGGCCGGGGTCCTCCCGGCGCCCAGCCAATACGATCCGGTTGCCAATCTCCAGGCCGGTGAGCAGCGCCGGGAGATCGTGCTCGGCCTCATGCGCCAGCAGGGGTATCTGGACGACGCCCAGTACCAGACGGCCATGGCCAAGCAGCTCGTCGTGGTCCACGACGGATCGTCGCCTTCGGGGCCCGCCACCTTGGTCTACCCACCCCAGCAGCCTCCCAGCAAGTACCGGTACTTCCTCGACTACGTGCGCCAGTACCTCGAGAAAAAGATCGGCTACGACGCCCTCTACAGCGGTGGGCTGCGGATCCAGACCACGCTCGACCCGAAAAATCAGGCCGCCGCGGAGGCGGCCATCGCCGCCCAGTTGGCCGGCACCCAACCTCCCCTGCAGATGGCCCTGGCATCGGTCCAGCCCAACACGGGCTACGTCACGTCCATCGTCGGGGGTCGGGGCTATGACCTCTCCCAGGTCGACATCGCGCTGGGCGGGTGTCCTCAACCGTCGCCTCCGCCGGTCAAGCTGATCGTGCAGTCCACCTGCCAGGCTGATCCCAAGTCGGTGGTGCTGGGTGGCGGATCCGGTCGCCTGGCCGGCTCGTCATTCAAGCCATTCGTGCTGGCCGCCGCCCTGGCCCAGGGAATCTCGCCCCAGGCCAACTACTTCGCCCCTGCCACCTACAGCACACCCGGCTGCGGGGGGGTCTGCGTCATCCGCAACGACGGAGGCGAAACGGGGAACTTCACCCTGACCACGGCCACCTGGCAGTCCGTCGACACCGTGTATACCCAGGTCATCCAACAGGTGGGAATACGGGCCGTGGCCGAGATGGCCAAGAACCTCGGAGTGTGGACCGCCTACGACCAGAGCGACTTCGGCCTCTCCTATGCGTTGGGGGCCAATCCGGTCTCACCTCTGGCCATGGCGTCGGCCTACGCCACCTTCGCCAACCAGGGAGTGCGCGTCTCACCCTCCCCCGTTGTGCGCGCCGTCGACGCCCAGGGCAAGGCGGTGTTTGACAACACCCACCCCATGGGGACCCGGGTGATCAGCGCGGCGGTGGCTGACAATGTGACCCAGATCCTTCAGGGGGTGATCCAGCACGGCACGGGCAACCCCAACGCAGTGATCGGCAGGCCTGCCGCGGGAAAGACGGGCACCGCCAACGGGCCCACCGACGCCTGGTTTGTCGGCTACGCCCCCCAACTGTCAGCCGCCACGTGGATGGGTTACGGCAACAACGACAACACGCCGATGCTCGATGTCAAAGGCGTGCAGGTCTATGGGGCCACCTATCCGGCCATGGCCTGGCACGACTTCATGGTGGCGTCCCTGGCCGGTGCTCAGCCGGTTGATTTCCCGGTCCCTCCGCCCCTGAACGGCCCGGACAACCTGCCGGCCGGCATCGAAGCAGGTGTGGCCATGACCCCTCGGTCCGTCGCAGGCAACAGCGCCCCCGGGCCGTCCGAACCGCCTCCGCCTACGGCCGTGGCACCGATCCCGCGATCGACGACGACCACGACGACCATCGTCCCAACGACGGGAAGCACCGCTCCGACCACGGTATTTGGGCGGCCCACCACGACGCTGCCCACCACGACCACGACAACTTCGCCGCTGGCGCCGTAGTCAACGGATCGACTACGAGAACGAACCGCCGGGGCAGCGCAGTAGTTGGATGCAGGCGTCTTGGATCGGAACACTGAGGTGGGCCTTGGCCGCCGGCAGGCCCGGACGAGGGGGGAGGTAGGTCAACGACGCCACCGCCAAGACCTCCCCACGGGCGTCGATCAGCGGCCCGCCCCGGTACTCGTTGCCTGCAGAGGTGTCAGCCTCGATGTCCACCGCAGAGGCGGCAAGCAGCTTTCCTGCGGTGATCAGCCCATTGGGACCACCCGGCCCAGCCACCGCGTACACCTGCTGACCCGACGTCGGCGGAACGCCTCCGGTGCCCCGCAGCACGGCCTGGTTGCCTTTCGGAAGCACGAGCAACCCCAAGTCGTGGGCGATGTCCCACGTGCGCAGGGTCACCTGCTGGACCGCACCCATGCCTTGGCGGACCAGGAGGGGCGGAGCCGGCTCTCTGGTGGCCGCCGCCACCACCGAATACGAGGTCACCAGGAGCGTCTGGGTGGTGTTCGATGCCACGGCGAAGGCCGAGCCCACCGAGGAGTTGCCATTGCCATCGAGGGTCTCCACCGCCCACACCGCCCCGCTGACCTGGGCCAGCAGTGCGGTCTGGTCGGCCTGCCCGGCGGCCAGGGCCGTAGGCTGGCCGGCATTCCCGCCGTTGGTCGCGGGCTTCGGCCGTAGTCCCGAGACCGCAGAATCAACATAGGAGGCCGTATAGATGAAGGCGGCAAGAACGCCGACGGCCAGGATCACGATCGTGACCCCCAGCGGGATGAGGAACCGGCCCCGCTTCTTGGCTTTCGGAGACTTTCGGCCCGACGGTGGTGGCGAGGGCGGCGAAACCTGGCGGGTTGCGCTCGCGGGCCAGGACATACTCCGAGAATGCTACCGGGGCGTCCCCCGCTTTGCCCCGCGCTACTCCAAAGGCCCGGGGTGGGCGGCTTCGGCCCGGACCGTTAGCTTTCCGCCGGGGGCCGGGCCGAGGCATCAGGGACGTTCACGGGCCTCGAACACCCGCTCGGCAAACTCCTCCAGCAACTCGACACATTCTTTGAGCCGCAGCTCACCGCGCAGCGCAGACGGGGCGCCGAAGAGGTCCTTGGCCCGCAACTCCCGGTACCAGCGCCGAAGGCGGTCGAGGTTCTGCTCCTCCTCGTCGAGTTCGGCCAGGGTGAACTTCTCCTTGTCGATCTCACCGTGCAGCTCCGCTTCGGCCTTGTCACACTCGGAGAGAAACTCCATCCATTCAGCCTCCCGCTCCCCGGTGAACAGCTCCTCGAGTGCCGACGCGCTGGCCGCCGAGGGCGTCACCTCGAACAGCAGTGGCCTTCCTCCCCCCCGCTCGACGAACTTCACGGCCCGGGCCACACCTTCGTTGAAGCCATCCCCAGGAGGGATGGCCCACGTGGCGGACTGCAGAGCCACGGCCCCCACCCGGCGGAGCTCCCGCCACACCCCGACTCGGTGTTTGGACTCATCGGCAGTCAACCGATAGGTGAGGATACGCCACGACATGTATCACACGTTACACGCTGCGGAGAAGTACCTGCTACCGTCCTGGTTGTTCCCTCCCCCCCGCACGTAAGGACCGTCGCATGATCAGCTACCTGCAGGCCGTGGTTATCGGACTGCTCCAAGGGGTCACCGAGCTGTTTCCCGTCTCGAGTCTGGGCCACTCGGTCCTGGTCCCCGCCATCATCGGCGGCAGCTGGGAGCACCTGGCCACCCAGTCGTCCACCTCGACCAGCAGCACCTCTCCCTACCTGGCCTTCATCGTCGCTCTCCATGTGGCGACGGCCCTGGCCCTGCTGGTGTTCTTCCGGTCGGACTGGGCCCGAATCATCCGGGCGTTTGTCACCTCGGTTCGAACCCGCAAGATCGAGACGTCCACCCAGCGTCTGGCGTGGCTGATCGTCGTTGCCACCATCCCTGTCGGCATCACCGGTCTGGCTCTCGAACACGTCTTCCGCACCCTCTTCGCCAAGCCCTTGGCGGCGGCGATCTTCTTGACCATCAACGGGCTCATCCTTTTTGTCGGCGAGTTCCTCCGGCGCCGATCTGATGCCGAGGGACGGACCCCTACGGGCGATTCCCCGACCCGGACAAGATCGGCCGAGCCCGCCGTCCCGGGGTCGCGCCCTCCGACCGCCACCACCCGGAACCTGGAGACCCTGGCCTTTCGGGAGGCCGGGGTCATCGGCCTGTTCCAGACCTTCGCTCTGCTCGCCGGGATCTCCCGATCCGGCATCACCATGGTCGCCGGCCTGCTGCGTGGTCTTGATCACGAGGATGCCGCCCGTTTCTCGTTCCTGCTGGCCACACCGGTCATCCTGGCCGCCGGCGTCCTCAAGCTCCCGAGCCTGGCCGGGGCATCGGGCGCCCACATCCACGGTCAGATCGTTGTCGGCATGCTCTGCGCGGGAGGGGCCGCCTATTTGTCCATCCGCTTCCTCATCAACTTCTTCAAGACCCGCACCCTCACGCCGTTCGCCATCTACAGCGTCGCCGCCGGCGTGGTCTGCATCGCCGCCTTCGCCTGACCACGGCTCCTTCCTCGGGAGGCCTCGGACACCAGCGAAATGATGCCGCGTCGTTACTGATCGACGGATTGGCGGGCGCAGGTCCAGAAGTCCTGGTAGAGCTGCGGAGCCTCGGGCGATTCCATGGAACGCTGGGTGAAGAGAATCCCGCTCAGGCCGGTGGCCGGATCGCTCCGCCATGTCGTCCCCGTGCCACCCTCCCAGCCGAAGCCGCAGGGAATACCAGGCTCGGGGACCCCGGCCACCGGCGCAGCCATGCCGTAGCCCCACCCGTGACCAGCGTCGAGAAATGGCGCCGCCACCGCCCGTTGCCCCTCGGTCATGCGGTTGGTGGTCATCGCCTCCACCGACCCAGGCGTGAGCAGCCCACCGCCACCCGAGACCAGCATCTGCACGAACGCCCAGAAGTCAGAGACGGTCGACACCAGCCAACTGGAGGCGTCGGGCATGACCGGCGGCGCGTTCCAATAGCTGGCCGCACCGGTGCCGTCAAGGATCGACAGGTCGGCGTTGTAGGCGGTGGTCAGCCGGCCGGCCTGATCGGCCCGGAACGAAAAGCCGGTGTCACTCATGCCCAGGGGCCCAAAGAGCCGCTCGGCCAAAAACGTCTCCAACGCCACTCCGGCGGCGCGCTCGATCAAGATGCCACACACCTGAGTGCCGGTGTCGTAGAGCCACCGCTCTCCCGGCTGATACATGAGCGGGAGGGTGCCCAGGCGGCGGAGCCACTCGTCGGAGGGGTGCGGGGTCGGCGGCCACGGTGGCCCCAGGGTCCTCAGCTCCAGGTCCATCTCGGCGCGCTGGATCGGGGATTCGCCGGCGGGCAGCAGCTCCATGGTGAACCCGAACCCGAAGCGGAACGTCAGAAGGTCCTCGACGGTGATGGGACGCTGGGCGGCCACGGTGTCGTCAAGGTCACCGGTGATGGTGCGCAGGACGCGCCGGCCCGCCAGCTCCGGGAGAAGGTCGTCGACGATGCTGTCCAGCCCGATCACCCCCGCCTCGATCAACATCATGGCGGCTGCGGCGGCAATCGGCTTGGTGAGGGATGCGATCCGGAACACCGAGTCGGCTCGCATGGCCACGTCGGAGCCGAACGCCACCGAGCCGACGGTTCGATGTGAATATCCTCGCCGTGTGCCACCAGCGCCACGATGCCGGGAAGCGCGCCCTGCTCGACGTGTTTGCCGAGCACGTCGTGGAGCCGGGCCAGGCCCTGATCGGACAACGTCATGTGGAGGAGCTCCTTCGGTCGGTCTCGTCATATATCAGACGACTCAACCTGCGATAAATCATCGCACGTCGACCGCCGGTGTCAACCTAATTCAGTCGCCACCACGGCCAGGAACGAGGAGGATGGACCCATGCCTCCCACCAAGGTCGCCGAACGACTGCTGTCGTGGGGATCCGATGTCGAAGACCAGACCATCGCCCAGGCCCTCAAGGTCGCCCGTCTGCCGTTCATAGACGGCCACGTTGCGCTGATGCCCGATGCCCACGTCGGCATGGGAGCCACCATCGGCTCGGTCATTCCCACCCGAGGGGCCATCATCCCTTCGGCTGTCGGCGTCGACATCGGCGGCGGCATGATCGCCGTGGAGACCGCACTGGCTGCCGGCCACCTGCCCGACGACCTAGGAGCATTGCATGCCAACATTGCTCGCGCCGTGCCCGCCGGGGTGGGTCAGGGCCATGCCACGCCCCGCGAACTGTCCATGCCCACGCATTTCACGCAGAAGCAGTCTTCGGCGGCCGCCCGCCAACTCGGCTCATTGGGATCCGGGAACCATTTCGTCGAGATATGCCTTGACGAGCGCGATCACGTGTGGGTGGTACTGCACTCCGGCTCGAGGGGCATCGGCAACCAATTGGCCAAGCAGCACATCGAAGGGGCCAAGAAGCTGATGCAGAGGTACTTCATCCGACTCGAGGATCCTGACCTCGCTTATCTGGTGGAGGGAACGGCGGAGTTCCGGGCCTACATCGACGACATGGTCTGGGCCCAGGACTACGCGCTGGCCAACCGGGAGGTGATGATGGACGCGGTCATCGATCAGCTTCGCCGAGCGGTCGGGCCCCATGCCGGGGACGACCTCGAGCGGCGCCGGATCAACTGCCATCACAACTTCACTGCTCGGGAACATCACCATGGCCACGACCTGTGGCTGACCAGGAAGGGTGCCATCAAGGCGGGGCAGGATGACGAAGGTGTCATCCCCGGCTCGATGGGCACGGCCAGCTACATCGTCCGAGGGATGGGATCGCTGGCCAGCTACGCCTCGTGCTCACACGGCGCCGGGCGTCGCCTCTCCCGTTCGGCCGCCCGCCGGGAGCTGTCAGTTGCCTCGCTCACCGAGGCCATGGGCGCCCGGAGTTGGAACTTCGGGGACGCGGCCGCTCTTCTCGACGAGCATCCTCAGTCGTACAAAGACATCGACCAAGTGATGGCCGACCAAGCCGATCTTGTCGAAGTCACCCACACGTTGCACCAGGTGCTCAACTACAAGGGCCTCTAGCTAGACCCGGTTATGGCACCAGCATCTCGCACAGCAGCGTGCACGCGTCACGACCTACAACCACGTCAATGATCCCACCGATCGGGACCCGAGGTCCGCGAAACTCCGGGGCATCCACGCCGCCATCAACCGGGCGGTGTTCGACGCTGCGGCTGAAGGGATCGTGAGTTACAGCCGTTTACCTGTTGTTCGGTACGGTTAGGTGATCTCTTTACCTCAACACTTCAGAAGTGTTCGGCCGAGTTCATCATGTCGTGAGCGAACACTTTCCCCGCTCCCAGCCGGTCGCCCATCTCGTGACGAGCTCTACCAGCGCCTCGACACGCCCTGCGGAGAGCGCGTTGCTTGTGTCGCTGACCCCGGACGGAAGCCCGGTGGTGCTCGCCGCGCAGCCGGGCTGATCGACCGCCAAGGTGATCCAGCCGGGCGGAGCAGGCGGCCTTTTGGCGCAGGTCAACGTCGCTCTGCTCCCATTCTCCGTGGAACTCCCCGACAATGAGCAAGTTCGTGGTCGCTGTGGATCCAGTGAATCGGCTGGGCTGAGCAGAGTGAAGGGTTCGTAAGGCGGCTTCGTTCCAGCGAGGGTCACGGCACCACAGTCACGTGGGACGGCTCCCAAGGGGCTCGGGCGGGTCAGCTGTCAGCGCCCAAGCACTACGTAGCGGGCTCCAACGGCGGCAATCGCAGAGCGGATCCCCGGACCGTCGTCTCCCTCCCAGACGTGCAGCGGGGCGTCGAGGTGCTCGGCTGGCGACGGCCTCTGCGCCGAGGGTCGATACACGGTGGGCGTCGCAGATCTCGGCCATGCGATAGGTGAGGTGGCGAAGGGGCACCACCTCGACGGCTCCTGGGAGCAGCATGAGGGTCCGGCCCAACTCGCGGCGCTGCTCGGGTCGCCATGAACCTGTCAGGGTCCCGCCCCGGGCCGAGACCACGCTCTTCGACAGCCGGAAGAGGTACAGGTTGGTGGTGGCAGGCTCGTGGTCGCGAAGTACACCGGCGAGCTCATTGCCCACGTCGTCGGCGAGAAGGTCCCTGAGGAGGTGGTCGTCGAACAGCACCTTGCTCACGTGGTGGCGAGATCGGCATCGTCGCCCAGCGCCCGGACCCGTTCGGCGTGGTCTTCGCGGCCGAGGAGATCGTTCAGCAGCCTCCTGCCCTCGCCTCTTGGCACTGTCAGGACGCCGAACCCGAGGTCGAGGACATCGACGGGACCTCCCCCGTCGAGCTGCCACCTATGCCGGGCTGCCGCAGGGAGAGACATTTGGCCCGACGACGAGACGGCGTATTCCTGGATGGCGGTCACCCAACCAGCATACTTGGTGTCACCACTTCCTTCACCAAGTAGCCGACGAAAGAGACCCCTACGTGCCGTTCTGCGCCCGTCGTTGTTCCCGGTTGATCGGCATTCTTGAGCGCTTGTTATGCACCGCCCGCTAACGGCACTTCGATGACGCGAGCGCAGCACGCTCGCCGAGCAGCTTTGGACGTTCCCAGAGACTTCGGAAGACCCTGAGACCTGGAACATCCCGTCGGTGGTCGGGCCGTGGGTCTGGCGAGCGCAGAGCCTGCGCGGCCGGACAGGCACGTTCCCCTGGCAAGCACGGTCGCCAGACGACCCGAGACCACAGAGTTCTGATCATAAGGAAGCTGGTTGCGTGGGTGTTCATGCACTCCCTCGACGGACTTCTCGCCGACGAGGGCACCGAGTACTGGCAGTTCTGCTTCGCCTGCGCCGACCCGGCGGACCTGAAGCAAAGGACCGACCTCTACGAGAGCGCGTACGCGCACATCATGGGCCGTTGCCTACGTGGGCATGGTCGGCGCCTTGCCGACGGCCGACCACCGGTTCTCCGGCATCATGAACGCGCACGCAACGTCGTCTTCTCCCGGACCCTGAAAACGGCCGAGTGGGCCAGCACGACCATCGCCGCTAGTGACACGGCAGAGCAGATCAGCAAGCTCACGCGAGGCGGCGACGGCAACATCGTGGTCTGGGGCGGCGTCGGCTTGTGGCGATCGCTCATGCAGCTTGACTCGATCGACGAGTTCCACCTGGACCTGCATCCTTACGTCGGCGAGGGTACCCGGCTGTTCGACGACGTCCCGAGTCCTATCGGCTCGACCTGGTCGCCAGCACCGAGTTCAGCAACGGGACCGTCACGCTGCAGTACCGCCGACACCGCTAGGTCTGCCGGTCAGGGCTACCCGCCCCGGATCGCCGGATCCTCTGTCGTCGCGACAGAGCGAGTTCGGCCATCGACCTGCGCTCATCGGAAGCCATGGGCTCGGCCGCAGCACGACGTCGACCGCTCTGCTTGTCGGGAGCCGTCGCGCTCGGCCGCATTCTCGAACCACCCGACCTCGTCCAGCTCGACGAGGACGACAACTTCGTCGCCACGGCCCATTCCTAGGCACGCTCGCCGAGACCTGGTTCGGCGTCCCCGGCGGGCGACCTCCTCCCGGCTCCCCCACCCCCCTCCAGTAGAAGCAGATTCTCAGCTTGCGATGAGAATCAGTGCCCCGATCCGTCTCCAGTGACATGAAGCTCACCGTGCAGACGTTCCTGACTCTCGACGGCGTGATGCAGGCGCCCGGCGGACCTGAAGAAGATCCCAGCGACACCTTCACCCATGGC